>Ga0114933_10001080_pt1 | contig 31231 bp, 21 predicted proteins | sample 4SBtaG_FD_89691 | JGI IMG/M metagenome (GOLD analysis project Ga0114933, IMG submission 89691) | Deep subsurface microbial communities from Kolumbo volcano to uncover new lineages of life (NeLLi) - 4SBTROV12_W25 metaG | ecosystem: Environmental > Aquatic > Marine > Volcanic | place: Kolumbo... | reverse complement strand
CGGTAGCGTGAGGCATGACCACCCTCACGCTCGTGCTGCTCTTCTCGTGCCGTTCCAACAAGCTCGAGCCCAGCGAGACCGGGCTCGGAACCTCGGAACCCAGCTCCGACGACACCGGTGAGCGGAGCGCGGTCGACACGGCGTCCGTCTCGGACGACACGTCGTCGCCGGACACCGCCGGCCAGGACACGGCGGCGGACACCGCCGACGAGAAGCTCCCGCGCGACGAGGACGGCGACGGCTTCGACGAGACGGTCGACTGCGACGACTCCAACTCGGAGATCCACCCCGACGCGACCGAGCTCTGCGACGGGATCGACAACGACTGCGACCTGCTCGTGGACGACGACGACGACGGGCCCGAGGGGGCGACCACCTGGTACCGCGACAGCGACGGCGACGGTGTGGGCGACGAGGCCACGAGCGTCGACGCCTGCGTGCAGCCGGAGGGCTACGTGGGCGACCCCGGCGACTGCGACGACGCCGACGCCGCGAGCTGGCCCGGGGCCGAGGAGCTCTGCGACGGAGCGGACAACGACTGCGACGGGCTGTCGGACGCGGACGACCTGGACGTGGTGGACCCGGACACCTGGTTCCTCGACGCCGACGCCGACGGTCACGGCGGGAGCGCCTACAGCGTCGAGGCCTGCGAAGCGCCCGACGGGTTCTCGGCGACCTCGGACGACTGCGACGACGCGGACGACGCGGTGTTCCCGTCGGCCAACGAGGTGTGTGATGGCGTCGACAACGACTGCGACGGCGACGCCGACGAGGCCGGGGCCACGGGCGAGGTGAGCTGGTACGAGGACGGCGACGGCGACGGCTACGGCGACGCGGGCAGCTCCGCCGACAGCTGCGAGGGCGCGAGTGGCTACGTGGCCGATGCCACCGACTGCGACGACGACGACGCCAACGTGAGCCCGGCCGCGACCGAGCTCTGCGACGGCGTCGACAACGACTGCGACGGAGGCATCGACGTCGACGCGAGCGACGCCAGCACCTGGTACAGCGACGCCGACGGGGACGGCTTCGGGGACAGCGCCACGGGCAGCGCGAGCTGCACGGCCGCCACCGGCGACGTAGCGGATGCCACCGACTGCGACGACGCGGACGCGGAGGTGAACCCCGAGGCGCCGGAGCTCTGCAACGGCGCCGACGATGACTGCGACGGGCTGGTGGACGACGACGATCCGGACCTGGCCGACGCGAGCACCTGGTACCTCGACTACGACGGCGACGGCTACGGGGGCTCCCTGAGCACCGAGTCCTGCGGAGCGCCGAGCGGCTACGTCGCCGACAGCACCGACTGCGACGACACCGACGCGGCGCTGTCGCCCGACACGGTCTGGTACGCCGACTCCGACGGTGACGGGTACGGCGACCTGGCGTCGGCCACCTCGTCCTGTGCCCAGCCGAGCAGCACGGTGGACAACGCTGGTGACTGCGACGACGCGGACGGCGCGCTCAGCCCCGACACGGTCTGGTACACCGATGCCGACGGAGACGGCTACGGGGACGCCTCGTCGACCACCAGCGCGTGCGAGCAGCCGAGCGGCACGGTCGACAACGCCGCGGACTGCGACGACGGCGACGCGAGCCTGGGGGACAGCGCCACCTGGTACCTCGACTACGACGGCGACGGCTACGGCGACGAGGACCGGGCGGCCGAGGGCTGCGAGCCGCCGACCGGGGACTACGTCGGCGACGGCGGCGACTGCGACGACACCTCCACGTCCTACAGCCCTGGGGCGGCCGAGGGCTGCGATGGCGAGGACCACGACTGCGACGGCGCGGTGGACAACGACGCCGACGGGGACGGCTACAGCGACGCTGCGTGCGGCGGCGCGGACTGCGACGACGCCGACGCGTCGATCTACCCGGAGGCGAGCGGCGGCTGTGCGCTGGGCGGCAGCTGCCTGGAGATCCTCGACGCGGGCTACGCGGACGACGGGCTCTACACCATCGACGGTGACGGCTACGAGACCGGGGAGGATCCCGAGGAGGTGTGGTGCGACCAGGGGACCTCGGGGGGCGGCTGGACCCTGGTGGCCTCCAACGCCGGCACGGGGAGCTGGTCGAGCACCACGGTCACCAACGGCACGACCTTCGGCGCGGCCGACGACAGTGCCTACGACTACAAGGCGCTGGCCTTCTCCGCCGTGCCCTTCGCCGACGTGATGTTCGACGACGGGGCGATGTACGCGGTGTACGAGGGGGTGGGCGATGGCTCCGAGAGCTGGCTGTCGTTCTCCGACAGCGTGCCCGAGCCGAACTGCGGGACCACCGACGGCTACGAGTACGCGATGACCGACGGCACGCTGTCGAGCGGGTCGCTGTGCAACACGAACCTCTACGTGCACCCGATCGACTGGGACGGGGGCTCGAACGCGAGCTGCTCGGAGACCTACACCTACGCGAACAACGCCGCGGGACCCGCCTGGAGCGCGAGCAACAACAACGGCTGCCCGCTGGACGACCCCTCGATCTCGGGCTTCGTGAGCGACACGCTGGTGGGCTGGGCGTCGCCGCTGATGATGTTCGTGCGCTGAGGTGTGGGGGAGCTGGCGCGCTACTCCCGCCGCTCCAGCTCCCGCCCGAAGTACGCCAAGAGCCGCTCCCCATCGGTCGACGGGAAGCCGGACGGGTCCCGGCTGAAGCCGTGGTTGTCGTCCGGGTCGATGTCGTCCTGGTGGCCGGCGTAGCCCTCCACGATGCGCTCCAGGCGGTCGGTCTCGATGCTGTCGGTCCAGACCGGCGCGAAGTCCCAGGACCAGATGTGCGCGGACTCGCCTGCGTCGTTGTGGCAGCAGACGCAGGAGCAGCTGCCCAGCTGGCTCCGTACCCAGTCGAGGTCCGGGTCCTCCAGGCGCGCCGGGTCCTCGTCGACCCGGGCCACGGCTCCCTGCTCCGCCGTCCCTCGGCACGGGCCCGCTACGCCATCGCAGGAGAAGTGATCGGTGTAGAGCTCGTCCTCGGGTGCGCAGGTGCCGTTGATCTCGCCGTCGGGCGCGCCGCTCTCGGTCCACGGGCCGTTGGGGTCGCAGGTCTCGTGGTCGGTGTTGCACGCGGCGAGCAGGAGCAGGGTCATGGCTGAGCCTACCCTGGGCACCATCGCTCAGGTCTTCCGGTTGCAGGCCGATGACAGGGTCTGCACCGTTGCCAGCCCGCGGCCGTCCTTGTGGGTGGTTGTCTGTCGGTCCCGGGAGTCTCCATGCGCACGCTCGTCCTGGCGCTCAGCCTGCTGTCCGTGCCGGCCTACGCCGGCGACTGCACCGTCAAGGGCCAGGCGCTCGGTGACTGGGTCGAAGAGATGTGGGTCGCGATCTCCAACGTGAAGCCGACGAAGGCCCAGGTCGCGGCCGCCAAGAAGAACGGCGCCACCGCGGTGTGGAACTACCCGGACGGCTGGGGCTGGAACCGCACGGACTTCTTCTCGATCGAGGTCACCCTGCCCGAGGGGCTCGACCCGCGGGACGTGCTCGACCGCATCCGGGACAAGCCCACCACCCTCGGTTCGCGCTTCAAGGAGTGGGTGTCGTGGCGGCCCGCCGGTCGCAAGGGCAGGAAGAAGGGGGAGATCGTCGATCTCAACATCTGGGGCCCCGACAACGGAGCCATCACCTACCTGGACGTGGACACCAGCGACGGCGAGTTCATGGTGATGACGGTGGAGAACGGACCCTCGGGCACCCACCCGGTGAGCGGCGCGCGGCAGTGGGGCTACATCGAGCTCGACGGCGGCAACGTGCTCTTCTTCACCGTGGGCATCGAGTCCGCGAACACCTGGGGCAGCGGCGGTGTGGGGAGCGTGCTGCAGGCGGGCACCTGGGGGGACCTGATGCGCGACATCGGCAAGTTCGTCGAGCGCAAGGGGGGCCAGCAGCACCGGGTGTTCAAGGACTCCGACTGGCAGCCGAGCGACCTGAAGCCTGGCAGCAACACGAAGGCCGACGTCGACCACCCCGGCGAGATGCTCGAGCAGACGATCCGCTTCCTCGATGCGATCGAGGAGATCTCGAACCGGCCGCCGGTGCCCTTCGACTGACCGGAGGTCGAGCCCTGGTACGCTGCCCTTCGTCCCGGTGGCCACCCGCAGCCGGCCGCCGCTGCCCCTCGGATCGCCGTGAGCCTCGAAGCCCTCGCCACACGCCTGCGACGGGCCGTGCTCGCACGCGAACCGCTGGTGCTCGAAGGGCTGGGCAAGGTCGTGCCCACCACGGTCGGCCAGGTGAAGCTGGCCATCTTCCGCACCGACCCCCGCTTCAAGGTGGCGCTGCTGGGCGGCGAGGTCTGCGAGCTCGGGCCGGAGGTCGCCGAGCTCGCTACGCGCTTGCTGGGCGGGGACCGGGTGGAGCTGCACGGCACGGGCAGCTTCGAGGTGAAGGGCCGGAAGGCCCACGTGGGTGTCGACCCACGCACCGGCGAGCGACGGGAGGTGCCCGAGGCCCGGCTCGTGATGTTCAAGCTCGCGCCGGAGCTGAAGGCCGCGCTCAACCGGGCACCCGACCCTCTTGCGACGCTCGGAGAGCTCCGGCTCGACCGGCACCACGCCCGCAACCTGGTGGTCACCCCGCCACCGCTCGCGGCGGCGGGCGCGGACCTCGAGCAGGCGGTGGCCGACCCGCGCTTCGCGTCGGTCCGGCGCGTCTGGATCCGCGGCGCCACCGACGGCGACGCCGCGCTGGTCGCCGCGCAGGCGGCCCAGCTCGAAGCGGTGAGCCTGTTGGACGGCGGGCTGTCGGACGCCGGGGCGGAGGCGCTCGCTGGGGTGGCCTGGCCGCAGCTCGTGGAGCTCGAGGTCAGCGGCAACCGCATCGGCCACGACTGTCTCGCCGCCCTGGGCGGTCTGGTGGGCTTCGATCCGGGCGTGCAGCGCAGTCCGTTCGGCACCTCCGCGCTCTTCAGCGAGCAGTTCGCGCTGCCGTGGGACGTGCTCGATCCGCTGCTGGACGGGTGGGGCGAGCGCCTGATGAAAGGGGTGTCCGAGGTCTTGGAGCGGGTGGGTGACGCGGCGCTCCCGAGCGTCGTCCCGGAGCTCGTGCCCGACCGGCGCTGGCCTTCGCTCCCCGGTCCGGACCTGCGCGTTCGATGGCCAGGATGGGCGCGGCTGTTGCGCGCCGTCCGGGCGACCGACCCGACCGCTCAGCGCGTGCTCGACGTGGCGCGACAGGCCATCGACCGCTGCATCGAAGGAGCGCTCGAGGGCGCCTTCGGGAACGACTGCTGGTGGGCCTGTGATCTGGGCGAGGCCGTGGCGGCCGTCGAAGGCACCCTGCGCCGCTGGCCCGCCTCGGCCGTGCCCGCCGTCGCGCCCGACCCGGAGATCCTGGCGGCCCTCAGCGACGAGGTGGAGGTGTTGCGGGGCTGAGCACCCCGGTCGGCTCGGCGGCGGAAGCCGTCACTCCAGGTCCGGCATGCCCAGCTCCCTGCGCAGGGCCCAGGACACCCACGGCTGCCACGTGGTCTCGATCACCTCCACCACCTCACGAGCGGCCGCGGGGTGCGCGCGGGCCCAGGGGGCGGTGAGCTCCAGGAAGTTGCCCCTGGGCTGGCCGTCGGGGTCCTCGCCGTAGCTGAACAGGTCGTAGCGGAGGTCGTGGCCACCGAGCTCGAGCAGCTCGACCCCCAGCTCGAAGCTGTCGGGGTCGCCGAGCGCCACAAGCACGCTCCGCTGGAGGCGTTCGTCGAAGGCGGCTCGATCCCGCGCGTCCTGGTGGAGCACGGGCAGGGCGGCGGCCCACACCGCCGGACAGTCGTCGCACGCCTCGTCCGTCCAGCTGCTGAAGAAGTGGGCGGCGTCTTCGCACCCGCCGCGTGCCGCGATGCTGCTCGCGCTGTGGGGGAGCTTCTCCACCTTGGCGCGGAGGCGGTCGGACACCCTCCTCGGGTGGTCCCTGAACGAGCGGTCGCAGATCAGGTCGACCGGGTCGGCGTAGCGGTCGGGCACCCCCTGCTCGGCGAGAAACCGGATGGGCTCCAGCTCTTCACGGCTCGCGGCCCGCTCCCCGAGCAGGTCCAGGAGCAGCGCGGCGCGGGGGTGCCCGCCCGCCTGCTCGACGGCCTCGCGCGCGATGGCGACGACCCAGTCGGGGGCCGTGAGGTCGCTGGAATAGCCCAGCTCGAGCTCCCCTTCGACGAGGAGGTTGGCGGCCTCCCACGCGTCGTCTCGGAAGGCGCCGGCTGGCAGGGGCCCGGCGTCGTGCAGCACGGCGTGGCGGAGCACCTCGCGCCTCCGCTCGCCGTAGATCCGGTCGTGGGCGTGTCCGGGGAACGCGGCCTGCAGCGCCCCGCCGCAGAGATCGGCTCCGCAGGCGTGGTCGAGCTGATCGGGCAGCTTGTCGACCACCGTGTCCCATCCCGCCGAGCACCTCCACCCGAGGGCGCGCTCGAGGTCGCCCGCGTCCACGAGGGCGGCGAAGGCGGCCTCCCGCTCGGCCCGGCTGTTGCCCCCGCTGCAGAGCACAGCCCGGTGGTCCGCCGGGTCCGACCACAGCGATGGGCAGGCCTCGACGGCGGCCTCCGCCCGGTCCCCGGCGCGGCCCGGGAGCCAGGTCGCCCAGGACAGCATGTCGTCCGCCGGCCATGGGCAGGCCCCCTCGTCGCAGCAGGGATGCTCGTCGATCTGCCCGGCCAGCTCCACGACCACGAGGTCCCACCAGATCGGGGTGACGGCGACGGCTGCCAGGGCGGCTGCAGTGGCGATCGCATGGATGGCGCGCAAGTCGGTCTCGGAGGGACGATAACCGTGCTGCAGTCCTGGTTCGTCCCTGTTCGTCCCACTGCACGACCAGACCTGCGCGCCCTCGCTGGTGAGCGAGGCCCTGACAACGCACCGTAGATCGCGCGCGATCCGGGCCGGCGGGCTATTCGGCGCGCATCCAGGAGACCCCATGCCCCTCGTGAGCCGCGTGCTCAGGCCCCCGCGCTACGGGTGGGCCGACGATCAGGGTCTGGCCGTGAAGCCCTCGACCGGGCAGCTGCTGAGCGAGTTCGCCCACCGGCTGAACGTGTTCTCGACGCGGAAGAACTGGCTGGCGCTCACCAGCTGGCTCCAGCCCATCGCGCTCGTTCCCTTCTTCTTGATCTTCCTGCTGAAGTACTTCACGTGGCCGCTCGCGGTCGCCGCGTTCGTCTACAGCATGATCGGCATGGGGAGCCACGGCACCACCTGGTACCACCGCTTCAGCACCCACGGTGCCTACAAGTTCAGCCACGGCTTCTGGCGCTTCCTCACCCAGAACCTGGTCGTGAAGGCGGTCTCCGAGGAGCTCTACGTGGTGTCCCACCTGGTGCACCACCACAAGTCCGACCGGCCCGGCGACCCCTACCTCGCCGAGAACGGCTTCCTGTACTGCTTCATCGCGGATGCGGTGCACCAGCCCATCGCGTGGGACCTGAGCGAGCGCGACTACACCCGCACAACCGCCTGGCTCAAGCGGACCGGCATCCCGATGAACAGCTACGCGGAGTACCAGGTGTGGGGCTCCATCTCGAAGCCGGTGGCCACGTGGGTCCACTGGGCGCTGAACTGGGGCTTCTGGTACGGGGTCTTCTGGCTGGTGGGAGGCCACGCCCTGGCCACGGCGCTCTTCGGCGGCGCCTGCTTCTGGGCCTTCGGCGTGCGCACCTTCAACTGGGGTGGCCACGGTGGCGGCAAGGACCGCCGCGTGGACGGCGAGGACTTCAGCCACGACGACCGGTCGATCAACCAGCTCTGGCCCGGCTTCGTGGCCGGGGAGTGGCACAGCAACCACCACCTCTTCCCGAGCAGCGCCCGGAGTGGCTTCAAGACCTGGCAGCTCGATCTTCCCTGGTTCTACATCCGGGCGCTGCATGCGCTCGGCGGCGTGACCGAGTTCAACGACGCCAAGCAGACCTTCCACGAGAAGCACTACGGTCCCTGGCTCGATGCTCGCGCGGCCGAGGCGGTCGAGCAGGCCTCGTAGCGCTCGGCGCAGGCTCGGCACGAGGCTCGAGCGCCGGCCCCGCCGCGACGGAGGGCGATCCTCCGAGCCCCCGTGGGGGTGGTACAACCGGAGGGTGCAGCCCGCCGCGCTACTGTTGGCCTTCGCCTGGCTGGCCGGCTGCCAGCCCGAGGAGGTGACCGAGCCGGTCGCGTCCGACGACACGGGCGGCACGCGCTTCGAGGCCGAGGTCGAGGCCCCCGAGCCGACCTGGGACGCCGCCACGGCGGCCGCGACCCTGGAGGCGATCCTGGCTGGCGGCCTGCCGAGCGCCATGGACTACGAGTCCCACTTCCTCGAGACCACGATCGCCTACGCGCAGCCAGCGGATGCCGGCGAAGGTGTGCCCGCGTGTCCCTCCGAGGGCGCCAACGGTGGCTACGCCTGGGAGGCGCTCAACGGCTGCGACACACAGGACGGCTGGCGCTTCTTCGGCCTGGCCGAGTACCTGCCGTCCACCGAGTACGAGAGCGGCTCGACCTTTGCGCGCTACAGCTACGGCATCGTGACGGACTTCGAGGTGCTCGGTCCCGACGGGCAGACCTTCGACTCCGGGGGAAGCGCCGGGCACCATGCGGAGCACGACCTGGCCAGCGACACCGTGCAGGCCTTCGACTGGATCTCGGGCAGCGCGCAGATCACCTGGGCCGACGACTGGTTCGCCGACAACGTCTCGGGCACGCTCGAGGCCTACTGGCACGGTCCGGACCGCACGATGGCCCTGAACGGCGGCGTGGCGTGGACCGGCGTGGCCCTCTACTTCCAGGACGTGCTCGTCGACCCCGGTCACTGCGAGGAGCCGTCGGTCACGGGCGCGGTGCACCTGCTGGGGCCCGAGGATGCCTGGTACGTGCTCGACTTCGGCGAGGCCTGCGACACCTGCGCCGAGGTCACCTTCCACGTCGGCACCGCGCTCGGTACGGCCTGCGTCGACGTGCAGGACAGCGTGCGCGCGCACGGCGAACGGCTCGAGCAGCCGGCGCGCGCCGTGGCGGCCCGGTGATGCCGCTCGCGCTGCTGCTCTGGGGCTGTCCGGAACCGATCGGCGTCGACGAGCAGCCCCTCGCTTCACCCTACGAAGCGCTCCCCGACGCGCTGTTGTTGCGGCGCTTGTCGCTGGACCTCCGCGGCGTGGTGCCCACCCTCGACGAGCTGGAGCAGGTCGAGGCCGACCCGGACGCCCTCTGGACCCTGCGCGATGCCTTCCTCGACGACCCGCGCTTCCGTGAGCGCCTGGTCCACCTGCTCGCCGAGCGCTGGCTCACCCGCTGGGAGGAGCAGGAGATCAGCCACGTCGACTACCACCTCGACGACGACCAGGCCTTCGACTACCACGTGGCCTTCGGCTCGGAACCGCTCCAGCTGATGGCCGAGGTCGCGGTCCACGACGAGCCGTGGCCCACGGTCGTCACCGCCGACTGGACGGTGGCCAACGAGCTGCTGGGGGAGATCTGGCCGCTCGATCGCGACGAGGGGGAGGGCTGGCAACGTGCGACGTGGACCGACGGGCGGCCGGCGGCGGGTGTCCTGGCCACCAACGGCCTGTGGTGGCGCTACCTGTCCAACGGCGGCAACGAGCAGCGGGCGCGCGTGGCCGCGATGTCGCGGCTGCTCCTCTGCGAGGACTACCTCGAGCGCCCGGTGACCTTCTCGCGCACGGCCGGCCTGGACGCCGACGCCACCGACGCCGCCCTCAGCACGGACCCCGGTTGCCTCGCCTGCCACGCCTCGATCGAGCCCCTGCGCGTGGTGTTCTACGGCTTCCAGACGCTCATCCAGTACAACGCCCACGAGGCCGATCGCTACCACCCGGAGCGCGAGCGTGAGGGGCTGCTCGGCGAAGGCATCGAGCCGGCGTACTTCGGCACGCCGATCGATGGTCTCGCCGACCTCGGGCGCATGATCGCGGGGGACAGCCGCTTCTACCGGTGCACCGCCGAGCAGGCCGCGTCGTCGCTGTGGCGTCGGGACGTCGTCGCCGCGGACTTCGAGGTGGTCGACGAGCTCCGGGCCGGCTTCGTGAGCACCGGCTTCCTCTACCGGGACCTGCTCGCTGCGGTCACGGAGACGCCGTCCTACACGGCGGGCGGGCTCGACGAGGCGGTCGCCACCGACGAGCAGTGGTCGATCGAGGTCGTGCAGCGCATGGTCACCCCCGACCAGTACGACACCCTGGTCGAAGAGCTGACGGGCTTCACCTGGTTCGACGAGGGGGGCTGGAACCTGCTGCGCTCGGACCGCTACGGGTTCCGCGTGATGGCGGGCGGCGTGGACGGGGTGATGGTCACCTCGCCCCAGCAGGACCCGGGGCTGACGTGGGCGCTCGTGTTGAAGCGGCACGCCGAGAGCGCGGGCTTCCACGTGGTCCAGACCGAGCTGGTCGACGGGGAGGCTGGACAGGGGTTCTTCGTGCAGGACCTGGATCTGGACAGCCGCCCCGGGGACCCCGCCTTCAGCGAGCAGCTCGCCACGAGCTGGCTGCGCTTGACCTCCGAGGCGCTCGATGGCGAGCTGCAGGCCTCCTACGAAGCGCTCTGGGAGGAGCTGGAGTCCGCCGGGGACGCCGAACAGGCGTGGTCGTCGCTCGTCGCGGTGATGCTGAGGGACCCCAAGGTGGTCACCTACTGATGCTCGACCGTCGCCAGCTGTTGAAGGCGCTCGGCGCGAGCGCGGCGACGGCGGGGCTCCTGGCGCCGCCCACCCTCGCCGGCCGCGGGTCCGGTGAGCGGAAGTTCCTGTTCGTCTACCTGGACGGCGGCTGGGACACCCTGAAGTTCGCAACCCCCAAGTTCGACGCCGGCGCCATCGAGATGGAGGACGGCGCGGGCCTCGCCGAGGCCCACGGCATTCCCTTCGTCACCTCGGAGCGGCGACCGGCGGTCGACACCTTCATGGAGGCTTACGGCGATCGCTGCTGCGTGGTCAACGGCATGGAGGTGCAGTCGGTCGCCCACGAGGCGTGCCGCCGCATCCTGATGACCGGCGAGTCCCAGGGTGGCTTCGACGACTGGCCGTCGATCATCGCCGCCCACAGCTCGCTCGACACGATGGTGCTTCCGTACGTCGTGATGAGCGGCTGGGCCTACACGGGCGCCTACACCTCGTCGGTGGTGCGCGTGGGCGCGAACGGCCAGCTGCCCGACCTGTTGGACGGGACCGCGGTGGAGGCGAGCCGCACGCCCGTGTCGCTCCCGAGCCAGCCGCTGCAGGACCTGGCCGACAGCTGGCTGCAGGCGCGGGTCGACGCGCTGGCGGCGGAGGCGCCGCCCGGCCGTCGGCAGGAGTTCCACGCGGGCTACGAGCGGCTGCTCGGGGACCTGCAGTCCCTCGGCGGCTCCCAGGATCTGGCGCTGGAGGTGCCCTACGACGGGTGCACCCGCGACCTCGCCGCCACCTCCGCTGCGATCTTCGATCTGATGGAGGCGGGCATGACCCGCTGCGGCATGGTCTCGTTCCGTGGGCTCTGCGACTACGGCTGGGATGGCCACGTCGACATCGCGTACCAGGACAACCACTACGAGTTCCTGTTCGACTACCTGCTGTCGATGATGGAGGACCTGGCCACCCGGACCGCCCCCTCGGGGGCGCCGCTGGAGGAGGAGCTGGTCGTCGTGGTCTGCTCGGAGATGGGGAGGCACCCGATCCTGAACAGCGGGATCGGTCGCGACCACTGGACCTACACGTCGTTCATGCTGCTGGGCGCAGGCGTGCAGGGCGGCCAGGTCATCGGTGGGGTCGACGACGACTTCGTCGGCCAGAACGTGGACCCGGTCAGCGGTGAGGTCAGCGACGCGGGGGAAGCCCTGGTGGCGAAGCACCTGGGAGCCACCCTCTTGACCCTCGCCGGTTTGGATCCCGGCGACCACATCGCGCAGGGCGGCAGCGTGTTGGAAGCGGCGCTGCAGCTGTGATCGGGGCGCCGGTGTTCGCCGACGTGCAGCACCACCGCGCGCCGTTCCCGTGCTTCACGTCCGAGCGGGCGCTCTCGGATGAGCAGCTGGCCTGGCTGGAGGCCCTCTACGACGAGCCGTTGGCCTGGCAGCACCACCGGGACGCCTTCTACCGAGCCTCCCTGAGCGACGTGAGCGAGCGCCTGCCGGAGCCCTTCCGTCGCGCGGTGCTCGAGGCCATGCGGGCGGCGACGGGGCTGCCGTTGATCGATCGCGTCCAGCTCACCGTGCAGCGCATGGCGCCGGGCGAGTACGCAGGCCCTCACACCGACCGGCCGCTGGTAGGCTTCGAGGCGGCGCGACTGATCGTGCAGCTGGGTCCGGACTGGCGCCCGGGGGACGGTGGCTCGTTCGACCTCCACCCCGACCCGGACGGCGAGCGCACCGTGCTGTCGCGTCCGCCCAGACGGAACGCGGGCTTCGGCTTCGTGATGGGACCCGCGAGCTACCACTCGGTGCAGCCAGTGGTCCGGGAGCGCCGAACGGCGGTGTTCAACTGCTGGCACGTCGGCAACACGGAAGGGGTCGCCGCCTGGGTGGCCGAGGAGCTGGAGGACCTGCACTTCGGCGACCTGCCCGGCGCCCTCGAGCCGGTGGCGGCGCAAGCCGAGCCGTCGTTGCCGGAGGAGCAGACCCACCGGGCGGGCTGCGTGGCCTGGTTGATGCAACGCTGGGGCTTCTCCGTCGACGAGGTGGTCGCGGGCTACCGCGAAGCGCTCGAGCCTCGCTCCCAGGGCGTGGTCGCACTGGCCCGCTGGGTGGTGCGCCTCTCGACCGAGGACTTCGACGTCGCTGCCTGGGGGCGCCTGTCCACGAGCTTGCCCGTCGACCCACGGGTGGACCGCGTGGTGTCGGCGCTGTTTCCAGGGGCGAGGACCGCGGTCGGGACGCCTGGAGGGAGCACGCCACCCCGGTAGCGGATGGAGGGTCCTTGCGGCTACAAACCACCCCACGAGGAGCCGGACATGCTGTGGTGGACCCTGATCGCCTGTGATGGTGGCGAGAAGCCCGACGCTGGCGACAGCGCCGGGGTGTCCGCGGACGACACCTCCGCGTCGGTCGGCGACACCGGGGCTGGCGTCGACTCGGACCCGCCCATCACCTACGACGAGGCCCAGGTCTCCGGGGTCAGCACCCGCTTGAACGACGCTCACGAGAACCTGGTCTACGTGGCCTGGGAGCAGGGCGCCGCCGCGGAGGTGTGGGTCGAGTACAGCTTCGACGAGGGGGTCTGGCTGGCGAGCCCCACCGTCGCGGCGGAGGCCGGGGCGCAGGAACACCTGCTGCTCGGGGTTCCCTACGCCACCGAGGTGACCTTCCGGGTGGCCAACGACTTCGGGGACGGTGGCCGGCGACCTCACCCGCGTCCGCGAGATCACGCCCGAGGGCGAGGTGGTCTGGGACGTGCGCTGGGACGGGACCTGGATCGGGCGGATGTCGATGATCGACGACCTGTACGCCCTGGTGCCGTAGGGATCAGGGCAGCAGCACGGCGCGGCCTCGACGACCGCCTGCGAGCAACCGCCGCTGGGCGGCGTCGGCCTCGGACAGCGGCAGGCGTTCCTCGACGATGTCGACGAAGGGCTCGCGCGCGTGCTCGGCCAACACCTCCGCCATGTCCCGTGCTGTGGCGCCACCGGGGCCCAGCACCCGCAAGGCCATCACGACCACCAGCCCGAGGTTGAGCTGCGCGCGCTCGTCGGTGACGTTGCCGACCACGCTCACGCGGCCGCCCACCCGCAGCGATCGCAGCGCTGCGTTGAAGGTCGGCGCGCCCACGCAGTCCAGCGCGAGATCGACCTTGGGGGCCTGCTTGTGGAAGCGGTTGTCGCTGGACACCAGGACCTGCGTGGCGCCAAGGGACCGCAGGCGTTCCGTGTGGCGCGGGTCGCGGACCACCGCCACGACCTCCGAAGCGCGCCGGGCGGCGATCTGCACCGCGGCTTCGCCCACCCCGCCGTTGGCGCCGGTGATCAGCACCGACTCGCCGCGGGTGAGCTCGCCGGCGGTCACCAGCCCGCGCCACGCGGTGCCGAAGGTGCAGTGCAGCACCGCCGCGAGGCCAGCGTCCATCGCGGGGTCGGCGCGGTAGAAGGCGGACTCCGGCGCCACCACCCATCCCGAGTAGGTGCCGTCGGCGGTCAGCCCGAACACGTGGGCGGCGCGCAGGCAGTTGGACGTCTCGCCACGCTGGCAGGCGTCGCAGCGCCCGCAGGCGTCGCGGTGCAGGGTCGCGACCCGGTCCCCGATCGCGAAGGTCCTGGCCGTCGGTCCGAGAGCAACCACGTGGCCCACGCCCTCGTGCCCTGGAACGACCGGCAGACGGAGGAAGGGGATGCGGCCCCCGCGATCGATCAGGTCGCGGTGGCAGATCCCGCTCGCTTCGACCTGCACGAGCACCTGGTCGCGCTGCGGGACGGGTGGGTCGGCGTCGACCGCGACGAGGTCGTCGTGCCAGCCCTTCTCGTGGAGCTCGATTCGGTTCATGGGAGTCCGTAGCGTTGCAGCGGCCGACGCGCTTGACGTGCCGGTTCAAGCATAGTAAGTATCCACTCACTTACTTATGAGCCGACCCCGCGAGACCACCGACGCGCAGCTCCTGGAGGCCGCTCGTGCGTGCTTCCTGGAGCGCGGTCCCCGTGTGTCCACCCAGGTCGTCGCCCAGGCGGCTGGGGTGTCGCAGGCCACGCTCTTCAAGCGCTTCGGCACCAAGGAAGAGCTGCTGCTGGCGGCCATGCGTCCCCAGGAGCCGGTGATCATCCGCCAGCTCGATCTCGAGCGGCCTGCGCGCGAGCAGCTCGAGGCGCTGCTCAGCGAGATGACCGCCTTCTTCTTCAGCATGCTGCCGCGGCTCGCGGTGCTCAAGGCGGCCGGGGTCGAGCCGGGGTGCCTGTTCCGCGACGAGGAGCCGCCGCCGATCCGTGCCCGGCGCCTGCTCACCGCGTGGCTCGCCGAGCTCCACGCTGCCGGTCGGGTGCGCGTGCCCGACCCCGGCTCCGTCGCCCTCGCTCTGATCGGCTCCGTCTCCACACCGGCAATGCGCGCCTTCCTGTTCGGGGAGGAGCCCCCCGACCCGAGCACCTACGCGGCGTCTGTCGTCGACCTCTTCTGGGAGGGCATGAAGCCTTGATCCTCCTCTTCGCCTCGGCGCTGGCCGCCGACTTCGATCCCGTGGCGCTCGCCGGGCCGGCCTACTCCACGGGAGATCCCTCCGCGGTCACCGCCGGCTGGATGGACCCCGCGGTGCGCCCGCTCATCGACGAAGCCCTCACCAGCAACCACGATCTGGCAGCCGTCCGCGAGGCGGCCGAGGTCGCTCGGCAGGCCGCTGCGGGGGCTCGGTCGGTGCTGCTCCCGGGCGCGAGCCTCGACGGGGCCTGGTCCACGTCCAACACGGCGTCGCTCACCGCGCAGGGCTTCCAGACCCAGGGCCTGCCCGACACCTACCAGTCCGCCAGCCTGAGCCTCGGGGCCACCTGGCTGGTCGACGTGTTCGGTGGCGCTCGCCTGTCCTGGCGCGCCTCGCGCTGGGACGCCGAGGCCGCACGAGGCGACCTCCAGGCCGCGGAGCTGTCGGTGGCCAGCGGGGTGGCGGGCGCCTGGTACGACCTGCTCGCCGCGCGTGAGCAAGAAGCGATCGCAGAACGGCGGGTCGCGGCCTCCGACGAGCTGCTGGAGCTCGTCGAGCTGCGCTACGAGCGCGGGGACGCCAGCGCGCTCGAGCTGCTCCAGCAGCGGCAGGAGGCGGCCTCCACCCGCACGTCGCTGCCGTCGGCGCAGCTCGCGGTGCGAGCCTCGGAGACCGTGGTGGCGGTGCTGGTGGGCCGAAGCCCGACGGACCCGGTGCCCAGCGCGGCTTCGCTCCCCGATCTCGGTGGTGCGCCGAGCGTCGGCGCGCCAGCCGACCTGGTGGACGCGCGTCCGGATCTCCGCGCCGCCCAGGCCGACCTCGAGGCGGCGGAGGCCCGCCAGCGGGCGGCCAGCCGGGCGTTTGCGCCGACCATCGCGGCGTCGGCGTTCACGGGACAGACCGGCAGGTACTTCGACGACTGGAGCACCACGGAGTCCTGGACCGTGGGCGCCAGCGCGAGCCTGCCGCTCTTCTCGGGTGGCGCGAACCTCGCTGGCTTCCAGGCCGCTCGCGCCGCCACCAGCGCGTCGGAGCACGCGATGGCCTCGGCCTTCCTGTCCGCGGTGCAGGACGTCGAGATCGCCCTGGCCAGCGAAGCCCAGACCCGCGCCACCGCGAGCGCGGCGGCCACCCAGCTCCAGGCCGCTCAGCTCGCCTTCGACGAGGCCCGTCGGCAGTACGCCGACGGCCTCACCTCCTACCTGACCGTGCTCTCCACCCACCAGGCCCTCCGTGGTGCCGAGCTGACGGACCTGTCGGCGCGGCGCGACGTGCTCTCGGCCCGCATCAGCCTGCTCGACGCCCTCGGCGCGGGCCTGACGGAGTGACCCCCGTGAACCCCACCTTGGCCAAGCGCCTCCTCCCCATCCCGCTCTTCGGCGCCGGCGTGCTCGGCATGCTGGGCCTGTCGAGCCTCGGTCGGACCGCCGAGCGCGGCGACGCCGAGGCGCAGTCGCTGCCCGTGCGCGTGGTGCAGGTCGAGCAGCAAGAGGTGCCGTCGCGGATCGCCGCCACCGGCACCACCCAGGCCGCCCGCCAGGTCACGTTGGTGCCTCAGGTCGCGGGCGCGGTGGTCGAGGTGTCCCCCGAGCTGATGCCTGGCGGCCGCTTCGAGCGCGGCGAGGTGCTCGCGCGGATCGATGCTACGCCCTACCGGGCAGCCCTCGCGTCGGCCGAGGCCACCCTGGCCAGGGCGGAGCTGGCCTTGAAGCTCGAGGAAGGTCGGGTCGAGACCGCGCTCCGGGAGTGGGAGCTGCTCGGGAAGGAGGGCACGAGCACCACGCTCGCCTCGCGCGAGCTGCACCTGGCGGCCGCCAGGGCCGACGTGGCCGCAGCCAGCGCCGGTGTCGACAAGGCGCGCTCGGACCTCGGGCACACCGCGCTGCGGGCGCCCTTCGCCGCCATCGTCACCAGCGAGTCGCTCGAGCTCGGTCAGGTGGTCGGCGGAGGCGCCGTGGCGACTCTCGTCGGAACCGACGCCCTCTGGGTCCCGGTGGCGGTGCCGGTCGAGCGTCTGGCGGACCTCGAGCTGCCCGGCAGTGCCGCTCAGGTCACCCACGAGCTCGGCGATCAGTCGGTGACCGTGCGCGGCAGGGCGCTGCACGTGAACGGGGTGCTGGACCCGGCCACGCGCACTGCGAGCGTGCTCGTCGAGGTGGCGCAGCCCTACGACGCGGAACTGCCGCTCTTGCCCGGCGCGCTCGTCAACGTCGTGCTGGAGGGCCGCTCGGTGCACGACGCGACGTCGATTCCGCGCGTGGCCCTCCATGGTGGCGACACCGTCTGGGTGGCCGACGGCGGTGTGCTGGGCGCCCGGGCGGTCGCCACGCTCTGGGGCGACGTCGAGTCGGTCGCCGTGCGCGGGCTCGCCGCCGGCGATCAGGTCGTGGTGTCGCACCTGGCGCTGCCCGTGGAAGGCACGCCGGTGCAGGTCGTGCCGTGAAGGGCCCCATCGCGTGGATGGCCCGCAACAGCGTGGCCGCCAACCTCCTGATGGTCATGATCCTGCTGGCGGGGGCCATGGGCCTCACCCAGGTGAAGCAGGAGGTCTTCCCCGAGTTCGAGCTCGACCTGGTGTCGGTGGGCGTGGTGTACCCCGGGGCGAGCCCGGACGAGGTGGAGCAGGGGATCGTGCTCGCCATCGAGGAGGCGGTGCGCTCGATCGACGGCGTCAAGCGCGTCACCTCGACCGCCGCGGAGGGGGCGGCCGGCGTGTCGGTCGAGCTCCAGCTCGGCGTCGACCGCGACAAGGTGCTCGCCGACGTGAAGACGGCCGTCGATCGCATCCAGACCTTCCCGGAAGACGCCGAGCGTCCGTCGGTCGAGCTGGCGGCCCGCAACAGCACCGTGGTGAGCGTGATCCTGGCGGGTGACCAGCCGCTGTCCACCCTGGAGGCGCTCGCCGAACGTGTGCGCCAGGACCTGCTGGAGAGCGAGGACATCTCCCAGGTGGAGGTGACGGGCGTTCCGCCGCTCGAGGTGGCGGTGGAGGTCTCGCGCGAGAAGCTCGAGGGGCTCGGGCTCACGCTCGGCGACATCGCGCAGCGCATCGGCGCGGCTTCCCTGGAGCTGCCGGGCGGCGGGCTGGACACGGATCAGGGCGAGGTGCTGCTGCGCGTGTCGGACCGCCGGCTCTCGGGCGCGGCCTTCGAAGAGCTGGTCATCGCCACCACCCCCGACGGTGCGAAGGTGCTCTTGTCGGACGTGGCCACGGTGACCGACGGCTACGAAGACAACCACCAGGCCCACTTCTACGAAGGCGAGCGTGCGGTCCGCGTGGTGGCCTACCGGACCGGCGACGAGGCCGCGACGTCCGTGAGCGATGCGGTGCACGCCACGGTCGATCGCCTGAAGACCGAGCTCCCCCCCAGCGTGACCGTGGCGATCTGGGACGACGACTCCGAGATGCTCCGGGCGCGCATCGACCTCCTGGTCCGCAACGCGCGGCTCGGCCTCGTGCTGGTGCTGGTCATCCTCGCGCTCTTCCTGGCGCCACGGCTGGCCTTCTGGGTGTCGCTCGGCATCCCGATCAGCTTCATGGGCGCTTTCTTGGTGATGCCCTCGCTGGACCTGTCCATCAACATGATCACGCTCTTCGCGCTGATCATCACGCTCGGCATGGTGGTCGACGACGCGATCGTGGTGGGCGAGAACGCCTACGAGAAGATGCAGGGCGGCACGGACCGCATGACTGCGGCGGTGGAGGGCGCGCAGGAGATGGCCGTGCCGGTCTCCTTCGCCATCCTCACCACCGCGGCTGCCTTCGCCCCCATGTTCTTCGTGCCCGGGGTCATGGGGAAGATCTTCCGGCTCTTCCCGGCGATGGTCATCGCGGTGCTGCTCTTCTCGTTGCTCGAGAGCTTCTTCGTGTTGCCCGCCCACCTGGCGCACATGAAGGATCGGCCGCCGGGCCCCCTGCTACGGCCCCTCGAGAAGGCCCGAGCGTTCGTGGCCGGTCACCTCGAGCGCTTCATTGCGGGGCCCTACCTGAAGGTGCTGACCACGCTGCTGAGCTGGCGCTACGCCACGATGGCTGGCTCCCTGTCGCTCTTCCTGTTGTCGGTCGGGGTCGTTCGCGGCGGCGTGCTTCCCTTCAACTTCTTCCCGAAGCTGGAAGGCGACGTGGTCACGGTCACGGCCAGGCTGCCCTATGGCTCGGCCCCCGAGCGCACGATGGACGCGCGGGTGGTGCTGGAGGAGAGCCTGCAGCAGGCCATCGACCACTTCGGCGAGGAACACGTCACGGGGGTGTACACGCGCGTCGGCGAAGCGGGCGGGGGCGGCTTCGGCAACCCCGAGCAGACCGGCGCGAACCTGTTGTCGGTCGAGGTCGAGCTGGTGCCGAGCGACGAGCGCGCGTTCTCCAGCCAGGACTTCCGAGGCATCTGGAGCGACGCCACCCCGGCCATGGTGGGTGTGGACGCGGTGAGCTTCAACAGCGCGGCCGGGCCGGGTGCCGGGGCGGCGGTGGCCGTGCGGCTGTCCCACAGCGACACCGAGGTGCTCGCCCGGGCGAGCGAGGAGCTCGCCGCGGAGATGAGAGCCTACGCCGACCTGACCGACGTCGAGAACTCGTGGGCGGCGGGCAAGCCCCAGCTCGACTTCCACCTGCGGCCGGAAGCCCAGGCGCTCGGGCTCACGAGCCTCGAGGTGGGCCGCCAGCTCCGGAACGCGTTCTTCGGAGCGGAGGCCGTGCGCGAGCAGCGCGGTCGGAGGGAGCTCAAGGTGATGGTGCGCCTGCCCGAGTCCCAGCGGCGCAGCGAGCACGATCTGGATCAGCTGCGCATCCGCACGCCCGCGGGCGGCTACGTCCCGCTGGCGTACGTCGCAGACCTGGAGCGGGGGCGCTCGCCCACGGCCATCAAGCGGCAGAAGGGCCGCCGGACCGTGGACGTGTCCGGTGAGCTGGCCCCCGGCGTGGTGGCCAGCGGCCCCGTCGTGACGTCGGTGACCGAGGAGCTCCTCCCGAGCCTGATCGGCAAGCACCCTGGGCTCTCGGCCGAGCTGGTCGGCGCGGAGGAGGAGCGTCGCGAGAGCTTTGCTGCCCTCGGCCGGAACTACGTCCTCGCCCTGCTGGCGGTGTTCACCCTGCTGGCCATTCCGTTCCGCAGCTACGTGCAGCCGCTCATCGTCATGTCCACCATCCCGTTCGGCTTCGTCGGGGCGGTCGGAGGGCACCTGATCATGGGCTACGAGCTCAGCCTGATCAGCATGTTCGGGATCATCGCGTTGTCGGGCGTGGTCGTGAACGACAGCCTCGTGCTGATCGACTCCGCCAACCGCTACCGACGCAGCGGGATGGGCGCCGAGGCCGCCATCGTCGCGGCCAGCCAGCGGCGGTTCCGGCCCATCCTGCTCACCAGCCTGACCACCTTCTTCGGCCTGATGCCGATGATCTTCGAGAGCTCGGTGCAGGCCCGCTTCCTGGTTCCGATGGCCATCTCCCTCGGATTCGGGGTACTCTTCGCCACGGTGGTCGTCCTCCTGGTAGTGCCGGTGCTCTACCTCGCGGTCGAAGATGCAGGTCGGATTCCCTCGCTCGCGAAGTCCAGGCTCGCGAGGCTGCTGCCGGTGTAGACTGCCTCGGTGGCAGGCATGACGCCCACATCCGCCAGCCAAGGACTCCTGGAAGCGGGTCGCCGTTCGCTGGCTCGACGCGACCACCTCCGCGCGGAGTCCCTGCTCTTACGCGCTGCGAGTGCGCTCGAGGCGGAGGGCTGCCATGCCGAGGCCGTCTATGCATGGCTCGGGCTCGCCGACAGCGCCCACGATCGCGGTGCCGAGCGGCTCGTCACGCGCCACCTGACGCGGGCGCTTCGGGCGCTCGAACACGTGGACGACGTGAGCCTGCACATCCGGGTGCTGGTGAAGCGCGGGAGCGCTCAGGGGCAGCTCGGCGACTTCGAACAGGGCATGGCGTCGGTCGGGCGTGCCATCGAGCTGGCCCGCAAGCATCGCCGCCGGAAGCTCTTGGTGGAGGCGCTGGCCGCGGCGGGGCGCCTGTGCCGGGACGCTGGGCGGCTGCGCAAGGCGCTGCGCTTCCTCGAGGAGGCCTGTGGGCTCACCCGTGCGACCGACGGCCGCATCGGCGCCATCGCGGCCATCAACCTCGCCGAGGTGTATCGGATGTGGCGTCGCTTCGACGAAGCGATGGCGCTCTACCGGGGCTTCTATGGCTTGGACGAGCTGAAGATCGCCCTCGCGGCACGGCTCGGTGCCGGGCAGGTCGCGCTGTCGCAAGGCGACTACGACTCGGCGCGCGAGCTGTTCGGGCATGTGCGGCGCGAGGCGATGCGTGCCGAGCTCAACGGCCTGCGGACCGAGGCGGAAGCGCTCTTGCTGCCGTGCCACGAAGCGGCTGGCGACGTCGCGGCCTGGACGCAGGCCTTCGAGCACTGCCACCGCCACCTCACCCAACAGCGGCTCTACCTCCGCAGCTGCGGGTGGGGGCTGGACCTCTCCGGACGCATCGCCGAGTCGGTGGGCAGTCGGGAGGGCCGGGAACGAGCTGCGCGTGCCTGGAGCCTCGCGCTCGACGTGTGGCGGCGCGGTGGCGCGGAGAGCTACGCGGCCTCCACCCGGCGCAGCCTGCAGGCCCTCGCGCCCCACCGGCTTCCCATCCCGCTGGAGTCGATGGAGGTCCGGCACGTGCTCGCCGAGGGCGGCATGGCGAAGATCTGGCTGGCCCAGGATCGCCGCTCGGGGACGTGGCTCGCCCTGAAGGTGCTCGACGCGGCTCGCCTGCACCGTCCGGAGCTGCGCGAGGCCTTCGCTCGGGAGGTCCGCGTCATCGCGGGCTTGGACCACCAGCACCTGGCGCGTGTCATCGATCACGGCACCATCCCCGAGGCCGCTGCCCTGTTGTCGGGCGACCAGCTGCCCGAAGGCTCCCCGTACCTGCTGCTCGACCTGGCCCACGGCGGCAACCTGGAGCCGGCCTGCGGGCACGTCACCTGGAGCCAGGCGCGCACCGTGCTCGACCAGCTGCTCGGCGCGCTGGCCTTCGCGCACGCCAACGGCCTCGTGCACCTGGACGTCAAGCCGGCAAACGTGCTGCTCCAGCGTCCGCTGCGGTCGGCGGCGGTGCATGTGCTCCTGGCCGACTTCGGGCTGGCCAACGCCATCGGAACCTCGGACCACGAAGGCCGGGTGGCGGGCACGCCAGGGTTCATGGCGCCGGAGCAGCTCCTGGGCCGCAGCCGGGACTTCGGACCGTGGACGGACCTCTACGCCGTCGGCTGCATGGCCTGGGCACTGTGCACCGGCGACCCACCGTTTCCCGCCGAGGTGCCCTCGGGGCCGCTGCGGCTCACCCTGCCGGACTTCACGCCCGCCATGGTGGTGCCAGCGGGCACGGAGCGTTGGCTCCGGCGCTTGCTCGCTGCCGCTCCGGCCGATCGCTACCGCTGCGCTGCCGATGCGCTGGCGGAGCTGCGCGACCTCGAGGGCATCGCCGACGAAACCTGGAGCGACCTGCCCGTGGAACACCAGGCCACGCCGCCGACGTGGACGATGGGCAGCTCCATCCTGACCCTCAACGGTGGGGTTCCTTCGACGAGCGAGATGCCCGCCATCCGGGGGCTGTCGTTGCTGCGAACCGCCACCGTCCCTGACGACTGGCGTGGACGGGCGCCCGCGCCCACGGCCGGCGTGTTGACCGCAGGTCGTCGGCTGTTCGGACTCCGCCGTCCGCCGATGGTGGGCCGCGAGCGCGAGCGGGACCTGCTCTGGGAGGAGCTCAAGATCACGGCGCGCGTCCGGAAGCCGCGGGTGGTGGTCCTCCAGGGCCCCGCCGGGCTCGGCAAGCGGAGGTTGTGCGAGTGGCTGCTCACCCGGTCCGCCGAGCTGGGCGCCACCATCCCCTTGCGTGCGGTGAAGGGAGCCGACGAACCGGTGTTGGCCGCGGTGCTCGATCGGCTGGGCTGCTCCGGGCTCAGCGGCGCGGCGCTCGTGGCGCGGGTGGTGTCCGCCGTGCGCGAGCTGGGCGTCGGCCTCCCCGACATCGCGCTCGCGGCGCTGGAGGGCGGCGCGCCCCTCGAGGAACGCCAGCAGGGACTCCTGGCGCTGCTCCAGATCCTGTCGCTCGAGCGTCCTCTGGTCGTGGTGGTCGACGAGGACGTGGTGGGGCCCGAGGCGCTGGAGCTCGCCCATCGCCTGCTGTCGGCCGACGGCCTGCAGCTGCCCGTGCTCCTGGTGATGACCGTCCGCGACGACCAGGCGGGCGTGGCGTGGCAGGCGCGGCTCGCCGAGCTCGAGGAGCACGCGCAAGCCACGCACCTCGAGCTCGAAGGGCTGCCGCAGGAAGACGTGGCCGAGCTGGTGGGCGGCCTCCTGAAGCTCGACCCGTCCCTCACGCGCTTGCTCACCCTGCGTGCCGAAGGCAACCCGAGCTTCGCGGTGGAGGTGCTCCGCGACCTCGTGGCGCGCGACCTGCTCGCGCCCGGCGACGAGGGCCACCGCCTGCGTCCCGGCGTCGCTGTCGAGCTCCCGGAGAGCTTGCGCAGCGCCTGGAGCGAACGGCTGGCCGGTGCCCTCGCGTCGGCCAACCAGGCGGAGATCGAGGGCCTCTGGCTCGCCGCCCTGTTGGGCGGTGGGGTGGAGGTGGACATGAACACCTGGGCGCGTACCTGCCAGGCCTTCGACGTGCCGCCACCGCGGCCCCAGCTCGATGCGCTCCTCGCTGCGCGGCTCGCGCAGCGCACCGAGCAGGGGTGGCGCTTCGCCCACGCCATGGTCCGCGAGAGCCTCGTCCAGGACGCCCGGAGCTCCGGCCGGCTGCGCTCGATGCATCGGGCGTGCCTCGTGGGCGTCCGCGTGGCGCGCAGCGAGTCGCGCGTCGACGTGCTCACGCACCTGCTGGGTTCCGGCGAGCTGGACAAGGCCTGCGATCTGCTCGAGCAGCGTGTGATCGAGGCGGTGAGCCGGCAGGCCTGGCCCGAAGCCATGGGGGGGATCGAGCGGCTCGCGGGCACCTTGGACGCGGTGGCCGAGAACGACGACCCGCGGCACGCCCGGCAGGTCGCGCTGAGGGCCTCGGTGTTGCTCGAGCAAGGGGCGCTGGTCGAGGCCGCGCGCTGTGCCCAGGAGGGTCGGCAGCGCATCGGCGAGCATCCGGAGCTCACGCGCATCCTGGGGGTGGTCGCCTTCCGCCAGGGCCGTCGCCGCAAGGCCCTCCAGCTGCTGGACCAGGCGCGCTCGGACTTCGCCGAGCGGGACGACCCCGCCGGTGCCGGTCGCTGCGGCTACGCTCAGGGCTTGGTCCAACGCTCTGTCGGCGACCACGAGGGCGCGGCCAAGGCGCTGTCGTGGGCCCAGGGCTTGCTGGTCGACGACCCCGTGTGGTTGGCGCGCTCGACCTACGCGCTGGGCGAGGTGAGCGTGCTCGCCGAGGATCTCGATCAGGGCCAGAGCCAGTTCGAGGCCGCTCTGGCGCTGTACTCCACCCTGCGCATGCGGGCGGGTCGTGGGCGGGCGCTGGCGGGGCTGGCCGATGTCGCACGCCTGCGCGGTCAGCTGGACCTCGCGGAGCGCCAGCTCGGGGAAGCGCTCGCCCTGCTGGAGAGCACGCGCAGCTCCTGGCGCATTCCGGCGCGGCTCAAGCTCGTGCTGGTCCTGCTCGCGCGCCGCAGCTGGGCCGAGGCGCTCCCGCACCTCCGGTTGGCGCACCAGCGGCTGCGCGCGGAGGAGCAGCTCAACCTGCTCGTGACCGTGCAGGCGCTCAGCGCCCTCGCCACCGCCGGCTTGTCACAGAAGGTGCACTTCGAGGCCGCTGTGGCCGAGGTGGAGCGCTTGATGCACGCCTCGTTCATCGCCGACCCCGACACCGCCCGCGCGCTCGACGAGGCCGCGGACCTGGCGAGTCGGCGTGGGTGGCGCGCGTCGGCACAGGCCGAGGAGCTCGCCCGACGTCAGTGGGTGGCGCTGGGCCGCTGAGATCAGAACGTGAAGCCGAGCGCCAGGCCGTTGCCTTCGGGTGACACCAGAGGCGCCACGCCCCAGCTCACCGCCAGCTGGTCGTGTCCGCCTCGGGCCAGGCTGTGCTGGGCCAGGCCGAAGGGCCCCGACAGCACCACCCCGCCGAGGAAGGACAGCGCCAGAACGGGGCCCGTGTACTCGTCGTAGTTGCCGGTGACCATCTGCGCGCGGCCCAGCAGGGAGCTTCCCACCACGGGCGCGACCACGAGTCCGAGTCCGACCAGGCCGGGCACCAGCGAGGTCTCCACCCCCCCGTCGTTGACCTCCTTGGCGGCGCGCGCGGAGCCGCCGTTGAGCGCGAGGGTTCCGATGGTGGTGCCGGTCAGCCCGACGATGGAGAGGACCCCGCCGCGGAAGGCACCTTCGTAGGTGCCGCTGCCATACAGGACGCCGAGCCCGACAGCGGTCACCGCGACCCCCGCGCCGTACCCGATTCCACCGTAGCGCGCGATCCTCATCGACGCGTCGTAGGTCTCCTGTTCGTAGGTGGGCGCGTAGTCGGCGGCGACGGCGGAGCTGGCGAGCAGCAGGGGCAGTGCGAGCATGGCCGAGCCTACCAGTGGCGCGGCGATCGAGGCTGAACCGCGGAGGCCCTCAGGGCATGAACGTGTAGAGGTCGTCCAGCCAGATGCCCCGTCCCTGGAGGCGCTCGCCGTCCCACTCCACGTCCCAGACCACCGAGCCGTCGGGCAGGGCCTCGCGGGTGCGGCCGCCGGAGCCGTAGTTGTGCAGGGTGTTGCCGTTCGGCAGGCGGTGCGCTTCGCCCGCGGTGTTGCAGGCGATGCCGTCCTCGACCGCGAAGCTCCAGATCTGGTCCAGCGACGACGCGGCCTCGTTGACGGTGTACTCGCGCACCGCGCAGTCCTTGCTGCCTTCGTCGATGTGCGTCGAGAGCAGCAGCGTGCCTTCGTCGGTGTAGGTGGCGCCGTGCTGCCAGTCGAACTGGGAGGTGGTGGGGTCGAAGGTCCAGTCGGACTGCCGTCCCCAGCTGTGCAGCTCCTCACCGGTGTTGCGGTCGATCTCGACCAGGGTGTCGTGGGTGTAGAAGCTGTAGAGGAAGCTGTCGCGGGTCTCCGAGTACCAGAGCGAGTTGGACTGGCAGTAGCTCGACGACCACGCAGCACCGCACTCCCAGAGGTCGGTGGTGAGCTCCTTCGCCGGGTCGAGCACGCTCAGGTACTCGTTGTTGTCGCTGGTGGCGCGTCCGTAGGCGTAGAGCCCGTCGCCGAGCTCGACCCAGGCATGGTGCAGCCCGGGGAACGCGTAGGTGGCCTCGACCGTGCCGTCGAGCTTCATGCGCACGACCCGGCCGTCCTCGCCGTCCCGCGCGAAGTCGGACCAGTAGGTCGCCTCGTCGAGCAGGATGTCGTCGCCGTCCAGGGAGATGCGGGCGTAGATGGTCCAGGCGTGGTCGGCGGTCTCGCGGGCCCAGACCACGCGGCCCTTCCGGTCGATGATGAAGGCCCAGTAGGTCCCCTGGGTCCAGCCGCCCGTGTCCTCGTTGAGGCTGGTCAGCAGGTAGCTGCCGCCGTCGTACCAGTTGGCCTCGTCCGCCACGTGGAGGGTGGGCTGCAAGACCTCGAGCGGGAGCGCGTCGGTCTCCTTGGTGCGCAGCGCGCTGACCTGCTCGCCGCTGCCATCGTCGGTGACGACGGCGTAGCTGACCACCTCGCCGTAGGGCACGCCCAGCAGGACCTGCTCGACGACCTCGCCGCCGGTCACGTTGCGCACGGGCGTGGTGTGCCACTCCCCGCTGTCGAAGCTGTAGGAGATGTGAGCGCTCGCGTCGTGGTCCTGGGTCCACGACACGTACACCAGGCTGCCGAAGTCCTCGTGGATGCGCGCGGACACACCGTCCACCCCCGCGGCCTCGTCGGCGGGGCCGGCGGTGTCCACGGGGGGCGCGGTGTCGTCGAGCGCCAGGGCGGTGTCGGCGGCGGTGTCGTGGGCGGTCGGGGCGGTGTCCGCCGGTTCAGCGTCGGTGCACGCGAGGAGAAAGAGCATCGTATCCATCCATCGGTCGGCGGCAAGATAGCCGTTGAACCAGCTGTGTTCCTCTTCCACGAGATCCACGTCGACGACTTTCGGCTCGACGTGCAGCGCGACCGTGCCACTTACGAGGCCTCCCTGCGCCTGCTGGAGGCCCTGGTCGGGGTGGCGGAAGCCCGCGGGCTGAAGCTCGCCCTGCGCTTCCGTCATCCCTTCGCCAAGGCGGCGCGCAGGTTCGAGGGGGTGGACAACGCCCTGGTGCGCTTCGAAGAGCGCGGCCACGAGCTGGGCGTGCACGCGCACCACCGCCGCATCCACGGCACCTGGCACGCGCTGCGCGACGCTGGCGTGAAGGACCTCCGCGCGGTCGTGCCGGGGTTCATCCAGGGCGACCGGGGGGACCTCCGCCGGGTGCTCAACGCCTGCCGTGGGCTGGGCTTCCGCTGGTGCACCGATCAGTGCCAGACCAACGCCTTTCCCTACGCGGGGCTCACGCCGTGGCGCCCGGCGCCGGACTTCTCGGGCCCCGGCACCGGGCCGCTCGTCTTCGTCGATGTGTCGGTGAACCCCTTCGCTTGGGGTCTGTTGCGCTGGACGGGTGAGCGGACCGAGCAGACCTTCGGTCTCCGGGACGAGCACTTCCACCGGCTCGTCGGTCTGCTCGACGCCCACCTTCGGCACCCCCGTCCGCACGCGGTCACCCACTTCGGCTGCGTGTTCCACGAGCACCAGCACGTCACGGGCCCCGACAGCCTCGACATCGACGAGGAGAGCCTCGCGGCCTGGGACCGCTTCCTCGGCGAGGTCGCCCGACGACCGGTCGACCAGGTGCTGCCGGGTCGCATCGTCGAAGCCTGGGAGGCGGTGGAGGGCACGGGCGGCGATCAGCCGCCACGGCTTCCTGGCCGAGCGTTCTCGCGGGTCGATCCCCTGGGTCTGCGCCACGACGTGCCGAGCTGGGTGCGCGCGAAGCTGCCCCGTCCGGCGATGCCGCCCGCGGTGAGGCGGGCGCGGAACCGCGTGGCCTGGGAGCGGCGCCGGCCCGTGGCGACCCGCTCGGCCGCCACCGCGGAGCAGGTGCGGGTGCCGGTGGGTGAGGGCTTCGTGGAGGCGCTCCGCTGGGGCGAGGGTGGGTTCCCGCTGGTGCTCTCCCACGCGGGGCACTTCGGCGGCAACACCGATCAGCTGCGGCTCTTCGGCTTGACGCCGGACCAGGTGGTCGAGGCGGGCTTCGAGGTCTGGACCTGGGATCGCAGCGGCACGGGCCTCTCGCGGGGTCGTGAAGACCTCGCTCCCGGCAACCTGCGGCACGTGCGGGAGGCGGTCGCGGTGTGGCAGGCGGCCAGCGCCTCGCGGCCGGCGGGCTGGCTGTGCTACTCGGCGGGTCTGGTGCCCGTGCTCCTGGCGCTGCCCGAGATCCGCCCCGCCTTCGTGGTGGACGCGGAGGCCCCCGCGGACCGGCTCTCGATGCAGGCCGGGGACCCGGCGGCCAACCCCTTCTTCCAGGAGCGCAGCTTCCGGGCTGGGCTGGACGACGAGGCCTGGGCGTGGCGGGAGCCGTGGCGCCTGGTCGGTGCGCTGGAGGCGCCCTACCACCGCCTCCAGGCCGAGGTCGACCACCAGCACGGGCGGTGCGTGCTGCATGCCCGAGTCCTCCTGGATGCTGCGGCCCAGCCCTTCGTCAATGGAGCCCCGTACACCGGGCAGGTGCTCGGGTGGCCGGGGCGGCTCGCCGAGCACGGCGGGCGCGTGCTCGAGGTGTTGACAGCCGCAAGGCGAGCTGGCTAGCGCTCCCAGTCCGCTCGGGGAGGCCAGAGGCCCCCGTCGTCCACCTTGAGCTCCACGGGGCTTCCCACGTGGCCCACGCTGAGGACCTCCATCGGACAGACCTGCACGCAGATGCCGCACTGGATGCAGGCCGAGTTGTGGTTCGAGAAGGCCTCGCCCTTCTGGGCGAAGCGCATCACGTCGATGCCCATCTGGCAGAAGCGTGTGCACTCGTTGCAGCCGATGCACTTGTCGTTGGCGCGGATGACGATGGTCGTGATGCGCTTGGCGAGCTCCTCCATCCACGCCCGCAGGGGGCAGAAGAAACGGCACCACACGCGGTTGCCCAGGTACGGGTAGAGCGCCACGCCCACGATGCTCGCCAGCCAGAAGTCGACCATCAGGCCGTACCAGTGCTCCGCGAACGCCTTCGTCTCGTAGAGCGCGCCCGCCGCGAAGAACTGCCACGCGTCGTTCAACACCAGCAGGGTGACGGGGATGGCCAGGACCAGGACGAGGCGCCCGAAGCTCTCGGCCTGCTTGGCCGTGCGTCCCCGCGGCGCGAGGTGGCGCCAGAAGTCGCCGAGGGTCTCGGCCAGCCCGCCGCAACCGCAGAGGTAGCTGCAGAACCGGACCCCGTTCCGTCGGACGTACAAGGGCACAGCCACGAAGCTCACGAAGGCCGCCAGGGCCAGCCAGATGACCGCTGTGGTGGTGTCGCCGGCCCAGCTCGGGGCGTCGATCAGGCTCCACGTCGACAGCGGCCAGGGCACCGTGAGCGCGTAGACCTTCCACGGTCGCTCGATCACGAGCGGCGCCAGCAGCTCCGGCACGCCGAACAGGAAGACGAGCTGGTAGCCGACCAGGGAGAGGTAGCGCTTCTTCTGCTCGGGGAGGTGGTACTTCCGGTACGCGCGCAACCCGAACACGGCGATGAGCAGCGAGTAGATGCAGGTGCCCCAGAAGCCGGCGTCCACGGTGCGGAAGCCGAGGTCCACGCTCAGGGCGTCGAAGAGGAAGTGCAGCGGTCCGCCCTCGTGGAACGGGAAGAGCGCTCGCTTGGCCTTCAGGCAGTAGAAGGCGTAGGTCAGGGCGGCGAAGCCCAGGATCCAGGCCAGCCGCCAGGCGTCCAGGTCGCCCTGCATCCGGATGCCGAGGCGTCGCAGGAACTTCCTGGGGAGCTTGGCGCCGAGGAAGGCCAGCACCCCGTCTGCAGGGACCTGGACCTCGCCATCGGGTCCGTCGAGCACCACGTGCTGCGCGGTGACCTCGCGCGGCGTGGTGTCGAACAGCACCGTGATCCTGCCGGCTTCGTGGAGCGCGGCGATGCGCTGCTGGTTGCGCAGCTTGGCGCGGTGGAAGGAGGCCTGCCGGTAGCTGACCGTGACCTGCGCACCCGCATCGGCCAGGCTGCAGGCCGACTCCACGGCGGAGTCGCCGCCGCCGACCACGACCACCTGCTTGTTGGCCCAGTCGTCCGGGTCCTTGAGCGTGTAGTGCACGTGGGGCAGGTCGTCGCCGGACACCCCCAGCCGCCGCACCTCGCCGCGCTTCCCGGCCGCGAGGATGACCTTGCTCGCCAGCACGACGCGCTCTTCGCCGGTGCCGCGGTGGCGCGTGTGGACCTCCAGACCCTCGGTCGCCGGTCGCACGTCCACCACCTCGATCGGCTGCTCGATGGGGAGCTGCTTCTGTTCCAGCGCGGCCTGCCAGCGGTCGACGAGGTCTTCCTTGGTCGCGTCCTCGAACCAGAAGTTGCCCGGGTTCTCCATCGCGACCGGCTCGGAGAAGATGAGCTTTCCCTTGGGGAAGTTCTGGATGGTGGCGAAGGGGAGCTCCCGCTCGAGCACCACGTGGTCGATCCCGCGCTCGGACAGGGCCAGCGACGCGCCGATGCCGGCGGGGCCTGCGCCGATGACCACCACCTTGCCGCCAGCCGCGCGGTCGGCGACGTGATGGGCCACGTCGTAGCCCTGCCTCAACGCCACCTTGATGATCGGGGCGTCCGCGAGATCGCCCACGATGTAGAGCCCCTTGACGTTGCTCTCGTGGTGCCGATCGATCCTGGGGAGCTCCCGCACGCCCAGCTTGGGGGAGAACTCGAAGCTCACCTTCAGCATGTCCGGCAGCGTCACGGACCCTCTCCACAGCCATGGTACTCGCGCGCGATGGCGACCTTCCTCGACAGCATCTCACTTCGACACCTCGAGAAGCGCCTCGGTTTCGAGAGGCGACAGGTCGAGACAAGCCATGGGCTGACCACCGCGCTCGTCGGGCAGGGCGGCGGCGAGCGCCCCCCGCTGGTGCTGCTCCACGGCGTGGGCTCGCGGGGCACGCACTACGCGCGGCTCGTCGCGCGCATGCTGCCGCGGCTCGGCACGGTGGTGCTGCCCGACTTCCTCGGCCACGGCCTGAGCGGGCCCCCTAGCGCGAACACCGTGGACGTGCTGGTGGAT
>Ga0114933_10001078_pt1 | contig 31285 bp, 27 predicted proteins | sample 4SBtaG_FD_89691 | JGI IMG/M metagenome (GOLD analysis project Ga0114933, IMG submission 89691) | Deep subsurface microbial communities from Kolumbo volcano to uncover new lineages of life (NeLLi) - 4SBTROV12_W25 metaG | ecosystem: Environmental > Aquatic > Marine > Volcanic | place: Kolumbo... | reverse complement strand
CGTTTCCGCGGTCCAGTTCCAGAATCCATTGAGCTGCGTTGTCCAGGAAATAGCGATCGTGCGTGACGGCAACAACAGTACCGGAATACTCAGTAAGGTGACGTTCGAGCCATGCTACTGAGTCTGCGTCGAGATGGTTAGTCGGCTCATCAAGTAACAGTAAGTCCGGACGTTCCAGTAGCAGTTTGCACAATGCGACGCGTCGCTTTTCACCACCAGAAAGAGTTTCGACGTCTGCATCACGTGGTGGTAGATTCATGACCTCAAAAGCAATTTCGATTTCCCGATCGAGTTCCCAGGTACCGCTCGTTTCGATCTTGTCCTGCAGTATTGCCATTTCATTGCACAGCTTCTGCATTTCATCGTCATCCATGGGTTCGGCGAGCAATGTGCTGATTTCAGTATACCGATCAAGCATGGCGCGACGCGGAGCAACAGCTTCTTCGACGTTGCCCCAAACGTCCTTTTCGGGGTTCAGTTGAGGTTCTTGTGGCAGGTAGCCACAAGTAAAGCCATCCGTTAAATAAGCCTCCCCCTCAAACTCTTTATCAAGCCCCGCCATGATTCTCAGTAGCGTGCTTTTTCCGGAGCCATTGACGCCAAGCACGCCAATTTTGGCTCCCGGGTAGAAGGCCAAATAGATATTCTTTAACACCTCTCTGGATCCGTGTTTCTTAGAAAGGTCGACAATGGTGTAGATGTATTTCTGGCTCATGGCTTGGTTATTTGTTACCGGTCAGTCGGGTTTGGCAAGCTGTACAGGTTATTCCAGAGACGCCAGCCAAACGGTTTGTTTGTGTCATAAGGAAGAACCGTAGTTCTTGAAAATCAATTGTGTCTATTTCACTAATTTGCTTACCGGTTGCTGAGTTGTGAAGAGGGGTGATACCGATACTAGACCTACCTGCCGCTTCCTGTGGTCAGTTCACGAGTATCCCCTTCCCACTCGCCTGCCCAAATCTGACTAATAAAACAGGAAGCGTCTTGCCCTATTGAGACTCTATTGCTGCCCGGCAATAGAGTCTTTTTTTGTGACCGGGTGATATTTTCACATGCCCCTGCTCGATTGTCCGAGTTACTCGTCGCCCGTTAGTTCCTCGACATTGCGTTGCGGTTGGGGCATCTCGCTGAGTGCCTCATGGTTAGTTCGGTCGATCGTCAGAGGCGTAATTGATACAAAACCGGCATTTACCGCATCCACATCGCTCTCGCTTTGTCCTTCTTCTGACGGTGGTGAATCAGTTGACCAAAAATACGTACGATTTTTGGGATCTGTACGTTTGACATAACGATCCAGATTGCGGGTTTGCTTCATATAGGTGGGCTTGAGTATTGCATTCTCAACACTTATGCCGGTGGGGATGTTTATGTTGAGCAATTGCGACGCATCTGAATTGGAATGGATGTACGTTGTAATGCAGTGGATCCCAATTCTTGCAGCCGTAACAAAGTCAAACATCTGAGCATGTTCGAGTGAGATGGCAACGGCATCGACGCCGAAGAGTGCAGCTTCCATGGCTGCGGCGACCGTCCCGGAATAGTGCGTGTTAATACCGGTGTTCAAACCGGAATTGATGCCGCTGACGACCAAATCCGGCTTTTCCGGAAGTAATTCAGTGATGCCAAGTTTGACACAATCGCTTGGTGTGCCGTGTACGACCCATGCCCGCTGTTCTTGTTCCTCTTCATCTTCACTTTCATCTTCATCTTCCATTTTCCAGCGTTCACAAAACAGTGGGCTTAGATAGGTGATCTGTTGGCTCACTCCGCTTTGTTGGGTTAAGGGCGCGATGATGGTGACGTCTCCCAGGGACTCGAGGGCTTTTTTCATTTCCCAGAGTCCTACAGCGTGTATCCCATCGTCGTTGGTAAGCAAAATCCGCATGTTAAATGACGTTCCTATCCAGCAGTGAAAACCGATTGATTCTAAAAGGATAACGATTCAATAGTTTGCGACAATCATCGGGCGATCATATTCTCATTCACGTTCCTTCGCTTTATAATCCAGCTTTCCAAAAAGCGGGCGATTACCGGTTGGATTTGGAAGAAAACTAGCTATAGGTAAGCCGCGTTAGCCAACTGGTCGGATATCAGGATAGTCTCCATGACTTCAGGGATTGCCAGACAACGTGTTTTAATTCTCGACTTCGGTTCCCAATATGCGCAGTTAATTGCACGGCGCGTGCGTGAACAGAACGTATATTGCGAGATTGTACGACATGACATTTCGGTTGAGCGAATCAAGAGCCATGCCCCGCACGGGTTGATTCTTTCAGGTGGTCCCAAAAGCGTTTACGAAGATGATTCGCCACGCTGTGACCCCGAGATCTTTAGTATGGGCCTGCCGGTGCTCGGAATATGCTACGGGATGCAGCTTGCCTGTATGGCACTTGGTGGTCAGGTTGATAGCGCGCCGTCACGGGAATATGGCCGGGCTCATTTAAGTGTCAACGGATCCAATCCATTATTTGAGGGGACCTCAGATGAGATGCAGGTTTGGATGAGCCATGGTGATCAGGTTTCGAGTATCTCAGAACAGTTTGAGACGATTGCATCAACCGACACATGTCCGTTTGCTGCCATTCAGCACGAAGAATTGCCTGTTTACGGATTGCAATTCCACCCGGAGGTGACACATACACCAGAAGGTGGTCAATTGCTCGGGAATTTCCTGCATCGAATTTGTGGCTGTGACGGCACGTGGAAGCTTGGTGATTTTGCCGAGGAAGCAGTCTTAAGGATTCGTGAGCAAGTTGGCGACAGTCGTGTAATCTGCGGATTATCCGGGGGCGTTGATTCGAGTGTCGTTGCGGCGTTGTTGTACAAGGCCATTGGCGATCAACTCAAATGCATTCTGGTCAATAACGGACTATTACGGAAAAACGAACAAGATTCCGTCATTGAAACATTTACGGATCATTTCAAAGCCGACCTTACCGTTGTCGATGGTGAAGAGCGATTCCTGACGGATCTTGCTGGCATAACAGAGCCGCAGGAAAAACGCCGTCGGATAGGTTTTGCTTTTATCGATTGCTTCAAAGAGGAAGCGGAAAAGATTGAAGGGGCAGAGTTTCTTGCACAGGGAACGTTGTATCCAGACGTGATTGAAAGTGGAGCGGCCATTGACGGACCGGCTGCCACTATCAAGTTGCATCATAACGTCGGTGGTTTGCCGGACGAACTTGGGTTTGAATTAATCGAACCGCTTCGAGACTTGTTTAAAGACGAAGTGCGTAGTCTTGGAATTGAGCTTGGTTTACCGGAAGATCTTGTTTGGAGACATCCGTTCCCCGGGCCGGGGCTTGCGGTTCGCTGTTTGGGTGAGATAGTCAAAGAACGACTCGATACGCTTCGCGAGGCAGATGCGATTGTCGTTGATGAAATCAAGAACGCCGGTCTCTATCGGGACACGTCACAAGCCTTCGCCGTTCTATTGCCGGTGCAAAGTGTAGGGGTCATGGGGGATGCAAGAACCTATGAGGATGCCATCGCAGTTCGATGTGTTAATACCGATGACTTTATGACAGCCGACTGGAGTCACTTGCCATATGATCTGTTGGCGAGGATTTCCACACGCGTCATCAATGAGGTCAAAGGTGTGAATCGCGTGTGCTACGATATTAGCAGTAAGCCGCCGGCTACCATTGAGTGGGAATAGCCAGTCGCACGCGAACTAGTTTTGACGCATGTGCTTCAGCGGGTGGTCATGTGAATATTCGAGCACCTGCCAGATATTATCCGTGCGAACCAGGTTTACTTTGACAAATCGGGGCACGTTGATAACGCCACCTCCGCTGCCACGAAACTGTGCACGCAGGACGACGTTAAAACCGACGGTTGCTTCGGGAGGGTCACTGCCTTCGAGTAAGTCGATGTCCAAGTCTTTGATACTTATCCACTCAACCTCAACCTTCATTAACTCATTACGAGCAGCATTCTTGACGATAGCTGCGGACGCGTGGACAAAGTCCACGGCGGATTCGATGTCGCCATCTTGAACATGGTCGCGGATCTCGTGAATCGTTGCATCAAGTTCTTCGCCGTGAGTAACAACGACCGATTCGAGCACGACGAGTCCAGCGGAAATGGCCGCAATCGCAACGGCGGCGATAAGCAATTGCTTGATCTGAGTGTTGAAATAGCCAATCAGACAAAGAATGACGAGGAAACCACCACCTAGAGTTGCGTAGAGTGGGCTTTCAAGCATCAGAATCACCATTGCCTTGTCTGGTCTTGTGTTGACTTCTTCTGGCTGGTTTGGGCAATCTACTCTTCCGCATCTTCAGCAATCGTTTCTTGAGGTCCTTGATAGAAGTGTTTGTACCAAAGGATGATCCAGGAAAAAGCCAGTACAACTGCAAATGTAATGATCAACGGCTGAAGCGTGATCAGTTGGTTGTCAATTGTTGATAGCGGAATGTCTGGTTGCTCGCCACTAGCCTGCTGGTATGTACGCTGGCGTGCCTGATAGTTTCGCTCATCAATCGTCTGACGCTCGATGATCTTTGGCCCTAGCAGCACAATAGCTATTAGGACGGCGGTGCTAAACAGATAGACCCAATACCATGGTGACTCAGTGATACTCGTTCTACGCGATGGCTCATCGCCTTGTTCGGGATTGGGCTGTGTACTTACCACGTCGCGGCTCGATTATGGTGTTCAGTGAGGAGCTGTACTAGCGAATTATTCTCGCCTTATTAGCATTGGTTGGTCGTGAATGGAGACCGTGCTATGAAAAATGGCGGAAGTGTATGGGAATCGAACCCACCGACCACACGGTTAACGTGCGGCCCTACGGTTTTGAAAACCGCGGCCACCACCAGGTGTGCAAACACTTCCTCATAAAGAACTTGTATCGATGACGTTGCAGAGGATTTCTGCCAGACTTTATCCTACGCTGAATCAGACCCAATCGAAACCGGTTGACTTGTGCACACGTGCTTCGAATTCACCCAGAAGACCTCCGATGACATCCCATTTGGTTGGGCGTCGTACTTCAATATCGCCTTGCTCGTTGATTCGAACAATAGTCGTTGTCGTTACACCAGCAGTAATCAGATCTTCCGCGTGGATTTCATTGTCGTCAATGATCTCAGCCAGCATTGCTCCGGTCATTTCAACAAACTTCATTTCCCAATCCCTCTGATTATATGGAGATTATTTACAGCGGTTATTCATTCCATTCACCGGGCAAACGGGCTCTTAGTAGTTCACCCAATTGGATCATCTCTTCCACGGCAAGTTGTTCGCTTCGGGCATCAGGGCCAAGCGACATCTCACTCATTACTTCGTCGACCGTTGGTTTGTCCAGACGTTTCTTAAAAGCACTTAGGATGACACTCCGCATAAATTTCCGTCGGTGGAAAAACATGGCGCGTGTAAACCAGTGGAAATACGCGAGGTTTGGGATGCGGGATCGCTTCTCTTCATTCGGCCTGATTGCCACAATTGCTGAGTGCACCTTTGGACGCGGCCAAAAGACCTTTGGTGACATGATACGTACGATCTCCGCATCCGCCTGAGCTTGTATCCAGATACTCAGTGCTCCGTAATCTTTTGTACCCGGATTGGCGACGATTCGATCTCCGAGCTCTTTTTGAATCGTGACGACAATCAAGCTCGGATCCAAGTCGGTTCGCAGCAGATTGGAGATGATGGGCGTGGCAATGTTGTATGGTAGATTTGCGAGCAGTTTAAGCCGCCGGTTCGGCGCGACGGCAAGTTTCTCTCTTAGAATGTCCAAGACGTTTTGAGAAAATGCGTTCTTGTTACGCAAGACATCCTGCTGCAGCATGGTTACGTTTTCGTGTACCGCTAACTCTTCCTGTGCAAGCATGAATACATGCGGGTCAATTTCAACGGTTACCACTTCGGCGGCTGCAGGCGCAGCGAGTGCCGTGAGGGAGCCCAGTCCCGTACCAACCTCCAGGATGACATCATCCCCTCCAACTTCGCCGGTTCTTGCGAGCAATTCCAGGAGATTCAAATCAACCAAAAAATTCTGGCCGAATCGTGTGACCGGTCGCAATCCCGCTTCGTCGAAGCGGTTGCGAATAAATGAAACTGTCTGTCGATTTGTCATTTTACGAATCTACCGAATCTATAGCCGGCTCGTGTGGTTCTAGTTGACTTTGTACGTATTTGGCAAGTAAATCTGTTTCCAGATTTACGACGACACCCGTTTGGCACTGGCCGAGCGTCGTTACTTCAAGAGTATGTGGGATCAAGGCGACACTGAATCGTTTAGATTCGACATCCACTACCGTAAGGCTGACACCATCGACAGCGATCGAGCCTTTTTCGACCATCAACTTTGTCCACCGTGGAGTAAGGCTAAACCAAATAGTGGACCAGTCTTCGTCGTCGATTCTCTCTGACACGGTTCCGGTTGTGTCGATATGCCCGGTAACATAATGTCCGCCCAGACGGTCACCAACTTTCAGTGAGCGTTCCAGATTGACATGAATGCCAATTTTGAGCGATCCGAGATTCGTACGGCCGAGAGTCTCAGAGCCGGCTTCAAAGTCCAAAATTGAGTTCTCGATTGCGACAACGGTCAAGCAGCATCCGTTGATCGCGACACTGGCTCCCAGCACAGCGTCGTCAGCAACCTGTCCAGCGTCAATGCGCAGGCGAACCCCGGGAGATTCATCCACGATGTCGACCACCGTTCCCATGCATTCGACGAGTCCTGTAAACATATGCTTGTCTCAATTATCCGGCTGGGTCTGATCACCAGTTTAAAATGAATTGCTCGTTGTTTATATCGAAAGGCGACTTAAGCAATTCAACACTGGCGTTCGTTTAGAATAGCCTACGCCTTGAATTTGTCACAGTCTCGATTTTGCGCCTTGGATCAGGGGCATCAGGCGGCGTCTAGGCAATGTTTTGATCATGGGTCACAATGAAGCAAAACGACAGGTGCTGTTGCATCTGTTTCTATATGCGTCAGCTGAATTCAGAACTGACCTGGCGTGTTAAAAATACCGCAAGATCGATTACTGCTAGAGAATTAGGGAATATAGAATCATGAGCTTGATTGCATCCGTTGTTGGCCGCCAGGTATTGGATAGCCGTGGAAATCCAACTGTCGAGGTTGACGTTTGCCTTTCTGATGGTTCATTCGGGCGAGCGGCTGTTCCAAGTGGTGCATCCACAGGTGCTCATGAAGCCTGGGAAGCACGTGACGGGGACGCGGACAAGTTTCTTGGCAAGGGCGTCCTTGGCGCAGTAGCTAATGTGAATGGTCCGATCGCTGATGCCCTGCTCGGCTATGATGCATTTGATCAGGCCGGTATTGATCAAGTGATGATTCAGCTCGATGGAACAAGCAATAAAAGTAACCTCGGTGCGAATGCGATTCTCGGCGTGTCGATGGCCACAGCAAAAGCTGCTGCAGAGGCATCCGCTCAGCCACTTTATCGATATCTTGGCGGTGCCGGTGCACATATCCTTCCTGCTCCAATGATGAATATCGTCAATGGTGGAGAGCATGCAGACAATTCTGTAGATGTTCAGGAATTCATGGTCATGCCGTTAGGCTTTGATAGCTTCTCGGATGCATTACGTTGTGGTTGTGAAGTGTTTCACAACCTCAAGACAGTTCTGAATGCAAACGGTTTAAATACGGCTGTTGGAGATGAAGGCGGCTTTGCACCCGACCTTGGAAGTAACCGAGAAGCGCTTACGTTAATTATGGAGGCCATTGAAAAAGCCGGGTATACGCCGGGCGATCAGGTGCGCATCGCGCTGGATGTGGCTGCGACGGAACTCTACAACACAGAGTCGGGTCTTTACAAAATTGATGGTCAGGAAATTGACTCAGCCGGAATGGTAGATCTACTAGCGGACTGGTCAGCCAGCTTCCCGATTTGCTCAATCGAAGACGGCTGCAGTGAAGATGATTGGGATGGCTGGAAGCAGCTGACCGATAAAATTGGTGAAACGGTACAGCTTGTTGGTGATGACCTGTTTGTTACCAATACAGAGCGACTGCAACGTGGTATTGATGAAGGAATTGCAAACAGCATCTTGATCAAGGTCAATCAAATTGGCTCACTGACCGAAACGATCGCAGCGATTCATCTCGCTGACAGAAGTGATTACAGCAGCGTAACGAGTCACCGAAGCGGTGAAACAGAAGATGCCACGATCGCTGACCTCGCGGTTGCATTAAACACAGGTCAGATTAAGACAGGTTCAGCATCACGAAGTGACCGGATGGCTAAGTACAACCAACTTCTTCGCATTGAAGAAGAATTGGGTGATTACGCGGAATATGGTGGACCGCTGTTTCCTAAGAGTTAGTGCATGCAGTGTTTAATAAACTGCATATCCGACACTGTTTATTCTTGTAACGATGCGAAAACCGGTTCCTCAATCGGGTGGGTTTGCCTTGAATAATCTTGATTGAAACTCAGGATTGACGAAGATATAAGTAGTTGCCGGCTTGATAGCAAGCACACCTCGAACTTGAGTGTGATGAAAGTCTTCAACGCTTCCAAGTAGATATACTTTTCAAGTGGTTAGTCGCAAATGAGTTTCATGTTCAATCGTCGTGATGCGATTCGTGTTGGCGGAGTTTCCGTTGCAGCAACAGCATTCGGACCAACGCTGGAAGCTGCACGATTTGGTAAAGGTAAAGCCGACTCCGTTATATTTCTGTGGATGGCCGGTGGCGTCACGCATATTGATTCATTTGATCCCAAACCGGATGCCCCCGTCGAAATCTCCGGGACGTTAGACACCATGTCTACATCACTGCCCGGTGTGCAGTTTTGTGAGACGGTTCCGGAGATGGCCAAGATTGCACATAAGATAAGCTTGGTTCGAAGTTACTCGCACGATAGCAACGACCATCTGCTCAGTCAGGTTTATACCTTGTCCGGTCGCAAGGTGGATATGACGAAGCTCTACAGTGAGCCCAACATTGGTTCGATGATTTCTCACCTCAAGGGGCCGAGAAATGGCTTGCCCGGTTACATTGCTATTCCTGGAATAACACGTCCTGGTCCACCGCCCTACAACTTCTTTGTTGGCGGTTGGCTTGGTTCCCGTCATCGTCCGTATTGTCTCGGCGGCTTACCGGAACAACCGGATTTTACTGTTGGTGACAAACTCGATGATCCACCATCTAATCTTGAAGATGACCTGACGCCTAAATCACTTGCACTAGGGGCAGATGTTTCTGCCGGCCGTTTAAATCGACGTGTTGCACTACGTTCGCGTTTTGACTCTGCACTGCGGGAAATAGAATCACAGGAAGTTGATGCGCTTGAAGGTAAGTATCAGGATGCATTGAGACTGTTATCCAACCAAAAAGTGCGAAGCGCATTTGAGCTGGGTAGCGAACCGGATTCGACGCGTGAAATGTATGGACGCACAAAGCTCGGCGGTCGATGCCTGATGGCACGCCGATTGGTGGAAGCCGGTGCTCGATTTGTCATGGTCGATTATGGATATGACTCGGACTACGGCAATGTTTGGGACAACCATAATGCACCAAGCCAAAATCATCCTCCCATTCAACAGATGGTCAAACGTGGATATCATCTGGCAGGCATGGATAAGGCATTTGCAGCGCTTATAAATGATCTGGAAGACCGCGGCATGCTGGATCGCACGATGGTCGTCTTCCTGACTGATTTTGGACGTACTCCCAAGATCAATGCAAACGGTGGTCGTGATCACTGGGGAGCAGCCGGGAGTATTTTCTTTACCGGTGGTGGAGTAAAGCGTGGGCAGGTCATTGGGCGTACGGATGACCATGCAGCGGAACCGCTGACACGGCCTTATGGCCCGGATGCTATTGCAGCGTCGATTTATGCCGGGCTGGGGATAAATACAAATAGCACGGTCTACGACATACTGGAACGCCCTCGACTAGTGCTGGATACCGGCGAAGCGATCCCGGAACTCTTCTAACTCACCTAAGGTCAGCTTCAAGGCGCTGCTCAGAGTTTGATGATTCGTGTATTGATCATCTGTTTACGTGCCAGTTGGATCGCTTCGGTGGATACGCTGGTTCCTGTCAGCACGAGTAGTTTTAAGTGGTTCATCTGAGTGAGCAGTTCAAGCGCCGAGTCATCTACCGTCGTGTCCTGTAAGTCGACAGTCTGAAGTGAATCGTGCTCGAGTAAACTGGCAATCGCACGATTTGTTATTCCGCAACGGCTCAAAAAGAGATCCGAGAGCTTCGAGAGTCCGGAGAGTTTGTCAACGAATGCGTCATCAACCGTTTCTGCGATTGGGCGCAAGTCCACGGTGTGCAGTCGACCGCTTTTAAATCTGCGTGTGGGGATGTCAAGTGAATCGATCCACATCACCACGTCAGGGTCGTCATGTTGATTTGTCATATGCGTTAGCAACTCGGCATCGATAGATATACTGTGAAAATGTCAATTTATGACGGATGCGTTTATTATCCTACATCTTCGTGTTATTGCATCTACCGTTGGAATCCTCGTTTTTCAAATGAATTTTGCCGAAAAACAGGTGAGAAGGATCATTGAATCAACCAGCAGTGATGCGTTATCACGTTGTTGTTTGGTGAAAAAACCTGAAGCGGAACAGGAAAATACTGAATAATTTGGCCAGCAGTGTAATGCACTAAATCCGGTCGGATTATCCGGTTTGTAAGGCAGGGATGCTTGTACCCCCACCGTTTTGGCTGAATTAACCGTTTACGAAACTGAAAGTCTGGTTTTTAATGAACTTCTACCGATAGTCGCAGGTATTGCGATTGATTCGGTTGCGACCCACCTTTGACTATTTACCCTGCCTTAGCTTCGGAGATTATAGTGAATCTCGATGCTCTTTTTAGCCCATACAAGCCTGTTACCACGCATGTGGTAGACAGCCTTAAATACTGGGCAGAGAATACTCCAGACAAACTGGCATACCGCTTTCTAACGGACGGCGAAGACGAGATGATAGACTTGTCTTACGCTGAGCTCGACCGCTGCGCGCGATCTGTTGCCTCAAAACTGAGCGAACATAATGTGCGCGGTGAACGTGTATTGCTGTTACATCCTCCAGGCATTGCATTTGCAAAGGCTTTTTGGGGTTGTTTATACGCCGGTGCCATTGCCGTTCCTGCATACCCTCCGCGGCGACACCGCGGAATGAACCGCATCGAAGCGATTGTTGATGATGCAAAGGCAGTCATGGCGCTGTCAACGGTTGATGCAGTTGACCGCGCAAAGTCGATTCTAAAGTCCACGGACTCACCGCTAAATCGTATCACCTGGATTGGTACGGATGCGATTCCGGATGACCATGATCCTGAATGGGAAACTCCGGAAATCAATCCAAGCGATCTTGCAGTGTTTCAATACACTTCCGGATCAACGGGAAGTCCCAAAGGTGTCATGCTTGCCCATGAAAACATCTTGGCAAACTGTCATATGATCACCCATGCCTTCCAAAGTTATCACGGCGACTTTTGCATGGCATGGCTGCCTGTGTACCACGATATGGGACTTGTTGGCGGATTGCTTAACCCGGTGTTCACGGGCCTCTCGGGACTCGGTATGTCGCCGATGGCATTTCTGCAAAAACCAGTACGTTGGTTACAGGCGATTACCAAACACAAGATCACGATTACCGGTGGCCCTAATTTTGCTTACGACTTATGCACTCAAAAAGTTACCGAGGAAGATATGGAAGGCCTGGATCTGTCCAGCCTGTGCATCGCTTACAACGGTGCTGAACCCATACGGTCTTCTTCGCTTGAGAAGTTCAGTAAGAAGTTTGCCAAAGTTGGATTTAATCCGAATGCGTTTTATCCATGCTATGGAATGGCAGAAGCGACGTTGATTATTACCGGTGCGAAACGAGACGAGCCGCACAACGTGCACAGTTTTGATGCGGATTCCCTCCACGAACATCGCGTCGTGAGCGTACCGCCAGATGCCGAAAATGCCCGCCACTTGGTCAGCTGTGGTCGCATTTTGGACGAAGAAGAAGTCATTATCGTTGATACGCAAACCTATAAACAACTGCCGGCAGGTGAAGTTGGTGAAATATGGGTCTGTAGCCCTTCGGTTGGCAAAGGTTACTGGAATAAACCGGAAGACAGCGAGCAGACCTTTGAAGCTAAATGTGCCGACAGCGATAGCGGACCATTTTTGCGTACCGGCGATCTTGGTTTCCTGATGGACGACGACCTGTACGTAACCGGTCGTCTGAAGGACTTGATTATTGTCCGGGGCGTAAACCGATATCCTCAGGATATTGAATTGACTGTAGAGCGAGCAAGCAATCGATTGCAAAATGGTGCCGTTGGCGCATTTGCAGTTGATATCGACGGCCGTGAACGGCTGATCGTGGTTGCCGAGACAGAACGAAAACGGCACGATGACTGGTCAGATGTAATTCAGAAGATCCGCATGGATGTGACTGCGGAGCATGACCTACCACCCGATGGAATCGTCTTGGTACGTTTTGGTTCCATCCCAAAAACATCCAGTGGCAAGATCCAACGCCATGGATGCCGTAAGGCATTCCGCGATGGTTCACTGAAAACGATCGCCCAGTGGTTCTCGTGGGATGAGGCTTCGGAGTTGCCTACCGAGAAAGTGGGAGCAACGACAAGTAAATCAGAACATACCAGCCTTGATGAGACCGTTCTTGAAACCGTCTATGATCATGTCAAAGCCGTCGCTCAAGAGCGGGCCAACGTAATGAGCCCGGGCACAAATATTGTGATTGATCTTGGCTTAGATTCGCTCGAACGCCTGCAAATCGCCAATAGCCTGGAAGAGACGTATGGCGGACGGTTCCCGGAAGAAGTTCTGCAGGAAATTGAAACATGTGGCGAAGTTGCCGCAGCAGTTCAGCAGTACATCGGTACGGTCCCTGCCAAGGATCGCAAGCTAAGTAGCAGCGAACCCAAAAAGACGAATTCAAAGGCTGTCAGCGTTCCAGAAGAAAACTATACCTTTGCATTGATGCCAGAGTACAAGCGTCTGAAGCAAACCATGAGCTTGTTGGATCAAACAGGTGTGCCTAACCCCTATTTCTCTGTACACGACGGCGTGTGTCGCGATACAACGATTGTGGATGGTAAGGAACTACTTAGCTTTACGAGTTACAACTATATCGGAATGTCTGGCGATCCTCAGGTTACCAAGGCTTGTCAGGATGCAACGGAACGATATGGCACGAGCGTATCGGCCAGTCGTGTTGTTTCAGGACAGAAATCGATCCACGAAGAGCTGGAATCATCTATTGCAGCCTTTATCGGTGTCGAAGATGCGATTACCTATGTAGGCGGATTCTCAACCAACGAGTCGACAATCGGCCACATTGTTGGTGCAGGTGATCTGATCCTTCACGATTCCCTGTCGCATAACAGCATTATTCAGGGATCGATGCTTAGTGGTGCAAGACGACGTCCATTTGCTCATAACGATTGGCAGGAACTGGACGACATTCTCACAGAAGTGCGAAGTGATTATCGCCGCGTCCTGGTTGTCGTGGAAGGTGTCTACAGTATGGACGGCGACTTCCCGGATCTGCCACGCTTCGTCGAAGTCAAAAATCACCATAAAGTCATGCTGATGGTGGATGAAGCCCACTCAATGGGCACGATGGGACCTCATGGCCGTGGAATTAGTGAACATTTCAATGTTGACCCGCGGGAAGTAGATGTCTGGATGGGCACGTTGAGCAAGTCCTTTGGTAGCTGCGGAGGTTACATTGCCGGAACCAGGGAATTGATCGAGTATTTGAAATATACGTCACCTGGATTCGTATACAGTGTTGGCCTATCACCACCGAACGCAGCTGCGGCACTGGAGTCACTCAGAGTGCTCGAGTCCGAGCCGGAACGAGTTGGAATCCTGCAGCAGCGGTCTAGGTTATTCTTGGACGAAGCAAAGAAGGCCGGGCTAAATACCGGTTTGGGAAATAATACACCGGTAGTACCCGTGATTATCGGAAACTCAATCCAGGCATTGCAGTTGTCACATCAATTGTTGGAACGCGGTATAAACGTGCAGCCAATTCTCTATCCGGCTGTTGAAGAGTCCGCAACGCGATTGCGATTCTTCATCACATCGTGTCACAGTGAACAGCAGATTTTGGATACGGTTCGAATCGTTGCGGAAGAAGTGACGAAAATCGATCCGGCTCTGCTGGTAGCTATACCGGATGATACAAAGCGTTTGCCATTTGCTGCCCAACCTTCGAGTTAAGCGTGGCTGGTTAAGTGCTTGGTCGTCGAATTAAATCCGTGATCAAGAAATCAGAGGATTTCTTCTCATTGAGTGCACCATCTAGGTGATTTGACCTTGCCACCTTTTCAGTCCTGTCACAGAATTGAGTACTGATGGCTGGCAAAGCCGATTCTCAACCAGATGTCACACTTTTCAGAAGGACTGGGTCCATTGTTAACCGAAGCTGAGGTTCAACTCACGTTTAATCAGTTGGTCAATCGAGATGACGTAAATGAAGATACACTTGAAAAGGCGGAAGATTTGCTGGAAGAGTTGAGGGCGGAAAGCCCACTGCGACATCGGTTATCTGTTGAGCTCAATGAGATCAGAAGCCTGAAGACAAATAGCTAGAACTTCTCGAGTTCTAAGCAAATAAAAAAACCGCTACTCACAGCGAGCTATGAGTGGCGGTTTTTTTTGTATGTAAATCGTGGATACTATCGGTTTAAAGTAACACCGAATGTGAACCCGTAGGTGCCCAGATCTTCGCTGTTGAGTTGGCGATTTCCACCACGAGAGATACCTTGCCCGAATTGAGTCCAATTAAATCCAAATTTCAGGCTCAGGTCTCGTGTAATTTCGTATGAGGCATCGGCTCTTAATTCGCCGCCCCAGGTGAACTCAGCACCGCTACCCCAAGTTGATTCATTCTGGGTGGTTTCTGTCTCTACATCTCCGTCTGTTCCCAGATCACCTTGAGTGTAGACGATGAAACGCGTGTCCCGATATGTCTGGAAGTTGTGCATCGCAAAGAACTTTATTTGTCCACTTAGCATCCAGTGCGTGGTTGGTTTGTGAAACCATCGCATTCCAAATTGACCGCCGAACATTTCGTTGTCGGAGATAGCTTGAACACGCGAGTATTGTTCAATTTCAGCTTCATCCGGTGCTGGGGAATCAGGATCGTTCGGATCCGGGATTGGTGGCACAGGTGTGCCGTCATCGGTGAAGCGTAGATACTCATCGTTGCGGAATGTATCGCTAAACTTGACATAGCGTAGTCCGACGAAAGGTTCAGTGATTTGACCCTTGTCATTTTCGCCAAGTCTCCAGACTTTGTTCATTTCAAATCCATTAAATCGGCCAGCATTGATGCTGTCATTTAGCAGATAGTCTCTCGCGCCCGTGACTGGATTGTTTTCATCCTGATTCGGTTCTTGAGTGTCGCCGCCGCCGCCACCGCCACCGCCTTGCTCACTGTCGTCAACCAAACGGTTTAGGCGTTCAGCACGACGAATCTGGAATCGGTTTGGTCCTTCGATATCTAAAACACTAAACATCCAGCCGGTCTTCTGTTCGCTCATGTAACCGAAGTCAACACGATCACCCCAGGTGGCATCCAGCTTGTACTTGGCAAGCTGTGCGTCCGGTCGGGTGACACCAACATACATCTTGTCGTACTGAAAAAACCAACCGTAATTGGCTTTGTACTTGCCAAATTCATCATCATCCATAGGAGCGAAGAACTGGTAGTCCGGGTTGAATTCATCGAAATCGATAAAGGGACCGTGAAATTGCTGTTGCCCCTGTGCACTTGTGGTCAGTAGACACAGGGTTAGCGTTAGCGTGAACCAGCTTTTCAATTGGGTAAAGGACATTGTCGCTTTCCATCAATTCGGGGGTTTTGGTGATATCGCTGTATATCTTCACAACTAGACATACGGACATCTATTGCCTCGTGACGGTAGTATCGACTGCGCACGAATTACCGATTAGTTAAAGCGGGTAAACCTTGTCAAATATGCACCCTTTTTTTTCCGGTTAGTCAAACTAGGTAAAGTGGCTGTTGTGGGTAAATGGTCTCTATGTCTGCAGGGATTGATATGGGTAAATCCACTTTGGTCCACTTGGTTTTTCCCGTGCTGTACCGATATAGTTGTGATTGCACGCTATAGGGGTGTTTGGTGTTGTAGAATGCACGCTGCCCTGTTTCGTTACTGTTTGGAGGTTTCACTGATGACAAAGCCGCTCCGATACTTATTCTTCTCGCGAACAGCGTTCGCAATGGCTGTTGCGATCACCATTGCCTTGAATTCGCAGACGACTTTGTCGCAACAGGAAAACGCTGCGGCGTTGGTAGAAGCAAAAGAGGACGCGCCTGAGAAACGCGCCTATATCCGCCTTCATGAGAGTGAAGCAGGTGAGCCACAAGCACTACAAACCAATATTGTCAGCTTTAAAGGTACTAAGGGGCCGTATAAGAAAGTCACCGTAGACTTGATTGGAGCGATTCATGTCGGCGACAAATCATATTACGAGACGCTTAATGAGAAATTCACAAAATACGAAGCAGTTTTGTACGAGTTAGTAGCACCGGAAGGTACACGAATACCAAAAGGCGGGCACAAAGAAGGATTTAGTCTGCACCCAATTTCCGGTCTCCAAAACGGCATGAAGTCGATGCTCAAGCTGGAGCACCAATTGGAACAGATCGATTACACCGTGGAGAATCTTGTACACGCTGACATGACACCGGAAGAATTCGACGCATCGATGAAAGAACGAAACGAAGGGTTCTCGACCCTACTCTATCGATCGATCGGTCAGGGCTTGGCAACCCAAGGCGCGACAGGGGCACCGAGTGATCTGTCGCTCATTGCGGCGTTGTTTTCCAAAGATCGGGATAAGAAGTTGAAGTTGTTAATGGCAAAGCAATTTGCTGTTCAGGAAGGACTCCCGGATGTGATGTCCGGGCCCGACGGATCAGCCATTATCACAGCTCGCAATGATAAGGCACTAGGCATTCTGAAAAAGCAGCTAAAGACTGGAAAGAAACATGTTGCTGTTTTCTATGGTGCCGGGCATCTCCGCCACATGGAAGAAGTGCTTACATCAGACTTTTCCATGAAGCGTGTTGGCGAAGAATGGATTGATGCCTGGCAACTCAAGTAACGACATCGTCAAAAGCCACGCGTATCTAAAGCTGTCGATTGCACTAATGCCCCGAGAATCTCTGTTTCCATGCAGTTATCCATTAACGAACTAACGACCTATCGTTGGACATTTGATCAGGATGTACGGGCCTATCGTGAACATGGTGTCCAGTGCATGAGTGTCTGGCAGGATAAGGTCACCGATTATGGTGAGGAGAAAGGTGCCGAGTTACTGGCTGAGACGGGCATGGACGTCGCAACGCTGATGTGGGCAGGTGGATTTACCGGCGATGACGGCCGATCGTTTCAGGAAGCGGTGGAAGATGCTGAGCGGTCCATTGAACTTGCCTCATTACTTCAGGCCAGATCATTGACCGTTTACTCGGGAGCCCGCGGCGGCCACACACGCAATCACGCCCGCAGGTTATTCATGATGGCCATTGAGCAGCTTTTGCCCACAGCGAGGACTCACGGGGTTGAGTTGGCTGTTGAAGTAATGCATCCAAATGCCGCTGCCGGTTGGACGTTTCTTACGGAGCTTGAAATGGTGCTTGATCTCATACAGAGAATGCGGGATCCGATGCTGAAGATGGCAATCGACCTGTATCACTGGGGGCAGGAACCTCATATGTATCCACTGATTTCAGATCTGCTGCCGCATCTGTCTGTCATTCATATCGGGGATACTTATCAGCCGCCAACCGATGAGCACGAGCGGTGCTTGCTTGGAAACGGGATCATCCCACTTGAGCTGATTGTGCAGCGTTTAAACGAGAGCGGTTACGAAGGGCCTGTGGACGTAAAACTGCTTGGGCAGGAGATTGAGCTTACCGATTACGATGAGGTGCTCCGCAGATCCATCGACTTTACTCGTGGGCTTTTTGATAGTGTGACGCATTCATAACAGTCACACCTCGGCCTATTTCTTTTCGGGGATTAATTCCAGGCACATGACACTGCCCTTGCCTCGTATATAAATTAATCCATGCGAAATGACCGGAGCTGCCCAGCATGGATATCGCAAGTCATGTGTCGGCCGCAGCGGAAGCAGGACATCATCACCTTGTTTGACTGCGTCGCCGGTGACCGGTAAGAGCTCTTTCGGATTTGGCTTAAACATAAATAAATGACCATATTCACCGAGTGCTATAAAGTGGCCATCTACATACGTGAGTGAGCAGCGCGTTAGATCCGGTACGCTCCACATGACTTTTCCCGTCGACAGTTCAACGCAACGTAGTTCAGCATTTTGCGTGTGTCGCCCGCTGCAACCGTACAGGTAACCGTCGATGTGGACGGTTGTGTTCCAGTGAGTCTGCATGATCTTGTCCCGTGTACGCTCGATGTCCTGCCACTCGATTTCAAATTCATTGTCTTTGACTGACAGTAATGTGCTACCTGGACCGTAGGTTTCACTAATAAAGATTTGGTTTTCGATGATAACTGGCGTGCTGGCGTTGACGCTTTCTAACGTGCGGGATCGCCATGGGTAACGAAAGTGAACTTTCCCGGACGCTGGAGAAAAACCAATCAGTCCACCACGAGAGAATGAGAATCCCCACCGTTGATCGTCGATCGTGGCCAATTGAATGCTCGCATAGCTTGCCAGCTCATCTGTGACTTTGTATCTAACTTCACCGGAGTACTTGTCAAATGCCACGATACCACTACCATCCCCTGACACCTGGTCCAGGGCACCCGGCGGTAAGCTTGCATCTGCCGCTGGGCTTCCACCAATCATGGCAATCAGCAGATCCCCTTCGATTGCTGGTGTACTGCCGACACCAAAGAAATTCTGTATGACACCAAATTCCTTGTGCGTATCTCGGTACCAGATCAGTTCACCATTGGTTGCGTTGTAACATCGTAGTTTGCCGGCGACACCAAGCGTATAAACTCGGTTACCGTCGATAATGGGCGAACAACGTGGCCCGCTGTCGTAACCATATAGATCGGTGTATTGCTCTTCATAGCTTTCCTTCCAAAGTACTCTTCCGGTTTCTGCATTCAGGCAGTACAGCACTTCTTCATCATCTACTCGGTCGAATTGGTAGTAGCGGCCTTTGGCGACAGAACCGATGCCATAGCTTGGGCCGAGCTCCATTTCCCACACAACTTTTAGACCCTTGCTTGGCCACTCGGTGAGGATTCCCGTTTCCGTTGACTTGCTGTCTCGGTTGACGCCGAGGAAATGGGGCCAGTCGGTACCTACTTTTCGCTTCGCGATGTCCGCAAGGACCTTCTCCGATTCCTTTTCATCATCCTGTAAGGCCGCGGCAATTTGCACACTTTGCGCATCGAGTTTTGCTGGCGCATCCTCTGCGTTTACCGTTGTGGATTCGGAATGGCAGCCACAGGCAATTGCCGCAAGCAATAAGCACGAGAAAAATGCCAGGCGTTTGATGTTTGCGTTACTCATTAGTTACTCTCAAAGATCATTGAAACTCAGTAGCGTTAAACGGGTGCTTCCAGTCGCTAGGACGGTTGCCATGTTTTGTATACTGTTTTAGCAATTCAATCATACTGATACTGCTGAAGGTTTCAAATTATCCAAAGATGTTGATGACCAAATTGATTGGTGTTTTCTTATGCCCCTTCGTGTGACAACTAAAATTGAAATCCCGGATGAAGATCTGAGATTCACATTTTCACGCAGTAGCGGACCCGGCGGGCAAAATGTGAACAAGGTGAACACGAAGGCTTTGTTGACCTTTGATTTGGAAAATACGGCGGTGCTCTCTGAGGTAGTTAAACAGCGCATCCGGAAAGAACACGCCAATCGAATTAATAGCGATGGGCAATTACTCATTTCCAATCAGGAGTCACGTGAGCAGGCTCGTAACAGGCAAAGTTGTTTTGATAAGCTCCTGGAGATTATCGGCGAATGTCTGAAACAGCCCAAAAAGAGAAAGCCGACGCGTCGGACATACGCGAGCAAACGGCGTCGATTGGACAATAAGAAAAAGAACAGCCAAAAGAAAAAAGACCGTCGCTGGCGTAATGACACCTAGCGGCAGAAAAACCGTAATTGCACTATAATAGGGATTCCTCGACACAGGCGAAATCAACTTCGCCAAGGTGGCCTTTCACTCATTCAATAGATTCGAAAGCATGACCAAGCATATAGATGACCTGCTTCGTGATTGGGAATATGATCCTGAAAACGTGAGCGTTCGTATTTGTGAAGGTGATGACGGACGTGAGTTAATTCAGTTGCGTATCGACATGGGGATACTGCAATTGGAGGTAAACGGCCGTCCGGACGGTTTACGCCCAGAAGGATTCGATACCTTTTATGATTTCCTGATCTCAGAGGAATTGACCAAGGGATCAGACTGGGAAATGGATGAAGATCAATGTGCTGAGATTGACCGGGAATTCGTGCAGTTTTATCACCGACGAGTGAGTTGGTTGAATCTGGAGCGATACGATCTTGCCGTACGCGATGCAGACCACACGCTTGGATTGATGGACTTTTGCAAAGTTCATTCGCCGGATGACCAGTGGACCGTCTCTCATGAACAATACAGACCGTTTGTGTTGTATCACCGAACGCGTGCCGATGCACTAGCGGCACTGATCGACGTGAATGCAGAAGAAGCGATGCAGCGAATTGACGGCGGCCTGAACCGCATGCGTTCTCTCTTCAAAGAACATGACGTGGAAGAATATTACGACGATGATGAACTCGTTGCACAGCTACATGACTTCCGTGAATTCCTGAGAAATAAGTATGACGTCGGGCGAACGCTGCACGAACAGCTGTCCGAAGCTATTGAAAATGAAGAATACGAGCTTGCGGCAAAACTACGAGATCAGATCGGAAGTGAGACTTCCGAGGATGGCCGTAACGGTGGCCAGCGATAGTTGCTTGTATTTACCACACATGCTGACGCGTCGCATGCAGCGGCGTTCTCTAAATCCAGTACATGAGACGCGACATGCCGACTGAAAACAACGATCGGTTGGAGATTCCTGCCTGGCCACTTGAAAGTGAAGCAGTACGCGTTGCGCTCGCGAAGGTTTATGAAAGTGGTGACTGGGGGCGTTATAGCGGTGAAATGAGCCTGCGGCTTTGCGAGCAACTATCTCACCGATTTGCAGGTCAACAGGTGACTCTGGCTAGTTCTGGGACAATTGCCGTGGAACTAGCGCTGCGAGGTCTGGGAGTGAGGCCGGATGACGAAGTTATATTGTCCGCTTACGACTTTCCAGGGAATTTCCGGGCGATTGAGGCCATTGGTGCACGCCCGATACTTGTCGATGTCTTACATGGTCGTTGGGGCATGAATGCCTCGCAACTGGATGCTGCTATTACAGAAAGCACCACCGCAGTGATTTGTTCACACTTGCACGGTGATATCAGCCCTGTTCAGGAGGTGTTAGCTTCTGTTGCTGAGACAGACATCAGTGTTCTGGAAGATGTATGTCAGGCACCAGGTGCTTCGGCTGACGGCGTTGCACTTGGCACTCAAGCAGACGCTGCAGTCCTTAGTTTCGGCGGGAGTAAGTTGCTTACAGCTGGGCGAGGTGGAGCGGTTCTGTCACCTGACGAACAAGTACACCAACGCATTAAGGTCTTTGGAGAACGTGGAAATCTCGCGTTTCCGATGAGTGAATTACAAGCGGCCGTGGTGTGCCCGCAGCTCGACGTGCTTGATCATCAAAATCAGCAGAGGCTGATAGCAGCTAGACGGTTGATTGCAAGGATGGAGACACTGCCGTGGGTGTCGGTGCCCGTAACCAATGACCTGCATGTGTTTTATAAACTCGCCTGGATGCTCAGTCCGATGATTGATCGCGGTCAGTTCTTAAACGTTTGTGGGGAATTGGGAATTCCACTGTTTGATGGTTTCCGTGGTTTTGCATCACGCAGCGATCGTCGGTGTGGTAAACCAACACCACTTCATGAGACGGAGCGAGCTGTTGCATCGACCGTATTACTACATCATCCGATCTTGTTAGCCGATGACACCACGCTCGACCGGCTTTGTGAATTGATCGAACTCGCGTTCAAAAAATGTGGAAGCTGACGAATCTCAAATGGCTATAGCACTGATTACAAATGACGACGGAATTCAGGCTAGCGGAATAAATGCGCTTGCACAGGCTGTGAAGAAGATCGAATTATTTGATTCCATCTATGTCGTGGCACCGGACCAACCAAAAAGCGGTTGCAGTCATCAAACCACCACAGACAGGAAACTACTGCTAGAAGAAGTCGGCGACCGTCGTTTTCAAGTTGGTGGCTCGCCGGCAGATTGTGTGCGCATTGCAATTGCACATCTGGGCATTCAACCGGATTGGGTGTTCGCAGGTATCAATCATGGTGCAAACCTTGGCTGCGATGTCTATTTGTCAGGTACGACTGCTGCAGCGCGTGAAGCGGTCATGCATGGCATCAATGCAGTGGCACTATCGCAGTATCACCTGACGTCGACACAAATTGACTGGGATCAGTCGGGCCAGTGGTCGGCCACGGTGCTTCAGCAAGTGTTGGAGGGCAGAGAGATGTTTTCGGCGCCGGTTGATTCGGGATTCTGGAATGTTAATCTTCCCGATCCGACGATCGGTGATAAGGCACAGCCTGATATTCACGTCACCGGGTTGGACACTAATGCACTACCGATCGGCTATGAATTGGCTGGTGAATCTGATGGCGTGACTGCGTTAAAACATGCAGCGGATTACCATCTACGAAAGCGTGAAACTGGACTGGATGTACAAGTCTGTTTTGATGGTGCAATCTCCGTATCTCGCGTAAGCTTGTGACATAATGGCATAGACAGTTAATTTTCAAAATGTGGTGATGTATGAAGTCGACTTTGAGGGTCCCGTTTGTGTTGTTACTGATGTTAGCCGCTTTGATTTGTGGATTGGAATCCAGTCAACCGCAGGCAAACGCCGCAGACGATGATTCCTTTGAAGCTGCTATGCAACGAGCTGCGGCGCATATGCGAGCAAGGGAATTTGAAGGTGCGATTGAAGACTTTGATGCCGCCATCAAGCACGACGCTGAGCAGCCAGTTGCCTACTACTACCGCGGCAGAGTGAGGTTTCAGCTTGGTCGGATCAAGGAATCGGTGGCGGATTTTGATAAGTACGTGAGCTTGAGACCGTCCATCGAATCGCGTCAATGGGAACGCGGAATCGCAATGTACTATGCCGACCAGTTTAAGCGGGGAGCAGATCAGTTTGAGCTTTATCAGACATTTCACGACAACGATGTAGAAAACTCGGTTTGGCGATTCCTATGCATGACACCAGACGTCGGCGTGAAAAAATCGCGAGAGGTTATGCTGCCGATCAAGAATGATCCTCGTGTCCCCATGATGAAAATCTTTGAAATGTATCGTGGAACGGCAACTCCGCAGGACGTGCTGGATGATACGGAGAGCGGCGATCCGTCTGAGGAAACTTTGAAAGGGCGACTGTTTTATGCTCACCTTTATCTGGGCTTGTTCTATGAAGTGACCGGCAAAAAGCAGGAGGCAGCAAAGTATATCAAGCTCGCCGCAGACAAATCACTTGCCGGGCACCCTGGTATTAACACCTACATGTGGGATGTTGCCCGTATCCATGAAATGAAGATGAACGGCAAGTTGAAGGTGACAAAGGACAAATAGGGCGTCAGTAGAATTAGGCCAATTACCGTGAATAAACCTGAGCCGACACCGGTGGATCCACAGGAAGTTCCAGCACTCGCGCTGCAAGTCGTTAGTGAAGATCGGTTCCCTATATTGGCGACGATCGATGGCGAGCAGCCGCGACTGCGTCCCGTATCACCGGTGCGGACAAGTGGCTTTACCGTGTGGATTGCAAATCTAAAGCAATATCACAAGACTCAGGAGATAGCAGCAAATCCCAAAGTGGAACTTTGTTATGTCAACGGAAATCATGATCAGGTGCGATTAACCGGCACAGCCTTTGTTGAAACGGATTCAGAGCTCTTGCAGGAAATCTGGGATTCTAATCCACTGTTGCAACACTATCTCGGTTCTCCAGCTAATCCGAATCTCATTGTCTACCGAGTCGAACCAACCCAGGTGCGCTATATGCGCGAATGGGCATTGGAATACCATGACGTCCTTTGTTAGACGAGAGGGGCATGACCTCGATTATCGTTGCGATAAATCTTGCGATAATTCTTGCGATGGTCGCCGTTACAGTGGTCGGATGGAGATGTCCTTCCAGCGACATTTTGCTCCCTTGGGCCAGCCAGTACCACCGTGCACCTGAACAGCGATACTTCCGCTTGTTCCCAGAATCCCTTTGATCTTTTCTTTGTCGTAATTCGCCGCGGTACTCGACGTGCCGTCGAATTCGCATACTTTCAAGTCATTGATCCAGGTAGTAATCTTAGGGAATTCACCCTGCACTTTAACGGTAGCCATATTCCACTGGTTTACTTGCCAAGCGGAAACGAATTCTTCCGGTGTGCATGAATAAATCAAGCCGACATCTTTGGCTGCCTTGTGCTTGTCTGTCATAAGCCCGGTTAACGCCTTACCGTCATATTTGCCATTGATATCAAATGTGCGTGTATTAAAGCCGGTTGTACCTTCGCCATAAATATGTCCCACATTTCCGGCGTCATGGTAGTCCACCATCATCTGGAAACAAGCACCTCGGTCATTTCCACGAAGAAACAGCCCGGAGCAAACACCCCAATCCGGTTTCATGCCAATTTTCAATTCGAAGTCACCGAATTTCTTATCAGTAAGCAGTATGCCGCCGTTACCGGAGCCCGGAGGATCCTGTTGGCCAGCAATGGTGCCCTTCTCTACAGCCCACTGGCCACCGGTTCCGTGACCGATTTTTTCAGGATTGATGTGCCAGCCGTCCAGATTTTTACCATTGAATAACTTGAGCCAACCTTCTTTCGCCGTTGCATACGCAGCCGGTGTTATTTGACTGGCAAGAGCGATCGTCGATACTGCCGCCGTTGCCTTGATGGCATCACGTCGGTTGATTTGTTTTGGGGCTGACATTTGACTGCTCCTGTTGGGGCTTTTTTTTGATGCGGTTTGATCAATTAAGATCATAAGTGATGCGTACGGCATTTACTACGATGCGCGTCTTTTCGTTTGCGAATCAGCGAAATTGAGAAGCTGCGGAACGAGGGAAACGAGGGAAACAAGGCAATTTTAAAATGACGACTAGAATTTGGCATATTTGCCTCTTCGTCTTCATCATGTGTTAACCGGCGAATTGTAGATTCACTTTCTCCCGCGACTTCAAAGTCAGTCTGGTTTCGGTTAGGAGCGAATGCGATCATCGGGAAAGTGGTGAATCAACCCGCATACACGAACTTGTAACTTCAAGATCGTTTCTGGTCGCCTCAAAGTGAATTATCCGGTGGTGCATAGCGTCGAACCTTCTACTCGCTGTATGTCGCACTGGTCGATACCAGCACGAACAAGGTTTGGCAAAAAGCGGGCGGTGCCAATGAACCGCAGATGAAACGAACCGCATGGTATGTCATCAACCTGCGAGGCTGTTCGGCTTGTCAGCAGGTTGTTGATAAAAACTCCGGCGGTTGCGGCCACTTAACGTTCGACGATTTTTTGCATCAAGGGTAAGATCGATGAACCTCATTCAACGAATCCGAAGGAACATTAGTTATGAAGAGTGAATCAATGAGCCACTACATAAAACACACGTTGGTGCCCACAATCTGCTTGGCCGCTGTTATCGTCTTCAGTGATACCCTCGTGATTGCACAGGAGACCACACACAGTTTCGTTGCATTTGGACGCAACACTTATCGAATCGATGAAGCCGGCGAAAAGTCGTGGACCTATCCCCATTCGACTCGCGACGGATACCAGCTTGATGATGGCATGATGGTGCTGACGCTAAGTAAGGGTAAGAAGTACCCAGGCGGAGCTGTGGTTCAGATTTCTCCGGATGGGAAAGAATCGCTGATCTGGAAGGGAACGCAGCTAGAAGTCAACGCTGCTCATCCCACTGAGTCGGGCACGTTTGTCATCACCGAAGCCGGTGATAAGCCCCGTCTGTTGGAAATCGATGGCAGCGGAAAGATACTGGTCGAATTCCCGCTGCGGTGCCAGAAGAAGAATTATCATATGCAGACGCGGATGGCCCGGAAGAATGCTGATGGAACCTATCACGTACCTCACTTGCTCGACTTCGCCGTCAGGAATTATGACAGCACCGGCAAAGTGCTTTCCTCGATCGACACAACCGTTCCCGGAGACTCGGAAAGAAAGATTCACACATGGCCGTTCACTGCGATTCGCCACGGCGACGGTCAGACGCTTGTGTGTTGCACCAACGGAAATCGCGTCGTCGACTTCGATTCGAATGGCAAGATTCTATGGGAACTCACCAACGACGACTTGCCGGGACCATGGTTACAGGATCCCTGCGGCGGGCAGGTGCTGCCTAATGGCAACGTTGTGATTACCAGCTATGCCGGTGGCCGAATTGATCCGAGAGCTCCTAAATTGTTCGAGGTCAATCGTGAGAAAAAAGTTGTCTGGACGTACTCAGACGGGCAGACGTCCGGCATTCACCACTTTCAGATTCTGACGACAAACGGCGAGAAGCTTGACGGCCCGGTTCTCAAGTAACAGCATAGCTCGCTGGGAATTGAACTTTTGACTGAGAATAGTGAGAATGCTTATGGAACCGTTTTAGGTTCCTTGCCGCCAGGGGATCGCTATACGGGTTTCCGCCCGTGGTTCCTTGGCTTTCCTTTGCGTACTCCACCGAGTGGCGAAGCACACGTTTTTGAATAGCGCAGCACGCGCATTGATTGATAGAAAGAGACCATGTTTCAACTCATCGCCAACACGCAGTTCGGTTGTCGCCGATTGTTCCCACGTCAATTACTACACAGATTAACTGCACTGGCTTTTGTGCTGGCCACGACTGTCATTCCACAACTTTTTCATGCGTCTCTACTCCAAGCCGATCAGTCCCGCCGACCCAACATCATCTTCATCATGGCTGATGACCTTGGATACGGGGATTTAGGATGCTACGGACAGCAACGCATTAAGACACCTCACATCGACCAGATGGCCGCCGAAGGAATGCGGTTTACTGACTTCTACGCCGGGTCAACCGTGTGCGCACCGTCCCGATGTGTACTCATGACGGGTTATCACACGGGTCACTGTTTTATACGTGGTAATGGTAAGGATAATTTGCGTCCGGCTGACATCACGGTTGCCGAAGTTTTGAAAAAAGCCGGTTATGCGACGGGGCTGTTTGGCAAATGGGGACTTGGACACGAGGGATCTACCGGATTACCAACGCGTCAGGGCTTTGATGCATTTTTCGGATATCTTGATCAACATCATGCACATAATTACTATCCAACGTTTCTGATCGATAACGAAGAACGCGTTAAACTCAAGAACCTCGTGCCCAACGAAGGTCAATTTGGTCAGGGTGTCGCATCAAAGAAGGTGCAATACAGTCAGGATCTTATTGCACCGCGTGCCTTGCAATTTGTAGACGACCATAAGGATGAGCCGTTCTTTCTCTATTACGCATTAACATTGCCCCATGCGAATAACGAAGCCGGGAAAAAAGGAATGGAGATTCCCAACCATGGAATCTATACAGATCTGGACTGGCCGGATGCTCAAAAAGGGCACGCTGCTATGATTTCACGGATGGATGCAGATGTTGGCGCCATTCTCGATCGACTACGACACCACGGAATCGACGATGATACCATCGTCATGTTTACATCCGATAACGGGCCGCATCGCGAAGGCGGAAACAATTCCGACTTCAATGACTCCAATGGCCTTCTAAATGGGATTAAGCGAGAACTGACCGAAGGCGGAATACGCGTGCCAATGGTTGTTCGCTGGCCGGGTACTGTGAAGGCCGGATCCACTTCATCACATGCAGCAGCCTTTTGGGATCTTATGGCAACGTGTGCTGATATCGCCGATGTCGAAGATCAGGTTCCTGACGATACAGATGGCATTTCATTCCTTCCAGCAGTTCTAGGAAACAACGACCAGCAAGAGGAGCACAACTTCCTGTATTGGGCGTTCTACGAACGTGGAGGAGCACGGGCAATTCGTGCTGGCGATTGGAAGGTGGTACACCAACCCTTCAATTCACAGCCGAGACTCTTTAATCTTGCCAATGACCTCGGCGAACAAAAGAACCTTGCGGCAGAGAATCCTGACCTATTGAAGAAATTGGTTGCAAAAATGGACGGCGCCTATGCCCCATCAGAACGATGGCGTTTTCCACAAATCAAGCGTAAAGACTAGCCTCTCCGGTGATACCCAATTGAGATGCCCGTTAAAGACTAAGGTGTTTACTATGAAATCGATGCTGTTGGTACTGTTGGGACTGCTTGCGTTTGCTCAGTCTGAATCGATGGCGGATGTCAATGAGCGTCCGAATATCGTATTGGCCATTTCTGATGATCAATCGTTTCCTCACGCGTCTGCATATGGTTGCAAAGGGGTGTCTACACCATCATTCGATGAAATTGCGGCAGCCGGTGTGTTGTTTCACAATGCTTATGCTGGTTCACCCGGTTGCAGTCCCTCACGTGCTTCGTTGCTAACGGGTCGTTACCCGTGGCAGTTGGAACAAGCTGGCACACATGCCAGTTCGTTTCCATCCAAGTACGCGGCTTATCCGAAAATTCTAAAACAGGCAGGCTACTGGGTTGGATATACAGGAAAGCCATGGGGCCCGGGTAACTTCAAAGCTGGCGGTCGCAAGGAGAATCCGGCAGGGCCGGCATTCAATTCTAAGACTGAAAAATCGCCCTTCTCCGGTATCTCAAACAAAGACTATTCGGGCAACTTTCAGGATTTTCTGGATAAGCGGCCTGACGATCGTCCGTTCTGCTTTTGGTATGGAGCTCATGAGCCGCATCGTGGCTTTGAGAGTCGATCAGGATTGAAATCCGGCAAGTCGCTTGATGATGCAGACGTACCAGCATTCCTGCCGGATCATCCTGTCGTGCAGTCGGACATGCTTGACTATTATCGTGAGATTGAGCACTTCGACCTGCATCTGGGACGTATCATCAAGATTCTGAAAGACGCTGGGGAATTCGAAAACACACTTATCGTCGTGACAAGCGATAACGGTATGGCCTTTCCGCGAGCCAAGGCGAATTGCTTTGAATACGGAATCCATGTTCCGATGGCAATCAGCTGGCCTTCGGCGGTACAACCCAAGCAGCAGTCCGAGGCGCTTGTGAGTTTTGTCGATTTAGCTCCTACATTTCTTCAAGCTGCCGGTGTGGACATCCATCCGCAAATGGCCGGTGTTTCACTGATTGGTCACATGCAAGGAGCTTCGCTGGAACGAGGAGCTGTATACAGCAGTCGCGAGCGTCATTCGTCATCCCGGTACATGAACTGGACTTATCCGCAACGAGCCATGAGATCCGGGGCTTATCTGCTCATTCATAACTTCAAGCCCGACCGCTGGCCTGCTGGTGATCCTGTTAAACTCAATGCTGACGGCACCTTAGGACCGGCACACGGTGGTTACCACGATATTGATGCGTGCCCGAGCTTGACGTTTCTGATTGACAGCCGACACGACAGGAAATGGGGGCCCTATCTGAACTGGTCAGTCGATAAGCGCGGCGAATGGCAGCTGTTTGATGTCGAGGAGGATCCAGAGTGCATGCGAGAATTGATTAAGAGTCCTCGTGTAAAACGGATACGTGAACAGATGATGGCTCAAATGAATGAGTTTCTCACGAGCACCGGTGACCCTCGAATGCATGAAAATGGAGACGTGTGGGAATCATATATTCGCTATAGCCAAATCCGTAAGTTTCCCATGCCACCTACTCAAATTCCCGAGTAACAGAAGGGATCGACCTTGTGATCCGTGTCAACGTGCTAGTACTTAGTTTTGTTCTCTGCGGTTCAACAGCTTACGCGGATATGCCATGGATTCGTCACACGGTCGATGCATCCTCTGTGGGTGCTGATGGTGCAAAACTTCAGGACGTTAATGGTGACGGACTACCGGATCTGGTTGTGCCATGGGAGGAAGGCGGTCAAATCCGGGTTTATGTGCATCCTGGATTAAAAAAAGTGACTCAACGCTGGCCATCGGTAACCGTCGGTACCGTGAAGTCACCGGAGGATGCGATTTTTGTAGACTTGGATCACGACGGTCATGTCGACGTGATTAGTTGCTGCGAAGGCACGCAGCGCACAATCCAGGTGCATTGGGCACCAAAGCAGCAAAGCGATTACCTTAATGCCTCTAAGTGGAAAACGGCGCAGATCCCCTGCACTGTCGGTGAGCAAATGTGGATGTTTGCTGTGGCCATGCAAGTCGACGGTAAGTTCGGTACGGATTTGATCGTCGGTTCTAAAGGTGCAAATGCATCAGTCAGTTGGTTGGAATCGCCGGAGAATCCGCGGCATCTCGACGATTGGAAACTTCATCACATTATTCCAGCCGGATGGATCATGTCATTACGTTTATCAGATATGAACGCGGATGGCGCAGAAGACCTCTTGATATCCGATCGGCGTGGAATGACACGTGGCGTTAAGTGGTTGGAGATACCGCCGAACCCAGTGACTGAAAAATGGCCAATTCACAACATCGGTGGGTCGGAAAACGAAGTGATGTTTCTTGATATTGCGGACGTTGACGGTGACCGACAGCATGAAGTTGTTGTGGCCACACATCAATCAAAAATGTTGGTGCTGTCTCAAGAGTTTTTAAATGGTAAGCCGACGGAATCGTGGTCATATGAGTCGATTGCCAACCCACACGCATTGTCCAAGGGCAAAGGTGTCGCCATTGGTGATTTGAATCAAGACGGTTACAACGACATCGTTCACTCCACAGAGCCAAGCGGTGACCCCAGTTTGAGCGGTGTAACCTGGCTTCGTCAAATACGCGAAAACGGGCGTGTGAAGTGGATGTCATCAGACATCAGTGGGCCAGAGGGTATTAAGTTCGATTTGTTGCGACTATTTGATTTGGACCAGGATGGTGATTTGGATGTCATTACTTGCGAAGAACGTCATAACCTTGGCGTGATCTGGTACGAGAACCCAACCAGGTAATTGAATCTGAGAGCCCTATATAGGGTTTTTACTCATCAGCAGTCGGACGTGGCTTGGAGACGTCCATCAACCATGTTTCGTGCATTTTCCGGAGTTGCTCTACCACCTCAGCATTCTGGGCCGCTACATT
>Ga0114933_10001076_pt1 | contig 31322 bp, 51 predicted proteins | sample 4SBtaG_FD_89691 | JGI IMG/M metagenome (GOLD analysis project Ga0114933, IMG submission 89691) | Deep subsurface microbial communities from Kolumbo volcano to uncover new lineages of life (NeLLi) - 4SBTROV12_W25 metaG | ecosystem: Environmental > Aquatic > Marine > Volcanic | place: Kolumbo... | reverse complement strand
TAAGTATTACAAGCATTTAAGTAATTTTAATAAATAATAGCCTTGCATAATGGCTAATAATTCCCTATAATATAAATAATCGAAAACGATAGAACAACTAAATAGGAGAACATAATGGCACGAAGAAAAGGCGGAAAGTCTAAAGGATATCAGTCTAAAGGACAACGTCGAAACGTAAGCCGTTGGTCGAGAAATGCTAGTAGAGCAGAAAATCGTGCTAACCCAAGCCCCCAAGCTATAGCCCAAAGGGCTGCTTATCGCAGAACAATTATTACTAGCCCTCACGGAAAAGAGGAGTTAAGACTTAAAGAAAAGTTTTTAGCAGAAGACTCGGTTGAGAGGCAGTGCTCTGAGTTACTAAAAAGTTTTGGGTCAATAGGACTTACTCGCGCTGGAGCCATACATGCTATTAAAACTGACCACGTTTCTCAATTAACTGAGAAATGGAAGTCACGAGCATCACAAAAAGCAAACAAAGATAAAAAGAAAGAAAAAACATATGCCAGCCAATAAAAAAACACGAGAAATATCTAAAGAAAAGATGCGAGAAGAAATTGCATCAGCAACGGAAGAGTATTTAAGTAAGGGTGGAACTATTACTCGCTATGAGAAGTGGGGTAAAGTTACTATCTTAAAAAGAAATCTTGATGGAGATATGGTAGCAACTAATTGGTTTGATACCGTAGAAGCGTTCGAGAATTCTAAATGATACTAGATGCCACAACTAAACAAGCTTGGAATCTATTTGTTTATCAACACGCTAAAGAAATGGAAAAATTCATTCAAACTTGGGATCATAAAGGTTGCAGTCAATTCATTTTAGGTAAAATTAAATGTGACTGGAAGCCCTCTAGGAGAAGTTCTAGAGGGGGAATGTATACAGTTGATGGTATTAAGCAGCCCGGAATTAATATTGCTATGGCTGGATATGTACCTAGGTACGGCGACCCACAAAGATTCTACGAATATAAATCTTTTGACGCAGATAAGTTTATCGGCGGATTTTACACAAATAACATGGAACATCCCCTATTAGCGGTGGTGGCTCATGAAGTAGCACACGCTATACAATTTTGGCTTCGATATTATAATTCCACTCCTGTACCCAAACCCCACGGAAAAGAATTTAAAAAACACTACGCAAAACTGCGGGCAGTGTTTGTTAACCCTTTGCTTCCTGATCAGGAAGAGATGGGAAGGACTTATCGTGAGTTTAAGAATATAGTTGTGAGTCAAGAAATAGGAACAACAGTTAGGAGACATTAAATGGATGGATGGTATGAAAGATACCTAGAACTGGTACAAGAAAATGCAATTTTAAGAAGAGAAATTCAACAAATGCAAGACTCAATACAGAAATGTTATATTAGAATTGCGGAATTGAGAGAAGAATCAGATGCAAAAAGTAGTAATAGTTAGTGGAGGGTTTGACCCTTTACATTCTGGACATCTAACATATTTTAAACACGCTAAACAACTAGGAGATAAACTAGTTGTAGGTATTAACTCAGATAAATGGTTACAAAATAAAAAAGGTAAAAACTTTTTACCTTTTGAAGAAAGATTAGCTTTAGTAGAAGCCATCAAAGACGTAGACGAAGCAATAGCTTTTAACGATGAGGATGGTTCAGCAGTTAACTTAATTAAAATAGTTTCTTGTAAATATAATAATGATATGATTATCTTTGCCAATGGTGGGGACAGAGATTATGGTAATGTTCCAGAGCTTGTATATTATGATGACGACAAACGTATAAAATTTGTGTTTGGAGTGGGTGGAGAAGATAAAAAGAATTCAAGTTCAGACATTTTAAATTCTTGGGATTGTAGATCTGTTATTAGGCCTTGGGGTACGTATACCAATATTAACTCAGGAGAAAACTTTAGAGTAAAAGAATTAGTGGTAGCTCCCAATTCCATGCTAAGTATGCAAAGACACCATCACAGATCAGAGCATTGGGTTGTAGTAGAAGGCAAAATCTTTGTTAATACAATTAACAGTGCCTCTAGTGATTATGAAAGAGACAGAGTTTTAGTATCAGGTCAAAGTTGTTATATTAAAAAAGGAGATTGGCATCAAATCGAAAATCCAACAAACACTCCTGCTAAAATAATTGAGACTTGGATTGGTGATTATTTGGATGAGGATGACATAACTAGAGCATGATTGACAAAAGTACTTTTTGTACTAGACCTTGGAATGAACTACACATCGAGGAGGACGGGCACGTTACTCCTTGTTGTGTCATGCCTTCTACTATGGGATTCAGACCTAAAAAAGGTATTAAAAATTATCTAAACTCTCCAGAGTTAGCAAAACTTAAAGAAGATTTAAAAAACGGAATTAAATCAGAACACTGTAAAACTTGTTGGATGCAAGAAGGGTATGGTACTCACTCTCACAGGAAAACTACTCTAGCAAAAGGAGAAAAGTTAGATAAGATTGAAGCGATACATGTTAGAAGCACTAATGTGTGTAACTTTAAATGTAGAATTTGTAGCCCAGATTTGAGTTCTGCTTGGCAAGCAGAAAATAAAAAACACAATTTGTATAAACAAAAGTATTTTCAAAGCTCTATTACAGATATTCACGATAATCTATTGGACGACGACGAGTATTGTAAAGAATTATTTACTTTGTTAAAAAGTGTTAGGCAAATTAATATGTCTGGTGGAGAGCCTCTAACCTGTAACACAACATTAAAGTTTTTTGAGAAGTGTAGAGAATATAATATTACTAATACAAATATTGCTATCAACTCAAATCTCTCGAAATTACACTATAAAAATCATTATTGGTTAGATGAGTTTAAAGATTTTAGAGTTACTATAACAGTTAGTTGGGATGGTTTTGGAAAACAAATGGAATATCATCGCACTGGGTTGAATTGGAAAAAAAGTTTACAGAATTTCAAAGAGTCTTTACCTTTCATTTATAATGTAAATTGTGTTTTATCAATTTATAGCATATATTCTATACCTAAGTTAATCCACTTTTGTGATAGAATACAGAAAGACTTAGAGATTAATTTGATAGCCGGAAAAGGGGGCATAATGTGTGTACAAACACTACCCGAACATGAAAAGGATAAAATTAAAAAACATTATGAGAATAGTTTTTCTGAAAGACCCGATTTAAAAGAGATTGCTTGGGACAAAGTAATCAATCCTTTATATAAAGAAAGCGGAAAAGAATATTTAAACACTGCGTTCAAACAGTATAATCAAATTTTAGACAAACAAAGAGGGACAAGCTTTGTAGAAACTTTTCCAGAATTAAAAAACTGGTGGGAGTCAATTGCATGAGAACACACTTATTTGCCAACGGTTGCTCTCACACAGCGGGCGGAGAAATAGAAGAAAAATATCAAAACTGTTGTCACGAAAAAGCGTGGCCTAAACACTTAGCCGACTCTTTAAATATGGATTGGACAAATTTTGCAATATCTGGAGGCTCGGCAGAAAGAGTTGTTCGTACAATTATGTACTGGTTTGGTAAAAACCCAAAAAGAATGAAAGATACTTTTGCAATTATTGGTTGGCCTCCTCCTTGGAGATCAGAAATCCGTCTTGATCGCAGATGTAACTATAACCAACCAGAACACTTATTTGAATCAGATAATCATTGGTATCAGTTAAATGTAGGAATTGAAGAGACAATTAAAGAACACTCTGAAAGTTTAAAAATTAAAGATTTTTATAAACTTTATAAGCTAAAATTTGCTCTTGAAACAAAAGAAGAAGTAATCACTAGGTTTTATCTTAGTCTTATTTCTCTACAGAGTTATTTTAAAACATTTAAAATTCCTTACATAATGTTTAATACTGCTTCAGATTTCTACATTAACGACAACTCTTTACATTATTTTAGACAGGTGGACCAAAAACCGTTTATAGATATAAAAATGCTGGAGTGGCTTCATGGTAAATACGAAATAGCAGAACACTCAGTTTGCGAACATTATGGAGAAGACGCTCACATGGGGTGGGCAAGATTTTTAGCCAGTTATCTACGAGGGGGAAGTTTTGATGATAAGAAATTTTACTCTTGACAAGGTGGATTATTTTAAGCTATAATATATATGTTGATCAACCGGAGATACTTTGTATCCGTGACCATACAAAGTCGGGCCGTCGCCCGCTTTACAACAGTAAAGTTAAGAAAAAGTTTCTATGCTTAGTAGTAAATGATTAGGGCATGTATACACAAATGTACAAGTGTATTGTTGTCAAAATCAGACACATTTATATAAGAAACTATTCAATAGGAGAGGAACTTCGGTTCCTCTCCCGTTTTCAAGGAGAGCGAATATGCCTATAAAAAAGACCATTATTGGAGAAGGCACAGATTGGCCATTTGTAAAACAAAAATCTTGGTTTGCAGGTGGAGATTTCAACGACACTAATTTATCAAAAAGCGAAGTAACAGCTAACACAGAGACAGGTTTCACTGTGGTTAAATATTTTGCAGATGCCGATGCCTATGCTGCGTGGAATACTACTAATTCTACCTTTCTACAAGCAATCAATACAATGCGAACTGCAAATAGTATTACTACTACTTTTTCATCAGAGGACATAGATACGATTCCCTAATGCGCAACTGGTTTAACTGGCAATTAAAAAATCAAGTAGAAAATCCTGACTGGCCTACTGAACAACTACCTGTAGCCAACCTAAGTGAAAGCTTAGGCTGGTTTAATGCTTTTATCCTAGACGGATATCAAAACAAAACTTTAGAATATTATTATGAAAATGTATTTTATAGGCAAGATTGGTGTGATAAAGCTAGCTCCACTACAGACGGTGCAGTAGATGCAGATACTCTTAGCAGCTGGATGCACGATCCCGAATTATCAACTCTGATGGACAATCAAGGAGTTGAATATATCTTAAACTTTCCAGAAGAAGTTACAAACAAGCTAAACAAACAACTATCATCAAGCTTAAATCTGATAGAAGACTCTATCAACATACGAATTCACATACAAAGACCGGGACAATTCTTTGCTATACATTTTGATAGAAATAAATATGGAAACTATGATACAAGCCGACCAGCTCACGATTTGAAGAGTCATATCTTTTTAGTCTTTTTGAATGACCAATCACTAGGACAAGTGTTTCAGCTAGGCCACTCGCAAATTCGTTGGCAAGAAGGTGATGTATTTACTTGGGAACAGACAGACATGCCGCACGGAAGTGCGAACTTTGGATTAGAGAACAGGTATGCAATGATTCTCACAGGATTTGCAAAAGCATAAATTTGAAAAATTTAACATTGCGCGAAGTCGAAATTTGTGCTACTATTATTGCATAGCTTGTGAACAACGTTAACACGGAGTGTGAACAGCTGGGGAACATGGGGAAACACTTTGAACATTTTCATTAGGCGCTGTCTCGGAGAGACACAACGTTTATTATTTTTTAGTGGGCCTCTTTGTGCCTATGTTTTGGGAGCAACCAACAGTTCAACGAAGTTGAATTTCTGTTGACACGCTCCCTTTTTTTATGTTAAACTTGGCATATAATTCGTGTAAAAGAAAGGTTATAAAATATGTATGAATTAATGTTAATCTTTATTTACACTATTGTTTTATGGGCATTTGCTTATAAATACACTAGTCTAAGTAAAGATACAAATACATTCCTAGTTTCAAATAGAAGCGTGGGAATACTTGTAGGGGGTATGAGTGTCGGAATGACGTGGACATGGGCACCCGCCCTTTTTATCAGCTCTACTAAAGCATATACTCAAGGAATTCCAGGACTATTCTGGTTTTGTTTTTGTAATGGACTTTGTTTAGTCCTATTTGGGTATTTTGCACAGAAGCTGAGAGAAAGATGTCCAGAAGGATTTACTCTTAGTGGTTATATTAAAGACGAGGTAAGTAGCCGTGTAAGTAAATTTTATTGGGGAGAACTAGGGTATCTTACTATTAGTGCTTTTACCATTCAACTTCTTGCTGGGGGCTGGCTTATGAACGCCATGACCGGCATAGATTTTACACTAATTACTATTATAATGGCAGCAATTGCTCTTAGTTATAGTTTGTTTAGCGGAATTAGAGGATCAATCATAACAGACGCAGTACAGTATATATTTACTGCCGTCACTTGTTTAATCTTAGTCCCTTGGGCTATCTCTGAAGGAGGTGGTTGGGAAACTGTCGCTAAAGGAGCAACAGGAACGCTGTTTGACCTAGATGTGTTTTTGACTTTTGGTATTGCTGCTAGTATCGGCTTTCTTGCTGGTCCTTTTGGTGATCAAATGTTTTATCAAAGAGCATTTAGTATTAAAAAGAATAAAATCTTCAAAGCGTTTACTCTTGGTTGGGTTTTATTCTTAGTTATTCCTATTACTATGGGATCGTTAGGATTTGTCGCTACAGGGTTGGGAATGGAAGTTCCTGCAAAACTGGTAAACTATGAAGTTATTAAAACACTTCTTCCTGCATGGGCGGTATACCCGTTCTTATTTGCTATTATGTGTGGACTCCTATCTACTTGTGATTCCGCTTGTTGTGCGGTTAGTGGTTTAGCTTCTAAAGATTGGTTTCCAACATCAGAAGTTACTGGTGCTAGATTAGGGATGGTTGCTCTTGCTACTATTTCAGTTGTACTAGCAAACATGCCCGGAGTAACAATCGTTGGATTATTCTTATTCCACTCTTGTTTGAGAGCAAGCACTCTCTTGCCAACTATTCAAGCAATTTCATATAAAGACATTCACGAACCTTCAATGTTCTGGGGTCTTATCTTATCTGTTGCTATCGGTCTTCCATTCTTCTGTTATGGTATGTGGTTTGGCGGAGGCGGTTTGTTTACCGCTGCTGGAGCAATTTTAACTATAGCAATTGGGGGCGGTATGACTTATGTAGGCAGGAAATACATAGGTAACAAAGTTGTCTCTCAAGCGTCTTGAACTACCAGACTATCCTAATATACCTTTTGTATTTAATGCAGAAACAGGTAAAAATAAAACGATAGTCGTTTACGGCGATTCATTTGCTGAAGCAGCAATGCAACATCAAACGGATATAACTAATCCGGTAAACTCAGAGGCAGATAACACAATTCATTCGTGGATGTGGTATCTCGCCTCTTTTTTACGTTCTGAGGTCGTTACTTATGGTGTGTCAGGGGCAGGAGAAGCCCTTATTTACGATATTTTTAAAAGGACTCAAGATGTGCCTAGAGATGCAACAATAATATACCACTCTCATCCTACTAGAACAGATTCTATTTCTGGTAAAAATCTAGGTATATTAAGATCAGCTAATTTTAGAGAGTGGGATAGTATTATTCCTAATCCTACAGTTCATTTATATTGGGAAGATGGGTTGTATAAATTTAAAAAAGGTAAATCTTTTAAAACAACCTATCACATTACACACGCTAATAATGTACCTCCTAATGAATTATGGAGAAGTAATTTACCGAACGAAGTAGAAATAGATGCTCGTTACAAGTATTTTGGGACTAATCATGTAAATGTGAAAGGTAATCTATTGTTAGGAATCATGTTAACTAAGTATTTTAAGGAAGAATTAAAATGGAACGCGGTTTTTTAAATAAAGATATCATATGTGCCCCCATGACTAGGGTTAGTGATGCTGATTTAGCTATAGCAATAGATAAAGCAGGAGGAGTAGGAAGTATTTCTTCTGCAGGATTTAGTAACTCTTGGCTAAAAAAAGAATTATCTAAGTTTACCAAAGAAAGAAAGCACAATAATGTAGTAGTGTCTCTTTCAGATAATATACGAGAACCTGAGTGCCAAAACATAATTAGGATATTTAAACCAAAATATGTAGTATTATTAGATGAAGAAACTAAATATGATAAACATATTAGAAGTTCACTACTTAACTTAGGGGTTAGAGTAATCATTAGAATAAGCACTCTTAGCGGAGTAGAAACTTTTCCCCCACCTGATTACTACACAATAAAAGGTATTGACAGTGCAGGACGTTTTAATAAAGACTTGCCTATTTTAGATTTATTAAAATTATTCAAAGATAGATACCCAGATTTTCCTGTTATCTGTACTGGGGGGTTGTATACAAAAGAAGCAATACAGGAGTGTTTTAATCACGGAGCTTCGGCTATAGAAGTAGGAACTCCTTTTGCTATTAGTGAAGAGTCTAATATTGATATAAAAACTAAGATGTCTATAATAACTAAACCTTCTGTTAAGATAATGGATAACTCAGGGTATGAAAGAAGAGTTCATAGTCCTAATTCCCAATACAATCTTGGAGAAGGAGTCTCTGGAAACTTAGATGCCGGACACGTCTATATAGGAAGCAAAATTAATGAGCTACCTAAAAAAATAAGATTTGTACAAGAAATAATGAATGATTTGTTGCCTATAGGTTAAATTTATTATATAATAAATATAATTAGAAAAGGAATTAAACATGACAGAAAACAAAGAGTCGGGTGGTTACAATCCGACAGTAATTCCATTTCAAAAGGACGAAATAACTAGTAATGTCATTAGTGTAGCATTTGACTCCTCTAGTAATTTTATTGTTTTGGAGGGAAATTTATCAGACGGGTGGGAAGCTTATGGAATTTTTTCTACTTTTGAAGATGCAGCAGCTTATGCTGATACACTACACGAAATGGCGTGGATAATGGAGTTAAAAAGTGCAGAAACACCTAAAAAACCTAACCTTGCTTAACAAAGATGTAAATTTTTATGTTCCTTCTGCAGCAGCAGATAGTATAGTTGAGTTAGGAAGGGTTATTAAAAATAACCAAGAGGACTTAGTTGTTCGCAGTTACGTGGACGGAGAAAAGTACAATATCTATGTTTCAGATATTGTTGGCTTTAAAAATAAAGGAATAAACAAAATATGGCAAATTCAAATTTCAATCCGAAAAAACATATCAACGCTGTTCAAGAAGAAATAATTGAAATTCTAGAAGAATATGGTAACACTGAAAAAGAGCGCATGGCAGTAGCTTCAGCTTTTTTAGGAGTGGTTATCCCTATGTATGAAGATTCTTTAGGAACTGAGAGGACTGCTGTTATGATGTACAAAGTAGCAGATGAACTAGCTGTGAGAGTTCCTAGCAAAGTTACTATACCTACTACAAATTTTTCTTCTAGAAAATTTAGACAAAAATCTAGTAACAAAAAAAGAAAAACATGAAGATAGGAATTATGCAACCCTATGTATTTCCATACCTAGGGTATTTTCAGTTGTACAATGCAGTAGACTTGTTTATATCTTTAGAGGATGTAAATTATATTAAAAAAGGTTGGATTAATCGTAATAAAATTATGGTGAACGACAAGCCTAGTTACATTACTTTTCCAGTTAAAAATGCGAGTCAAAACAGACTTATTAATCAGCACTATATAGATTGGAGAGGTAATTGGCCTGAGAAAATGTTAAAAACAATTAAACATTCTTATGGCAGAGAAACTTATTTTGATGAAGTATATCCAGTAATAGAAGATCTTTTTAGGAGACAGGGAGAAGATTGTATAGCCGCTTTTGCTATGGTAGCTCTAACACACTTAGGTGATTTATTAGGAATTAAAACAGAAACTCAATGGTCTTTGCGATATGCAAAAGATGGACTAAAAGGACAAGACCGTTTGATAGATATTTGTAAACAATCAGGGGCAACTACTTATGTAAATGCTATTGGGGGTATGGAAATGTATGACCAAGAATCTTTTGGTGATATAGATTTACGATTTATACAAAGATTAGACGAAGAAAATAATTTATCAATTATTGATATTTTAATGAGAAGAGGTTGGGATGAAACCTCTAAATTATTAAATCAATATGAGTTAATAGAAGGAAAGTGAGAATGTACGGAAAAGAATATGAAAAAGCAAAAGAAGCCTTAGAAGGAAAACGAGATGACGTATATCCAATAAGAGAAGACGTACCCGCTGATCTTTGGGGTAAACCTGTAGCTAAAGATCCAGACAAATGGGCGGTGGATGCTTCAGTAAACAAAAATGAAGCATTATCAAAAGTAGGAGATTATGAGGATAGTAATCCTCGTTTTCACATGGCTACAGGTGCTGGGTATGATGATTTTCATCCAAACCTAGCTAAAGAAAAAGACGAGGCTATTGATTTGAGTTATGAAAAAGCAACTTCTAGATACCCAGAAGAACTAACTGTGCTAGGAAAATATGAAGAACGTGAAATGCAAGCAAATAAGCAAAGTGATAATGTTGATTTAAAATACACAGGATATGTTCCTGACTATAAATTTAACGAAGCAGATATTCTAGATGAAATACAAGACTATATTGATGCTACATATGAAGGACACTATAACAGAAATAAGTTTCAAGCAACAGAGTTTATTTTAGATTCAGGGCATGGGACAGGTTTTTGTGTAGGAAATATAATGAAGTATGCACAGAGATATGGTAAAAAAGGAACCCATAGTGACGCAAGAAAAGACTTGCTTAAAATAGTTCATTATGCTATAATAGCTTTACATAATCATGATGAAGAAAATGGATACTAGAATACAAAATATTTTAGGTCGAGAGATAGACCGACAAGAAAATACTATTGAACTTATTGCAAGTGAGAACTTCGCAAGCGAAGCAGTAATGCAGCTTGCAGGTAGTGTATTTACAAACAAGTATGCAGAAGGATATCCTGGTAAAAGATACTACAATGGTTGTGAGCATATGGACTCTATAGAGCAGCTTGCTATAGACCAGTTAAAAGAGATATATGGTTGTGAGTTTGCAAATGTACAGCCTCATTGTGGTGCAAATGCTAATACAGCAATATACCTCGCGTTTCTTAAGCCCGGAGATAAAATACTTGGAATGGACCTTGCTAGTGGTGGACACTTAAGCCACGGCGCTCCTGTAAATATATCAGGAAAAGTATACGAAGCACACCATTATGGTGTCGATGAAAAAGGTTGGTTAGATTATTCTGCAATAATGGCACAGGCAAAAGAAGTAAAACCTAAGATGATCATAGCAGGTGCTAGTGCATATCCTAGAGCAATAGATTTTAATATGTTTAGAGATATAGCAGACTCAGTAGGAGCCTACTTATTAGTTGATATGGCACACTACTCAGGACTTATTGCTGGTAATGCTTACCCAAGTCCTTTGTATTATGCAGACTTTGTAACAAGCACAACACACAAAACATTAAGAGGCCCAAGAGGTGGAATAATTCTATGGAATAATAAAGACTATACCAAAAAGATTAATAGCGCAATATTCCCCGGCACTCAAGGAGGTCCTTTGATGAATATTATTGCCGCAAAAGCTCAGGCTTTTATTGAGGCAAATACTAATGAATTTAAAGAATACTCACAACAGATTGTTTTTAATGCAAAAGCAATGGCAAAAGTATTTAAAGAAAGAGACTTTAAATTACTAACAGACGGAACTGATAGTCATATATTGTTATTGGATTTAAGTGATAGCGAGTGGTCAGGTAAAGAAGCCGCAAACTTACTAGAGGCAAACGGTATTACGGTAAACAAAAACGGAGTGCCAAACGACCCAAGATCATTTGTAGAAACAAGTGGTATTAGAATAGGCACTGCTGCAGAAACAAGCAGGGGATTATTAGAAGAAGACTTTAGAGAGATTGCTAATAAAATATGTAATCTATTAAAAGGATGATGTATAATGACTTGTAGACAAAAAAGAGTTAAGAAGACCCTTGATATTACAGAAATACAACCCGATAAAAGAGTTTGGGAATACGATGGTGATGGAACTAAGATTTATAAATTAGATCAAGGTTATCCACAAAAAACACATTATCCAAGAGATGATGACGATTTTATAGGAGTTTATCATCCTGTTCCTAGTGAAGCACCTGAGCATTGGAGAAAAGCACACTATGCAAATCTTGCTATGGAAAGGGCGCAAGACCTTTGGTTCAAAGAATATTGGAAAAGAGTAAGAGATTATTGTAAAAGGCAGTTAACTTAATGGAAGATGACAAACTTATAGAGTTACAAAAAGACCTCTACACAGTAATTGAAAAATATATACTACCAGACGATGACATGCAGTCTTTGTTGTTAACCTCTGGAGTATTATTAAAAACAGCAATACAGTTGTATACTGTAGGGCTAGTAGATGATAGAGAGGTAGAAAAAATATTAGAATTTGCTAAAGAAAGCATACAACCTCTAAGAGAAACAACAACAGAAATGATAGGCGAAAGGACCCTACACTAAAATGGCAAAAGTAGTAATATTTGGGACTAAAGATACTGCGCAGCTAGCAAACTATTATATAGAGAGGGATACAGAACATGAAGTAGTAGCTTTTACTGTTCATCATACTGTAATTCCCAATGGTGCGTTATTTTGTGGTAAACCTGTAGTTCCTTGGGAAGAAGTTGAAAATGCTTATACCCCAAGAGAAAATAAATTGTTTGTTCCCATGACGGGAAGAGAGATGAACAAAATTAGAGAAAAACTGTACTGGGAAGGTAAAACAAAAGGGTATGAATATATTTCTTATGTTAGTCCTCATGCAAGTGTTTGTGATAATGAAATAGGAGAAAACTGTTTTATTCAAGAAGATAATACTTTACAACCTTTTACTAAAATAGGCAATAATGTGGTTATGTGGGCAGGTAATCATATTGGGCATCATGGGATAATTCGTGATCACGTTTTCTTTACCAGCCACGTAGTTCTTAGTGGTCATTGTGATGTTGGAGCTTTTAGCTGGTTTGGAGTCAATTCAACTATTAGAGACGGACTCACAATCGGAGAAGGAACCTTTGTAGCAGCGGGAGCTTTAGTTACAAAAAATACTACTCAATGGAGAGGGCAACTAGGTGCTCCTTCAAGAGAGTTTAAAGATTCTTTGGAGTTAAATCCTTGAGTTGGAAACCCGTAACTATAATACAAACAGCGGAGGGTAAAAATCAATGTCCAGTAGTGGATACTAATAACGAAGGATTTTGGAGAATATATTATTCTCACAGAGATGAAAACAAATACAGCCATACTTCTTACATAGATGTAGAAGCAGGTAAGCCTGAGAAACTCATTCAAAAAAGCCAAACACCTGTTTTATCTCCTGGAAAAGCTGGAGAAGTTGACACTTCTGGTGCGATGGCTACTTCAATTCTCACAATGAATGATAGTTTAAAATATATGTATTACATTGGGTGGACACAAAGAAAAGACGTTCCATATTATAATACCACTTGTTTAGCTGTGTCAGAAGATGGAAACACTTGGAACAAGGTTGGTCCTATTTTATCTCCTTGTATACATGATTCGGGGTATTCTGGTACATTTTATCCTATATTAAACAAGTCAAAAACAGAATATACAGCTTTATATCTGTCGTGTTTTGAGTGGATAGACGGAGATCCTAGATATAATTTAAAAAGAGCTATATCAAAAGATGGAGTTAATTGGACTAAGACATTAGATGTTGCTATAGATATTACACCAGAAGAAGGCGGTGTTTCTCAAGCATCTATTCTCTATAACTCTATGCAAGGAGTGTATCAACTGTGGTATTCAGTTAGAGATAAATATGACTTCAGAACAAACCCTAAACACTCTTACAGAATTAGATACGCTGAATCTCTTGATTTGATTAATTGGACTAAAGTACAAGATAGCATATATGACATAAATCCTGGCTTACAAAATTTTATAGATTTTGATGAAGTAATGTGTGCATATCCTTGTGTAGTTAAACATGAAGATACACTATTTATGTTTTATAATGGTAACGGGTTCGGTAATACAGGAATAGGAGTTCTTAGATGGGAATAGTTTTAGATAGTATTAATAGGGCTGATAAGTCTGAAATTTTTAAAAATAATGGATTTATAGTAGAAAGAGACTTTTTGGACAAAAACTATCTTCTAGAAATGTTAGAAGTAATGCAAAAAGTATTCTCTATTCAAATTGAAGAATTATTGCCGTTTCAAGAAAATCTAGATGATGGTATGAAAGCATTATTTCATCAAGATTATAGAGTATTTAAAAATTGTGGAAAACAAGTTCAACATTTAGTTGATGTTTGGAAGTTAGGGGTCTCTCACACTCTTTTAACTTATCTTACAAAAGTGTGTGAAATGCGTTTTCCAAATATTTGTACTAGACCTGTGGTTATGTTTAATAATAGAAGTTTAGCTACAAATGATGTATATCACACAGTTCCGTTTCATCAAGATGCTAAATCTATGGATGGATCAGATAACGCAGTTGTTGTTTGGATTCCACTACAACAAACTAATCATAATTTAGGACCCTTACAAGTTATTCCTTCAAGCCATAAAAGAGGTGTTATTGCTGATGAAATTGATGATTTTGGTTTCGGATATGTAAATCCAGATTTATATGATGATGACGATATTTTAAATTTACCTTGTTCTTTAGGTGATGTTATATTTTTTGATTCTAAACTAATACACGGGTCAGGGATAAACCAATCTACCCACACTAGGTGGTCTTGTCAATTTAGATATAACGACTTATTAGATACTTCTTTTATTAAAAAAGGGTATCCAAACCCCTATTTATATAAACCAGTGAAAGATGATTACTAATGGAAAAACCAATTCAAGTTTATTTTAGAACAGTAGAAAGACAAAAACCTAACATGATAGGAAGACCTGAGTGGTTTTCTTATGAAAAGTGTTGGGATAATTTACTTAGGACAGTTAATTCTGAGTTAGTGGATATAAATGTAATTATAGATACAGAAAAAGAAAGAAATAATGCCTTAACGAATGAAATGGCTCATAGAGTAGAAATGATTAACTCTAAAGAAAGATTAGATTCTTTACTAAAAGATTACAACGACGAAAACATATCTCCTGTATTTTATAAAGACAGAGACCCCGAAACAGGTAAAGAATATGAAAAACGAGAAGAACCCCCTGACAGAGAAAAAGCATCTGGACAAATTCTTTATGAGGTTATACAAGAAGATAACTTATCTGATAATCAAATAGTTTATATTATTGAAGATGATTATTTACACCTGCCCCAATGGGGAGAAATTATTATGGATTTCTATCAAAAACATGGAGGGTTACATTATATATCTTTATATGATCATGGAGACAAATATACACAAAGATACTCTGGACTAGTTTCTAATATATTTTTATCTGGAGCTATGCATTGGAGAACTATTCCTTCTACTTGTGGAACATGGGCGGCCCCTGCTTTAGCACTAAAAGAAGATTATGATATACATCATGGTAGATTAGGAGATCATAATAAATGGATGAAGTTACAAGAGAAAAATAGAGCAGTAGTAAGTTGTATCCCAGGTAGGGCAACACACTGTATGGAGGGATTTACCTCTCCTTTTATTGATTGGAGCGTTGTATGAAGATACTAATTACTGGAGGTGCTGGTTTTATAGGATCTCATTTAGTAGACTATTTTGTAGATAACTATCCTCAATATGAAGTCATAGTTTTGGACAATATGAGCTATGCTGCTAACTTTGATAATATTAAACATCACCTTGAAAATAAACGTATTAATTTTATTCTTGGAGATGTAGCTAATTATAGTTTGTATTCAAAAATACTGCCGGGAGTTAACTTAGTTATACATACAGCTGCTGAAAGTCATGTGGATAATTCTTTTTTTGACCCTTGGAGATTTGTAAAAACTAATGTAGAGGGTACACAACTATTATTACAAGCTTGTAAAGAATTTGGTATTGATAAAATAATTCATTTTAGTACTGATGAAGTGTATGGTGATACAGAGAATATTGCTTTTACAGAAGAATCTGCTTTGAATCCTACCAATCCATATTCTGCTTCAAAAGCTGCAGCAGATATGATTATTGCTTCATATAGAAAGTCTTTTAATTTAGATATTTCTGTAGTTAGGCCTAACAACGTGTTTGGTACTAGGCAACATTGGGAAAAATTAATCCCAACTTGTGTTTTACATTTAAAACAAGATAAAAAAATTCCTATACATGGAAATGGTAGTAATAAAAGATCGTATCTATATATAGAAGATCTATGTAAAGCTATTGATATCATAAGAACTTCTGGAGGGGTTAACTCGACTTTTAATATTGGTTGTAATTTTGAATATAAGGTAACAGATGTGGCTAAGATAATGTGTGAAGCAGCTAAAGTAGATTACGCAGATAATATAGAATTTGTAAAAGACAGAGCTTATAACGACACTAGATATCTTATTTCTCTTGCTAAATTAGCAAAACTAGGTTGGAGAGCAGAAACTAAATTAGAACACTGCCAACACCTATTGTTTGATTGGTATTATAAACAACGCGCTCCTTTTGCACATGGATGGTTTAAAAATGATTAAAATTTTAGTAGTAGCTATTATGTCAACAATGACTCCTTTAGAAGATGATACTTATGTATTTACAGAACCTTATTTTGAATCTGTACCAGAGTGTATTGCATATATTAACTTAAATATTGCTCATATTAATACGCACTTAGAAAGTAAATTTGGAAGTGAAAGACCATTAAAGAACCTTTATTGTGTACCAGAAAAAAACTTAAAAAAATATCTTGAAGAAATAACTATATGACATTACCTTTTGTAAAATGTGATTATCCATCTAACGATGGATTTATGGGTGAGTTTAAGAAAATATTAGAAGGAGGGCCTTGGACTAATAACGGCTCTTACTTACAACTATTTGAAAAAGAATTAGAAAAATTACTAGATACTAATGTAGCTGTATTTAATAATGGAGAGACAGCTTTATTTGCTATGTTATCTTCATTAGGAATTAAAGATAAGTATATAATTGTACCAAGTTACACTTTTGTTGGAACTGTTGCAGCTATTATATGGTCTGGTAATTATCCCTTATTTTGTGATATTAAATCTACAACATATCCACTGATAAATCCTGCAAGAGTGCAAGATTTATTAGAAGAAGATATAGCTTGTTATAAAAATATAGGAGCAATACTAGGTGTAGATTTGTATGGACTTCCTTGCGATTATGCTGCACTAAATAAATTAGGATTTGAATTTAGAGTTCCTGTCTTAATTGATTCAGCGCAATCGTTTGGAACATTCTTAAAAGGTAAATTAGTCGGTAGCCAGTGTGAAGCACACACTTTTAGTTTTCATACTACTAAAGCATTTCATACTTTAGAAGGAGGAGCAATCGCTTCTCCAGATGAATACTTAATAGAAAAAGTGAAACGAATAAGAAATTTTGGTATTAACCCTCATAATAGAACTGAGTGTTCAGAAGTCGGTCTTAATGGTAAGATGAATGAGGTACAGGCTTTAATAGGGGTGCATAAAATACAAGATGCTAGAGCAACTTTTGCTCGTAAAAAAGAGTTATTTTCTTATTATTTAGGTCAATTAAAACATCACAATATCAATACTTTAACGCCCCCTAAATATTCAAACCCTATGATGAATTTTATACCGATATTCGTAAATAATAGAGATGAATTGTATGAAAATTTAATAGAACAAGGGATTACAGTAACTAAGTATTGGGACGTACCTGTTCATCGTATGTCAGCATATGAAGATTTTTGTCCAAGAGGATTAGAATTACCAGTAACCGATAAAGTAGCAAAAAAAGCATTAGCGTTACCTTTTTATAATACAATGAGAAAAAAAGATATAGATTACATAGTGGAGAAAATATATGGAACTGTTGTTTAGTATCGTCGTCGCGATTTTTTTGTTCGTAGTGTTCATTTTACCTATTGGACTTTTCGCGAGCCGTGTTACGAGAAACCTATTCGATGACTAGGTATGCAAAAAGTGCATAGCTGTTATGAAACGAACATTGTTATTTTGCAATGCAACAAAAATGCAACTGGACAGGTGGAGTCTTTTGTGGTATAATCTATTTAACAATAAGACTTCAACTTTTGTTGTTTTATTGTAAAATTTTAAAAGGAGAATTAAATAGAATGAATACACGAATAGATTGTCGAGGGCATAGTTTTGATATAGCCCCTGTTGCGGAACGAATGTGGGCTAATGTTTCTAAGGTTTTTACCAAGCTTGGACATTACTTTGCAGTAGTCGGACAAAAGAGAGCTAATAGTGAATTAAGAAGAATGGGCTATTTGAATAAAGATGGTAGCTTTAATGAAGTTAAATTTGGTTTTCATAGGTGGGGTGCGTAATGATTTTTGATAGATTACTTAACCGCTTAAGAAATTGTTACCTAATGAATGAGATTGCAACTTCTATGTCAGACATTAGACCAATGACGGACAAACAAAAAGCAAAAATCATACAACTTTTATCACACAAACGATTTATCAGTTAAAAAATAAATATTAAGACTTACGATGCCCGCCATAAACTACGATTTTACAAAATTTCCAATATACAAAAACATAAAAATCGAAGATATAATTATTCCCACAACAGATGATGCTGCGTGGGAATTCTTTTCTTCGGACAGATGGCTATACAATAAATTAGATTTAGCAGAAATAAATGGTATTCCTTGTGGACCTGCTGGTATATATCCTACAGAATATCCTGTTATAGTTAGGCCTATAATTAACTTAATGGGTGGAGGATACGGGAGTAGAAAAGTTAATAACGATGAAGAGTTAGAAAAATATTTGCTCCCAGGTTATTTTTGGATGAAATGGTTAAATGGTAAACATCTGTCGTATGATATAATTGTAAAAGACGGCAACCCAGTCTGGATAGAAATCTTTGAAGGTCATGAATTACGAGATGGAATGTTTGACTATTGGGAAACTATTTCTTCAGAGGTACCAAGTAGTCAAATTTCTAATATAATAAATTGGACAACTAGTCATCTTCCTGAGTATACTGGATGTCTGTGCTGCGAAACAATCGACAATAAAATGATTGAAGCGCATCTACGTATGGGCGATATTGATAGGTTTATGAATTTAAAACTTATGCAAAATATTGTTAATATATATAGAGGAAAAGAATGGCGATATGAGGAAGAACATAAAAAGTTCTTCCTTTTTGCTCTCTTTGCCCCGCACAGCCAAGACATAGTTTTTCCTTCTAAAATACTTAGAGAAGTAAAACATGAAGCAACTTTTTTTCAAATAGACGAGACAGACGAAGCTAACCCTCCGTCTGGAAAAAGAATCGCTGTTCTTGGCTCCTATGATAAAGAATTGTGTATCTCTCTGAGAAATCTTCTTATAGACAGTGCGCAACCACCTATTGTAGATGAGTATGTTGCAACTCTTCTAGGGCGTAAAATTATTTAGCTCTTGTCAAAACGTAAAACTTTTGGTAATATATTAAATAAGTTGAACAATATACGAGGAGAAATGTATATGACGGTCTTAACCGATTCGCCGCGCAAGTCCAAACCAACTATAGATTATAGGCATTATGCTAAACAAAGAATGGCAATGAGAAAAAATCTACATTGGCCTACACATTGTTGGGATGGAACTAAACTGCGCAAACTGCATCTTCGAGATTACTTAAAGTTTTTTAAAATTTTAATTCTTGAAGGCGCCGAAGGGATTAAAAATCCTAAAAAAGAATGGAAGAGATAATGAATGAAATTTCTATCCAAATAGAAAAGGCACTTGATAAGGGTAAAAAAGGCTACTCTGTAGTTGATTATACCATGTATCAGGTGCCTTCTTCTTCTAGAAATATGGTTGAACAAATCTATAAACAAAAAATAGAGGATATGGTTTATGCAAGAAACACATACAATAAACGAAGAGCAGCTAAGACAAGCACTCGCTCAGTATCTGTACGATCAAGAACAAACTGAAATAACTGATGGAACTATGGAAATCACTATATTTGATGATAATTCATTGGAAATTACTTTATATGATGATGTACAGGTTCACTAATGAGTACTTATGTAGTATCCGAATCAAATGTTAAAGACACTTGGCAAATCGCTAAATTTAGTGATTATAAAGATGCTGATTCGGTTTTTAATGTTAGCAAAAGAGGACGAACGTATCATTGTGATTGTCCAGGGTTTTGGAGACAAAAAGATAAATCCGAACACAAGCATATTAGAATTGTAAAGTTTTGGAAAGAGGAGTTAGAACAACCTACGGGTATGGCTCTTTGGTTTGAAGACGAAGAGATTGAATACAATCAATTTATAAAGAGCAATTCTTTTTTGGAAGAATTTTTTCTCTTGCCGAATGGTTAAATTTTCGGTATTATATAAAAATGTTGAGCGATAAAGTTCAGCACAACCAACAACTAAATACTTCTAGATGAGATATTGAATCACTGCTTGGAAGTGTTTATGAAGACGGAAGACGAGTCAGTCGACCTCTTGCTCCGACCCAGTGAGGTCGGCAACGAGTATCCTAGTCGGAGAGCACTCGGTCAATACTCGTCTTCCACTCTGTCGAACCTCCGAGACATTAAAACAGGAGTCCTATTAGAAAGATTATACTTTCGTGAATAGGCGTTGGGTCATTTATCACGTTAGATGACAGGTTAGAGTTACCCCCAGGGATTCATTTGAAATGATAGAGCACACCGATGTTCCTGATTTCATTGAACATAATCCTTCCTAAAAAACTCATTTTATTCTTGCTAAGAAGTTATTTTTTAGCTATAATGAATATAGAAATTGAGGAAAGAAACAAACAGAGAAACAAAAGCCTCAGAACGTCGTATATCGCGACGTGGGGTTGTTACCTAATAAACACGCGAGAGGCCACGGTTAGCTTCTCATCTTAACTTTATACTTGCCAAGAGGTTAAATTCTTGATATACTGTATAAAGAAATTGAGGGAAACCTCAAGGTTGGATAGACTAAGTCTAATTGCTTCGGCATCTCGACTAAGTCTGGTAGGATAACAAAGGGTTATCATCGTATTTAAGCGGATAGTTGGCGGGGCTTAATTACACTTTTTTCTTGCTAAGAAGTTATTTTTTAGCTATAATATATAAAGAAATTGAGGAAAACAACCTCGCTAAAAAATGTAAGGAAAGATTGATAAAGTTTAGGCAATAGAGCCGAGGTGGAGTTCAATCACGGTGTAGGCGGGTGACGGGGCCATACACAGGACAAAGAATTTTGCGGTACTCAGCAATGAGTACCGATTTAATCTAGATACTCGATTAAGGTTTTGTCCACGCCTTAGTCACCAGAGTCGTAATTCTAGATGTCTGCAGCAAAACGTGAGCTGTACCAGAGAGTGTCGAGAAGTGTTTGACGATCCCATGCAAATGGTTGATCTCCATTACTCCACTCTCTGGGTTGATTAAGTTTAACCAGTGTGACAACGGAATTCATTTTTAGCTTGCTAAAAAGTTAAAAACTTGATAAAATATATAAAGTAATTGGGAAGTAACACACAGTTCGCCTAGGCTTGTAGTCAGTCAAGCACCGCAATTAAGATGAATAGGGATCATCCTCTGGGCTTTCATTAGAAAGCGAAAGATAAATCCAGTTACCTTTCATGGTAAATGATCCAACGGAGACACGGAACGAGTCTCACCCTATTCTATCTTTATGAGTTAGATACTGCTACCTATCAAATGCGTGGTAATGTTGTCGAGAGTTATCAAAGACCTAACGATAACCATTAAAAGAGACAACTACGATTATAGGAGAGTCGCAATACTAACTATAGCTAGTCAAACGTGAAACTAGCTAACCTATTCAGAAGGCAATAATCAGCCTGCACGAAAACAATAACGAGGTTGTAAGCCCGCAGTGTAAAAGATTATGTTTGGGTGCGATGCTATCAAACGCATCGGGAAAGATTCATTCCAGTGGGATGTTGAATCAGTCCCCAGAGGTTATGATTGGTATATTCCAGAAATAACCAGGAGGGGACGGTGGGACGTAACGCAAGTTACTCCCACCACACAACCAAATAAAAGTGAGTTTTTTCTTGCTTAGTGGTCAAAAGTTTTGTATAATAAGAAATACATTGAGAAACACGAAGTTGTCTAACTAACAAATCAGATTTCTCCGCCAGTTGTAGGGCGTTAAAAGTTCAACAAAGAGGATGGGCGAAATAACCTCTTACCATAAAAAGAACCCCTACTCGCTCTTTGTCAGTACTCAGCGAAGCTATAAATAGAAACTGTCCGTGAGAGATGCTCCATAACACGTAACTATCTGGATCGCTGTGTTCTCCTTCCACACAAAAAAGGTAAGGACGAGAAGCCAACAATCGTAAGAATAAAGCACCGCAACCATCTGATGAGGCGGTTTACCAAAGAGTCAGAGGGCAGGAAAGGCACTACAAACCCGTTGATCTCGTAAAGATTATCTAGTATAACGGATTATTGATTATACCGTGTAAAGAGGCACACGTATTAGCACCTCGGTCTTTTTCAAGGAACGACGTAAAATTAACCTTGTGAGGGCAAGACAGTCCAAGATGCAAAAGAGGCTAGTAACCTCCTGTCTAGAAATGGTCGACATTTCGATATCCAACGGATACAGATTGTTAGTCACTGACAATCGCGGAAGTAGTACGAGTCGGTATAGACTCAACTAATATAAATTTCACGATTTATGTTATACAGGGAGAGACTACTACGGTTACTAGCGGGGAAGCGGGCTAGTTACACAAGTGAATTATTAAAAGCTACATACCTTTGGCGGGGTTTGTGGCTTTTTTTGTGTTTACAATTTGAAGCAAAATATGTTATAATACAAAATGAAAAAGATAATATCAATATGTTTTATTTTACTTTTTACTACTAGCTGCACTGCTATAGGTTCTGCTATCATGAGTGCTGTAGGAGGTATAGATTTTATTACTCATACTGTTACAGATAAAGGATTAGTAGATCACGCAGTATCAGAGATCAAAGGACAAGATTGTAAGATATCTAATATTGTTAAAGAAAACAAAGAAATTTGTCAAGAATTAGAAAATGAAAAATTAAAACAAAAAATGATGGAAGTACAGTGTGATATCTATGCATGGGACAAACATGGTAGGCTACATTGTAAGGATGATTATGTACCTTATAAACATTCAATGGAAAGATAAATGATTACGAGAAAATATAATTGTATAATCTGTGGACAAGGGTTTCCTTTTAAGAGAGGACAACTAGGATATACAACGTGTTTAGAGCACGGAGAAGAACAAAAAGAATTTACATTAGCCCCTGCATATAACAAGGGGCCATATCAAGTCATTAGTAAAAAGTACGTTAAGGATATTGGTAAATAATGAAGGAATTACCTATTAGAAAAGTTCCTCATAAACTCAGAGGCAATTACGTAAATAAACTAGGTTTATTTGTATTCGTTTCTTTGTCCTGTCATATAGTATTTGGAATCCCTGTGGATTCTATTTCTATACTGTACACAGTATTATTTGCTGATTGGCATTGGTGGTATCACTACGACCAAAGATAGCGTTGCGGATATAGTATAGCGGTATTATTACAGCCTTCCAAGCTGAGGACGAGAGTTCGATTCTCTCTATCCGCTCCAAAATTAGAATAAAAGCAGCGGTTGCTGATTATAAAACGAAAATAAATAAGTTAATAAAGGAATAAACGAATGATTGCAGCAGCAATTATAGCAGGGTTTCTTGGGTTGTTCTATGCAGACAACGCAGAATTTTTTGACACTGCTACAAAACAAATGAAGCAAGGGGCGGAGTGGCACTATGTAGGTCCACAGGCTCTTGATCCTACAGCTAAGTCCATCCCAGGTCAAATATGTGATGACGATGGTACTTGTGAAGAGCCTTACATTATTTGGAAGCTCAAGAAAGACAACTAATGGATGAAGATGCTCGGAAGTTAGAGAATTTAATACAAACTATCTGGACTTGGTTCGTGGTGTTATTACTGCTTGGTTTGGGAGTTTTAATATGGATGATTTAAAACCAAAAATTTATGAGAGAAATCCTGATACAGGAGTCATAAGATGGAGGTATTTAGGCGAAAGTCCTAACGACTATTCTTGGCCTCATTATGGAAATATATTAACTAAAGAGGACGTAAGGGATATTGAATATCCATTAAAGAATTGCCAAGAGGATGAAAATCTAGTATTATATAAAAATAATGAAAACAACAAATAAGGAAAAAACAGTAATGGAAACTCAAACATTTGAGAACATGAGTCGCGAAGATCTAATGGCAGCACTTACTGCAGAAAAAGCGAAAACAGAAAAGAGTATCGTTGTCAAAGTCAGCCCAAAGGGTTGTGTACAAGTTAATGGTATTCGTAGGTTCCCTATTACTTTTTATAAAGATGAGTGGACAACAATCTTTGGATTGAAGTCACGAATCGAATCGTTTATTGAAGAGCACGACTCTGAATTGGCGAAGAAGTAATGAGTACAAAAAGTTGTTGGATACTTCTAGTTATTATGATTACCCTGTCACTAGCTTTGGCTAGTACGCCTATGTCGGTAGCACATATAGCTTTTGCTTGGATGGTGCCGTTAATGGTGGCATTACTAGGTGTTTTATATACTGATAAAAAAGGATAATTATGACATACGAAGAACTTAAACAAATTGTACAAAAACATTGTCACTTATACTACGACGTAAATCGTCCAGAGTTAAGTGATGAAGAGTTTGACAATTTATATAATCAACTTGAAAAAGTTGAAAAAGCACAAGGATGGTGTGCATCAGACTCTCCTACACTACGTGTAGGTGGAGAAGCTGGAAAAGTACAACATCCGCATAAGCTATATTCTTTGAATAAAGTTTATGATAAAGCGGAAATAGGTTCTGAGTTTGGAGTAGAAGTTCCAAAACTTGATGGAACAAACCTTACTTTAATTTTTAAAGAAGGCAAACTTCAGTTAGCCCTCACCAGAGGTGATGGCGAATATGGAGAAAACGTAACACATTTAACTCCCTGTTTAGAGGGGATTCCAGATACCTTTGATGGTATTGTAAACGGGGAGTGTGTTACAGATAATGATGTAGAAAATTTTAGAAACTATGTAAGCGGTGCGCTAGGCTTATTAGAGGTGAGCGAATTCCGTTCACGTAACATACGATTTATTGCGCACGAACTTCTTGGGGTTCAGATGAACTATACAGCAAAAATGAAGGTTCTAGCTAACGCTGGTTTCCATACCGTTTTTGATGATATATGCTCTAACTATCCTCAAGATGGCATAGTTTTTAGAATTGATGATTGGGAAACCTGTGAGAGTTTAGGACACACTTCTAAATATCCTAGGTTTGCCATAGCATTAAAAGAAAGAAATTCTTTAGTTGCAACCACAACATTAAAAGATGTGCTGTGGAGCGTGGGGAGGACTGGCGCTGTAAATCCGACTGGACTCGTCGAGCCTGTTGTACTCGATGGAGCCACGGTAAGTCGTGTAACTCTGCATAATATGGAATATATAAAGAACCAAGATCTTGGCCTTGGTGACCTCATAGAGCTAGAAAGAGCTGGAGGTGTTATTCCCAAGTTCAATAGAGTCGTCCAGCACTCAACCCACGGTCTTAAAATTGAACAAAGACATGCCGAAGCTGCTATTGGTCACGCACTTCGAAGAGTCGGCCCAAGACTTTACTGTGTAGATGAATCGCAACATGACACAGTGAAATTACTCGAATATTTTATTAAAACTCTAGACATTAAAGGTCTAGGGCCAGCGTCTGTGACTAAGATGCAGTTGAAACATCCGGCTGATTTATATCAACCTCACGATTGGAGTAAACTTGGGGCTAATGGAATAAAAGTTCGAGAAGAAGTAGAACGTAGTAAGACAAAACCTTACGAGGTAGTTCTTGCATCACTAGGTGCTCCTGGTGTCGGGAAGTCTTTAGCTAAGAAGATAGTACGACATATACCTTCGTTCAATCGGTTGCGAGAGATTGAAACGGTGCATATTACAGGAATCGGCCCCAAACGTATAGAGCAAATCTTAGCTTGGCTCGATACTAACGAAGAATGGGTAGAAAAACTACCCTTACAACTTGAACAGAATCTTAGCATAGACTCCGTCGTCAACGATTCCCACGGAATTAGGAAGATATGCATAACAGGGAAACTCGATATGTCCCGTTCTGAACTAGCCTCCCATTTGGAGAGGAAGGGATTTTCGGTCACCAGTACAGTCACAAAAGACTGCTATGCTTTGATATCTGGGGGTGATACTTCAAGTTCAAAATATAACAAAGCTAGTGCGCAGAACACTACTATAATCGACTACTGGGAGAATCAAAAGGAAGTAATGCAAGGCACTTTCTAGCAGATTCTCCTGCAACTACTTTAACAAGGGACTTGGCAACAAGTCCCTTTTTTGTTATAATAATTATAATGAAAAATTTAACAACAGGAGAAAATCAATGTATGGGAGAGGTCTTTATTCTCTTGATAATATTCGCATCGAAGATGGCGAACTTATGATTGATTGTGTATATGGAAACGATGGTGGGGTTCGCACTATAAAAATGGGACCTAACGAAGCACAAAGCTTGGTCGATGAGATCTGGCGTACTGCAGACGACTATCAAAAGGAAATACGATGGAGGTTAGCAAATGATTGATTGGAAAACACTCACAGATTGGGAAGACGACAACAAAGCTGTTGCCATTATGATAGTGGGCGTCGATGATGTAAAAGATTATTGGACAGACCTCTGTGATGAACCAAACAAACTAGAGGGTTTCACAGACCAACTAATTTATGAAGGCTTACAGCATGTAAGTAGTAAGATTGATTTAGGAGAATACTATCAAGAGGTTTATACTTGGGCTACAGACAAAGCTGAAGAGTATCGTTTGATGGAACAAACAGAATCAGAAATATTGGAGGATAATTCAGATGCCTAATTGGTGTGAAAATCGTGTCAGTGTTCATGGAGAACCTGACGAAGTAAAAGAGTTTATTAAGCTAGTTCGAGGGGATTGTAAAGAAGGAGACTTTAGTTTTCAAGCTATCGACCCTTGCCCACAAGAACTAATTGACACTCCAGCATCTTGGGGAAATGAAGAGGACAAGCCTCGTCACGAAGAGATGATGGAAAAATATGGTTATGCTAATTGGTATGATCGTAATGTGAACGAGTGGGGAACAAAGTGGGATGTCGGTGAGACAGACTACTACGACACAGATGATGATGGATACGTGCAGTATGAGTTTATGACTGCTTGGGGTCCGCCCGATGGTATCTATCATACTCTAACTGAGCGATTCCCTGATCTTAGCATTTCGTGGTTCTATCACGAGCCAGGGTGTGAGCTTGCGGGATATTTAGGTAATTAACCTATGCCCGCATGGTGAAATTGGTAAACACAAGGGACTTAAAATCCCTCGCTCCGGCTTCCCAGTTCGAGTCTGGGTGCGGGCACCAGTTGCACTCTTAGCTCAGTTGGATAGAGCAACGGCCTTCTAAGCCGTAGGTCGGAGGTTCGAGTCCTCCAGAGTGCGCCAAAATTTATTTATGCCGTCGTAGCTCAGATGGTAGAGCAGTTGATTTGTAATCATCAGGTCCCGAGTTCGATTCTTGGCGACGGCACCACAGTAGACACAGATTTTAATAGAAAGGAAAAACAATGGACGTTATATTTGATATAGATGGGACACTTTTAGATATTAGTCACAGACTAAAACATATCAAGAAAACTCCCAAAGATTGGAAAGCATTTCGCGATCCAAAAGAAAAAGTACATGATGAGCCTATCATGCCCATAATCAACATTGCTAGAGCATTTCTGTATAACCATCCTAGAGATAGAATTATCTTTGCCTCTGGGCGCTCAGAATCAGAAAGAGTAGATACTGTTCTTTCTTTGAGCGAGTGGTTTTTACTTGATGGCTGGGCCTGGCGCGCGGGTCATAATGGTAAGCTAGGAGATGCTGTTGAAACTTACCCTACTTCTCCTTTCTATATGAGAGCAGAAAATGATTTTCGTAAAGACACTGTTGTTAAACAGGAAATGTACGAACAGATGTTAGTAGATGGTTACAAACCAAAATTAGTATTTGATGATCGTCCTTCTGTTATTAAAATGTGGAGAGAAATTGAAGGACTCAAAGTAGTTGATGTCGGTATGGGGGTCGAGTTTTGATGAACATGGTTGCTAAACCTCCCTCAAGCCAAGAGACCCTTGAAGCCCGAATGTCTTCTGTAATACAGGAGATGAAAAAACTAATGGAAGAGCGTAAGAAGCGAGTAGATGAATTGAAAGCTGAAATTCAAGAAATTGAAGATGAAAATCGTGATTTAGAGAATACCATCACCGATCTTCTCCGTCAGTTTTGACTTGCCAATTGGTCTTAATTGGGTTATTATATATGAACAATAACGATTTAACATGAAAGGAAAGCAAATGGCTAAAACTGCAAATTACACCGCTGAACAGCTTCAGACTATCGCTGATATGTATGATGAGCTGGGCAACGACGGCTTAGACCAAATTGCCGAAGCAGTCGAGAAAACAGTTCGCTCTGTACGAGCAAAGCTGGTTCGCGAAGGTGTCTATGTAGCTCCTGCTAAGTCTACCACTCGGAAAGATGGTCCTACGAAGAAAGAACTACTCCGTGATCTTGAGATTGCGGTTGGTGAAGATATCGACGTAACCAACTTCATGGGTGCGACAAAGCAAGGCATCCAATACCTCGTAAATACTCTACGCTCGTAGATTTTTATGATAAAAAAGTAAAAAACCTCTTGGCAACAAGGGGTTTTTTTGTTATAATAATTATAATGAAAATTTTACAAAAAAGGAGACAAATTTAATGAGTCACGAAGTTGAAACTATGGCTTACGCAGGAGCTGTTCCGTGGCACGGACTCGGCTTCCCAGTCAGTGATGATCTTTCTCCACAAGAGATGATGAAAGCAGCTGGCTGTGATTGGAGAGTAGAGAAGCGACCGCTTCAATACAATTCTCCAGATGGTCTACAATTCGTAGATAACAAAGAAGTACTAGTTCGTACTTCTGACTATTCGGTATTAGATATCGTCGGACCAAACTGGAAACCACTACAAAATGAGGATGCATTTGCATTTTTCAAAGAATTTGTAGCAAAAGGCGATATGCAGATGCATACTGCTGGTTCCCTTCAAGATGGCAAGATCATTTGGTGTCTGGCAAAGGTAGCTGATACGTTTGAGCCAATTAAAGGAGACGCAATCGAGTCTTACATTTTGCTTGTCAATCCCCATGTACGGGGCAAGGCAATCGAAGCGAGAAGCACTCCGATACGCGTCGTGTGCAGAAATACGATGAATTTTGCACTCTCAACAACCTCATCTCGTCGGATTACTGTTAATCATAATCAGACATGGGATGAAGATTATGTGAAGATGATGCTTGGCTTGGCTAAAGAGTCAACAGCTCTATACGCTGAAAAAGCTGAATTCTTAGCTAACAAGTTCTACAACGATACCCAGATTGATGACTACTTCTCTGAAGTATTTCCTCACTCTGACAAGCAGACAGAAGAATTTTCGAAGAACGCACTTCGCGCTCACGAGGTTCTTTCAGAACAGCCTGGAGCTGACCTAGCTGCTGGTACTTGGTGGAACGCGTTTAACGCTGTCACCTACATGACTGACCACGAGATGGGCCGTAACACATCCACTCGACTAAACTCAGCATGGTTTGGAGCTAACCGCAATCGTAAAGAAAACGCCCTTCAGAAGGCGATGGAATATGCGGAGGCTGCATAATGGCATTGACAGAATTTACAAACAAGGAGGCGAGCCTTCGTCAATGGAAACTAGACGAAGACTATCAACGCCCTCCTGGGCCTTTTAAAACAGTTATTACAGAGTACTTTGAAGAGTTTGATGAATCAGGCGTTAGACAAGTACACGTAGTTTCTAGAACAGAAGAGTGGGTAGGGTCATCACATGATCCTGTCGCAACATTTGTCTCTGGATATCTATAGGAGGAGACTTTGAAAACTATCATATGCGATATTGATGGAACAATTTTCAAATATTCTCCTGAAGGGCATGACGCCATCGCCAACAAAGACCCTGAACTCTTAGCCGGAGTGAAAGAGCGATTTAACGCTTGGGAAATGGCAGGACATCGAATAGTTCTGATCACAGGTCGTAGAGAGTCTGTTAGAGAGTTGACTGAAGCGACACTTGTAGATTTCGGAATTCCCTTTGATGTACTGCTAATGGGTCATGCCGATGAAGGTCGAATTTTAATTAACGACGTGGGCGGTCGAGGAAACTGCAAAGCTCACGCCGTATCGTTGAAGAGAGATACAGGAATGAATGATGAAGATTGGGGATCGGTAGGACTATGAGACAATGGATAGTAGATTCTTGGAACGCTGTGATGGATGTGCGATATAATCCTCTCAGACACATTCCAGACATCGTTGTTCGTCATCTAGTTCTACAAGCACTAGCATGGATGTGGTGTGCAGCATTTGCCACTATGATAGGAGACTTTTTCTTTTTTGGATGGAGTGTTCTAGCCCATGCAGCACTTGTAGCGGCTATTACAATAACGGTCGCAACATTTGAAGTATCTAAACGCAAACCAAACGCGTTTAATTTTATAAGAGGATATCACTCTTATGGCAGAGGCCGTCCAGGATCTACAGGATACTATTGGTCCAACGGAAAGCGGCTACAACTACCAAAAGGTGATCCAGGAGGAGAACATGAATAAAGCATTTCTAGCATCCTTTGTGATAGTAGCTCTAGCACTGGCTACTACAGGATGTAAAACTACAGAGCGTTATGACGGGTCATATCCAAATGTAGGAACAGGAGAGATTTTAGTGCCAATGATAAAGTGGGGATTTTAAATGTATGAAACTGTTCTAATTACGATAGGAATTGTATTATCCGTATCACTAGCTCTCACGCTATCACTGCTTGTAGCACTGAGTTCCTATTTGAAGAGCCTAGATTTTGACTTCACAGCAGGGTTTAGATCTCTAGATGATGAAAAGCCAAAGAAGACGACGCCTAAGAGAATAGATATCTCATGTTGATTCGACATCCACAGAAGCTGAGTTTAAAACAGCGAGCTTCCCTATGTAGATGGAGGAGAGCTAGACGAAAGGCCAACCGATGAGGTTTAGAATTGTAGAAATACTAAATAAAAAGAGGCAGGGCAATAGTCCCTAGCCTCTTTTTTTGTTGTCTGATGCATCCAAACTAGAAAGCAATGAACCAATTCTTAGTATTCATGGCTTGAATCTTAGCTCAAAATAGTCTATAATTAATATATAAGGAGTTGAGGTTACACCTTTTCAAAACTTAATTTCTCTTTACGAAGTGCAAAGCGTTGCGAACCTGTAAAACTCCGTTTTCTCCTAACATATTTTAATAGTCAGTCAATTGCTCTGCTAAGGGACTTGACAGAATGAAAAATCTATGCTACTATTAGTTTGTCTAGAGGATAAAAAAAAGTAACATCGTTACACAGCTT
>Ga0114933_10001075_pt1 | contig 31323 bp, 22 predicted proteins | sample 4SBtaG_FD_89691 | JGI IMG/M metagenome (GOLD analysis project Ga0114933, IMG submission 89691) | Deep subsurface microbial communities from Kolumbo volcano to uncover new lineages of life (NeLLi) - 4SBTROV12_W25 metaG | ecosystem: Environmental > Aquatic > Marine > Volcanic | place: Kolumbo... | reverse complement strand
GGCAACAAGAGCCGCACCGCCGAGAGCCTCGGGATCGATCGCGGCACCCTGTACACCAAGCTGCGGAGGTTGAAACAAGACCGTGCGCTTTGAGCAACCGATCCCCTACGGCGACTACTTGCTCGTCGAACGCGTTGGTGTCGGCGGCACCGCGGAGGTCTTCCGTGCCCTGCGTCGCGGCCGCAAACCCGGTGAGCCGCCGGTCGCGGTCAAGCGCTTGCTACCCCATATCGCCGAAGACGCCTTCGTCGTGCGCCTCCTGCAGCGTGAAGTCGGGGCTCTGGAACGGATCGACCATCCCAACGTTGTAGGCCTGCACGCCTACGGCACCGAGCGCGGTCTGCCCTACCTGGTCATGGATCTGGTCGACGGGGCGTCGCTGCGGGAGCTGTTGGTTCCCTCGTCCGGCAAGCCTCGCAACCTGCTGCCCATGCCCATCGCTTTGTGGATCGCGTCCCGGGTGGCCGCTGGCCTCGGCAGCGCATGGCACCACGGCGTTGTGCATCGCGATATCTCGCCATCCAACATCCAGTTGATGCTCGATGGACGGGTCAAGATCGTCGACTTCGGCCTCGCTCGCGTGCGCGGCATGGTCCAAACGACCCACGGTCAGGGGCTCAAGGGCAAGTGGGCGTACCTTGCCCCCGAGCAGATCGAAGGCCAACCGCTCGACGGTCGGTGTGACCTCTTTGCGCTCGGGTCGATCCTGTACGAGATGCTGATCGGTACGCCGCCGTTTCGCGGCGAAAACCGGGAAGAGACGCTACGGAAAGTGCGCGAACACGACATCATTGCCATCGAGGACGCCACACCGGCCGACGGATGCAACCAGCTCCCGCCCGCGGCGTGGATGCCCGACATCGAGGCCGAGGAGGTCCACCGGTTGATCCATGCGCTGCTCAGCCACGCGCGTCACGGACGACCGGGCAACGGGCAAGCTGTGGCGCTGCGATGCAACGACGTCCTCGGCACGATCGATGACATCGCCTGCCAAGCATGGTTGACCGCGCGCATCGAGGAATTCGCCGAACCCGTCCGAATCGAGGCCCTCTCAGCGGCCGAGCTACGCGGCGAAGAGGTCACCGATCCGGCCGGAGAAACGGTCACCAGCATCGGTGTTGAGCGCAATGGACCCGAGTCCGACGCCGCGCGCAGACAGCAAGGGGGCAGCCGCGATGCGATGGATTGAAATCTCGCCCGGATTTGCCTGCAACTGCCGCTGCTCCGGCTGTTTTTCATGCAGCGCCGATCCGAACTTGCAGATGGGCTGGGACGAAGTGCTTCGGTGGCTTCGCTACGGCCGTTCCAAGGGGGCACGCGACCTCTGGCTGTCCGGTGGCGAGCCGACCATCCGGCGCGACTTTCTACGCACGCTCAAGGCCGCGAAAAAGCTCGGCTACCGCCGCATCAAGGTGCAGACCAACGGGATGATGTTCGCCTACGAGACGTTCGCGGACCGCGCGGTCGCGGCGGGCATGAACGAGGTCAACCTGCTGCTCAAGAGCCTCGACGCCAAGACGCACGATGCCCTCAACCGAACCCCGGGATCGCACAAGTTGCTGCACGACGGACTGCAACGATTGCGCGAAGCGCGGCTGCCCGACGGTTCCAAGGTGCGTCTGGAAGGCGACATCTTGATGACCTCCCGCAACTACCAGGAGCTGCCCGAGTTGGTGCAGTGGTACTGCGAACAGGGCGTCGTCCACTTCAACATCTGGCTGTTTTCGCTCGTCGACCAAGGGGTGCGCGATCTGCGCCGATTGGTGCCCAAGCTCCGTGATTGCATGCCGCTGATGACACGCGCTCACGACATCGCCACCGCCCATGGTGCGACCCTGTGTTCGCTGAACACGCCCTATTGTGTCGTGCCCCCAAGTCACTGGCAGATGCAGTTTGACGCCACCGGCATGGAGCTGCTCGTCGTCAATCCGGGCAACCAGGCGTTCATGCTGCAGACGTCCAGTATCGAGCAGGGCGTGTTTGGACCGGCGTGCGATAGGTGCGCGGTGCGCAATGCGTGTCACGGCATCCGCTCGGACTACCTCGACGTGCACGGTGACACCGAGATCCGTGCCCTGACCGCCGAAGACGTCGGCGACCGCGAGCCGAAAGGGCAGGTGCTCGACCTCTGATCGCAGCGGCCCTATGCTCCGCCGCCCGGTGCAGGCTTGGACCCGGCATCGCGGAGAGGAGGCAGCCATGTTCGACCGACCCGACGCCAACCCGAATTTCCCGGCGCTCGAGCTCGAAATTCTCGACCTGTGGCGCGACCGCGACGTGTTCGCTCGTTCCGTCCGTGGCGACGACGACTTCGTGTTCTATGACGGTCCTCCGTTCGCTACCGGCCGTCCCCACTACGGCCACCTGCTCGCCGGCACGCTCAAGGACATCGTGCCCCGCTACTGGACGATGCGCGGCTACAAGGTCGAACGCCGGTTCGGTTGGGACACCCACGGCCTCCCCGTCGAGATGGAGATCGAAAAGCAGCTCGACCTGCACGGCCCGAGCCAGATCGAGGCGTATGGCGTCGACCGTTACAACGAAGCCTGCCGGTCCATCGTCCTGCGCTACACGTCCGAATGGCGCGATGTCGTCACCCGCATGGGCCGCTGGGTCGACTTCGACAACGACTACAAGACGATGGATCCGACCTTCATGGAGTCGGTGTGGTGGGTCTTCGATCAACTCTGGCAGCGCGGGCTGGTGTATCGCGGCCACAAGGTCATGCCGTACTCGTGGCGTCTGGGCACGCCGCTGTCCAATTTCGAAGCGAACATGGACTACCGCAAGGTCCAGGATCCCGCGATCACGGTCGCGTTTCCGGTTGTCGGCGAGGAGGGCACGTCGTTTCTCGCGTGGACGACGACCCCCTGGACGCTGCCGAGCAACATGGCGCTGTGCGTGGGTGATGACATCGAGTACGTCCGGGCCAAGCGCGCCGGCGACGACACGATCTATATTCTCGCGCGCGCGCAGGCCAAGGCTCAGTTGGGCGAAGACGTCGAGCTCCTGTCTTCATGCCTCGGCTCAGAGCTTGTCGGAAAAACCTACGAGCCATGCTTTTCGTACTTCGCAGATGCCGCCAAGGAAGGCGCGTTCACAGTGCTCAGCGATGGCTATGTCACCGCCGAAGACGGCACCGGTGTCGTGCACCAGGCCCCGGCCTACGGTGAAGACGACTACCGTATCTGCGCGGCCGCCGGCATTCCCCTGCGCGATCCGGTCGACATGGAAGGGCGGTTCACAGCGGCAGTTCCGTTGGGCGAAGGCCGCTTCGTCAAGGACGCGGATAAGGCGCTCGTCGCCGATCTCAAGGCGCGCGGCAAGCTGATCAAACAAGCCACCATCGACCACGACTACCCGTTCTGCTGGCGGTCGGGCACGCCCCTTATCTACAAGGCGATCGGGACGTGGTTTGTGCGCGTGACGGACCTTCGCGATCGGATGGTCGCCAACAACAAACAGAGCCGGTGGGTGCCCGACTACGTGGGCCAACGACGCTTTGGCAACTGGCTCGCCGATGCGCGCGACTGGGCCATCAGCCGCAACCGCTTCTGGGGCACGCCGCTGCCGGTATGGACCTGCGATGGCTGCGAAAAACGCGAGACGTTTGGCTCGATCGCCGCGCTGGAAGGACGCGCTGACACAGCGGTAAAGGACCTGCACAAACATCACGTCGACAAGCTGACGTGGGGTTGCGAGGCCTGTGACGGCACGATGAAGCGCGTCTCCGAGGTGCTCGATTGTTGGTTCGAATCCGGGTCCATGCCGTACGCGCAGAACCACTACCCGTTTGAGAACAAAGCGCTCGTCGAAAACAACCTGCCCGCCGACTTCATCGCCGAAGGGCTCGACCAGACTCGAGGCTGGTTCTACACGCTGCTGATCCTGTCGACCGCGCTGTTCGATCGACCTGCGTTCAAGAGCGTCATCGTCAATGGCCTCATCCTCGCCGAAGACGGCACGAAGATGAGCAAGAGCCTCAAGAACTACCCCGATCCGATGAAGGTCATCGACAGCCACGGGGCCGACGCGCTGCGTGCTTACCTGATCAACTCGCCGGTCGTTCGCGCCGAACCCATGCGCTTTTCCGAGGCCGGTGTTCGCGACGTGGTGCGCTCGGTGATGCTGCCGTTGTGGAATGCGTACAGCTTCTTTGCAACGTACGCTGCAGTCGACGGTTGGCAAGCGCCCAGGCCCGGCGAAGAGACGCCGCGATCAGAACGGCCGCTTATCGATCGCTGGGTCATCTCGGTCGCGCAGAGCCTCGTCGCGCAGGTCAACGCGGAGATGGGGGCCTACCGCCTCTACAACGTGATTCCGCCGGTGCTCGGGTTCATCGACCACCTGACCAATTGGTACATTCGCCGGTCGCGCCGCCGTTTTTGGAAGTCCGACGACTCGGCCGACAAGCAGGCGGCGTTCGAGACGCTGTACGAGGTGCTGTGCCTGTTTTCACGGTTGCTTGCGCCGATCTTGCCGTTCATGGCCGAGCTCATCTACCAGCGGCTTGAAGCCGGCCGTCGCGAGGGCGCCGAAGACTCTGTCCACCTCGAACGGTTTCCTGAAGCCGATGAAGCGGCGGTCGACCCGGCCCTGGAAGCTGCCATGGCTGCCGTCCGCCAGGTCGTGGCCCTCGGGCGCAAGATCCGCGAGCAGCAGCGCCTCCCCGTGCGCCAACCGCTGGCCCGACTCCGTGTTGCGGTCACCGGTTCTGTCGCCGAGACGATGCGCGCAGAGCCGCTTTTCCTGGGCTATGTACGCGACGAGTTGAACGTCAAAGCCATCGAGCTCGTGGCGGATCCCGCAGAGATCGCCACGCCGCAAATCAAACCTGACTTTCGTGCGCTTGGGCGCCGGCTCGGCAAGAAGATGAAGGTGGTCGCGGGCGCGCTCGCGAGGCTTGATGCTGCGGCAACGGCGGCGTTGATGGCCGGCGAATCGATCGTGGTGCAAGGCGAGGAGATCGCCGCCTCCGACGTGCAGGTCGTCTTGAAAACGCGTGACGACGGGGCTGTGGCGTCGCAGGGCGGCACGACGGTTTGGATCGACACCGCGCTGACCGACGAGCTCGTCGCTGAATACGCCGCCCGGGAAGTCGTGAGCCGGCTGCAGCGAGGGCGACGCGATCGCGACTTTGCGGTCGAACAGCGCATCGTGGCACGCATCCATACGGAAGCCCTGCAGCTGGTCGCGGCGGTCCGGGCCCACGCCGAGTGGATCGCGCAGGAGACGCTCGCCGTCGAGCTTACGATCGCGGACGAAGCGCTGGGCGCCAAAGCCAAGGCTGCGGGGCATCCGTTCACCTTCGATCTGAAGCCAGCTTGACCGAGTCAGAGCGGGACGGCTCCGATTTGGCGCGGTCTCTGCTAACGTGTGAGGGCCAGCGGAGGCATGGTGGCGCGCAAAGCACCGAAGAAACCGGCCCGCCAGGGTCCCGGGGCGTACCTGTTCGTCGATGACGACGACCGCGTCGTGCGGTTTCGTATCGGCGCCGATCGGGTGCATATCGGTCGCGACCAGAGCAACGACATCTGGATCGACCACGACAACGCGGCGGATCATTGCCTCGTTATCTTCCCGCGCGACGACCACGACGCGATGAAGGTTTATGACGGGGCCAACGTCGACCTCAACGGCGTACCGGTCACCAAGCTGCACCGGCTCTACGGGGGCGACCGCATCCAGGTCGCCAACCGCGAGTTCCTGTACGCCCGCGATGACATGTTGGCCGAGTCCGCCCTGGCTCTGACCATCGCCTTCGATCGCGAGATCATGCGCTCGGTTGTGCTGCGGCAAACCCGGGTGCGGATCGGCCGGCGCGACGCCGATGTGGTGCTGTCTGACGCCAGCGTTTCCGATCGCCATGCGCTCATCGAGGCCTATGCCACCGACGGCATCTTCATCTCCGATCGCGGCTCGTCGATGGGCACGCAGGTAGACGGGCATCGCATCGAAGGACGGGCCCGCTTGCGCGACGGCTCGGAGGTACAGATCGGGCGCTTGACCCTGTTTGTGCACGTGCTGCCGCCCGAGGCGCACGGGTTGTTGGTTCTTCCCAAGGCCAAACGCGACCGTCCGCGCCAGGTCCATACGCCGATTCGGGCCCGCAACTACGACATCCGGATGGACAAGGCGCCCGCCGCGACCACGCCAGCTACGAAAGCAGATCGCCCCCGCCCGCCGCGTGCCGGTCCAGCTCCCGCGGCTCTTGCCAGCGCGCCGACAGATGACGTCCCGATCGATCTCAACTCCGACGAGATCTTGATCGACCCCGAAGTGCCGCCGCCCACGGTGCTCGCCTCGCTGAGCGACATCCAGCGCTCCGAAAAGCCTGAAGAAGCGGCCCCGCGACGGTCTCGCAAGCGACCACGGCCCAAGGCCAACCGGTCCGACAGTTGGAAACCTACCGAGCAACCCGCGCCCAAGCGGCCCGCGCCCCCACCGCTGCCCGAAAAGGCCGAACGCAAACGCCGACCGCCGCGCGCACGCCCCGAACAGCAACCTCTCGTTCGCGTCGCCCCCGAGGTCTACGAGCGCGGCCGGCAGCATGTTGATGCCCCGCCCGGTACGCGCCACAAGGAACAGCGCCGCCGCTATGGTGCCGGCCGCTCCGGTGCTCATGGCGATGACATGCGTCCGCCCGCACCCGCGCCGCGCAGTCGCAAGGGCATGCACGACAAGCTCACCGACGTCCTCGACACCAACAACGTGCGTGACCTCGCCGGCGACCGGTATGTTGCGGCCTACCAAAACGTGGAGCCTTCCCATCCCGAACGCGACAAGCGCTACCGACCAAGTCGACCCGGCGGCGCGCGCGTCTTGAGTGACCAAAAGCTCGTCCCGCGTGAAGGTGGCGCACCGCCCCGCGATCCTTTCGGTTTGCACGCTCAGCCCACGCGCGCTGGCGCGCCAGGTAGCGGCGGCGACGTGAAACTTACCAACGTCCTCGACCTGCAGTCCGAGGCGCCTCGCTTGTCCCGCGATCGACATTCGCTCGATCCTGAAGCCATGCCGCAGCAGCTTCGCGAGGTCGAGGACGTCGAACGTTCGCGGGGAGCCGGCGGCCGCATTGACGCGAGCCGGCGCCGCAATCGCAAGCGTCCCATCGACAGCAGCCGCCGCCTCGACCCGGACGAGGAATAGGTGTCACAGCTGTCGCTATTTGGCTCGGTCCCCCGGCCTGAGCCCCGTTCCGTGCCCCGGTTGAGCCACCAGGTGCTCAAGTGGATCGGCAACAAGCAGCGGTTCGCGCACGAGATCTGCGGCTTTCTGCCCGAGAAGTTCGGCACCTACTACGAGCCCTTCATCGGCAGCGGCGCCGTGCTCGCCACGCTCAACCCACATGCCGCTGTCGCGTCGGACGCGCTCGGTCCCCTCATCGGGATCTGGCAGCACGTCGCAGGTGATCCCGCGCCCCTCGTCGACGCCTACGCGGATCGCCGCGAACGCTTCATGACCGGCGACAGGAAGGCCGAGTACCTCGCCGTGCGCGCCGCCTACAACGCTGAACCCAACCCCTACGACCTCGTCTTCCTTGCACGCTCGTGTTACGGCGGCGTCATCCGCTTCTCCAAGACCGGCGCCATGAACACGCCGTGCGGCGTGCACCGCCCCGTCACCGCCGAGTCGTTCGCCGATCGCATCGAGCGCTGGCGACCGCGGCTCAAGGGAACTCGCTTTGTCCACGCCGACTTCGAGACGTCGATCGACGCCGCCCAGTCCGGCGACGTTGTGTATTGCGATCCGCCCTACTCCGACAGCCAGGGCACGCTCTATGGTGCGCAGATGTTTTCCCTTCAGCGACTGATCGACGCGATCGAGCGCGCCAAGGGTCGCGGGGTGCGGGTCGCGCTGAGTATCGATGGGACCAAGCGGTCGGGCCGCAAGAAGGTCGCGCTGGAGTTTCCGCAGGGGCTGTTCGAGACCGAACTGATGGTCAACTGCGGCCGGTCTATGCTGCGGCGCTTCCAGATGGAAGGCCAAACGCTCGAAGATGAGGTCGTGGCTGATCGGCTGTTGCTGACGTATCGACTACCTGCATAGCGCACCGAGCGGTCGTCGAGCGGTCGCAACAGGTCCTGGCAGACTGCGCCAAAGCTTCGCCTCGGCGCAGGTGCTCGTTGTTTGCAAGGGGGCTGAAACAGCCCCCTCGACCGAGAAAAGTGTCATTTTTCCGGCCTCACCCCAAATTCGCGCTCCGCGCGGCAGACTGCAATTGCGTCCCCCACGATGACCGACACGATTTACGGCGCAGTCTGCTAGACGGCCGCGGCGAGCGTCGTGGCGATGTCCACTTTGACCGCGTGCAAGTCACCGCTGACGGCGTGCAAGGCGTACGCGTCGCGGTACAGGCGCTCGACCGGGAAATCGGCGGTGTAGCCGTAGCCACCGTGCATCTGCAGGCATCGATCGGTGATAGCGCGCACGTGTCGAACGGCGAGGTTGGCGGCGCGTGCAGCGGCGTCTGCGAATGGACGTTTGGCGTCGTGCAGCCATGCGGCACGTCGGGTCAGCAGGCGCGCAGTCTCCAGCTCGGTAGCCGCGTCTGCGGTCATCCACTGCAGCGCCTGGAAGCGCGCGATGGGTTTGCCGAACTGCTTGCGATCGAGCGTGTAGCGTACGCCAGCTTCAAGCGCGCGTTTGCCGATTCCGACCGCGATGGCAGCCGCAGCGACGCGGCGCAAGCCATGAACCCGCTTCACGTCGACGTCGGAAATCACAGCATCCGGATCACGATCAGTGGCTACCGTCGCCGGCCCAGCGGACCGGAGTCCAAGCCATGCGACCGGCTTGCGCTCAACGCCATCGCCGCTCGTCCAGACTTTCGTTTGGGGTCCAGCGAGCACGAAAACGTCCGCGAACGCCGCCCCGAGCGCCGCTTCATCGCCATCGCGCAAAACGCAGCCGAGCGCTTGGCCCGTCGCGAGTCGCTCCACGACATCAGCGCCAACGCCGTCGTTGCCCGGACCGCCCGCGAGCGCCGCGACAACACCCGTGTTGTGAATCGCGACGAGAGCAGCGAGCCCAGCGTCTCCGTAGGCCAATTCTTCGAGGGCGATCGCAAGTTCGACCGCCCCCATGCCCGCCCCGCCGGCGATTTCGGGCGCAAGCAGCCCCAAAATGCCCAGTTCTCCGACCTCTCGGACGGCACCGGACGCGTCGCCGCCGTGCTCATTCCAGTGCATGCCTTGCTCAAGCACGCGGTCGCGGACGAACGCGGCGACCGTATCGGCGATCATGAGCTGGTCTTCGTGCAAGCGCAGGTCCATCGTTCAATCTCCTCGTCGGACGTCGACCTTCGGCCCGTCCGTTCCCAGTCTGCGCCGAACAACGTCCGCCCCGTCGCCGTTTCCCACGATGACCACCCGGTCGGCGGCCTCCTGGATCGACGCGCTCACAATCGCCGCCGGGGTCGCTGCGCCGAGCCAGATCACGTCATGGCCCGCGTCGCGCAGCTCGATGGCGATCGGCTTGGCGGCGTCCTGTTCGACTCCAACAGCGACGACCACCACGCGCTCTTTCAAAGCGCCCGCACCAGCTCGCGGCCGATAACCAGCCGCTGGATCTCGCTTGTGCCTTCGTAGATTCGCGAAACGCGCACGTCCCGCAGCGCTCGTCCGACGATACTGTCGTCTCGCAGTTGTTCCGGTCCCGCCATCTCGGCAGCCTTTTGCGCGACAAAGTTGGCCGCTTCGGTCGCATACACCTTGGCCATCGCGGCCTCCCGTGTCGCGCGCTTGCCCGCGTCGAGCATCGATGACGCCCGCAGCACGAGCAGCCACGCCGCATCCAGGCGCGTCGCCATGTCGGCAATTCGGAAGCCGGACAGCTGATCGGTACCCGCGGTCTTGTCGGCCTTGCGCCGCTTGGCAGACGCCTGAACCGCCGCCTGCAACGCCGCCTCTGCGATCCCGACCGCCTGTGCCCCGATGCCACAACGGCCACCGTCGAGCGCCGTCATCGCGACCTTGAAGCCCATGCCCTCGCTGCCGAGCACGTCCGAGGCCGGCACACGCATCCCTTCGAAGTGCAATGCGACCGTCGTCGAACCACGCAGCCCCATTTTCTTCTCGGCACGACCGACACCGAATCCCGGCAGCTTCGGATCGACCAAGAAAGCCGTGATGCCGCCTGCCTTGGACGCGTCGCTGGTGCGCGCCATGACCAACGCGATTCCCGCCCGGTCGCCCGACGTAATCCACATCTTGCTGCCGTCGAGCACGTAAGCGCTGCCGTCGTCGGTGCGCACGGCTTTGCACTGCAGTCCGGCCGCATCGGATCCGAACGCGGGCTCGGAAAGGGCGAACGCACCGGCCCCGTAGTCCCCGCCACAAAGAGCGCGCAGGCGCGTGTTCTTCTGCGCTTCGTTGCCGAACAGCGCGATCATGTCGCCGACCATATTCGTCACGGCCATCGTCACTGCGGTCGATGCACAGCGGCGAGCGACTGCCCGCATGGCGCCCACGTAAGCGACCATCGAGCAGCCCAGACCCCCGTATTCGACCGGCGACTTGATGCCGAGCAGCCCCAACTTGGCCAGGTCAGCGACCGATTCTTCGGGGAATTTGCCCGCGTCATGAGCCGCCGCGCGTCCAGCGAGCACCGTGTCGGCGTATTGCGCAGCTTTTTCCCAGACCGCGCGTTCCGCGTCGTTGGGTTGCAGCTCAATCATCGTGCACCTGCCACCAGCTCTTGCTGCACCGCCCGCGCGATGACGAGCCGCTGGATCTCGCTGGTGCCCTCGTAGATCTCCGTGATCCGCGCATCGCGCACGTGGCGCTCGGCGTTGTATTCCTTCACGTAGCCGTAGCCGCCGTGAATCTGCAGCGCCTTGTGACAGACCCGCGCGCTCATCTCGGACGCGTAGAGCTTGGCCATGGCGCTGTGCTTGCCAAAGCGACCCTTGTTGTCCTTGCCGATGGCGGCCTGCCAGATCAGCAGGCGCGCGGCGTCGATCTCCGTCGCCATGTCCGCGAGCATCTCCCGGATCGCGCCAAAGTCGCCGATCGGTTTGCCGAACGCCTCACGCTCGCGGGAGTACGCCAGCGCTTCTTCAAAGGCGATGCGCGCGATGCCGAGCGCCTGCGACGCAATGCCGATACGTCCGCCGTCGAGCGTGCTCATGGCGACCTTGAAGCCCGCGCCCTCTTCGCCGAGACGGTTGGCGACCGGAACACGGGTGTTGTCGAAAACCAGCGACGTGGTGGAGCTGCCCTTGATGCCGAGCTTGTCCTCCACTTTGCCGATGCCATACGGACTCTCGCGCCGGTCAACGACGAACGCCGAAATGCCGCGGTGCCGCTCGCTGGGGTCGGTGTGCGCGATGAGCACACAGATGTCGGCTTCTTTGCCGTTGGTGATCCAGTTCTTGGTCCCGTTGACGATGTAGTGGTCGCCGTCCCGAATCGCCTCGCAGCGCATCCCAGCGGCGTCCGACCCTGAGCCCGGCTCGCTAAGAGCGAAGCATCCGAGCAGGTCGCCTCGCGCGAGCGGTTTGAGGAACTTGGCGCGCTGCTCGTCGTTGCCGTGCCGCAGGATTGGATCGCACACCAGCGAGTTGTTGACGCTCATGATCACGCCGGTAGACGCGCACCCGCGGCTGATCTCTTCCATCGCGATGGCGTAGGCCAGGTTGTCGAGTCCGGCGCCGTCCCATCTTTCGGGAACGGCCATGCCGAGGAAGCCCAGTTGGGCGAGCTTCTTGACCTTTTCGGCGGGATACTCGCCTTTCTTGTCGATTTCGGCGGCGATCGGCAGCAGCTCGCTATCGGCGAACCTACGCGCGGTCTCCTGGACCATCTGGTGAATGTCGTCGAGAGCGAAGTCCATGGCGGCGTCCGGGCAGCGAGGCGTGCGAGAAGCCCTGGGTGCAAGACCCAAAAAGGCGGGCGCGGAATATAGACGCGAGCCCCCTTTTCCTCCACCCCGGATCTACTCTTCGACGCCTCCGATCCGCGATCCTGCGACCTTCTGCGCGCTGCCCTCCCAGCCGACGAAGCGCGGAACGTAGGGCGCCTCGGCCGCGAATTGGTCGTCGGTGATGATCTCGTCGCGCCGCATCTTGCTCATGATGCTGACCATGCGTTCCTGCCACCACGGCGTCCACTTGCGCTCGGTGAACCGCTTGTGCCCGCACTTGGGGCAGGGCTTGTTGGCCGCCAGGAAAGCCACTTCGAGCGGTGACAGTTCGGTCGGTTCCTTGTCGAAGTACGCCCGCGCGGCCCGCGTGATCCCATAGAGCTTGGGCCCGAACTCGATCCCATTGATATACAGCTCAAGCAGCCGGTCCTTGGTCGCGACATAGCGGTCGTCGTCGTCGAGATCCTTGGCTGCGAGGAGGCCGCGCTCGATCTGCCAAACGATGAGCAGCTCCTCGAACTTGCGAGCGAGGTTCTTGTCGCGCGTCAGGTAGATGTTCTTGACCAGCTGCTGGGTGATCGTCGAGCCGCCGTAGACGAAGCGGCCATGATCGAGGCACATCTTGATGGCGCGGGAGAGCAGGCCCAGACGCACGCCGCGATGGTGATAAAACGCAGCATCTTCGGTCGCGATCATCGCGTACGGCACCCAAGGCTGCAGGTCCGCGAGGTTGACCCAGGCTTGGGATTTCGGGCCGATCAGCTGGTCCTCGAGGATCGTTCCCGACTCGTTGACGGGGCGCGAAAATGGCTTGGCGAGGTCGGTTACGTCGATCTCACCAAACGACGTCACCTCGCACTCGGAGTCTTCGAGCGTCGCCTCCAGCTTGCCTTTGTAGGGCAGGTGCAACGGCATCGACATGTCGAACGTCATCGCGATCTCGCCCTCGGCCTCGATGCCTCCAATCGTGGGCAGCATCGACTTGGGAATCGCCGCCGCGACGTTTGCGCAGTCTTGCTTGGGCAGCTCGATGAGCAGCCGGGCAGTTGCCTTGGCGGGGGCGAGGTCGTTGAGTTCGAAGAGCACCTTGGACGTGGCGTCGCCAACCTTGAACTCGCGCATGTCCACGGCGATCGAATCCGGGCTCGGCATCACACGCAGCTGCACGTCGGCGCTGAATTGGAAGTCGTCGATCGGCCGTGGAGCCAGCCGCCACCAGTTGATCCCGATGTGTTTGCTCGAAAGCTTCGCGTCGACGGTGACGCCCCCGGCCTGGGTGCGTTTGAGCGTCGCCTCAAAACCGAGCTCAGCGTCCTCCTGGACGCTCGCAGTTGCGCCGACGGCCGCGACCAGCCGCGCGAACGAACCGCCCGATGCCTTGGTGACGAGTCGATCCAGCTTGCCCTTGGCCGTTGTCGTGAGATCCACCTGGAGCGTGCCGAGCGGCTTGGCGTCTGCGAATGGTTCAGCGCTGGCGTCGAGCCCGCGGGTGCCGTCGGTGAGCGTTCTCGTCAGCTTGACGGCGATCTTGTCGATCCCGGCAAACGCGTCCGGGGCCACCGGATCTTTGAGTCCAAGGCGGCCGTTGGTGACGTTCAGTTCAAGGTTGTCGACGGCCGAAAGGCGTGCAACCACGGCTTCCAATCGCGCGGGGACTCCGAGGAGTTCGCGGTGCGCTTTGCGAATCGGCTTGATGAATCCGAGCGTGTAGGCCTTGCGAGGTCCGCGCCGTCGTTTTCGTTTGGGAGCGGCTTCGGGCGGCGCGTCAGCTTGTTCGGCGTCGCCTTCTTCATCGGCAGCGAGCTTTCGGGCCACGCGTCCGCGTCGGGCGTCCGCGACTGCGCGGTGGAGCTTTTCACCAAACGGCAGGCGCTTCATCGTCTCCAGGTTGAAGACCAGGTCGGCGAAAGGTCCGTCGATCGTGAGCCCGCGGATCGACTGCTTGAGGCCCCTTCGCGGATCGACAACCTCCAGCGAAGCGGACCTGGTGCCGATGGACGCGATGTTGGCGCCGATCTGCACGGCGACATTGTCGACGTCGACGAACAGGGGGCCGGCGATCGAGGGCGCGTCGGTGCCGATGGTGACCGCGCCGATCGACCCTTTGATGGCCGGCAGGTCCCGCAACCGCTCCGCCAATGACCGCCTGGCCCTTGTCTTGGGCTTGGGGGCTGGTGCCTTGCGGGCGGTTTTGACTTTGGCGGACGCCCTGGACTTGCTGTGTGCGCGCCGGCGCCCCTTGCGACCTCGATAGCGCCTCTTGTGGCGGCGGTCGCGCACGCGACGTTTCGCCCTCGTTTTGCCTTCGCCCTTGCCCCTGCTCTTGCCCTTGGGGGTGGCCATGCGCCGTGGTCCGCCTGGGGGCGCAGCCTTGGCGCCGAACAACCCCGCCGGCAGATCGATGGTAATTCCGTCGGCGCGGACGGCGAGCACGCGGCTATCGTTGGGCGCGACGCGCTGTACTTCGACGAGCTTCTTGCCGCCCCGATGTAGCTCGATGCCGTTGACCGACGGCCCGGCGACCCCGTCATATCCGAATCCGCGTACCACGACGGCGTCGATCCATCGGGCCAGCGGATTTGTGTTCGGCAGCCCGATCTTCAGCTCAGGCGTCATGCGGGCATCGACCCAGGCGGGCTTGTCGGCCGTAGCCGGGTGCATCTTCGCTTGCAGCTTGGACGTGTGCGTTCCTTCGACGACCGCGGCGACATCGCCGACTCCGCGATCGGGATCGAAGGTCACCTGCAGCCCTTTTACGGCCAGCCCCTCGGGCATCAACTCGGCGCCTTTGCCCACCACATGCAGACGTATCTCTCCGCCGTCGACCCGTAGCGCCGTGCTTGTCTTTGGCCGCTTGCGCTTCTTGGCAGGCGCGCTCGGCTTCTTGCGGGCTCGAACAGCGCGATAGAGGTCCAACAGCTCGTCGGGCCGGCCGTCGACGACGCGTACATCCACGAGCAGTCCGCTCACCACCACGTTTTCGGGGCGTCGGCTGCCGCGCGCGGCTGCGACCGGCGAGATCTCGGCGACGATTCTGTCGGCCGCGACCACCGAAGACCCGTCAGCGCGGGCGAACGCGAGCTTTTCGATCGTGACCCGGCCGCTGGGGCTGATGTCGATGCCGTCGACCGATAGCGCGAGCCCAGCCGCGGTCGCCGCTGCTTCCAACCGGTCGCGCACCATCTGGCGGCCATAGACCACACCGCCGAACGAGGCGATCGCGCCGGCACCGACGACGGCCACAAGGGCTGCTGCCAATCGACGTCGCTTCGGTCGCGGCTGGCGATTGTCGTGCATCGTGCCGTTCTCCGGCACAGGCCCACGCCCCGCCGATCCTGGCGTCGGTGCCGATGGCAACGGCATCCTGTTTTGGGTGTGCATCCTGCGCTCGCCGTAGCCTTTCCATCATCTGGGCTACCACGGAACGAAGAGCACGCAAGAAGTCCGCCTTGTTCCCGTCGGTGTCGCGATCGTCTCTACGGCACAGGGTCCGAGCTAAGCGCAATGCCGGTCACTTAGGGTGTAAGGCCATGATTTTCAGTGCTTGTGAGGTCGAAAATCTCACGTTTCCTCTCTCCTCGCCAGCGCGAGCAGAGATGCCCAACGGGCAAAGAGGAGCAAGAATGACCGCGTGCCTCAGGCGCACAATCCATCGGTGTCGGTCCATATAATGTGCCGTTTGCAGACGGTTTTCCATAACCGACCTCTGAAAAAAGGACGCCTTCGGCGGCTGTTCGGATCAACCCCCTCTGAGCCTTCGGCCCATCTCCCCCTGCGTTGGCAGGTAGAGTATAGGTCTGCACCATTCCATCATATTTTCAGCATGTTACGGCCTAAACGATCGGCATTGGAGCTAAGCGGAGCTAAGCGTCGCTGGGCGGCGTCTTTTTCTTCTTCTTCTTCTTCTTCTTCTTGGTGGCTTTCTTACGGCGCAGCCCACCAGCTGCGGGCGTTTGCGGCGCTGCCTCGGCTTGGGGAGCCGCTTGGACCGCAGCGTCCGCAGCATCCGCAGCTGCTTGAGGTGTCGGTGCTGCGTCGGTAACCGGGGCAGGAGCGGCTGGGGCAGGAGCGATTGGGGCAGGAGCGATTGGGGCAGGAGCGATTGGGGCAGGAGCGATTGGGGCAGGAGCGATTGGGGCCGACGCGGTCTCGCCGGATGCCAATTCGGTCGCTGGAACGGCTTTCTTCTTCTTTTTCTTCTTGGTGGCCTTCTTGCGGACAGGTGCCGTCGCGGCCGGGGCGGGGGGCGCTGCGGGTGCAGGCGTCGGATTCGCTTCCGGTGTCGCGGCGGCGCCACTGTCGGCCGCAGGCGTGGCCTTCTTCTTCTTCTTCTTCTTGCTGGCGCGCTTCCGAGTGGGCGCCGACGGGGCAGCGCCGCCACCCGCCGGGCCCTGTTTGGCTTGCACAGCGGGAGTAGCCGAGGCAGCTGCCGCCGGTGCCGCGGCTCCCGGTGCGACGGCCGCAGGAGCTGAAGTGGCCGGCTTTTCGAGCACCTCGGGGATCACCAGCGCGTCGGCGATGATCTCGGCCACGTCCTTGGTCACGACCGAGTCGATGTTCTTTTCGCGCAAGCCGTCCTTGACCATGGTCATGCACCACGGGCAGTTCGTCGCCACCACCTCGGGTTCGGTCTCCATCGCTTGCTTGATGCGCAGGTGATTGACGCGTCCGCCGATGGTCTCTTCCATGAACATCCGCGCCCCGCCGGCGCCACAGCACATGCCCATCTTCTTGTTGCGCGCCATCTCCACGATGCTCACACCCGGAACGGCGTCGAGCACTTCGCGCGGCTCGTCGTAGACCTCGTTGTAGCGGCCCATGTAGCAGGAGTCGTGGTAGGTGATGCGCAGCCGCCCCGCCTCTTTGAGGCTGAGCCGATCTTCGTCGAGCAGCTTGCGGATGAGCTGCGTGTGGTGGATGACCTCGAACTCGCCTCCGAGCTGCGGGTACTCGTTCTTGATCGTGTTGAAGCAGTGCGGGCAGGTCGCGATGACCTTGCGCACGTCAAACTCCTTCATCGTCTCGATGTTGGCGCGCGCGCTGTCCTGGAACAGGTACTCGTGGCCCATGCGACGCGCCGGATCGCCCGAGCACTTCTCTTTGCGACCCATGATCGCGAAGTCGACTCCGGCGGTGTTGAGGATGGTCACAACCGCCTCGGTAACTTTCTGTGCCCGATCGTCGAGCGACCCGGCGCAGCCCACGAAGTACAGGTATTCGGGGTTGGGGTTGTCCTTGAGCGTCGGCACGTCAGCGCGTGACTTGGCCCATGCGTCGCGCTTGCTCGCGGCGATTCCCCAGGGGTTGGACTTGTTCTCCAGGTTTGTCAGCGTCGTTTTGAGCTCTTCGGGGAAGGAGTTGTGGTTCATGACGAGGTGACGACGCACGCCCACGATCTTGTCGACGTGTTCGATCATCACCGGGCATTGCTCGGTGCAGCTACGGCATGTCGTACACGACCAGATCGCATCGGGGTTGAGCGCGGCGATCAGCGGTGGGAGCCCTTGGGTGTCCCCGACATCACCGCTCGTAGCGGTCGGGGCGAGAAGACGGTCCTTTTCGTCGTACAGGTGGGTCTGCAGGTCCTTGATGATGTACGCGGGGCTCAGCGGCTTGTCGGTGTTCCAAGCCGGGCAGTTGACCGTGCAGCGCCCGCACTCGGTGCAGGTGTACAGGTCCAGCATCTGTTTCCAGGACAGGTCTTCGACCTTGCCGATCCCGAGCCGCTCGCCCTTCTCGAGTTTGTCTTCGAGGTTGTCGATCGCCTCGAGCGCACCGCGCGGGTCCAGGTCGCTCAGGAAGACATTGGGCAGCGCCGTAATCACATGGAAGTGTTTGGAAATCGGCAGCAGATTGAGCATCGTCAGGATGACGACCAGGTGGCTCCAATAGAAGAACTCGCCGGCCATTTGCAGCGTGTTGCCGTCGATGCCGCTGCCGTAGAAGAAACGAGCCAGGGCGGCGCCAACCGGGGCGTGCATGTGCAGCAGGTCGGCCTTCTGGTCGGGCGCTGCGAGCAGGGCGCGTCCGGCGAAGTGGCAGCCGTCGTAGAGCAGGTCGGACACCATCAGCCAGCCGATGAATCCGAGAATGAGCAGCGCTTCACCGCTGTAATGGATGCGAGCGGGCTTGGTGACGAGGCGCCTGTAGACGAACAGAGACACCGTCACGATGACGACCAGCTCAGTGATATCCTTGAAGAAATCGTACGGCGGCTGGAGCATCATCAGCGGCTCGAAGCCGGGGATGAAGGCCTCGCCAAACAGCTGCATCGCGCGGATCTGGACCACCAGAAAGCCCCAGAACGTGAACGCGTGCAGGGCGCCCGCGTAGCCCTCCTTGAACATCTTTCGCTGGCCGATGCCGATGCGCAGCAAGCGGATTGCGCGGTCTTTGACGAGGTTCCAGCGCGTCTCGGGGCGTCCGGTCAGCATCAGGCGTGTGCGCACGAACATAAGGCGCGCGAAAATGCCGAGCCCGACCAGCAGTAAGACCGCGCAGGCGATGGCCCGATAGCCGTAGTCGAATGCAGCACCTTCCATGGTCTACTCCTCTGTCTCGTTCGGAATCTTGGCCGGTTCTTCGTGGCTCAGCTGACTCGTTGTGTCGCTCTGCGCGAGCAGGGGCAGGGTACCGCTCTGCGCGGGCAGAGGCAGGCGACCTGGGCCGCCTTCTTTGCGCGCGATGACGGCCCAGGTCGGCAGACCTCGGAGCCTGCAGCGGCGTTCGCGTTGCGTCTCTGGCAATCCCGCCCCGGGATCGGTCAGGCGCGTCACTGTCCAACCCTGCACGGTTCGCAGCTCGCCTTCCGCCCAGTCGGCGTAGCCCTGCACATCGGTCTTGACGAGCAGGACACCGCCGGGAGCGAGGAGCTTGTGGGCAAGCGCGGCGAAGCTGCGGCTCACCAGGCGTTTTTTCATGTGTTTCTTCTTCCACCATGGATCGGGAAAGAAGCAAAACAGGATGTCGACCGACTCGGGGGCGACCAGCTCATCGAGCATCGAACGCGCGTCGACGAGGGCAAGCAGGGCGTTGTTGACTCCCTTCTTCACCAGCCAGGCGTCGGCGTCTTCGCAGAACTTGCGGCGTACTTCGAACCCGAGATAGCGCGCATCTGGATTTGCGGCGCACCAGGCACCGGCAAATCGCGCGCGTTGAAAGCCGATCTCGATGGCGAGCGGGCGGGGATCGTCGCGATCGCACCACGCTCGCAGCGCTTCAACGTCGTCGTCTTCGAAGATCGGGTCGCGCACGAAGCGACCGTTGAGCTCGCTGCGGTGACCGTGCTTGCGACGTTCGGCGAGAGAGCCACCGACAAGCGAGGTGTCCTCAACGTCGCGTTTCGGGCGCGCGGATTCGGCGGAATCGGGGAGTTGGAACTGGCGCCGCGACATCGGGCCGGGAGCCTAACGCATTGCGTCATACGGGACAACGACGCGTCCGTCGGCAAAGCGCAGCACCAAGTGTCCGGATAGACGTTCGAGTACCAAATACTCGACATGGTGACGATAAATAAACTAATTACTCGACATGCTGTCGACTATTCGTGTCGAACGGCTTCAATTACAGCTGCGCGTCGACGGCGGCTTTGTGGGCAGCTGCGAGCTGGCGACCCACAGCTTCGTGCGAGTAGCGGTCTTTGACGCTTGTCGCGATCGCTTCGAGGTCCAGACCGTGCTGTCCTTCAAGCACGCGCTGCATCGCGTCGGCGATACCCTCGTGATCGCAACCGTCGATGTACAAACCTTCGCCTTCACGCACCACCCGCGGGATTCCGCCCACCGACGTTGTAATCACCGGGCAACCCGACGCCATTGCCTCGATCAGCACGCAACCAAATGTCTCGATGATGCTGGTCAGCACGAATCCCGCCGCTTCGCGCATCAGGCTCGCGAGTTCGTGCTTTGCAACGAAGCCGACAAATCGCACGGCTCCGGCCGGCGTGAGCTCCCGGGCCAACGATTCGTAGCGGCCGCGTCTGGGTCCATCACCGGCGATTGTCAGCGTGGCGTCCGGGCGACGGCGCACCAGGATCGCGAAGCCGCGAATCAGATCTTCGACGCGTTTCTCTTCGGTCATGCCCGACGCGTGCAGCAGACCCGTCCGCGGACCGTGTCCGTAGACGAATTGGGCGGTGTCGACGGTGTTGACGAGCGGTTGAACGTTGCAGTGGATGCGGTAGGCGCGCATGTGCTCGGCGGCGTCCGGGTGGATCGCCAGGACGCTGTGTGCGCGAGGCAGCGCGAACGAGAACGCGACGCGATCACGACGGGTCAACACGCCCCGCGCAAACCCGCTCCAATGCTGGGAAACGACAAAGGGAACCCGCATGGCGCCCGCCGCGATGGCGGCCCGCATCGCGGCGTGATCTTGCGCGTGCACGACATCGGGCAGGCCCCAATCGCCGACCACACGGGCGATCGCGGCGAGGGTGCCAACCGGCAGCAACAAGCCGCTCAGCCGCGGAATCGGCAGGTTCGGCAGCCGCGCCCGATACGTGACCACGCCGTCTTCGACATCGCGTCGCATCGCCGTGGTCGCCGAGCGCGTCGGGCTCACGGACGTATGAAGCACAACGACGTCGTCGAACCGCGACACCGCCCGGGCGTGCTCGCGAACAAACTCGCCGTCGACGCCTGACCGTGGCTGATCTGCGGCCGGCGGATACCACTGGGGCAGCATCAAGACGCGGGTTCGCTCCGACTCATGCCCCGCTCGATCCGTCATCGCGCCGCTCTCTGTGCAATTCCCGCGCCGCCTGACTTGGCCGCGCGAGGCGCACAGGGTATGCAGCCGCAGGAGCCACGCAAAGCCCGATGACCGACACGCCCCCGAGCCCACCTGGAGACGACTCCGACCCCGACCGATCCGCTCAACGCGATCGCGTCGACGCGCACATCGAGCAGCAAAAGCCCAAAGTTCTGTTCGCAGTCGGGCTCGCCGGCGTGATGCTCCTGCTGTCCGTCACGCTCGCAAGCGTCACCGCGTACTACCTGATCTCCGGTGAAGAAGGTGCCGCCGTGCATAACACGCTGCCGGCCGATTGCGCGTGGGTGCTCGAAACGCATGAAGGACTCGGCGCTGACATCTTGGCTCCGCTCGCCTGGCGCGTGGTGGGGTCGCTGAGCGCGCTTGGCGTTGATGTCGCCGCCCCCGCGACAAGGGTCGACCTGGTCCATCGGCTGCTTGGTACCGCAGGCTTTGAGCCTGCGGCGGGAATCGGTGTGTGCGGGCGCGGATCGGCCACCGCCGCGACGATCGGCTTTTCGAACCCTGATGCTGGCGCGGAAGCGGTGCAAGGTCTGCTGCGCGACATCGGTGGTTCCGCCGGCAAAGTCGTCTGGTCAGAGGAGGTCGGCGGCTTTCGCGACGGCCATATCCGTTCGGGCGCGAGCGTCCCGGCTGCCGTGCTCCAGTCCTCCGCGCGTTCGGTGCTCGTGACCCACCACAGCGCCGCCGCCAAGGAGCTGGCCGCGATCGTGCGCGCGACCAAGACCGCGCCGTTGCGCGCATACATCCCATTTCGCGAGGGCATCGAACGCGTCGGCGGCCACGTGCGCTTGTGGATCTCCGGCGGCCATCTGCGGACCCTAACCGCCGCGGCCGGACCATCCTGGAGGCCATTTCTCCGCGAACACGCGTCGTGGCTCGCCGCTTCGGCGCGACCAGAGAACAACGAGACCGTGTTCCACCTTCATATCGGCGCCGAACAACGCGGCGTCGGATGGTTGAAGTCGCGCCTCGATCCGATCGGGACCTTTGACGCTGCCGGTCGCCTGGACAAAGACGCCGAACAGGCGGTTGTGCTGCGCGTCAATCCGACCGCATGGATCAGCGGCACGGAAGAGCTGGCCACCTGGCCACTCATCGCCATCGTTGAGCGCGCGCTGAAGAAGGCCACGGGCAAGACGCTTGCGGACATCGCGCCGACCTGGCGCGGCCATCTGCTGTATCAAAGCTCAGCGGACGGATGGCGCCTTGATATCGCGACAGGAACTGTGGCGTCCCCGACCGTAGAGCAATACGCCGATCCCCCGAGCCTCCTCGACAACGCGATTCAACCCGGCCATCAGCACGCCGCGACATTCGCTCAAGGATGCGGCTGGCTGCTGGCATCGGGCGCCCGCGCCCAGCTGCTTTGGTTTCACACCGGCCTCGTCGCAACCGCAAACGTTCCCGTCGCGGCGGTTGCGCCAAAAGCCCGCAATTGACAGCATCGCGCCCCGCTCGACCCGCGAACGCGCCCATGCTCCTCAACTACGCGCCCATCCTTGACGTCTGCGAGCCCTTCCTGATCGCCCATCCGGGGATCCGGGACGCGCTCAACATCGCGCCCGCTGGCGTCGCGATCCCGCCCGAAAACATCCTCGACCCGCTCAAACAGCAGCATGTCGAGCTGTACAAACAGCTGCGCAATCTCGATCAGCTGACCTTCGGACCTTTCGGCATGCAGATGCCGTCGTGGGTCTTTTACGATTGCGCGGTCATCCCCGGTGCCTTTTTCGGCCTCGCGATGCGCGCGTCGAAGCTCGAACCGTGGGCGCTCGAGGCGCTGCGGCTCCCCGAGGGCTACACCGGCCTGGTCCCCGTGTCGCAATTCATCGCGATCCCGATGTTGGGTGGCTTTGAAAGCGGCGGCGCTTGCGGGCACTGGCTCATGTATTCGGCCGAGTCGATCAACCAGGTGTCGCCGGGAATGGCGCCGGCCGGTCTGCTCAAGCTCACGCTCGCCCTCGGCCTGCGGGTCTTCCCCGTGGCACGCCTCTACGGCACGACCCAGTGGCGTTCCCACAAACTCTCGACGTACGTGGATATGGGCCCGTTTGAGCTGGTCACGGCCTACACGCCGGCTCATTCGCTGCCACGCACGCTCAGTTTCCGGCTCGACGTCGAGGAAACCCACTTGCTGACCCTGCTTGCGGGACCGCGTACGAACCCCCACGCCCGACCGCCCAATGACTGGGTCGATCCCGACGACGTCGACGCCCTCGTCCAGCTGCAGATGGCGATCGAATCGGGCGAACGCGTGCAGGTCGTCGGCCCGCCCGTCCACTACGGCAGTCGCGTCCGTGTGCCCTTGCACCGCTGCACCGACGCGGGAGAAAGCCGGTCATGACGCTGCCGTTCTCGATCCGCAACGCCCATATCCTCGACGAGCTCGTGCCGTACGTGGTTGCGACACCGCTTAATAGTGGGCTGCTCGATCTCGCGCCCTTTGGCCTCGATGTGGCGCCCGAACACCTCATCGATCCCACGCGCATGTCCTCACAGACATTCCTGACGCTGTTGCATCGGCTCGACGGACTGACGTTTGGCCCCGAAGGCATGCCCATGCCGAAATGGGTATTTTACGACTGCGCTGAGCTTCCCGGCGCGATTTTCGGCCTGGGGCGTCCGGCGGCTTCGCTTTGGCCGAAGATGCGGCGCTTCTTCCAGGTTCCCGATGACTACGACGGCATCGTCCCGCTGTCGATGTACATCGCGATTCCCATGCAGCAGCCCGGTGTTTGGTTTGGCCACAACCTTGCGTCGCTCGCGCCGGTGATCCGCCGCGAAGACCTCGCTCACATCAACCTGCGCGGCCTTGGCAGCGTGACCAAGGGCTTGGCCTTGAAGTGTTTTGGCGCACGATATTTCTGGGGCGCAACCCAATGGCTGAGCAAAGCGCTGTTCATCCACGTCAAATTCGGTCCGCTCGACCTTGCCACCGCCTACACGCCGGCCCACTCGACGGCCGAGACGATCACCTACGGCTTCGCTGTCACAGATGCGAAGCTGCGTGCCGCGATGGGCGATGGGTCGACACAACTCACGCGCCCGGCAATCGACTTCTGGGTCGACGGAGACGACGTCGCGGCCATGCACCAGCTGCAATCTCGCATCGAAAACGGCGAGCGATTCTGCGTCCCGGCCGCTCCCCGGCATGGCGAAACCGTGCAAGTGCCCATCGCGAAGCTGCCCGCTGATCGCGCCTCGCTGCCGGGGCTGGAACCTGTCGCCGCCGTGTGAGTCGGGGCTGATCTGCGCCCGCTCAACACCGACATTCCAAGAGCGAGGCGCGGCCACCTTTCGCCCCTTGCGGGGGCCTGAACTGCGCCCTATGTTGCACACCCTCGCGGCCGCTATCCGCGGAACAACCGCGCGCCTTCATGGTTTGCAGTCGCCGGGTTTGCGATCGCAGCGTCCCGCCGACCGCAACAAACACGAACCGGCGAAAACAAACACGAACCCGCGAAAACAAACACGAACCGGCGAAAACAAACACGAACCGGCGAAAACAAACACGAACCCACGAAAACAGCGGGTCAACAAGGAGACAACATGGCTGGCAACGTCATCGTCCTCAACGACAACAACTTCCAGAGCGAGGTCCTCGACAGCGACGTCCCGGTGCTCGTCGATTTCTGGGCCACGTGGTGCGGTCCGTGCCGCGCCGTCGCTCCTCTCGTTGAGCAGCTCGCCGACGACTACAACGGTCGCGCCAAGGTCGCCAAGCTCGACGTCGATTCGGCCCGTTCGGTCGCGCAGCAGTTCAACATCACGTCAATCCCCACGCTGATCGTCTTCAAGGGCGGGCAGGCTGTGGATCAAGTCATGGGCGCGCGTCCCAAGGCGCAGCTCGCCCAACTGATCGATCGCAACCTGTAGTCACAGCTACAAAACGTCGGTTTGCGCCCATGCGCCCATGCGGTCGGGTTGATCGCGCGGGCGTCATCGGCTATGAGCTTCCGCCGCTACCCCAGCAGCCCCCGTCGCGAATGCCGATGGGCTTGACCACGCCGGCAACAGTGACCGCGCACGGACAAATGGGGCAAGGATGAATGGGGCGGCAAGCGTCCGGTGACCCGGACCAGGAGGATCGCATGAACAAAGGTGTGATGGTCGGACTCGGCGTCTTCGTTGTCGCTTGTCTCGTTTACTTCGTCGCAGGCATGTCCGGCGGCGACAAGCCCGGCGATGAGTCCGGTACCGAGATCACGGCCAAGGCTGGCGACAAGGGCGATGAGGAGGGGGCCAACAAGAAGGCCCCGAAGGTCGAAAAAGAGACCGAGAAGGCCGACGAGCCGAAAGAAGGCAAGGCGGACCTCAAGCTCCCCGGAGCCGGCGACCTCAAAAAGCTGAACCTGCCCGAGCTGCCCGCCACCGCGCTGCCCGCCAAGCCTCACAGCGACATGAAGCTCGAAGGCGAGCTCGACCAGGTGGACGCCGAGATGGCGTTCCGCAGCGTCTTCCCGCGACTGCGATCCTGCTACGTGGAGCTCCGCCAGCGCGCCCCGCAGGCGAAGGGCCGCATGCTGATGCGCGTCCGGGTCAGCCGGTCCGATCAGGGCAAGGGCGAAATGGGCGAGCTCTACCTCAAGGAAACGCAGTTCACCGACCCGAAGTACCTGACCTGCATCCGCGACGCGATCGACAACACCAAGTTCAAGGTCGACAAATCGTCGATGAACGGCACGATGGAATTCACGATGTTCCTGACGCCCGACGACGTCGCCAACCACGAAAAAGACGCGGCCAAAGGCGGCTAGCGCTCACGCTGATCGCTACGGGCAGAGCACGAAGAAGCACGCGGCCTTGGCGCCTTTGAGGCCGCACGTAGCGCAGTAGCAGTTGTCGTACTTCTTGCCCGGCACCACGATGCAGGTGCTTGGGTCCTTTCCGAAACACAGCGCGGGCGAACACTTCGCCTTCGTGTTGGAGCACGTGTCACCACACCAGCACGTCGGTTCGTGATCGGGCATCGCCGTGCACTTGCACGTATCGTCCTGCGGAGAATCAACGTAGGCGCATCCCTGCACGGGTTCGCACCCGCTGATTTCGTCCTTCTTGTGCTGCTTGCACAGGTACTCGGGGCAGAGCGGCCGCTTGCTCGTGTCCTTCTGGCAACCAAAACCGCAGTAGCAGGTCGCATCGGTCGCTTTGCAGATGTCGTCGTTGCACAGCTGCGTGCCTGCGCTGCAGCCCTTGCCACACGAACACTTTCCACTGGCCGCGCAGCCCTGCAGGAAGCTGCACTGGTGGTCGTACTGGGAAAACCGTCGCCTGTGCTCCTGCGCGACACCCTTGCACGAGCTGATGACATCTTTGTCAGACGAGCCGGCGTCCACGTCAGCCCCGGCATCCGCCGTGGTGCCGGACTTGGGCTCCTCTTCGCCGCAAGCGGCCAACGTTATCGCCGCTACAGCAACAAACGCGCATGTGATGATCAATCGCATCGATTCGTCCCTCCTGCTCCTGGCGCCGAACCCGTCTGGGGCGTCTTCACGGCGGCGCCGGCGAGCAATACCGGTGTCGCAATCTATCGGTCAGGGTGCTGTCTGCAAACGCTCTGACCACCAATCCATGCCGCGCCGCACGAATCTTCAACTGAGATTCGTGTGAAGAAACTCCGATTCGGCCCAAAGTCGCCGAACTGCTGCGCGCTTCCGCCCCGTAACACGTTGAAATAGCGCTGCTATGTCTGCGGCGTTCCGAGACGAAATCGCTTGCATTGCGACCATTTGGTCTCGAACGTCCGTTCCTTCACACGAATCAACGGTGAAAGGCCTGTCCCGACTTGGCGCCCCGACCGGGCGGCCCTACCATGTCGACGCCTCGATCCCCGGCACCTCCATGCATAGCGCCTACCATCGCAGCATAGACGCCCACCCTCTCGCGAGGGCAGCGGCGCTCATCCTCGCGGCGATGGTCCTGGCTTGTAGCCCCCAGGACAGCCTGCCAAACGACGGCAACGATCCGGCCGACGCCAACCAGAATCTCGACGCAGGGGGCGTGGGCCGAACCGATACCGGCGGCGGCGGCGTGCGCGACCCGGTGGAGGACATTTGGACCGATCCCGACACCGGACCGGACTGGAAATACGGAACATGCGACGCCCTCTTTGCGTGCTCCCAAGCTGAATGCGCCGGCAAATCGGACAAGAACTGCGACGCGGCCTGTATCAACGCAGCGAGCGCGACGGCGCAGACCCAGTTCACCGAGTACCACGGCTGCGTGTCGTCGATCTGCTACGACATCCACTGCAAAGACGGCGACGCAACCTGCATCGCGGGATGTGCGGCGAAACACTGCACGCCGATGCTTCTTGGCTGCCTCGGCGCGGGAAAGACCGGCACCAACGGTTGCTCCGTCTTGTTCAAGGCGCAGGATGCGTGCGCGAAAGCTCAAAACAGCTTCAAGTGCCTGGCCACCAGCTTCGCCACGCTCACCGGCGCCCAGCAAAAGGCGTACATCGCCATGCACAAATGCCTCGCCGCCAGCACGGCCGCCGATCCGTGGGCGCAATGTCTGTCGCAGGTCATGGCGTGCGCGTCCGATGGCCAGACCGGGCCCAAGACGTGCCGCGAAGTGATCGACTGCGAAGAGTCATGCGGCAACCAAGCGCACCTGTACCTCTGCCTCGGCACGTGCTTCAAGAACGCGACCAAACCCGCGCAAGGCGCCTACATGGCTGTCAAGCAGTGCGTCAAGGCCGCAGAAGACGGCAAAACGACCGACGGTTCCTGTTTCAAGTCGGTCGCGACCTGCTCGGAAGCCACCGGCAAGACCACATGCAAACAAGCGTGGACCTGTACCAATACGTGTAAGGGCAAGGGCACCAAGAGCGAGCTGGCGTGTGTTCACGGATGCCTGCACAACGCGCTACCGGCTGAAGCAGACGCCTTCGCCGCCTGGTGGGGCTGCAAAGAAGCGGTCTGCAAGCCCAAGTGCGCCAAGTCAAAGACATGCTTGGAGTCCTGCTACGCCGCGACGTGCGGCGCTCTCGGCAAGGCTTGTCTCGACGGCTGAAAAGGGCGTGTTGGGGGCCTCGCTCGACACGGTCGACGACCTTTCGAATCGTTCACACCCACTTGCCGGTTATCGCTAGGAAGGGCCAGCGGTTTCTGCTACTTTCCAGCGCCTCTGGATCCGGCCCGATTCACGTAACTGGCTGACTATTCAGGCGAATTGGCCGAAACACGCCGATGGACTCCGGCGGCATATTGAGCACGGACATACCGGCCCGGTGACTTGCGAACGCGGGCAGGCGACGCAACCGGCCACGGAGACGGGCAGATGAAGTCACAGATCGCGCAAACGCAGACCACGCTTTCGATTATAGCGATCGCGATCCTCTCTCTCGCTGTCGGCGGATGTGTCGGCGGTTCTGGCGGCGGATTCACGCCAGCAGGGGGCGGGACTGGAGCGCCCAAGACGGGCACTGGCGGCACGCCGGGCACCGACTGCGATCCGACCAAACACCAGCAAGGATGCCAATTTCCGGCCAGCGCTAGCGTCACGGGCCAAATCGTGACCTGCAACCCGGCAACCAAGAAATGGGAGAAGACCGAAACGTGCGCGAGCGGTATGGAGTGCCAAGAGAACGACGCACCGGCGGGCGCTCCGAAGAAGGTGGCGCAGTGCTTCAAGGTCGTCACGAACGCGCCCGATGCTGGTGGAACTGACGGTGGCGCGACCAGCGGTGGATCCAGCAGCGGCGCTTCGAGCAGCGGTGCCTCAAGCAGTGGTGCCTCCAGCAGTGGCGCGTCCAGTAGCGGTGCTTCGAGCAGTGGCGCGTCGAGCAGTGGTGCGTCGAGCAGCGGCGCGTCGAGCAGTGGGGCGTCGAGCAGTGGTGCGTCAAGCAGCGGCTCGAGCAGCGGTGGTACCGCGGGTCCGTGGCTGAAATGTGCCCAGGGCAAATGCAAAACGCAGTGGCAGTCGTGTGAGGGCAAGGCGCTGTGCAAGTCCGGCGCGTCGTGCATCGATGGCTGCAAAGGCGACACAGGATGCGTTCAGAAGTGCCTTTCCTCGGCCGGCGCCGGACAAAACACGCTGATTGTCCTTCTCACGTGCGCGCAGGAGATGGACTGCAAGTACCTCGACGGCCCGGAATGCGGCAATGGCAAGTGCGAGGCGCCTACCGAGACCGCCGCGACCTGCCCCAAGGACTGCAAGTCCGGACCGTCCTGCGGCGATGGTAAGTGCAACGGAACAGAGACGGAGTTTACGTGTCCCAAGGACTGCAAGCCGACCGGCCCCAAGTGCGGCGACGGCAAGTGCGAGGCGGGCGAAAACAGCCAGACCTGCCCGGCCGACTGCAAGCCCGCTGGTCCGGTCTGTGGAAACGGCAAGTGCGAGACGGGTGAGACGTCCGCGAACTGCCCGGCCGACTGCAAATCAGGTCCGGTCTGTGGCAACGGCAAGTGCGAGCCCGGTGAGAACTCCGGCAACTGCCTGGCCGACTGCGGTCAATCGACTGTCTGCGGCGACGGCAAGTGCGAAGGCAACGAGACACAGTCTTCGTGCCCCAAGGACTGCAGCGGCGGAACGTGCATCGAACAGAAGTGCGGCAGTCAGCTCAAAGCGTGCCAGACCGATTCGCTGTGCAACGGCGTGGTCATCTACGCCGCGTTCTCGGCCTGCGCCCAGAAGAACAACTGCAAAGACAACGCATGCGCGCAGAAGAACTGCCCGACCGAGCTGAGCCAGTGCCAGTCCAACTCCGGCTGCACCCAGTTCATCAACTGCGCTTCCAAGTGCGCCACAGGCAACAACACGTGCGTCAACAATTGCGCCGGTTCGAAGTATCAAGCCATCGCGACGTGCGCGCAGAAGAACTGCCCGAACCCCTGAGAATACACGGTGCGGCGAACCAGACTCAGCCGTCCGCGCCGCCTGAGACACCCGGTTGGAGACGACGATGCGACTCATGAACACGCTGACCATTGCGGCCTTGGCTGCGATCGGTGCCTTGCTCGTCAGCTGCGGAGGCGCAGGTGGCGGTGCCGGTGGATTTGGAGGTGCGCCCCAGACGCCCGGTGGCGCCGTCGACAGCGGCTGTGGGCCGGCGATTCATCACCAAGGCTGCACCAAGGACGGCGCCAAGGCTATCAGAGTGCAGTGCACGGTTGATCCGAACAACGCGCAGACCGGCAAGTGGAAGAAGATTGGCGACTGCGCTGACGGTGAAGTCTGCGGCGTGAAAAAAGAAAATGGCAAGGACGTCGCCTTCTGCAAGAAGCCCGACACCAGCAGCAGCAGCGGCGCGAGCAGCGGTGGTGCGTCGAGCGGCGGCACGTCCAGCGGTGGAAGGTCGAGCGGCGGAACTTCGAGCGGCGGAACTTCGAGCGGCGGAACTTCGAGCGGCGGAACTTCGAGCGGCGGAACCAGCAGCGGAGGCACGCCGACGCCCGACGAAATCATCACCTGCGCCAAGACCAAGTGCGCGGCTCAGTGGGGCGCTTGCGAGGCCAACGCGAAGTGCAAGGCGGGCATGGAGTGCGCCGTCAAGTGCAAGCTCGACGACAGCGCGTGCATCTCCAAGTGCTGGGAAGGCGCCGACCAAGCCGTCGGTCAACTCCAGCTCGCGCTCGGTGGCTGCATGATCGAGAAGAAGTGCGCCCCCGACCCCAACCAGACCGGTCCGAAGTGCGGCAACGGCAAGTGCGAAAAGGGCGAGACCCCGACGACTTGTGCGGCCGACTGCAAGACCACGGGCCCCAAGTGCGGCAACGAGAAGTGCGAAGACGGCGAGACCCCGGCGACCTGCCCGGCCGACTGCAAGAAAGACGGCCCGAAGTGCGGAAATGGCACCTGCGAAGACGGCGAAACGAACGCGACTTGCCCGGCTGACTGCAAACCTGACGGCCCCAAGTGCGGCAATGGCAAGTGCGAGACTGGCGAGACGCCCTCGACGTGCCCGGCTGATTGCAAGACCACCACCGACACGTGCGGCGACCTTGTTTGCCAGGCGCCCAAGGAGACCAAGACTTCGTGCGGCTTCGACTGCGATCCGCAGGTCTCCACCGTCATGAAGTGTGCGCAGGGCAAGTGCAGTAGCGAATACGGCGCGTGCATGAGCGATACCGGCTGCAAGGCGGCCATGGTCTGCGTCGGCAACTGCGGCCAGAACCAGTCCTGCGCGGTCGGCTGCCAGAGCAAGGCCGGCAGCGGCGTCGCCAAGGCCCAGGCGCTCGCCACGTGCCTCTCCAACAAGTGCGTGGATAGCGGCGGCGGTTGCAAGAGCGCGATGGACTGCAACAGCGGCGAGAAGTGCGTCGACGGCACGTGCATCAAGGACAGCACGCCCGAGTGCAAGGCCGACAGCGACTGCACGGGCGGCAAGAAATGCGTCGGCGGCAAGTGTACCGGTGGCACGACCACAGGCGGCACGTGCAAGCTCCAGGGCTGTAAATACGACAAGAAATGGAAGTGCCAGTGCGACGACCAGTGCAAGCAGTTCAAGGACTGCTGCCCCGACAAGGATTCTGTGTGCCCCGTAGCCGGCGGCGGCAGCAGCAGCAGCAGCAGCGGCGGTAGCAGCAGCAGCAGCAGCAGCAGCAGCGGCGGCAACTAGTACCCGAGATCGCTAATTCGCACCGGGTTCCCAGGGCGAATCGTCTTGCGGAACGAGCATCCAGCCGAACTGCTCGACCAGTATCGTGACCAGCCGCTCCCGGGTGTCGCGAAACGGAGTCGGCT
>Ga0114933_10001074_pt1 | contig 31338 bp, 36 predicted proteins | sample 4SBtaG_FD_89691 | JGI IMG/M metagenome (GOLD analysis project Ga0114933, IMG submission 89691) | Deep subsurface microbial communities from Kolumbo volcano to uncover new lineages of life (NeLLi) - 4SBTROV12_W25 metaG | ecosystem: Environmental > Aquatic > Marine > Volcanic | place: Kolumbo... | reverse complement strand
ATTTACATATACGTCATACACTATAAATAAATATAATTTCTAATGTATAAATGGATAAATTTGTAGAAAATAGTAAAATAGAAATTATAGAATCGGATAATAAAAATAAGAATAAAAATAATAATCAAGGTCCGAATTTGAAAGTAATAAATTTTAATGAGATTAATATAGATAAATTATGTGTCTCAAAACGTATATCAACACCAATAGGATTAAGACATTTTGTAACACTTGGTAAATATGACAAATTTTATATTGAAACTCCATATATGTATTTACCATACGGGATAGATATAGAAGATAAAGGAACAGGAGATAAACATTGGTTAAGATGTGAATTTAAAAATATGGAAGAAAATGAAGAACTTAAAAAATTTTATTATTTTGTTTCAAATATAGAGGATATTGTAATTAGTAATTTAAAGGACTTTTATGATGAATTAAGCTTCTATACATACTTAAAAACCCCAGAAAAATCAATGTATTCCTCATCATTAAAAATAAAACTTCCTCGCAGATATAATAAATTTGATGTAGATTTTTTTAATAGTCAAGGGGAATTAAAAATTAGTGGTGAGGTAAAAAAAAATATGTGGACGAAATTAATTTTGTGTCCGATAGAAATATGGATGAATGATGTGCACTATGGTATATTATGGCAGGCTAAAGCACTTATACTAGAGTAAATTTACTAATTTTTACGTTTATAATTATTTTATATTATATGAATTATTATAAAATAATGTTAGATCCTTTGTTAAGAAAATACAGTGAAGTTTTTAAGGGAAGTACAATTAAATACAGTCAATTAAAGAATGATATTATTAGAGAACAACAATATAATTATGCGTCAGCTTATATCAAACGTGGAAAATATAAAGACTCCGTATATTTTCAAACCCCTAATATGAAAATATTAGACATTCATAAAGACGATAGATGTTATATAGACCTTCAATTTAATGAGAAAAGCAGTGAATTTTTTAATAGAATTAATGAATTTGATGATTATAACGTAAATACCGTATTTAAGAAAAGAAAAGAATGGTTTGGTTCAACCGATTTAAGTTTTGATACTTTAGACGATTTTTATCAAACTGGATTAAATACTATAGAAGATGACGATGGTAATATAGAAGCCGCGTATATTAGATTCTATTTTGATAATAATTTAGGAATATTTAATTTATCTAAAGAAAAGATAACAATTGAAGATCTTAAAGTAAATGACAATTGTAATTGTATAGTAGAATATATAGGAATATGTTTTGAAGAACAGAAGATATGGCCTGAATTTTGGATTAAACAAATTAAAAGTGGTCCAGAAAAACAATCTTTAGAATTTAATAATTATATGTTTTTTGACGAAGAAGAAGAATTTGATGAAGAATCAGATTTACCAACCCCTGATGAATCCGATTTTACCGAAAAGAGTGATATAGAACCTGATAAGACTAATGAAGAATCCGATTTAAATACTGAACCAAATAAATCAATACAAGAAAATAAAATTAATTTAAAATTTTTTAGAAAACATTAGATGATAATATTGGAATTATTAAGATTAATGCATATTTCAATTTATCGTATTTATAGGATTTATATATTTTAGAATCCATAATATTAGATAAAGTTTTACTCCTAATAGAAATAATTATATTTGAATATAATTATATTTGAAAAAATATCCATAGATTGAAAATTGATTAAATATAGATTTCAAAATATTTATGAAAAATTAATATTATGGAAATTTAATATTATAGTATTAAGATTATTTAAATTTAAGATTAATAAATTAATTTATATTTTTAGGTAAATTTTTTTATCTTTGAATAATATAAAGCAAACTAGAATGTTAAACAACGATTTTGTTAGATTAGGGTTAGTACTATTAGCAGCCTTTTTATTACTTCAATTACTTAACCGTACAAATATGACACCTGTTTCTAATCAAGGAACAGTTGCTGCTAAAACAGTAAGAGCACCTGCTCCTACTAAACAAGTAGCTCCTAGAATAGAACAATATGATAATGATGATGATGATGATGATGATGAAGGATTCGCTGATGAAGAACCCGCCGTAGAATCACCTTCCAGTGGTGCCGATGCCAGACCTAAAGACTGTTTCCCCAAAGACCAATTATCAGCCCAAGATTTACTTCCTGGAGATACAAACAGCACTTGGGCTGCTGCCAATCCTGACGGACAAGGTACATTAGATGACAAAAACTTTTTAAATGCCGGTTATCATCACGGTGTTAACACAGTTGGTCAAAGTCTTAGAAATGCTAATTGGCAATTACGTTCAGACCCTCCTAATCCTCAAGTTAAGGTTAGTCCATGGATGCAAAGCACCATTGAACGTGATACCAACCGTAAACCTCTTGAAATTGGCTGTGGTGGCAACTAAATAAATACTTTAATTAAATTACATATTTAGATTATTAAATTATCTTATTATTTTATAATAAGATGGTTTCTAATATAAAGAATATACTTCAACATCCTAATTTTATAATTGGAATTATATTAAACGTTATATTTACATATTTATTAGTTTATTTAAGTAGATATCCAACTAATAAAAATAATTATAGAAAATACGTATATGCTGCTTGTATTTTATGGTTTGTAATAAACACAGTATTAGCTATAGAAATTAGTTTAGATAAAAAAATAAATCCTAACTTTCGTTTCTTTTTTGTAATTATCCAATTAGCATATATTTACTACTTATTTCATGTATACACTTATGTGAATAATACCAATAAAGACTTTAAATATGATTCTCATCAAATGTCTCACATGAACATTGTTGTAATATTAGTTTGGGTATCATCAATACTATATTTTATAAAACTTATAGGTATTGCTAATAATGATTTTATTAAATCTTTTGGGAATAAACAAACTACCGAATATTTAAAACAACAACAGCAAGGTTTTTTAAAACAACAACAACAGCAACAAGGTAATCAACAGCAAGGTTTTTTAAAACAACAACAAGGTAATCAACAACAAGAACCTGGGAAAAATTTATTAAATATGAAGGATAAAATATCTTATAATAAAATCGATAAATTATTGAATAAAAGTAAAGATTTGAGAGAACAAACAAATAAAAATTTATTTTAGTTATTATTGATAAAAATAAAAAATAAAGAAAAATAAAGAAAAATAAAAAATAAAGAAAAATAAAGAAAAATAAAAAATAAAGAAAAATAAACACGATTATAATATAGAAAATTTGATATTGAATGATTAATAACAAATTAGATGATAACACCATAATAGAAACATTAGAGAATAACTTTAATTATTCTTGTAAATCACTGCAAAAGAATCAAATTATAAAAAAAAGTATATATTCAAAGATATATTCTGGAATTCTTGATAATAACGAATTAGTTTGCATTAAAACTATTGATAGACGTTATTTATCTTTAATGGAATATAATATGTTTTACAATGAAATTCACATTAATAAAATGCTTCAATCTTATAATCATGATAATATTATAAATTATAAAGGGTATTCATGTTGTAAAAATAATATCGATCTAATATTTGAATTGGGAAATAATACCTTAGATGATTTAATAATGAATAATCCTTTGGAGATTCAAAATAATTTTGAAAAATATATAACGGAAATTTTAACAGGATTAAAATTTTTACATGATAAAAATATTATTCATGGAGATATTAAAGGAGATAATATTCTTGTAATAAATAATACAATTAAGATATGTGATTTTGGAATATCAAAAATAAATAATGATAATAATAAATTATTGAATCATATGGGAACACATTTTTATATAGCACCTGAAGTAATTAAAGACTTAACAATATCTTGTAAATCCGATATGTGGGCATTTGGAGCATTATTATATAAAATTGTAACTAATGGTTATGATATACAATATGCAATCAACCAGGAACATAAGATACAAGAACTTATTAACTATTGTGATGATTGGAAATATTTATTAGAAAATTGTTTAAAAATTAATCCAATAGAACGTATATCATCAGAAGAAGCATTAGAAATAGTAAGATTGAAATATGGAGTAAATAATTGATAAAAATTTTGAATTATATTTACAATATTAGTAATTAAATATAAGGATATTTTTCTAAATAGTAATTATAAAAATGTCTGTATCTGAAGAATTTAAAAATAATATTAAAGAATGGATTAATATTGATGATAGAGAAAAAGAATTAAAAGCCCAAATTAAAATTATAACTAAAGGTAAAAAAGATTTAAGTGAAAAAATTTTAAAAGAAATGGAAGATGGGAAAATAGATGATCTTTCTTTAAGTACAGGAGGTAAATTAAAAGCAAATATATCAACTACAATTGCTCCATTAAAGAAAGAACATATCTATACACGATTACTTGGAGAATTAAATGATGAACTTAAAGCAAATTATTTAACGAATAAAATATATGATAAAGGTAATCGTGATACTGTAACTCGTATTACTCTTAAAAGATTCAAATAGAATCAAATATTATTATTTATATAAGTTTATTTTAATAGTTTAAAAAAATATAGTTTAATATTATAGATGTCAGATAATATCAATAAAAAAAAGAGTCGTAAAGAACAAAAAGGTGCGGGTGTTATTGAAAATGGGTTAAAAATCTTGCATCAATTAGGTAATATTAATATATTAAACGTTCCAATGCACGCAATAATAGTCCCTGCAGGGTTAACTTTTGCGGCTTGGCATACTAGAAAATCCGATAGATTTTCTTATCAGAAAGGAGGAGGTGCCGGAAATGTATTATTCGGTGAAAATACCATATTACAATCATGGATGAATGTAAAGAATTTATCACTTTTAAATCCAAATACTATGATTCCGTTAGGAGTATTAATATTAATATACAATGTTTTTGATAGAGCAATCCAACTTCCTAAAAAAAGAGATACAAATGATAATATGGAAGGTGGTGGTGAGGTATTTTTATTAAATCATCCTTTAATTCATGAATTAATTAAAATAGGGAAATTTAGTGCCAATCATATTATGCCTTCTTTATTAGTACCTTTTGCTTTATTAATGGGAAGAGATGTATATAAAGCGTATTTATTAGAGGACGAAAAGAAAAATAAGAAATAAAATAAGAAATAAAAATAAGAAATAAAAATAAGAAATAAAGTAAGAAATAAAATAAGAAAGAAAATTTGTTCTATAAAATATTATACTATAAAATGTTATATTATAATAAGAATCATGAGATTACCAAAAAAAGATATTTACACAATGTATACACCTCCTGTTAAAAATAGACATTGTCTGGATGGAAGTGTTGATAATATATTGATGTCTAAAAATACTATTGGGGCGTTTACATTAAATTGTAATTCAAGTGGAGATGTTGAATCATGTACTTATATTTGCAATATAAAAAATGATAAGTCTAAACAAATAGGAGATTTAGTGATACATGAAGGCAATTTATTAAGTAAAAGATATGCACGAATAAATGAACTCGTGCCAGCAGAAGGTTATTTCTTAGAAACCAATTTTATAAATAAAAATAGAAATATTAAATTAGATATGAATGTAATCAAAACTTTATTCAAATTATTACATAACGAAAATTTAGGAATAAATCCAAAAATCAAAACCGTTTTTATATACAAACTCGCATTGAATGACAAAAATTTATTAACAGAATTTTTAACTAAGTTAAAAGACTATTTACAAAACAAAAATATAGATAGAATTGTTATATTGAATGATGATTTTGATAAATATGGTAAGATATATCAAGAACTCGGATTTACATATATTACAGGTAAATCAGCTGTGAATTCCCCAGTTAAATCATCATTTATGTTATTAAGATTAACTGATGTAAAGGATAAACTTGTAGCAACACACATATTTGACACAAAAAGAAATAAATGGATTCCTAACGAACAGAACCTTAAGAAATTATCAGATGGAAGATATAGAAATCCAATTCCAATACGCTAATTATATTTCTCACATAATTTCTTTAAATGAGATTCATTACTTGATTCTAAACGCTCCTCAACTTCTACATTTTTAGTAGATACTATAATAAATGTAGGTAACGTTCCTACATTATAATCATCTGCTAATTGAGAAATTTGGTCAACATCTACTTTTAAAAAGTCAATATCTCCATATTTTTCAGAAAGTTCCTGAAAATAAGGAGAAATTTTTTTACAAGGACGACACCACGATGCATAGAAATCTATTATTGCATACACACACTTAGATTTAGATAAATAAGTAGAGTATTCTTCCAATGAATTTACTTCCACTACACTCATAATATTAATTTAAATATAAATTATTATTATATATAAATCTTTATATATTATATATTATTAAGAATAAATAAATTCTCATTATTTATTAATATATTATGAGTCAAAATAAAAATAGAATAGCTAAATCAAATAACAAAAATCATAAAACACCAAATAAAAACACACGTACACGTAAAAACACACGTACCCGTACTCGTACTCGTACTCGTACCCGTTCCAGTACCCGTTCCCGTTCCCATCATACTCATGGAGGAGCAATATTAAAATTTGACCGACATTCAATTTCTCCATACATGAAAAATAATAATCCAAGATTACAAAAGAATGGACCACCAGTTTTAAGAATGAATAATTATATATGTTTGAAAGAGTCTACTATATCTGATATAACTAACATATTTTATGAATTATTTGCCAGAAGAATAGTTGACGGAGATGAAGTTAATAGAGTAGACAGAGATACATACTTAGATTTAAGTCAATATTATAGAAATCTTGATGGGTTTAAAAGAAATATGGTAGATCAATACGTTTATTCTAATAAAGATATTAGGAATACAAAATAGAAATTGAATTTGAATTTGAATTAATTCCTATTTAATTTGAATTTATTTTTAATATGAAGTAAAAATAAATATTAGATTAATATATAAAACAATTATGGTAAGATTAAGCAAGAGAAAATCAACCAGGAATTTAAGACGTAAAACTAGAAAATTAGTTTCTAGAATAAAGAGATCATTAAAATCTTTTAACAGAAAATATAAAGGAGGTGACGGACAAATGGGACGTACCGTTGTAGATGAAGCTTATTACCACGCTGATGGTAGCAGTGCCGGATATGGTGAATTATCCCCTTCTCCTCAAAAAGGTGGTGGTAGATTAGAAGCTACAGTTGGTGGTCCTCAATTAAGTGGTTCCCCTTGGTCTGATGCTAAAGTAGGTTGTGATTGGGCGTCAAATACATTAGAAGGATCATTAGCAGCACAAAGTGGTGGATCTAAAAAGAAATTAACTAAACGTTCAAGTAATAAAAAACCTTGTGAATGTAGAAACCGCAAAAGTAAAAATCATTCCAAAAAGAATAATAGACGTTCTAGAAAACGTTCCAATAAAAATCGTAAACGTTAATAAATATTAGTTATAAAATTATTTATATTATATTATATTTATATAATATACTATATAAATATATGCACGATAAAGAAATAAACCGTCGTATTCAAAATTTTCAAAAAATAGTATTCCAAAAAGCATTAAATTATAATAAAACTAAATCTAAATTATCGGATTTATTTAAGGATATATTAGGTGGTGATTATGATAGTGTTTTTAATATAGAAAAAAATAAAAATGTATATAGTGGAGGGCAAGTTGATTTAAGTCTATTAAAACTTAATAAACAAGCGAGAAATGATCCCTTACATAGATTTAATAGACAAAATGATATTATTAAATTAATAATAGCACAATTAGATGCATACAATGATAATAATAAATATGGTATTAATGATCCTGTTTTAAAAACTATAATTAGCAAACAAGAGATGTTTTCACGTAAAAATAAATATAATTTTACCAAAGAATGGAAGAAGAACCCAATGTATAGTTATACTATACAAAAATTGTTATTAGACCTATTAATAATAATAATAATTAAATCTAATGAATCTAATTATACTTCTAAGATAAATATTGAAAAACCAATTGTGTTATATACCAAAGATTCAGATTTAAACTTTTATAAAATTAATAAAATGAAACAATATATCATAGATATTGTTAAAAGAGATTTAAGTAATAATAATGATAGCGAAAATTACTTAAAAGTGATGCAAGAACTAACCAAGATATATATTAATATAAAAGGAGATTTAAAAGATATCCAGTTAAATCATACTTATGATACTCAATTAGCAAAAAGTCTTCATTCTAGTATACATAAAATATTAACAAATGATAAATATAATGATAAAGTAAAAAAATTAAAATTAAAATTTAAAAAACAATTAATTAAATCATTATTTACAAAATTAGCAATTGTGACTAAAATTCCTAAAGAGTTAAGTGCAGATTTGAGATTACAAGATAGTTATGATAGTTTTAACTTAAACCCAAAAAAGAAATTAAATATAAATTCTAATAGTCCAACATTAATTCCATTATATTTATATCATGAATCTAAGAAAGTTATGTTTCATTGTGCTATTTATATATATCGTAAAGTGAATGAATATGTTGCTTCATGTTATATATTAAATGGAATTCAAGAAGATATCGATCTATATGAAAAACTTAATGTAGAAAATTTATTAGATATCACTTTTTCGGGAAACCCCATAACAATTACCAAGCCCAAATTACCATCATTTTATGTTTTAGGAAATATGTTAAATATAATTAAAGTAGATTTCCTAGGTAAACATCTTGAAAATTTCTTGAGTGATATAGATACTATATATAAAAATACTATTGGATTATACTACTTTTACACATTATTATTAAAAGTTTTAAATGTAAATAAATCAAGTGAATTAAATGAATATTATAAATTTATAGAAGATGGTATGTTATTTCCTTCAGACGAATTATATACTAATAAAATTAAATTATTAAAAGATAAAATAACCAATATGTCGGATCATGATAATAGTGGGAGTTTCAAATCACATATAAGAAGCATTATACAGGATGGGAATCAAGATAGTATTAATAATTTTAGAAAGTTTTTCGTATATGATGATAAAAGCTTTTTAAATAAATTATTTGTCAAAAATAATGCATTAAACTTACCGTTTTTTGTTATTAAAAATTTCTCAAAAATAGTAATGTTTTTTATCACTAATAATGTATATATAGTGAATTTATTAGACGATGATAAAGAATATATAAGTACAAATATAGATAGTAGATTTAGTAATTATATTATTAACTTCTATATTGAAACATCAATTAAAAAAAAGTATAAAATGATAGAAGATGACTTATTAAATGATAATGAATTTAATTTTCAATCCGTAATAACAAAGGCAACTAGTAATTATTAAAAATTTTATATAGTATATTTCTTTTTACAATAAAATAATATATATGCATTAGGAGTTACTAAATCATCTTGTCCTATTTCCTTAACCTTGGTATCATCAAATTCATACCATTTATTTGTAGTTGGCATTTTACAATATGAAAAATAGTGTCCTCCATATGTATCGCCAATATGATTACAAACAGCATACAATGAATATATAGAATCACTCTGATCATCAATCAAATCTTGATGGTATATATGTTTTTGAAAATCTATAGTCAACGGAAATTTAACAAGTGTGCTTAATTTTCTACGCGTTAATGGGTCAAATCTTTTTAACATAATAACCATTATATTAGGTAATTGAAATATGGTTATTTTCTTATAAGAATCATGATATTCCTTTGTCTCATCACTATACCATTTATTATCTCCAGTTAATATTTCTCTCTCCCCAAATTTATCTAAACACTCTTCCAACGTTAATGTTCCAATTGACTTTTCTTTAATTGGAACAGGAAATATTGAAAATGGAGTAAATGAATATGAATCTTGTTTCCCATCAACAGTTTTAATCTCAGAAATTAACCATCCATAAAATAAATCCAATATAATTGAATAACAATTTTTATATTGTTTCTTAAACTCCTCCATTCTCTTTATCTGCAATTTTTCTAAATGGTTTTTAGGTCTACCACTTATATCGATATTCACCTCTTTGGAAAAACCAGTATGTAATGCATCTATTATATATGTTAAAACTTCCTGGGCGTCCTGTTGTCCATATCCATCAAATGAAGGCACGTTTCGTTTTACCAAATCAAGCAATGTAATAGGACGAATAATTTGTCCCTCTTCACCCCACATACCATTAACCAAATTTCTTAATGATATAACAAATTCTCTCTCTTTTTTACTCTCATTTATATGTTTTTCCCATAATCCAGTTAAAAATATTTTCGAAAAATGTGGTGTCTTACTTAAACATTGAATTATCGCATTTAAATAACATGTATTTCCTATATTATCTAATCCAACAAGCCCTTTCTGATGAAACATACTTTGTTTTTCTTTTGGAATCTTAAAAGATAGCATAAGATAATATTACTTCTAAATATATTCTATTCTTTATATGATTAATTAGTTTATCAAATAGTTTATCAAATCGTATTCAATTTTTATACGACGTAAAAAAATTGATAAGAATTTTTCTTTGGTTATATTATAATATACAATGTGGCAATGCCTCCTACAAATGGTTGGACTAATGGAAAATGTAGCACAGTAAAAGTTCTCGTATGTCCGCAGAGTGAACGTGATATATATCAAAAAAGAAGACAATCAGTTATAAGGATTCAGAATAATCTTCGTGAATTAGCACGAATGGGAGTGCCGATGTCAGGTACATTGAATTCCTATTTTGATGATATAAAGAAGTGTGACCCAGAGTTGTGGGACCAGTACGAATTGTTTTTCAAGATTGATTCAAATGGTTATCCGATAATGTAATTATAAAAATTTATAATAAATTTATTATAAAATTTTGTAATACTATATTTTTACACATTTTGATAATATAAAAATTGATATAAAATTTTCCCAGATTTTATTATAAGCATCAATCACACAACATGCCCAAGTACAATTCCAAAGGAACGCGCGAGCAGCGCATTGCTGTACGCAAAATGTTGAAGGAACTAAATTTTGGTGTTGGAGACCACCTGTCCATGGAGAATTGGTACCCGGATTTGGATGGTTCATTTAAGAGATTTTTTGATTGTGACGATAACGGAATTCCCAAGTATCTTCGGAAGCGGGATAAGCCATACTAAAACATTTTACCATATAAAAATATAACGATATAAAAATATAATATAATTATAATTTTATTTTATTTATGATTTTGAAATAAAAAATGGAAAAATGGTTAAAAATTCTGCCTAAACCGAGATTATGTCCTCATGTATTTTATTTAGATTGGTATAACAATCGTTCATATCCGACACATGATGCTGTATGGATAGACGAGATACCATCTGAACACCCAATTACTCATAAAAAAATAATTAGTTATCAAAGTAGTAAAATAATTGTTTGTGGCTCTTTTAAGAATATTGAAGAACATATTTTTCAAGGAAGTCCAATATGTCAAGACATCCCATTATTGAAAAGCAATTTACAAAAATGTATTAGACGAAATAATGATAATTCTGCGGTTAAAACCGCTTTTGATATGATAGAATTGGATATATTACAATTTATTCGTCGTCTTCCCATTATTATGATTGAAGATGTTCATTTACATAAAAGTATTAGCACAATTATATGGTTTATGATGGTATTTAATGATAATAATATAGGGAAACATCAAATTCAATGGCTATTAGGCGTTGTAGCTTATTTAGCATTGTCCAAAGTAAGAGAATTACCTGATAAAATAAATAATAATTATGAAAATTATGAAAATAATAAAAATAATAAAAATAATAAAAATAATAAAAATAAAATAAATAATAAAAATAAAATAAATTGGAAACAATATAAGGAAGATTTTGATAATTTAAAAAAATATCCAAAAATATATTCATCTGTATGGTCGTTATTATTAAGACGTGAATATGGAGGTATGGATTGTGATATGGGGTTAATAGATTCTGTTGTATATAAATATTTATTTATGAAAAAGAAAACTTGTCCTAAATATTTTTATGATAAAATTAAATCTGTAAATCTAGATATTGACAGATTGCGATTAAATGAATTTATAGTAAATAGTGTAGATTTTCATTGTGTTCCAAATATAATATATATGATCCAAAAAAAACTTACAAGTTTAGAAGATGGTGGCGAATACTTTGAAGACGAAGATATAAAAAAAGCTATTTGGATATATAGTTCGGGAATAAATAATAAGAAATTTATGAATAATAAAATTGAGAATGGGATTGATGAGAATGGGATTGATAAAAATGGGATTGATGAGAATGGGGATAAAAGTGTAAAAGTATGGAAAAGTATTGAGAAAATATATTATAATTCGGCTTTTTACATTCTCAAGAATAAAATTATTGAAAGTTAATATTTCTGTATCTATTTGCGACTACTTCAGTTTCTAAATCATTTGGCGCAGGAAATTTAGACTTATGGATAAGTCTATTTCCAATATTTAATCCTTTTTCTTTAACTGTATTATTACAATCATATATCATTTCATCTATGTGTTTAGTTAAAATATTTTGGAGAATTTGGATTGATAATTCAAGTTTTTTCTCTTGAATAGGGGAATTTTCTATATTGTGAAAGAAAGTTGTTAATTTGTTCATGGCATTATTAGCAATAACTTTGGCTACATCAATATTATCAGCACATTTTTCGGTTCCAAGTTCTACTTGATACATTAATTTGAGAAATAAATTGATTTGATGTACCATCCCATCGAATTCAGATACCGAATATTTACGATAATCAATAATACGAGTTATTAATTCCACTAACTCTGTATCTAAATATAAATATTCATATTTATTTTTTGTAATAGTATTTATTGCCTGAATACGATATATCATATCCTGATGGAAACTATTATGAGTCGCTTCATCTTTCGTATATAAATATATAATAATTATAATCCCAATAATAGCACCTAAAACTGCGTTAGATGTAATATTAATCTTACTAAAAAAGAATATGCTAAAAGCAAATATAGCTAAATAAAATACTTTATCTGAACCTTCTATATCACTTAATATTTTATAGAAATTATTTGTTCCATCCATTCTTTTTTTTATCTCATCGTGTAAATTTATTCCATTTTCATTATATCTTTTGACTAACCTATTCAATGCATGATCTGATTCTAGAAAATTCATTGTTAATATTTAATAATATATTTATTTTTAATATACAAAGGGGGATATTTTTAATATTATAAAATAATATATATACTTATGCCAGATTTATCCCAAAATGGGTTAAATGAAACAAATCAAGAAGCCCAAAATCTACTACGAAATATAAATAATAATGTTACAGGAATATCAGGAAAGATAGATAATATTCTTGATAGTGGTGAGTCATTTTTATCTAATGTCCAAAATCAAATTTTATCTATGTTAAATACATTAAATCAATATAAAGCAGCCATTGTAATCTTATTCGTATCATCATGGGTATGTTTAATACTTTCAATAATTGGACATAGTATGTCTTTAGGACATGCCTCTAAAATTTTATTTATAATATATTTAATTTTAATTGGGATATGTAGTATAATTCTTGCCATTATTTATAATTTAATTAATAATAACTTAAATATTGATGTGCTTAGTGACCCTAGTAAGATTGGTAATGTCGTAATAGGAAAAACATAAATTTATTTTTCATTTTTTATAATTAATTTTAATATATCACGGTAATATATTTGTTTTTTTTGAATCTTAAATTTAGTTCTTAATAAAGATTGATTTAAATTACAATTTTTTTTATCCTCAAATATTTCCATACTGAGTTGTTTATCCCATGTTGAACTATGGACGAATAAATAATTATGTTGCCATTTTCCAATATCTTGTAAATTGTAGAAGTTTTTGCTTAAAATATTAATCATAATTATTTTACTATTAATATAAATATTATACTCATTAATATCAGAAACATGGAGGATATGTTTAATTATATCCTTTATGTCGTCAATTGTATTACCGGATAAAAATAAAAATTTATCTTTATTTTCTGGTAGAATGATCCAATTATCAATAGGATAATAAATATCTTCACATGATTCATTAATTTTTGTATTATTATATTTGTAAAAAATAATCATATAAGTTTCTTCACCCTTTTGATTATTTTTAATGAGGTTACATATTTGATGAGATTCACTATTATTAATAAGAGGAAAGTTTATTGGAGTCTGAAATATTTTTGAATATGAACTCATTTATCTTTATACAATACAATAACTATATATTGTTTCCAATAACAAGTATAAATATATATTTCTTATATAATATACAAAATTATGTTTTTTAACTCCAAATATCATAACTCTTGGAATGAAATATTTCAAAAAGAATTTTCTAAACCATATTTCCAAGAACTAAAACAATTTATTCAACAAGATATTGAAAAATTCGGAGAAATCAGAGATATTTATCCTCCAAATGATCTTATCTATAATGCCTTTGATTTATGTTCTTTTGAAGACATAAAAGTCGTTATTATCGGACAAGATCCATATATAAATCCTAAAGAAGCTATGGGGTTATGTTTTTCTGTACCTAAAGGTATAAAAATACCTCCTTCGTTAAAGAATATATATAAAGAACTACTAAATGACGAAGATGTTGAATTTGATATTCCTGATCATGGGGATTTAACTAATTGGGGAAAACAAGGGGTTTTATTGTTAAATGCTTCTTTAACCGTTCGTCAGGGTAAATCTAATTCCCATGCAAAGATATGGAAGCCATTTACCGATAATATAATTAAGTATATTTCGGATAATAAAACGGGGATAATATTTGTTTTATGGGGAAATTTTGCCAAAGGTAAAAAGACATTGATAAGTGATAAACATCATATATTAGAAAGTATTCATCCAAGTCCACTAAGTGTGAATAGAAATGAAAGTGATTGGTTTGGAAATTGCCACTTTAGTAAAATAAATACTATATTAGAGAAATCAAAAAGAGATACAATAAATTGGAATGGGATCCAATAAATTGGAATGAGAACCAATAAATATTATGTATAATAAAATTTATGTATAATAAATATTATGTATAATAAATATTATGTATAATAAATATTATGTATATATATAATAATGGATAGAAAAACATTAATAAAACTTATTATTACAATTGTATTATTAGCATTAATGATAACACTTCATGTGTTAATCAAAAACAAATCTATATCTAATGATAATCTTAAAAAGGAAACACCTATATTAAAAGAAAATGAAGTATTCCATATCTCAAATAATATTCATACTTATAATGAAGCAAATGATAAATGTAAAATGCATGGAGCAAGATTAGCAACAGAAGAAGAAGTAAGAAGAGCATATGATAATGGTGCTAATTGGTGTAATTATGGTTGGACTGAAGGACAAAAAGCTTTATTTCCTGCCCAAAAAGAGTCTGTTGAAGAAGCATTAAAATTACATGGTAAGAAAAATAATCCTTGTCAAAAGGTAGGCGTCAATGGTGGTGTTTATAAACATCCATACTATAGATTTGGAGTAAATTGTTATGGAGTAAAACCCCCTATGAAAGAAAAAAACGTGGAGTTAAGAAATAAAGAAGAACAAAAGAAAATACTTGTTGAGGTAAGTAAGAGTGCCTTGAATGAAAAACATAGAATAGCCCGAGAAAGATCAAAGAATAGGAGATTACAAAATTTACGTGATAATTTAGATGATGATATTATAGTAGATTACAATAATACAAAAAATAGATGGTCAAAGACACAATAAATATCGTTCAAATAATAAAAGGATTAAATAAAATAATAATATATTTTATTATTAGTTATGGGTAATAAAAAATCTACGTCTATCAAGAAAAAAATAATCACTGATTTTAAGTTAGATTCATTATCAACAATCCCTTTTAATGTATTTTATTCAACTAAAATTGTAGATGCTTTTCAAAATTTTCAAAATATGTTTAATATATTAGGAGGGAAGGATCGTAATGCTCCTGATTATAATATAAAAATGACATTTGCGGTATTTTTATTAACATTTATTGTATATGTCTTGTATAGTTTAAAAAATAGTTTAATACCTGGATTTTTAATAGCATTTATAATTGCTTTATGTTATTATTTGAATATTGAAAAAATTAATGAATTTTTAAAATCAAAGAATATAAATGTAGATTTTAATTTAGATAAAGCAAGTGAAATTTTAGATAACATGTCGGAAAGTGTGATTAGTAATTTGAAAAATTTGAAAAATTTGTAAGATTTATTCTGGAATAATATTCATGTAAATGTTATCATGGTCTAATTGTCCTTCTCTTTCATAAGAACAATTATAATCTGATGAAAATAAATTATTATTATCAAATGATTCATGAATTTTTCTTGAAATATTAAGCAATATTTCTCTATTTTCTGGAGTATCAGGAATATTATCAACTATCTTAAATTTAATATATAAATATCCTCTTTTCTCTCCTTTTTTATCAAATGGGAGTCCTTCATTTTTTATTTTTTGAATTAACTTATTACCAATCTTTTCGGTAGATTTAATTTTAAGAACAGTATTATCTAAATGTCTCATGAAAAACTTGGTTCCATATAACACTTCATATACACTAATGTTCTTTCTAACAAGCAAATGATAATCATCAATAACTTCAAAATTGGAATCCTCCTTGATATTAACATTAATTATTACATCTCCAGCTTTTTTATATTCTGGATTCTCGTCAGCCTGTTCATTATATATTATTTCCCTCATATATAATGGAATATAAAATTCTTTACTTTCTTCTACATACTCATTACTATCATTCTTTCTAATTCTTTTAATTTTTAAACGTTTTATCTTTTTATTAAATACATCTTCTATCTTGACATTAACATTGTAAATTAAATCCTTCGTCTTTTCATATTTAGGAATTATATTCTGATCTAATATAGGTGGGTGAGACTGAGGATGTGGTGGGGGTGAATGAGACTGATGATGTGGTGGGGGTGAGTGAGGGGGTGAGTGAGGAGGTGGTTGATGAGACTGGTGTTGAGAAGTTTCTGTATTTTGCTCTGTAGGTTTTCTTCTTTTTTTTCCATCCTTGACTTCGTTAATTTTTTTTAGAATACAATCAATTCTATCATTAACATTTTGAGGTCTACTATTTGTTGTTCCCATAAATTGATCAAAAACACTTTGTGCTCTACCTGCGGGAAATACTTTAGACATTACAGGAAAAGTGGAAAATGATTGAAATACAAATTCAACCTCAGGTTGATCCATCATATTGTAAAATTGTCCGCTTTCTGCGAAGAAATCTGAACTGAGAAAACTCGCACAAAATGTTTGAAAGATTTCTTGAGGGTTTGTAAATATAAATTCCTCAGTATTCCCAGTTATATTATATGTATTTCTCTTATTTGGATTTGATAATACTTCATATGCTCTTGAAATCTCTTTGAATTTCTCTTCTGCTATTTCTTTATTATCTTGATTCTTATCTGGATGCCATTTTAATGCCATTTTTCTATATGCTTTTTTAATTTCCTCATCCGTAGAATCTTTACTTACCCCTAATACATTATAATAATCCATATAATATAAGAAAATAAATTATAATATAATATATTATATTATAAATTTTTATACCTATTTGTAAAATAAATTTATTTACTAAATCTTATAATTGTACTTGTTAGTGTTGTGGCGCTTGCAACAACGACAATTTAGATATTCGTGATATTTCGCCATATCAGGCTTATAATCACTTAAATTATCCCTAAAACGTAGGATCGAACGAAATTCGGAACGACACATACATCCACAATCGGGTTTAGTCGGGAGTTCGGTATGTTCCGAAGTTCTGACTAAATACTTCATTATGTAATAACTATACAATTATCATAAGATAAATAATATCAATTTTTTTTATCATAAAAACGTTGCATTATATATCTTTGTGATATGAAATTTTTAACATCTGGATAAATTTCTTTCCAATCTGAGTATTCAGATAAAATTTCTTTTTCATCTTCATTAAGAGTCAATGATTCTGATTCTAATACATTATAAATAAATTCTTCATATTTATCTTGTAAAGAATATAGTTCTTGATTTAAAATATATAATTTATTTACGATGTTTTCAATTTGCTTATAATCTTGTGTATTTTCTAATTTACGAAATTTTTTATTTAATATATTTGTTAATTTATTTGACATATCGGTAAAATGAGTAAATTGGGAATGTTGAACATTGGCTAATATATGTAATGGATCCTTCATTATTATAGTTTATACATTAAAAAAAAATTTCATTAACGCACACGCGTAAAGTATATAAGAAATTTTCTATAATTAAATTTATTAGGATATGTTACTAACAGATAAATATCGACCCAAAAATATAAATGAATTTGAAAAAAATTTCAATTATCTCAAAGAATTGAAAGATATCCCTAATACTATAATATATGGAACCGAAGGAATAGGTAAATATTCATTATGTCAATTATGGTTGGAATCTTTTTTTGGGACATCAATTAATAGAATAAAGAAAATTACAAAAGAGTATAAAGTATCTAATAAAGTAATTGAAATCGGGATATATTATACAAATTATCATTATATAATTAATCCGAGTTTATATGGATTATATGATAAAAGTGTATTACAGCAGTTTATTAATGAGATTTCGTATACTTCTAATATTAGTAGAACATTGTGTAATCAGAAATCGTATAAAATTATTGTAATTCAGAATAGTGAACAACTTACATCAAATGCCCAAAATGCATTAAGAAGTACAATGGAAAGACAGATTAAAAATTGTCGTATAATATTTCTTGTCAAGTCTTTAAATAAAATAATAGATCCAATTTTAAGTCGTTGTTTAAAAATTAAATTTGAAACTCCGAGTGATGGATATGTATATGATAAATTGGCTAATATAAATAGGTATGAAAATTTCAATGTTCCAGAGGATATAATTAAAAATATAGTATGTAATAGTTCGGGGAATATAAGGAAAGCAATTAATACTTTAGATTTAGTTTCTATAGAAGATTACAAAAAAGTAGATATTAAATATATATTTAATTTAGATGACAGTGATGTCGTATTAAAAACCATCGTTGATATTTTATTTAAATTAAAAAACTTAGCAGAATTTTATGTTATTAGGGACAAGATATATAATCTATTAATTAGTTGTCAAAAGCCAATTAAGATTTTTAAAAAGTTATTTACTTTAATATCACTAAAACTACAAGAATTAAATGTTGATGATATTAGTATAATTTATAATAAAATTCTTGATATTTCCATAGAATGTCAAAAACGTTGTAATTTAGGTAATAAACCAATTATATACATTGAATATTTTTTGTTAGTAGTATATGATATGGTCTATAGATATTTTTAGATATTCTAAATATTTTCCACATTTGATAGTTCAGAATTTTTCATATGAGAATCAAAAAAACTATGTATAAAATTTATGTTATTGTCTATATACCATATAGATAGTAATAGGAAAAATATTCCTGTAGCAGACAACATATGCCAAATATCATGAGTATCAAAATAATTCCATAAAATGCAATCACTATTTAATAAAAGTGATTCTTGGGGAGTTAGAAATTTATCTGTTGATGGTTGTTCAAAATAGTATATAGCTGCTGTATTACAACATAATGATAAAATAAAGAACGCCCAAGTTTTGAGCTCTATTTTCTCTTTTCTTTTGATTTTAATAATCATGTAATTCAACATAACAATAAATATATTTATAAAAAATACTGATAATACAAATGTAAAGAAATGTAATTCAAAGAGAATTGAAAGTATTAAAATAGCAATACTAATGATATTTAATGTTGATAAATACGCGAAATATATTTTTTGTTTAATTTTTACTTTACAAGATAAAACCTCATAAGATATATTTCGGATTATGGAGAATATATTTTTATCCATATAAGTACTTTCATTTTGAACCGAATGATATAATTTCAAACATAAATATCCACTAATTAGGATATATAAGATTACTACCATATACCAAAATCCATACCATGATAAGTATTTTGATAATTCAATAACATTAAATATATTACATAACGCCATTATTGTATATGCCTTGAAAATCCCAATAATTTTATAAGTTTTCTTCTTTTGTAATATAGTTATAAACATCATTATACTCCCAATAAACATAAATGTTGTATCAAATTGAAAATTAAGTGCATTGGGACAAACATGATATGCACTGGAAAATATCCCTTCAAAAAATAACGATAATCCTAAGGCATAATATAGATGTTTATTTTGTATTAAACCATTTATTTCAACTGTTTTAGAGAAATAGACGATTCCAATATATAATAATCCATAAATAATATAACCTATATTAGATATAACGTTATTAAATGCCCATAATGGTCCTACTTTATGATTACATTTGAAGTTAAAATAACATTTATTTACTAAATCATTATATCCTAAACTACTATTAAATTCTACCTGATATAAAACATATTGAACTGCAGGAATACCATAAAATATTCCAATAAGAAGTAATATTTTCCAATAATATTTGAAATTCGGAATTATATTCTTTTGTTTAGTAATTGAAGACAAATTATGATAGTATTCGGGGATCATTTGTAATATGAATTATTCTATATTCATTTTTCTATATTCATTATTAAGTATTGGCGTTATATTACAAAATTATTTTATTTAATAATATATATATAATGAATAAAAATAAATTGAATGAAAATAAATTTGATGACAAAAATGAAACAAATTTATTTGATCCCAATAACCCAAGAAATCAATTATTTAAAAGTTTTGGAAATCCAATATTGAATAATCCTAATCCCGTTGACGATGTATCCAGACAACGGAGTCAAAATGTAAATTCCCGCATTAATGATTATATGTTTTACAATAATCAAAGAGATATTAAATTAGAACCAAGAGAATTGAGTCGTGATAATAATAATGACAAATTTAATGATAATAAATTTAATGATAATAAATTTAATGATAATAAATTTAATGATAATAAATTTAATAATAATAATTATATAACTCCACGACCAAATATTTCTATGCCCAATCCTTTATTTAAACAATCTGATGGGTTGAATCCATTATTTGATAGAATACCTACAACCGATACGTTCAATATCGATAATAAGAAGAAATAAATTTGATTTTTTGATTTTATTTGATTTATTAGTTCAATAGGGTTGAACTAATTGTGGTAAATTCATTTGAGCGACTGGAGAAATGTCTACAAAGACCGTTAGAATCCACATAATAGTAGTATTTTTATCTTCATCTTTTGGATAATTTATAAATTTTTCAAAATCATCCAGAATAATATTTTGCGTCTGAAGTTTGTTATATTTATAACTCTTTATATCTGCGATTTTATTAAATATCGTTGGAAGGACATCAGTGGGAATATATTTTTCTTTCATTTGAGTTGTAAGGTTAGCACGATAATTCCATAGATCCTCCATTCCAATATAAAAATTTGCCAGAGATTTTCTATCTAAATCTATAAACCATTGTTCATCAACAAAAGTTCCAGTAATTAAATAACATTTATGAAAGAAATTAAATATTCTACTTGCTGTTTTTTCTTCATATGTTTCTTGACTATGTTGGGGACTATTATTTTCCTCCTTTTTAATCTCAATTTCATACAAATTATTAACATATCCAATTAATTCTTTAGAAAAATCCTTTCTTGTATATGGACTTTTATATGAACCCTCTTTAAACATACCTCCTAATGAAAATAAATGATACCCATATACCAGTTTTCTATCCTCTAAAACACTAATAAAATGTTCATCGGGAATATCCTTGATTTCCTCCATACTAATTGGATCCGTATCATTAGTACATAAACTTCTCTTGAAATAACCTGGACCACGATATTTCATCTTTTTGCGAAGAGATTTTCCTCTAATACATTTTTGAATTTTTATAACATGAATGTTTTTTCCACTTAATTTTACCATAAACGATTCGTATAAAGACTTTTTCAGTAAATTAAACAAATCCTGTTTTCTAATATTTGATTTGAATTTTATATTATGATGTTTTAAGGAAGCTTTAAGTCTAATTATAGTAATTTTATTAAATGGAATACGGGCTAAATCTTCCGTAGTTAATATATCTGGACTATTATTCATTTTTATACAATTATTTATTTATATATATATAATATATTTAAATATATACTTCAATTTTTCCCAACTTGAAAATGTTATGTTTACAATTATGCTCCCAAATAAAATAAGATAAAATAAAATAAAATAAAATAATAATTTTGAAATAAAAAATAAATAAAAATTGAAGGGATTTTTATAAATATTTTAGTATTGGGAATAAACGATGAGAATTTACTTTGTATTGCTAAGTATTACGCTCGTAGGTTGTATTCATACTCCTACTCAAAAGGACTGTCCGTCAATTATTGAAACCGAACCAATTATATTTAAGGAACAATGTGCTCTTGCCACATATTGTAATATTACATCTAATATCAATTATCAAATACTTATGAACATGACATCTGATCATAAGACACAGATTTTAAAGAAATATAATTCTACTTTTTGGGAATATTTTATGAATAATATATCCGAGGATACTGAATTTCGCCCATATTATAGTCTAAATGATTTTGCGGAATATATTTCCCATGAGACTAATTTAGATTCCCCGTCTCACATATGGTGGAAGAATATTTTGGCTGAAAAGAGTAAGAAGCCGGATAGTGAACCAACGATTATTTATCAATTGAAAATGGGGGATAGCATATTGTCTAAAACAGGATATGATCTTTCATATGTATTGGTCATTATGTCTAAAAAATACGAAAGAATTGGTATTTCTATAAGTCGGATTGATATTCCCGAGTATATGATTCATGGTAAACCAATTTACTTTACATTTACTGGAGAATCTCCTTGGTATGGTAAAAAATCTTCTAAAGACTCATCAAATATTGTCTTTCTAAATGAATTATTCCTAAATGTATTCTTTAGGAACTTGGGAATCTACAACAAGTTCGACTCCAATTACTTCAAATTTCCATAAACATTTTTATATATAATTATATATAAAATTATCTCATGATATATTATATGGAACTCTATCAAACTTTTTGCAACTGGTGGTATAGCGATGTTTATCGGATAAATGAAAGTAAAAATACTGCATCATTGATTATTCAATCAAATTATCGCATGTATAAAGAAAAACAGCGATTTTGTAAATTTCAAAAAAACATTATTGTGATTCAACAATGGTGGAAAAAATATTTACAATCTAAGCAAAAAAGAAAGCCAGATAATATAAAGAATAAAAAAAGAAAAAAGAGAAGAAGATGTAGAGAGAAATATATGTAGAGTGTTCCGTATACCATATTGGATAAAAATTTGTAATTCATCAATTGAATTACGAATATTAAATTTGTTTTTAACATAAATAAAATATATGTTAAGAATATTCTATTATGAGTAGTATTAAATATAATTTTTTTAATTTTTTTAAAAATATTTTTAATAACATAATCGATGGATGTCTGTATATAAATAAATTCTTTTTAATACAATATATTTATATAGGCAACTATATATCGAACTTGACGAAAAAGATTAATACAAACCCCAATGATATAAATTTTCTTAAAATACAGAAAAGATCAGTGATAAGAATTGAGAATTGGTATTTAAGGACTAAAGAAAAAAGAAGAGTTAAGGCATCAAATACGATTAAATCATTGATTAAAAGAAACAATGTAAAAACCGAATTTAATAGATTAAAGATAGCTACTATAATTGCACAAAAATATTATCAAAATAAATATCGGAAAACATTAATATTAAGATTAGATAAAAGTTCAGAGATGGATAATAGATTACTTAAATCAGATAGTAATATTACTAATAATTCTAATAATTTTACAAATTTGTTAGGATCTTTAAATATATTTAAGTGGTAATACTATCTAGATAGTTGCATATTGTGAAGAACTATCATACGCCGTTATGCTCTGCATCCAATCTCCTCCATTCATTACTTTCTCGTCTCCTTGTTGGGATTGTCTACCTGTAGGTACATCTAATTCAAAAGTATTTACTTGTTGTAATGGTTTTAATGACACACTACTTGTTAGATCCGTTCTTTCATTACCAAAATTGGCATTACTATAGTTTACATCGTTATCTAAACCATTAACTTCAGTTTTTTTAACATAACTTTCTAATTCATTTAAAGTATCATCTTCGTCATCAGTTTCTTCATTATCAGTTTCTTCGTCATCTGTTTCGTCGTCATCAGTTTCATAATCAGTTTCTTCATAATCCGTCTCTTCATTATCGGTTTCTTCGTTATTAGTAACCGCTTCAACAGATTCGGAACCTAAATTAAATTGAATACTTCCATAAGTGTTTAAATAATAATTTAATAAATTATGGGCTACAATTATTAATACGAAATATAGGGCAAATAATTTAATTGACTTTTGCATTTAATTTTATTAATACATAGAAATTTTTTATAATATTTAATATTTAATAAATTATATAATTTATTAAATTTAATTGAAATGAAATGAATATTTAATAATGATTAGTTGTAATCCCATATTTCATATTTATCTTCTTTAACTTATCTCGTTTCGTTTCATCTTTTAAATAAGGTTCTTTAGGTTTATTATTTTTAGAATATTTATGGTCTTGATGTTTATTCATTTTATTAAACTCGGAAAATACCTTACCATCGACTTCTACATTAGGATTTAAACAAATGTTATATTTATTGTCAAATTTTTGATTGTAATTAGTTTCATTTATAATTGTAATATTATATTCACTTTTCTCTAATTGTTCTATTTTTTCCTTCGTGTCTAGGGTTAATTTATCTGGATCAACGAGATTATTTATAATAATATTGAATGTTTGGATTACATAATACATTATCTGGGGAGCAGATGGTATATTTAGACATGTATTTAATGTATCTACATTATCTATTACCTTTGAATTGATACAAACACGAACAGATACTTTATATATTGGAATTCCAATTTTGTCGTAAGTAATCGGATCTACTTGATTGATCTCATCTATTATTAAATATAACATATCTCTTAATATATACTTAATTCGTGTAATTATAAGAATCTCTTGATGTTTATCAGTATTAGGTATATGGTAATTCTTTTGTTCACTTTCGGACTTGTGTTTGGTACTATTTATAATTATATTTTGAAGATATGGTTTAACACGATATATCTTTAATTTTAGTTTTATGTCTTCGGGAAAATTAATTAAACAACTGTAAAATTGTTCGTCAATTTCATTTGTTTTATATCCATCATCGTATATTGAAATCATTTGATCTTCATATTTATATTGATAAAATGTTTCCTTTTTCATTTCAATCCAATCATCGTTTTTCACCATGTAATTATTAAGTCTTAAAACAATATCATTATCTATTTTGGTATTATAATAATTACTTTGATTAACTTGTTTACCAAATACAAAATCAAAACATGTTCCTAAATAAGCATATTTTGTTACAAAATCAGATAAATTTTTTAAAAATATATTGTTATATACATGTTCCATTTAATACAAATAACTTATATATTATATTATAATATCAATTTTTATATTATATTATTAAATTTTTAGTAAATAATTTTTAGTAAATAATTTGTTAGATCGTGGTATTATCTTTTTTTACATATTATCTTTCTTCACTATTTCTAATATTTGTTTAATACTATCTAATTGTGATTCTATTGCATTCTTTTTATCCAATATTTTAACATAAGGGTTTATATATTCAGGATAACGAGTAGTTATTTTTTCTCTATAGTTTATTCCTTTTTCTAATTTCTTATAATTATTCATTAAACTATCACATGACTTTCTCATTCTAAAAAGTGTATTACATGTTTTATTACTTCTATCTAAACATCCAATTCTATCATAATCTATTTGTATTTTTCTACATAAACTGTCATCATTAGGGCAACTCTTACCTATGAATTTAGATGTATTTGATTTTTTCATATTATTTAAATTATATTCCTTCTCTCTAGATAAACAATAATTTATAAAAGGATATGGTAAATCACTTGATACTTCACTATTTACAATTTGTTGATTCTTAGAATCTAATTGTTGTTTATTATCTAATAATGCACCACCATTTTCATCTAATAATGCTTTAATATATAATAAAACTCTATTGTATTTTCTTACTATTGAATTCGTTTCTTTACGGTCTATTTCATTATTTAATTCTTCATGTTTATTTTTAATATCTTGGTATTTACATGTAAATAATCTATTCCATTGATGATAACATTCTTTACTTAATTTTGGTTTTCTATGATTCATATATGTTTCTATTAATTTTTCAATATCTGAAGTTCTTGGGATATTACAACCATCATATTCTATAGTACTACAGATACTTACATCTGTGTTTTCTTTGGGTTCTTTTTTAGGTGGTTCTTTCTCTTTTGATTGTAATTTATCATATTCTTCTTTTCCTTGGAAAATGAAAAAATCGTTTGATAAATTGCGAGAACATAAGTTAATTCTATTTCCTTCAGGTTTATCCGGGAAGTAATATGTATCTATCCATTTTTCTATATCTTGAATCTTACTTCTTAAATTTGAAGGAACCGGTTTTCCACTTGTTTTATAACTATCAACTAAAGATTTTAATTTACTAATTTCATTAAATTTATCTTGACATTTATCTCTGAATTCATTACTAATTCTTACATTACAGTTGGCTATATCATGGGAATATTTTGTATTACAGTAATTTCTTCTTTCACGTTTAGCAAAATATTTTATTATTTTAGCTAACTTTCTTTTATGTTTAGTACATCTTGTACTATATTCATTATAATAATCATTGTCGTCAAAACACTTTCCAGGTTTAAACCTTTTAACAATTCTATTATTTCCCTTAAGCACTTGTATTCTTTCATATCTCTTTTTAACCGTTTTAAACCGTTCCATTAAACGTCTATCTCTATCGTCTATTTTCATTTCAAGTGGAGTATTATCGACTTCGTTTTGTTCTTCTTCTGCATTGTCTGCCTTAGCTTTGTCAGCTTTAGCTTTGTCAGCTTTAGCTTTGTCAGCTTTAGCTTTGTCAGCTTTAGCTTTGTCAGCTTTAGCTTTGTCTGCTTTAGCTTTGTCAGCTTTAGCTTTGTCTGCTTTAGCTTTGTCTGCTTTAGCTTGGGCTTCTTTAGCTTGGGCTTCTTTAGCTTGGGCTTCTTTTTCTGCTTTAGCTGCTTTTTCTTTTTCTGCTTTAGCTTTGGCTTCTGCTATTCTGGCTTTTTTTGCTTTAGCTTCGGCTTCTTCCTTAGCTTTTTCTGCTTTTAGTTTAGCCTCTCTTTCTTTTGCTTTTGTATTTGCTTCTTCTATTGCTGCTTCAGCCTTTTCAACTTCTTCTTTAGCTTTTCTAGCCTCTTGAGCAGCTTTTTCTGCTTCTTTTTCTTTAGCTTTAGCCTCTTCTTCGGCTTTTTTAGCAGCTTCTTCTGCTATATTTGCCTTTTCTTCTGCTATATTTGCGTCTTCTTCTGCTATACTTGCCTCTTCTTCAGTAGATTCATCTATTTTATTAGATTTTTCTTTAGTGGTTTTTGCAATTACAATTTTCAGTTCTTTTTCAACAAGTTTTTTAATATTATTAGTTAAACTATCTACTAAATTTTTGATATTAATATCATTTGGAACTGTTTCAAAATTTTCTCTACTTTTATAATATCCGATAAATAAAATTGTAAACAATAAAAACGATAAAAATAATCTATAGTTTTTCATTTATCTTTAATCTAATACAATATTTTATTGTAATCTAATAAATAAAAATAATTCATATTTTTTATGAATTATTTTCACACATCAATATACTCTTATAGGTTTTTTATCTGGAGAACGACAAGCAGGACATTCTGTTAGTTCGAAGCAACAATTTTTACACAGAGCCTTATGTCCACATAGACCAAATGTCCATTCCCTTGGAGCATCGAAACATACAATACATTCTTGAGCTACATGTGCTGGATCAGATGCATGAGATTCATGCGCATTATTTGAGATAAGAGGCGTAGATGGAGACATTCCCATTTTATTATGGGTTATTTGATTATACGATAAAATCTTATCAATTTTTATTATATACAATAAAAATAATTCATATTTTTTATGAATTATTTCACACATCAATATACTCTTACAGAATTTTTATCTGTAGAACGACAAATAGGACATGAATTTACTTTTATGCAACAAGCTTGACACAAATTTATATGTCCACATGGACCAAATAACCAATTATTTGGAGCATCCAAACATACAATACATTCTTTAGCTGGTTCAGATCGAGGCTCAGACGCAGGAGGCTCAGACGCAGGAGGCTCAGACGCAGGAGGCTCAGACGCAGGAGGCTCAGACGCAGGAGGCTCAGACGCAGGAGGCTCAGACGCAGGAGGTCGTCGGCGCCACCACTGAAAGCACGTAGTCCTGGTCGCTGCTGGCACAGGAGGCGGAGGCGTAAATGGTGGTTGAGGAATCTCAGAAAGTGGAGGCGCAGACGCAGGAGGAGGAGTCGCAGGACGTGGAGGAGCAGATGGAGACATATTCCGAGAAGGATCTACTATTATCTGCACATGTTTAGTATTAGAGACATTTGAATCAGGGTCAGATTTGCCCCCACCCGCTGTTGTTGATAATTCAACACCGGACGATATTGTATTCTCCCGTTTTAGTCGTCGGGTTCTTATCATATCCTTTATTGCACCAACCAATATTATGATACATGGAACACAAAATATGTATCCAATTCCTACAACAATTCCTATTATAATTTTGTCTATATAGAGTTTTATTTTAAATTTTTTTATATAAAATTTTATTTTATTTTTTATATCCTTCCAATAATACTTCATAATCCAAATCAAAAGACAAGCTATTTCTAATGCTGTTAGCGAATGGAATATGATATTCACCATAATTGCTGTATTATATTGATTACAACGCCAACTATACTCTGGAACTCCTGACAATGGACAATTTTTCCGATCACTTATATGTAATTGGTTATTACCATATTGAATAGGAATTAGTATGACTAAATATACTATTTGCAATATAATCCCAAGATACAAACATAGTAAACAAATATATCCAAATATTCCGTTATGTATGTCATAGCTGTTGTTGGAATAACATAATACATATATAGTGGATAATCCAACAATTCCTAAAATACTACTCCATAGATAGCCATATACTCTATTTATATTATAAGATATTGACTCATCCGAAATAGTTCCATTAGTCGTATTAAATCCATAAGGTATCACTTTTCTTATTTTTGAACAACCAAATTCAGATTCAGATTCTGATTCTAGACGTGATCCTTCCATACAAGAATAATCCCAACGTTCACGTGCAGAACATCTAAGTCCTCCACAATAACATAAACAATATGGATCTACCCAGGATGGATTATAATCTTCGGGAAAAGTGCGAGGAGGAATACCATTTGATTGAGTTAATGTACCTAAACAACGTTTTATAAGATGATCTTGATTAGGATGATTCGTTGGTAATTCATTCCAACGATTTAATTTTCTACCCCAATAACACCTATCCGTTGACATCTCTCCTGGATAGTATTTAATTTCCCCATTCCATGCACGTTCAGGAATTCCATTCCCACATGTATAGGTAGGGGTAGGGGAAAACATACCTGCTTTACACATTGAATATTGAATATTCACACCAATTTCCAATACTGCGATAGATGTAGCAGCACATAGTAATGATAATGGTAAAAGATAAAGGGCGGCGGTTTGAAATGTTTGAAATGTTTGACCCATTTTATTCTGGGTTATTTGATTATATGGAAAAATCATATCAATTTTATTTAATTAAATAAAAATTGATTAAGGATTTAAGTCTTATATAGTATTTATATTATATAGAATTTACATTATATAGGATTTATATTATAATAAGAATGTTTCATCAAAAAACATTAAAACGTATTTTGAAAGATATTCAAAGATGTCAATTAACAGGAGCCCAAGGTTTTAAAGAACAATTAGATGAATTAAAAATTCATTTACATTTTTATGAACATGATTATAGTAATGTTCTTGTAATGATAGAAGGACCCCAATATTCAATTGACCCATATAATGACCAACAAAGACCGACGCCTTATTTTGGGGGTTATTATTTATTTAAAATTACATTTCCCACAGATTATCCAATGTCTCCTATTAAAATTTCATTTATGTCACGTTCTCCAGATTGGAGATGTCATCCTAATTATTATTCTACTGGTAATGTATGTTTATCAAGTATTAATACTTGGGGGGATCCTGAATGGACTCCTGAAAGGAATCTAGCCGAACAGTTGCTAATTCTCCAAGCGCGTTTTGATAGTAATCCGCTTGTATATGAACCTGGATGGGAAACATCTACACATGAAAAGAGTATTAATTATAATGTATGTGTAGAATACGGTAATTATCTATATGGTATAGTAAAAATGATAAAAAATCCTCCTCAAGAATTTTTGGTATTTCATGAAAAAATGAAAGAGATTTTTGTTGAAAAATATGAACAAATTGAAAAGAGAGTTGTTGATATGAAGAATCAGTATCATGATAAAACTATTAAAAGTCCAATGTACGGAATGGCATTTAACATTAATTATGTTAATGTTCTAATTAAACTTAGAGAACAGTATTATAATATCATTAATATCCCATTTGATATAAATTTTTGGACAACTTATTATGCTAATTGTAACATACCTTTTGGAATAAAAAATGAAGAAAGCACAGAAGAAGTTGTTGTTCCTTCAATTGTTGTTCCTTCAGTTGTTGTTTCTGCACCTCCCGTTGTCTCTCCCGTTGGTTCTCCTGTTATGTCTACTTATGTTTCTCCAGTTGTTGTTCCTCCAGTAGTTGTTCCTCCAGTAGTTGTTCCTGCTGTTGTTCCTCCTGTTGTTCCTCCATTGGAATTACATCCTAATAAAATTCAGAAAAAATCAAAACCTCATGTATCAGCTTCTAAATATCAGGTTGGAGATTTGTATACTACTGAGGAAAATGTAGTATTCAAAGTTGGATTAACATCAAATGGAAAAAAATGGTGGTATAAAAATTAAATATTCTAAGAATTATTAGAATAT
>Ga0114933_10001073_pt1 | contig 31348 bp, 23 predicted proteins | sample 4SBtaG_FD_89691 | JGI IMG/M metagenome (GOLD analysis project Ga0114933, IMG submission 89691) | Deep subsurface microbial communities from Kolumbo volcano to uncover new lineages of life (NeLLi) - 4SBTROV12_W25 metaG | ecosystem: Environmental > Aquatic > Marine > Volcanic | place: Kolumbo... | reverse complement strand
GCGCGCGCCGGATCGGGAAAATTGATGATTTTTGCCTCAGCGGTTTTCGTGTCCAGCACGGCGCAGCTCAGCTGCCGATCATTGCGCGGATCGCGGCCGTCGCCCGCCGAACCCGGATTGATCACGAGTACCCTACCAAAACGCTCTACAAGCTGCTGATGTGTGTGACCGAACAGGACGAAATCCGCATCAACTTTGCCGAACCGCGCCAGGCTCGGACTGTGAGGATAGACGTATTCACCATAGGGCTCCCAAGCGGTCGAATGCACCATCAGGACCGTTTTATCTCCATACTGCAGCTCAAGTCGCCAGGGCTGTTCGTCTAGCCAGCGCAATAGTTCCTGGTCAATCCCCTCGCGAGAACGGGCTCGCTCGCCTAGCGGTCCCAAAAAAACCTCTTCGTGATTGCCCTTAATCGTGCGGAACCCGTGATCCCGCAGCGCGCCGACAACTTCGTTGGAAAATCGGTATTCGAAGATACTGTCGCCCAAGCACAGCAAGTCATCCACCGGTCCCATAAGTTCAAGCGCTCGGTTCAGACCTGCTATATTGCAATGCAGGTCAGAGACGATGCCCAACTTCAAAGTTTCTTGCCCGCTGTCCAGCCACCATCGACCAAAAGAGTCGTACCCGTTACAAAGCTCGCATCTTCAGAAGCCAGAAACGCAATTGCCTTGGCAACTTCCGGAGGTTCGCCCCATCGGTTAAGCGCGTGGATGCTGCGTATTGTATCGGCATATTCCTCCGACTGGAAATAGCGCTCGGTCATCGGCGTACGGATCACGCCTGGCCCAACAGCGTTAACACGAATACCTTTTTCACCGAACTCCATCGCCATTTCCTTTGTAAGCCCGGTTACCGCGTGTTTCGAGGCAGTGTAGGCCGCTCTGTTCGGCGATGCCATGATACCCAATGTCGACGCCAGATTGACAATAGCGCCCGTGCCTCCATTCGCGATCACTTCCCGCGCAAAAGCCTGCGCGCATAGAAACACCCCCGTAATGTTGACCCCGATAACGCGGCTCCATTCCTCGTAAGAGAGTTCGAGTACCGGCACGATCTCACGCACGCCTGCATTGTTTACCAGCACATCAAGACTACCGATCTGTTGTTTCGCCTCTGCCATTCCAGCGGTTACCGCGTCGGGATCGGTCACATCCAAGGCAAATGGATACGCCTGGCCGCCTTCCTTGGCGACCGCTTCTACAGTACGTTCGGCCATAGCGATATCGACATCACAGACGGCTACGATCGCGCCCTCCATGGCGAATTCGAGACAAACCGCGCGTCCGATACCACCGCCAGCGCCGGTGACGATGACACCTTTATCCTGAAATCGCATGGGGTTACCTCCTACTAGCCGCAGTCAGAGTGCGTTACCGCGGGCGCAGCGTCAATTCGTCAAACCCAGATGGAAGTCGAGCAGTAATGCGTTTATCGCCTGCGCGCTATCATACATCGCCCAGTGCGAGGCATCCGGAATTACATCGATGCGCAGGTTAGGCACCCGCTCGCGGCACATCATTACACGATCCTCAATAGAGGGGTATGCGGTAACGTCATTCTCTCCCCAAATTAGCTGCAACGGACAGGTGATGTTGGCCAGATCAGTCCGCTGCGTATCACCCAAACTAACTTTGCGGCTGTCGAAGCGGGTGCGGCGGACATTTTCCCCATGATAAAAGATAGCGTCATCATCAACGGTCTTCGGATCGCTCAGCATGAAGGCTAAGAGGTTACCGCGGACGATCTCACGATATTTCGCCTCGTCTTCACCTGCCGATTTGTAACTGCGTGTGTTCACGGGAGGACGGCCTTCGTGCTTGCCGAAACCACCAGACCCGATCAGCGAGAGCCCTTTTACGCGATCGCCAAAATGCGCCGCAATGCAGGAACTCAGTGCGCCACCGAAGGAAAAACCCGTGAGGTGGAACGGCTCCTCATCCGCTATAATCTCGTCGATAGCCCGGCAGACGAGGCTCCTGTAATCCTCACCAGACATACTCTTATCAACATCTGGCGAGTCGCCATAGCCAGGCAAATCGATCGCGTGAACGCGAAAATGTTCCGCCAGCGCATCGATGTTGCGCGCCCAATGATTCCACGATCCCATGCCGCCGTGCAGCAGAATGTATGCCGTACCTTTCCCCAACTTTTTCACCGCCACCTGCGGCCGTTCCGATTCCGCCGTCAGCATACTGCTGCTGTCCTCCCATCAATTTTGAAGTGATTGCTTAACCGATGGCTTCCTCTGCGGCTAGCCACGCCGCTTCTGCCGCATCGATCTTACGGTCCAGGTCAGCCAGTTGCTTGTTAAGCAGGGCGATCTCTACCGCCGGGCCCTTATAGAGCGCAGGGTCCGCCAATTTGGCTTCGACCACGGATTTTTCTTGAGCTAATGATTCCAACTCGCGTTCAGCGGCCGCAGCCACCTTTCTTTGGGATGCCCTTGCAGACCTGGCGCTGGCACTGGCCCGTCGTGCCTTGCGGCGGTCCTGCCTGCCACCATTATCAGACCTATCATTGAAGACACGGCGACGCGCAGCCCGACGGCCTTCCAGGATCACCTTACGATAATCTGCGATATCGCCTTCGAACGGTTGGCAGGTGCCGTCACGCGCAACCCACAACCTATCAGCACACAGCTCGACCAGGTGAAGATCATGCGTCACCAGAATGACCGCGCCCTCATAAGCGCTGATCGCGCCCACAAGCGCTTGCCGGGAATCAATATCAAGATGGTTGGTCGGTTCATCCAGCAACAAGACGTGAGGAGCATGCCTCGTGATGCAGGCGAACAAAAGCTTCGCTTTCTCACCACCGGACAAGGACCCAACCTTCACGTTCGCACGGTCCTGAGTGAATCCGAAACGGCCCAAATGAGAGCGCAGCTTTGTCTCCAACACATCCGGCATCCGCAAGGCAAGTTCCTCGCGTGCTGTACGGTCTGGATCGAAAGCGTCTGCCTGTTCCTGCGCAAAATAGCCAACCCGCATCTTAGAGGAATGCCGCACCGCCCCCGACATCGCCTTGAGTTCGCCCATCAGCAATCTTAGTAATGTCGTCTTGCCGTTGCCATTTTCACCCAGAAGGGCAATGCGGTCGTCCATATCCAAGGTGAGGCCAAGCCGTTTCAATACCGGCTGGCCCTCAGAGTAGCCAACGCTCGCATTGTCGAGCGCAATCAATGGGGGCGCCATCGGTTCCGGGTAGGGAAAATCGAATGCGACCTCGTGATCGGGCCGCACTGGGCGCAGCTCGTCCATCCGCTCTAGCGCCTTAATGCGTGATTGCGCCTGTCGCGCCTTGCTCGCCTTGTAGCGGAATCGGTCGATGAAAGCCTGCATGTGCCGCCGCTGTTCCAGCTGTTTGGAAAATTCGGCCGCACGTAACTCCTGGCGCTGGCGCCGTTCCTTCTCGAAATGATCATAATCGCCGCGATAGACGGTTAGCCGCAGGTCGTCGAGATGAACGATCGTATCGACTATAGTGTTCAGCAGATACCGGTCGTGGCTAATCAGCACGATCGTACCTTGATAAGTAACTAAGTGGCTCTCAAGCCACAACCGAGTCTCCAGGTCGAGATGATTGCTCGGCTCGTCTAGCAGCAGCAGATCTGGTTTAGAAAACAACGTCGCCGCAAGGGCCACCCGCATGCGCCAACCGCCGGAAAATCTATTCAGCGGCCAGTTTTGCGCCTCCTCATCGAAGCCAAGGCCTGCCAAAATTGCGGCCGCTCGTGCCGGGGCGGTTTCCGAGCCGATATCCGCCAACCGCGCATGAATTTCGGCAATGCGGGTTGGGTCTTCTGCCGTCTCCGCTTCCGTCAACAACGCGCTGCGCTCCGTATCAGCTTCGAGCACGAATTCGCGAGGCGTCTGATCACCTTCTGGCGTCTGTTGTGCTACCGTGCCCACACGCGTATTGCGTTGTATCTTAATGCCGCCGCTATCGGCCTCAAGCTCACCCATAATAAGACGCAGCAATGTGGACTTACCGGCACCATTGCGCCCCACGAGCCCCACTTTATGCCGGTTCGAAACGCTGACCGACGCGTCTTCGAAAAGAACCCGCCCGCCAATGCGATATGTGAGACTGTCGATGTGCAGCATAGTCCTGAGTCGGGCTCAACCGAGCAGCCGGTGAAGCCTTTGCCGAACGAATTTTAGAACATTGCGCTTCGGTCCGTCAGGACACCGAGTAAGAAAGCCTAGAAAAAATATCATGGTGACCAAAACACCGGCAACGGCCGCAGCGTCGCGGACTAACGTCGAATTATGCCCGCCGAAGCCAGGATCGGGGATATAGGCAATTTGCGCCCGCATCACGGCATTCGCCATCATTGGGCACCAAACGAAATCGAGGAGGCCGCGGAAAAACACGTGATGCATGAGCGCAGCGCCCATATTCCTGGTTTTGGTTCGGTGTCCTGATCATCCTGCACACAGTTGCCTCTGCTGCCTTTCAATGGCACTGGTCATCTCTCCGTCTATCCGTGTCCCCAAGGTCCACCCCTAAAGTATCGCCGGACACGACCCCTGTCACTCATGCTAGAGCCGAACTGCGTCACGTTTCCACTAATCCTTTAACCGCTCACCGGGTACGTCAAATTTCTTCAAATTTTCCTTAACCAATTGAAATAAAAAATATTACGCATCCTCATTTATGAAACTATTGTACCGCTTAGCAAGCGACCAAATCCTAAGGCAATACACGTATCGATGAGCATCCGCCACACCGCGTCACTAGACGCTAAGAGCAACGGACAATCATAAAACGCGCACTAAGCGCTTCCATTATCCAGCCAGTTGGCTACCCTTTCTGTCGGATGCAATAGGTTTGCTTTTCACGCTCAGTGCTATGTCCTAGACCGTCGCGATGATTCTGTTACCGAAGGCGACCGTATAAAAGCGACTATTGCGGCAATGGAGCATTCTGGAGCCTGAAGACCACGGAGCGCCGGTTCCTCCGCCCCGAAATTCCTCAACAACCCCACACTGCGACATATTGATAGCGTCGGCGGAAGCGAGGATCCAAGCCATATTAAGCGCGGTGACGGTAAGGCTTATCAACACGAATAGATTGCGTGATACATGGACACGTGTCTGTAGTTGGCATTTTTTCCGTCCTGCCCTTCTCCAACGCCGCAACTGATCGCTCGGCATCGTCAATAGCTTGCCACTGCATATCGGATCCAAATTATTGTTTGGCGGAATTACACCGGAAATAACAGGCCTCCGCCTCCCACAAAACAGTGCAGCAAGCGCAAATCGTGACCTGAACACCAAAATATTGTTAAACTTCCCGTTGACGAGACGCAGGCAGGGAGATTGTCATGGCCACGACACGTGCGGCAAAACGTGAAAGCTCAAATCTCACCCTACCGCCGGACAAACTCGAGGAAATTTACACGACGATGCGTCGTATCCGCGCCTTCGAGGAACGCACGGCAGAGCTGTTCCAGGAGGGGCTGGTGAAGGGCACCGCGCATTCCTATGTCGGTGAAGAGGCTATTGCGTCAGCCGTCGGGTCTATTCTGCGCGACGACGATTACATGGCCAGCAATCATCGCGGCCACGGTCACTGTATCGCCAAGGGGGCTAAGCTCGACCGCATGATGGCGGAGCTTATGGGCCGTGACACCGGCTATTGCCGCGGGCTCGGCGGTTCGATGCACATCGCCGACATGAACCTAAATATCCTGGGCGCGAACGGTATAGTTGGTGCTGCGATGCCGCTCAGCACAGGGACCGCGCTGGCCGCAAAGCTACGCGGCACCGATCAAGTAGTCGTCGCCTTTTTCGGCGATGGCGGTTCGAACCAGGGCATTTTCCATGAGTCACTCAACCTGGCATCCGTCTGGAAGCTGCCCGTCTTGTTTATTTGCGAGAATAATCAGTACGCCCTCAGCACCTCCTACAAACGCACGACGTCGGCAGCCCAGATCTCCGACCGCGCGATCGGTTATCAAGTCCCCGGCGTCACCATCGACGGCAACGATCCGGTTGAGGTCTACAATGTGGTCGAGGAGGCAGTGGCGCGTGCCCGCGCCGGCGAGGGCCCAACTCTCATCGAATGCCTGACCTATCGATGGGGCCAGCATTCGTTGCGCGCAAACCTCAATGATCCTCGACCCGAGAAGGAGCTCGAAGAATGGATTGCACGCGATCCGATGAAGGTAATCGAGAAGGCGTTGCTCGACAACAAAGTGGCAACCCAAAAGCGCCTAAATGAGATCGGCAAGGAAGTCGCATCCGAATTGGAAGAAGCTGTCAATTACGGAAAAGACAGTCCGGAGCCCAACGTCGCAATGATGGAAGCTGCGGTATATTCACCGCACGCTACCTACACCGAACCGGTCTCGAAAACCGACCGCGAACTTAGTTTCCCAGCGGCGCTGAACGAAGCGTTGGAACAGGAGATGAAACGCGACGACTCGGTTTTCGTAATGGGCGAAGATGTCGGCGAGACAGGAGGCATCTTCACCGTGACCAAGGGTCTGATGGACAAATTCGGTGAAGAACGGGTTCGTGACACGCCGATCTCGGAGGCAACCTTTGTCGGCTGTGGCGTTGGCGCGGCCATCGCCGGCATGCGCCCCGTCGTCGAGATCCAGATTTTCGACTTCATCGCTTTGACGATGGACATGTTGGTCAATCAAGCAGCCAAGTTCCGCTACATGCTGGGCGGCGGTCCCACTGTGCCGTTGGTTGTGCGCGGGCCGCAAGGCGGCGGCATCCGCATGGCGGCCCAGCATAGCCAAAGCCTAGAAGCCTGGTTCACCCACGTGCCGGGCCTGGTCGTCGTTGCACCGTCGACGCCATACGACGCGAAAGGGCTGCTGGTCTCCGCGATCCGCGACGACAACCCGGTAATTTTCCTAGAAACCAAACTGTCCTATGTCGGCGCCGGTGGCCCAGTCCCAGAAGAACTCTACGCGATCCCGATCGGCAAAGCGGACGTGAAACGCGAGGGCACCGACGTCACCGTACTGGCGACAATGGCGATGGTACCGCGCGCTTTAACCGCCGCGACTCAACTTGCTCGAGAAGGCATCGACGTGGAAGTAGTCGACCCGCGCACTCTGCGGCCACTGGACGAAGAGACGATCCTCGCGTCGGTGCGGAAGACCAACCGACTGGTTATCGTACACGAGGCCTGGCAAACGGGCGGTTTCGGGGCCGAAGTCTCTGCCCTTGCCGTGGAGAAAGGGTTTGATTATCTCGATGCCCCAATCCAGCGGGTCGGCGCCCGCGACGTGCCAATGCCCTACAATGACGAGTTGGAGCTTGAGGTCATCCCCTCAATCGAGCGCATAGCCAATGCAGTCCGCGACGTGATGCGATGACCACAAACAAACGCGTCGCCAATTTGGGCTAGCGCAAATAATAGGTTGCATTCCGAATTACCCGTCAAGACGAGGCCACAGTAAGGCGTTATCGCAACGCCTCGATTGCCGCTGCCGTCCCCTCGCCGACGGCGTTAGCGATTTGACCAGGATAGCCGGACCGGACGGCACCGGCGGCGTAGAGACCCGAGACGGAGGACTGCAGGGCCGCATCCACAGTTACCGCGCCACTGTCGTCGCGGGCAACTTCATCCGGCAAGTACCCCGTGTTCGGCGCAACGCCGACGAAGACGAAGACACCAGTACAGGCTAAGCTTTCCACCGTGTCCTTCTTAGTATCGCGCACGGTAACGCCTTCAACGACATCGGCACCTTCGACAGCCTCCACCACGCTATTCCAGCGAAAGGCGAATTTGGGGTCATCCGCGGCTTGCGCCACATAGCTTTGCCGGGCACGCAGACGGTTGCCACGCACCACCATAGTAACCTTGCTACAATACATGGCCAGATGAAGCGCCTCTTGCAGCGCCGCGTCACCGCCGCCGACCATGACAACTTCCTGCCCCATGAACAGGGCTCCGTCGCAAAAGGCACATTGTGAGACACCGCGACCATACAGCGCCTCTTCACCGGGCACGCCAAGCTTCTTTAGGGAGGCGCCGCTGGCAACGACAAGTTTCGGCGAACGGTATTCACCAGAAACCGTTCTTACCACCTTGCTTTCGCCCTCGATTGAAACGCTTTCGACCAGTTCCTCGGTTATCTGAACGCCCTGGGTCATGCATTGTTCCGCCAAGGTCATTGCCAGTTCGATGCCAGAGACGTCCGCTGTCGAAGGGTACCCGTCCAGCTTACCCACATTAACCACGAGACCACCCATCAGTTCCGCCTCGAACAGGGCGACGGACTTGCCGAGATCGACGGCGTAGCGCGCGGCAGTTAGACCGGCAATCCCAGCACCGATGACAATGAGGTCGAAATTATTAGCCATGGTTAATTTACCTCTTGATCGCTTTCGCGCAGATTATTCCAATCAGCCGGCAAGGAAATCGGCTTAACGATGCGACAAGGCGGGAACCCCCAGCTGGGGAAGTATACGTGCTGGGCGATGGGAATCGTGCCACCGGCGACGAACAGAGTGATGTCGTCTGGATCCTGGACCGCCGGGATTGATCCGCCTTCTGCCGCTTCAACGACCCAATCCGGCCATTGGTTCACCTCCGCCAGATCTTTGTGTAGCCATGAGCGGCGCCACATCTGCGAATCCAGCCGTCCGGTCTCCCACAGTTGGCGTTTCACGTCAGCCTTCGAAAACCCTTGCGACGCAAGCTGTTTAGCCACGGCCGGCGCAAGAGCGACCGAAACGACACCATTGTGATAGATCGCAAACAGCGATGCGGCCGACCCCATAACACTGGCAATCTCCGCCAGTCCGCCGGTCACGTTTAATGCCGTCTCGGCCCGGCGCACGGTCACGGCGCTAACATCCGCGTCGAGCCCCTGTTCCACATGCAGCGGCTCCCATGGGTTTTCCGCCGCATTTTCTGCCAGACACATCGTGTAACGGCCCGGTTGGCCGAGCCCTGCGAAGCTAACTGCGCCCGGCCAGCCACCACCGATGTTATTCATGATCAACCTCACCGCCCGACCGATAGTCGCATTAGCCTTCCAACCAGGTCCAAGCGCGCCGTAGCTAGCATTGATGTTAAGGTGCTCAACGATCGGTCCAGTGACGACCAGTAATGGCGCCACGTTTTCATCTGTGGTCTGCACGCCGCGCAGATTGAATTCGGGCTCAACGATCGCTTCGACCGCCGCGATAACCACCGGCAGATAGAAAGGCTCACAGCCAGCCATCACCGCATTGACGGCGATCTTCTCCACCGTTGCGACACCCTGCAGCGGATCGAGCGTCCCGATAATTGCTTCCGCCGACTGCATCGAATAACGCAGCATGTGCTCAACCCGACCGATGGTCGGAGGGACAATTGGCAGCCCGTCCGTCCAGCCTCGCATGTAAAAAAGGTCACTGACCTGCGCATCGTTGGAACCGCGAATGACCTCAACCCGTTGGCGCGGAAACTCGGCGACCAGCGGTGTACGTTCGGTAAGCTGGGCTTCCTCGACGCGAAGTTTCAGCGTGTCGTCAATCCACTCTCCGGAACTGCGCTGACCGGTCGGCAGCAGGACCCATTGGGCGTCAATAGTCAAGGTAAGTGGGCGTTGGGAAAGCGCCCCTCCATCCCATCCTTGCTTCGCCAGAGAAAAAGAAACAACAAGAACGCCGAAACTGTTCTCCCTCTACTCCTTGACGATGGAGGGCTGGATTGGGGACGAATGACCGCACCCGCCTAAAACGCCTTTGCCGCCCGCAGCTTCGCGTCCCATCCGTCCGGTAGTGCGATCTTCTTAGCGACCGGATAGCCGAGCATGCCATTATGCGCAAAGGTATAGGCGTTGGTCCGCATCGGATCGCCAGTGACAACGATCATAAAATCGTCCGGCGAACAGACAATCGGCACCAGCCGGTCCGGGTCGTCCGATTCCGCGAACTGCACAGGCGCCTTACCAAGATTGACCATGTCCTGCAGGGTCCGGCGCCCCGGCACCAGATTAGTGAATTCGCCGAGATACTGCTCAAACTTCCAGGCGGGCAAGCGGGCGTGATCGTAGAGGTACTGCCGCACGTCGGCCTTGGAATAGCCAGACTTAGCGATAGTCTCCGCCAAGATCGGGCTTAGCAGAAGCAGCGGCTTCAGGGTACCAGTAGCGATACCGAGCGTGAAGCTGAGCTGCCATCCATTCTGCTTTAATACGCCGTCGGCGAGGTAGGGCAGCATCTGTTTCGCCTCATTGCCGAAAACTGAGACAATAACGTCACCGCCGGTGTAGCGTGCGATTGTCACCGTGTTGTCACCGGCGTCAAACCCCATATCGACGCTACTTGGCTCCCAGCCGCACTTGGCTACAGCATCTTCGTTCTCCGCCAGTACGACCCGCCAGGTGTTACCATAGGTACCCTTATCGTTCTGGTGCAGCAGGAATCCGGCCACGTTCCGCAAATAAAGACGCCAGAAACGCCCGATACTGCTATTCGGCAAGAAGCCGTCGCGCATCGCCCCTTGCTCGTAGTTGAAGCCAAGCTGTTTGATAATCGGCCCGTTAATGGTGATCAGGGTCTCCGCGCCCGGCGTGTTGCCGCTGTGCTCGACGCCGTATTCCGGGTCGGCCATCGCTTCGGCCAGTGCCATCAGTACCGGCATGTATTCCGGCCGGCAGCCAGCCATGGCGCCATTTACCGCAACATTCCACGGCGTAGAGCTGCGGTTGTCCGGCAGGATTGTTCCAATTACCTCGTGGGGATCACGTTCAGTAAAGTCGAGAAAATCCTGAACTTTGGCCTCGGTTGGCGGCACGATCGGCAGCCCGTCGCTCCAACCGTTTTCGTAATAGAGCCGGTTTACCTCCTCGAAAGTACCTTCGAATACGATGTCCAAAGGTTCCGGCTCTTTGATCGCCGCGGCCGCCTCCGGATCGGTGGTCAGGTTATCGATTACCGACTGTAACGTCACCTCAAGCACGTTCTGTTTCAGCTCTTCGACAGACTGGGTGTCCACATGGCCCGGAACCATGGAAACAGCCAGGTTCGGATAGCCGAGCCCGACCGATGTGGTGCCCGCCTGACCAACGAAACCCTCGCAGACAAGAGAAGTGCTTGGCACCCCGGCACTTTCGGCGACTGCTGCTGCCCGCAACACGGCGGGCGTACAGCTACCTCAACATCCCATACCTGATATGACTGCGTCGACCTTCAGCTCCTTCAGTCGCACTGGCAGGGTCTCTATGATCTCAGCCTCATCCTCGCCATGGGTAGAGCCAAACTCCTCGTAGGAGACGAAATTGACGCCAGGGAAGCGTTCCTTCAGCGCCTCCTCCAGCCAATCAAAAATTTCATCACCGCGGAACATGTAGTCCCAAAGGTGGCAGATCGTCTTCCCTTCCAACGTTTCCGGCCGTTTGGCGAGTGGGGCGATATCCACCGTCTTCCCGCCGCGCGGCCAATGGACGGCATAAATACCGTCCGCATTACGCGCTGCCATATTCCTGTCCTCCGCAGATGTATCTGGTGGCTAGACTAGCGAATGCGACGGCACGGCGCCAAGCGTCACTCGAGGCTCAATTCTCTAGAATTCCTTCAATTCGCCCGAAATTCGCCAAAATGTTTAGACAAAGTGACCTGCGTCACTGATCGCAATGCCCGTCGCAAGCATATTGATGCAACAAAAGACGGCGGCAAAATAAAGACGGTAATGAGTTATGACATGACGAAACTATCAACCAAGACACTGATAACGGTGATCGGCAGCGGGTTGCTTGTCTGGATCTTCGCCGTCGTTTCGCTCTTCCTTTACTAAGGCTAGCCGCCGATAAGCAATAGGCCTCGCAATGTTTCGAGGCTATGCTCGCTCTGAGCACGTTTCCCACCTGACCCGGTCAGACTGTTCCGGAGGCCCCATGTCACAAGAGGAATTTACGCCGCGCTTTAACGTGCCCGCGGGCGCCTGCGATTGCCACTACCACATCTTCGGCCCGCATGAAGATTATCCGCCGAGCGAGGGCACTCGACATCTTATGCCCGACGCGCTGTGGAAGGACTACACAGCAATGCGTAAGAAGATCGGTATCGAGCGAATGGTGCTGGTGCAACCTGGTGGCTACTACTCTAACAATTACCCAATGCTCGACATCTTGGCCAAGGAAGGCGATGCAGCTCGCGGCATAGCCGCCTACGATCCATTCATTTCGAAGGTAGAGGTTGAGCGGTTGGCCAAAAAAGGCGTACGCGGTATGCGCATGAGTCCCGGCCGCGACTTCGACAACGAGCGCATCCAGGTTGTCTGGAGCCATATAATTTCGCTGGCCCGTCTCTTCGAGCCGCAGGGCTGGCACATCCAGCTCCTGCTCTCGGGCCATATGCGCGACCGGTTGTTGCCGATGCTAGTCGACGTACCGGTGCCGGTGGTCATCGACCACCTAGGCCTGTTCCGGCCCGAACGCATAGACGGCCATGCGGGTTTCGAGGCGCTGCTAAAGCTGCTGCAAAACGGCCATGTTTGGTTAAAAGTGAGCGGCGCCGACCGCGTCACACGCGACGGCAAGTTCGAGGACGCACTCCCGGTCATGAAGGCCCTCATCGAAGCCGCCCCCGACCGCATGGTCTGGGGCACCGACTGGCCCCACACCGGCGAACGCCAGCCAATCCCGGAGGCCCAGGAGACGATGACAGTGCCCTACGGCGAAGTAGACGAACGAAAATGCCTTGCAGTGCTGGCGGACGCCTGTCCGGACGAAGAGACGTTTCAGGCGATCCTGGCAGACAACCCAGCTCGGTTGTATGAGTTTTAGAAGCTAGGGCTCTCAATCATACCCAAACATCCACCGGGTCCGACCGTTGTGGATGTTTCGCAGAGAGTGCAGCACATTGCGCGAGATGAACACCTCATCACCGGGGTAAGCGATGCAGGTTTTACCTCCTATTTCTAATTCCAGTTTACCCTCTACCACAGTGACCAGCTCGTTGGTGGGGTGCACAAAGCCATTCCATTTCTGGCCCAGCGGGTCATTGAGGTCGTGACAGTCGTAGCCTCGGGCACGCCAGCTTTTTTCGACGGCGCCGCAGTCGACCGGTTGCGGGAATTTTGCTCGTATCACCATCTCCGGCATAGCTGGCCCTTTCGTTTGTCGTGCCGAGGGGCATAATCTTCCCTATCTGCTGCGGCCTCAAGCCTTGCGGTAACAAGAGAAACGAACGTGGAGACATCGTCATGACCGAGCTACGCACCATCACCGAGGGCTTGCGCTTTCCCGAGGGGCCGATCGCCATGCCAGACGGGTCAGTCGTGCTGGTGGAAATCGAGGCAGCACGGCTAACCCGGGTCAATCCAGACGGCTCGAAGGAAACAATCGCGGAGACCGGTGGCGGGCCTAACGGTGCAGCGATCGGACCCGATGGCGCCTGCTACATCTGTAACAATGGCGGCTTCAATTGGGAGGAGACCCCGGAGCGGCTGCGCCCTGTCGGCCAAGGGGACTATTACAGCGGCGGCCGTATCGAGCGAGTCGACATGGAGACGGGGGAAGTCAATGTGTTATACACCCATTGCGGCGACAACCCATTGAAGGGACCGAACGACATCGTCTTCGATGAACATGGCGGTTTCTACTTCACCGATCTGGGCAAAGTACGCGACCGTGACATGGACCGCGGTGGTCTCTACTACGCCCTACCGGACGGCAGCAGCATCACGGAAGTTGCGTTTCCAATAATCACGCCGAACGGCGTCGGCCTGTCACCGGACGACAAGACGGTCTACGTTGCGGAAACTGAGACAAGCCGCCTGTGGTCCTACGAAGTCACAGGGCCGGGCGAACTCAAGACCGAGCCCTTCCCCTCGGTCAACGGCGGAAAGCTGGTCACTGGCCTGCCAGGTTATCAACGCTTCGATTCCATGGCGCTCGACAGCGCGGGCAACATTTGCGTCGGCACCCTGATCCGGGGCGGCGTCACGGTGATCTCTCCAGACGGCCAGGATATCGAGCATATCCCGACGCCGGACATGTTCTGCACCAACATCTGCTTTGGCGGTCAGAACCTGCAGACAGCTTATCTGACGCAGAGCTTCACCGGCAAGCTGATCGCCCTCGACTGGCCGCGGCCGGGGCTGCCACTACATTTTTTGAACAAGTGAGAGGCCAACTCTCGAGCATTACAGCCACACCCAACATGTCCTTCCACACTTAATACGGGAACCAGGCTGCACCGACGACAAAAGAGAGGCAGACCACACAACGCATAAAGGCTAGCCCCCGGCTTGAAGTGAGGGCAGACACGTTGGCGTGGAATTTCTATCTGCGCAAATACGCGATGTGAATTTCACTTCCCACAACGCCGCGAAAGATTAGGATTAGCATTCATTCCGCAATGCTATGCCATAGAGGTCCCCAATGGCCGAGATCAAGGACCCCATCGCGTTCGAGTTGTTCAAGAACACAATCTTTTCCATCGCAGACGAGATGGCGCTGACCATCTGTCGGACGACCTATTCCGGCGTACTGCGCGACAACATGGATTTCTCCACCGCCTTCGCCGATGCAAACGGCAAGCTCGTCGCTCAGGGACTAACCCTACCGGGACACCTAGGTTCGATCCCCGACGCGCTGGACGTTGTTGTGGAACGCTTTGGGACCGAAATAAAGCCGGGCGACATGTATATCATGAACGACCCGTTCGATGGCGGAATGCACCTGCCAGATATTTTCATATTCAAGCCTATCTTCGTTGAGGACCGGCGGGTCGCCTTTGCGGCAACGATCTGTCACCACGCCGATGTCGGCGGGCGCGTGCCCGGCTCAAACGCTAGCGACTCGACCGAAATTTATCAGGAAGGGCTTCGTATCCCACCGCTTAAGCTATTCGACCAGGGCGCCCGTAACGACACCATATGGTCGATCATCGAGAAGAACGTCCGAATTCCAGTGCAGGTGTTCGGCGATCTACGCGCGCAGCTCGCAGCCTGCCACATCGCAGAGAAACAGTTCCTCGAATTGGTCGATGATTACGGCGAAGAAACGGTCGAACATTACATGGCGGAGATCATCGACTACGCCGAACGCTTGACCCGCGCCGCTGTCGCCAACTTGCCCGACGGCACGGTCAGTTTCGAGGACTGGATCGACGATGACGGTATCGATATTGATCAGCCAATCCGTCTGTTCGTAACCATCACGAAGCAGGGAGAAAACATGAGCTTTGACTGGTCCGGCAGCTCGGAGCAGGTCAAGGGTGCGATCAACAACACACTTAGTTACACCAAAGCGGCGTCTTACACTGCCGTGCGCTCGATCCTGCCAGACGGCATACCGAACAATGAGGGCGTATTTCGTGCTATCCAAGTATCCGCGCCTTCGGGCACCATCGCGAATGGCGTACTGCCGGCGGCTTGTGCAGCGCGTGGCCTAACAGGTTTCCGGATGGTCGACTGCGCTTTCGGGGCCCTCGCGATTCTGGTGCCGGACATGGTTTGCGCGGCGTCGGACGGCGGGAATACTGGCGTGTCGATTGGTGGCTATGACGACGACCGGAAACCTTACATCTTTGTCGATTTCGCTTGTGGTACATGGGGCGGACGGCCCTGGGCAGACGGGCTGCAGGGCAACTCGAATATTTTCGCCAACATGGCCTCGCAGTCGGTCGAGGTGATCGAGGCGGAACAGCCGATCGAAATCCTCGCCTACGAATTCCTGACCGATCGTGCTGGAGCGGGTCAGTATCGTGGCGGTGCGCCCTATCGGCGTGACTATCGTTTCCTGGAGAAGGAAGCGATCCTGCAGGTGCGCTCCGACCGGCGGTCTGTGCGACCCTACGGTCTCTATGGCGGCCGCGCAGGCAAGCCCTCGATGAACTACCTGAACCCGGACGCCAACAATCAGGTTCTGACCACCAAACCTACCATGAACATCAGCCATGGCGACGTATTCCGGCACGAGCTGGCGGGCGGCGGCGGCTGGGGCAATCCCTTCAAACGCGATCCGGACGCCGTGCTGCAAGATGTCCGAAACGAATTGGTTACTGCCGATGCCGCACGCCAGGAATACGGGGTCGTCGTCGACACCGAAGGCTGGACAGTGGACATCGCAGCAACCGAGTCGCTTCGTGCCGCTGGTGGTCTGGTCGAACTTGAGACCGTGACCTGGGACTGACGAACCATGAGCAAATACAGAGTCGGCATCGATATCGGCGGCACCTTCACCGATATAGTCTTCTTGGACGCAGATGGCACGGTCACGACCAAAAAAGTCTCTTCCACAGTAGATGACTACGCCCAGGCGATTGTGGATGGGTTGGCCGAGGTTTATGAGGAGCAGAAGCTGGCCGGTGCCGACATTGCCGAACTGTTGCACGGGACCACGGTCGGATCGAACGCGATCCTAGAGGCCAAAGGCGCGCGTACCGGTCTGATAACCACGGAAGGATTTCGCGACGTCCTGGAGATTCGTACCCTGCGCATGCCTCGCCTCTACGATCTGCACTGGGAAAAGCCGAAACCGCTGATCGAACGCTATTTGCGCCGCACGGTGAAGGAACGTGTCGATGCAGAAGGCAACATCAAGGACAAGCTGGATACTGCGGAAGCGGAACAAGTCGTGCAGGCCCTGCTCGACGAGAAAGTCGAAGCGATCGCAGTTTGCCTGCTGAACTCATACGCCAACCCAGTACACGAACAGGCGATCGCGGAAATAATTCGATCCAAGAAGCCGGACTTGCCCTTCTGTATCAGCTTTGACGTATTACCGGAGATGAAGGAATACGAGCGCACTTCGACGACTGTGATTAACACCTACATCATGCCTATCGTGAAGGGATACTTAGAGTCACTGCGGCGCGAATTGGATGCCAGTAGCACCAATGCCCCACTGTTACTGATGCAGTCCAACGGCGGCCTGATGACCTCGGAAGCGGCAACGCGGCTGCCGGCCAATATTGTCGAATCCGGCCCGGCCGGCGGAGTAGTCGGAGCGCAAGCACTGTCGCGCAAACTTAACATGCCGGATCTAATTACATTCGACATGGGTGGCACCACTGCCAAGGCGTCCTTAATTGAGAACACCGATGTAACGCGGTCTCTAGAGTACCAAGTCGGCGGTGGCATCATGATCGGCTCGCGCCTGATGACAGGCGGCGGCTACACGCTCAAGGTTCCGGCCATCGACCTAGCTGAAGTCGGGGCCGGCGGTGGTTCGATAATCACGATTGACGCCGGTGGCTCCATGCAGGTCGGACCGCAGAGCGCCGGCGCCTTCCCTGGTCCGGTCTGCTACGACCAGGGCGGAACGGAACCAACCGTAACGGACGCCAATGTGGTGCTAGGCTACATCAATCCCGCTCACCTGGTCGGCGGCGCGGTTACCTTAAACCCGGACAAAAGCCGCCAGGTTCTGAAGGAGAAGGTTGCGAAGCCAGTGGGATTAGAAATCCCACACGCTGCCTATGGGGCACACCAGATCGCAGCCTCCAATATGATCCGCGCGATCAAGGCGGTCTCCAGCGAGCGCGGCCGCGATCCGCGTCGATACGCGATGCTAGCTTTCGGCGGCAACGGACCGCTGTTCGCCGCGGGTATGGCCAAGGCACTGCGGATGACACGTATCGTTATCCCGCCTTCACCTGGTTTGTTTTCCTCCTTCGGACTCCTCTACGCCGATGTAGAACACCACTATTCGCGCACCGTGCGACGTGTTCTACGCGATAGTGATCCGGCGCAGCTCAACGATGCCTGGAAGGAGCTAGAGGATCAGGCACGCAAACAGCTTGCTGTGGACGGGTTCAGCGAAGGCCAGATGCGCTTTCGGCGAGCCGCGAACATGCACTACAAGGGCCAAATCTTCGAGTTGACCGTACCAGCGCCGGACGGGGTAATCGATGCGGCCGCAGTCGCGACACTAGAAGAGTCCTTCGGGCAAGAGCACGAGTTGACCTACGGCCACCGCGCTGGGCCAGAGGAACCGGTCGAGTTAGTCAACGCCATGGTAGTTGGGCAAGGCATCCCAGACCGACCCCGTGTCCCTGACCGGCTGATCAACGAAGCAGCCACCGGCCAACCGCTACCGCCACGTCAGGCATATTTTGGACCTGAACTAGGCTGGATAGAGACGCCCATTATCCGCCGCAACGACCTCGCCACAAAACGAACCGGCCCTTGCATTGTCGAGGAGTATGATGCGACCTGTTTGGTTCCACCTGACGCGACGGCGACGCTCGACAGTTACGGCAACATCCTCATCGAACTCAAAGTTTAATTTCGGACCGTCATTTTATGCCCTACAAGACATTTGGGTTCACTGAAGAACAGATCCTCATGTGCGACAGCGTGCTAGACCTGCTGGAACGCGTGTTACCACCGGATAAGATCGCCGCGCAGGACAAAGCGTCGGAATACCCGCATGAGAGTTTCAAAGCGCTCGCCGACGCCGGTTGGCTAACCTTGCCATTCGACGAAGCTTATGGCGGTATGGGAGCAGGATACAAAGATTTTGCCGTATTTATCGAAGCTCTGGGCTACTACTATCCCGGCATACGCACCGCCTACATGACAACCGTTGTTTATGGCGGGCTATACATTCAGAACCTCGGCAGCGAAGCGCTGAAGCAGGAGTTTCTGCCGCCCATCATGAAGGGCGAATGTCGCATGGCCGTCGCCATGACCGAACCGCAGAGTGGCTCCGACGTCGCCGGCATCCGCCTTCGGGCAACTCGAGACGGCACCGACTATGTGCTAAACGGTCAGAAAGTCTACATCACCAACGCACATGAGTCCGATTATCTTGTCGTCGCAGTCAAAACCAACCTGGACGCGGGGCGCAAAGGTATCAGCTTGGTCATCGTAGACACGACCGATCCCGGTTTCGAAGCACGACCCATGGATTCACTTGGCAGCCGCTCGACCTTACTAAATGAAGTTTTCTTCGAGAATGTCCGGGTACCGGCCTCACGCCTGCTGGGCGAAGAGAATGGAGGCTGGAAAGGGCTGATGCAGGGGCTCAACCTAGAACGGATCCTGATCGCCGCTGCAGCGTCCGGCCAATGCCTCAAGATTATTGAAATTGCCAAAAATTTTGTTGAGGAACGCAAAGCCTTCGGCAAGCGCATCGCCGACTTCCAGGCCATCGCCCACAAATTCGCCGAAATGGCGATGTTGACCGAGACCGCCAGATTACACACCTACAGCACAGCAGAAATGCTCGACGCCGGCGCGGACGCAATTCAGGAAACGGCAATGGCCAAAGTTGTCGCGACTGAGAACAATTTCAAGGTCGCCGACCTTGGTGTCCAAATCATGGGTGCGGCCGGCTATGTAGAGGGTGACATGCAGCGATTATTTCGTGATGCACGCCTGGGCACGATCGGCGGCGGCACTAGCGACATCTTGCGCAACGTAATCGCCCAGCGGATGGATTTGTAAGCAGGCGGTGCGGTACCTGATCCTGCTGGGGTTAACGGAGTTCACGCACTCCGACGAACAGCGAAAATATTGAGCAGTGCCGTTTAGCTCGACAGCATTTCTACGACAGCGCATTTGCTCAAATGAAGGACGACAGATGCGCCACGGAAAGCCAATGCGAAGCCGCCCTTATTCCTATGTTTTCGATACGATTGAGCTTGGAGCGGCAAAAATTGCTATTGCAATACACCAACTTTGAACATCGTGTGCTAGGGTTGTCTGTCACAATATTGCAGAGGCCGCCATGACCTATCAGCATATTGAGGTTAAACAAATCGCCGGCGCGCTGGGCGCCGAAGTTGGCGGCGTCGATTTGTCCCAAGATATCGGCAATGCGGTATTCAGCGAAATTCAGCAGGCACTACATGCGAACCTCGTGATCTTCTTCCGCGATCAGTATTTAACACCAGACGAGCACAAGAATTTCGGCCGCCGCTTTGGCACACTTAACATTCACCCGCAATATGTCCCGCTAGAAGAGCACCCGGAAGTTCTGCCGGTGCTCAAGGAGCCAGACGAAACGAAAAATATAGGCGATGTCTGGCACACTGATGTCAGCTTCTTGGAACAGCCCTCGATGGGCTCAATTCTCTATGCCCACGAGGTGCCAAAAGCGGGCGGCGACACTATGTTCGCCAACCAGTATCTCGCCTACGAATCCCTTTCGGATGGCATGAAAGAGATGTTGGACGGCATGACCGCCGTGCATAGTGACCGTGTACTCAGCAATCCAACGAACGCCACGGAGCGCAACGAAGGCCGCTCAACCCGTATCCGCGAGAACGCGATGACCGACGAGGAGATCGCTAACGAGCACCCAGTCATCCGCACCCATGTGGGAACGGACCGCAAATGCCTATACGTCAACAGGCCCTTCACAGTGCAATTTTCCGGAATGACAGAAGCGGAGAGCCAACCGCTGTTGGAATTTCTCTACGCACATGCAACTAGACCGGAATTCACCTGCCGCTTCCGTTGGGAAAAACACTCAGTCGCCTTTTGGGATAACCGTTGCACACAGCATTACGCATTAAACGACTACCACGGTCACCGACGCACAATGCATCGCGTTACAGTTAATGGCGAACGGCCAGTCTAGGGAATACCCAACCTAACGCGGGGCAGCAGTCCTTACGATTGCACACTTAAACTCTGAGAACATAAGGCTGTTCCCTTCACCCTGCCCTCCCAAGCGCCCTGCCCTATATCCCGGGTGAGGAGCCACATCGCAAAATTTATTCCCTTGGGGAATGGGCAGAGTAAGGGGAAACGTGCCGGGAACAATGTTTCAACGACAATTAATTAAATTCTAGACGTAATCTCCAGTACTCACAGAATCGTCCAAAAATCGACGAGCAAACAGAGCGATTTATTTTCGAGTGTTTCCTTGTTGGTAATAACCCCTGTTTTAGGCTGCGAAATCTCGGAGAACTCTACCGGGTCCTTTGGCGTGTTCCACATAATCCGTGCCGTCGAAAACCTGTGTGCCGTTAACCCAGACACCGTGCACGCCCTTTGGCTGCCGGATCGTGCGCGGTCCACCGCCCGGCAGGTCGGAAACGCGTTGGGGGTCGCCGACGCCTATTTTAGCGGGCTCGAAGAGTACCATGTCAGCACTATTGCCTGGCGTAAGCCGACCACGGCCCTTGATCCCATATAGATCGGCAGGGTGGCTCGTGAGACGCCGCACGCCCTCCGCTAGTGAAAAAACACCAAGCTCACGCACCCAGCGGGATAGCATGTGCAGTCCGTAACCGGCATCGCACATATAGATCAAATGAGCGCCCGCATCGGACAGCGAGACCACACCACGATCGTGTTGCAACAAGCGGCCAACACCCTCATCTCCAACATTGAGAAACTTACCTAGGAAGGCCGTCTCCAGATTTTCTGACAACGCGAGATCAAACATGACGTCCATAGGATCCGCGCCCTGCTCCATCGCCAAGTCGGCAATGTTGCGGTTTTGCAGTGGTGCGTTCTCTTCGCGCGCCGGTGCAGCGATAACAACCTGGTCCCAGGTCCCCTTGAATATTGTCCCCACGACCGGTTTCTCAAGATCCTTGCGGAATCGCTCACGGAAATTCGGATCTTTATAGACGCTGATTAGCGTTTCCCGATCCGACGCCTTGTACTCGGCAAACGAGGCATGACTGTGAAATGGGTAGGCGTTCGCCATCGTGAAATCGAAGGAGAGCGGTTGGCAGGGGATCTGGATGTACAACTCATTCCCACGCTCGTGTGCCGCCGCGCAATCCTCGAACCAACTGATGCCGAGTTCCGGGTCGCTGGCGTTGTACATGGCCGCACCGGTGGTCAGAAACATGCGACGGCCAATTTTTTCAACGATCGGTTCCATGGCCGCCACGTTGCCGCGGCCGCCAGCCGACATCTGAACTATACCTTTGCCCGCCTCGCCGACTGCTTCGGCTAGAAAGCCAAACTCCTCAACCGATGCAATAGTCGACGGCATCGGTATGCCACCATAGCCAGAATGATTGATCGAGAACGAACTCGCAAATCCGACCGCACCATCCTGGAGCGCACCCTCAACGAGGCGCCGCATCTCCGCAAGTTCACTTTCAGTCGGAGCCTCACGCACCCAGGCCTCGTCCTTCATCACTGCGGTACGCACGGCAGAATGACCGATAAAAACGGCCATATTGGGGTATGGGCCGGCCCGTTCTAGCGCGTCCATATATTCCGGGAAGGTCTCAAATTGCCAGTCAATGCCTGCTCGCAGCGCATCCAGGTCCATTCCTTCGACGACCGAAAGGTTATTCATGATGTAGTCACGAATATCCGGAGGGCTCGGCACGATACCGAAGCCACAATTACCCATCACACAGGTTGTTACGCCCAGCGATGGAGACGGTGAACAAGTTCGATCCCAGGTGACCTGTGCATCAAAATGGGTATGTAAATCGACAAAGCCCGGCATGACGGCCAAACCGGCTACATCAATTACCTTAGAGGCGGCAGGCGTCTCTTTACCAAGTGCGACGACCTTTCCGTCTTTCACCGCAAGATTTCCCTGTACTGGGTCGGCACCGGTCCCGTCATAAATTTCAGCGTTTTTGATCAGCAAATCGGCCATCGTCGTTCCCTTTCCCACGCTTCTGCAACGGTTAAGTCTAAGCAGCCTAGAGCATCACGAGCAAATCGCAGCATTCCGAACGTGACCCGTTCCCAGAAATCACTATTGTGACGCCCGAATCAATCCTTGCGAAATGGTAACACTTTATGGCCAACCTTTCGCCTGATACGGGCGGCAGCGACCAACCAGATAGTCGCTACGCTTGGTGGCGGCTTTTGATCGCCCTTGGTCTCGCCACGATTGGAGGGATTGGGCTGTGGTCGGTCGTGGTAGCGCTGCCAGCTATCGAGGCGGAGTTCGGCGTCGATCGAGGCAGCGCGTCAATTCCCTATTTTGCGACGATGATTGGCTTTGCCATAGGCGGCGTGATGATGGGACGACTGACCGACAAATTGGGGGTCCAGGCGCCAGTCATCCTTGGATCGATCTCGATTGCGCTCGGCTACGTCCTGGCGTCTCAGGCTACCAGCATGTGGCAGTTCATCCTGGCACAAGCACTACTGATCGGCATGTTCGGCAGTTCCGCAACCTTTGGCCCGCTAGTCGCCGACATCACGCTCTGGTTCGTCCGGCGACGAGGCATTGCCGTCGCCATTGTCGCCAGCGGCAACTATCTCGCCGGTACCATCTGGCCACCACTGCTACAATTCGCCATCGACACGTTCGGCTGGCGCGCGGCGCATATTGGTATCGGTATATTCTGCTTAGTGACGATGCTGCCGCTCGCACTTGCGCTCCGCAAACGGACTGTCTCGGACGAGATGGGAATTACCGCCTCCAGTCGGGTCCTATTAGCGAAAATTCAAATGTCGCCATCGAAAATTCAGGCACTTATCGTCATCGCCGGCTTCGCCTGCTGCATGGCCATGGCGATGCCGCAGGTACACATCGTCGCCTATTGCGGTGATCTTGGCTACGGAGTAGCGCGCGGTGCAGAGGTACTATCATTGATGCTGGGTTTCGGCATTGTCAGCCGCCTCCTCTCCGGTTGGATCGCGGACCGCATTGGTGGGCTCAGAACCCTATTGCTCGGCTCCAGCCTGCAATGCCTAGCCTTGCTGTTTTACATCCCCTTTGACGGTTTGACTTCCCTCTACGTCGTCTCCGCCATGTTCGGCCTTTCGCAGGGAGGTATCGTACCAAGCTATGCGCTGATCGTACGCGAATATTTCCCGGCGCGGGAAGCCGGTGCGCGGGTTAGCCTAATCTTAATGGTTACCATCGCCGGCATGGCGGTAGGCGGTTGGATGTCTGGAGAGATATATGATCTGACCGGTTCCTACCAAATGGCCTTCCTCAACGGCATCGCCTGGAACCTACTAAATATGTCGATTGCTTTCTGGCTGCTGGCGGGGCGCTCGAAAGCGACACCAGCGGCGGTTTAGAACCGCCGCACGAATTACGACTGCTTTGTCCGTGCCGCCCAGGGTTCGCGGGCAAAGATACGATGTACCATAGGTTCGAAAGCCGAAAGCGGCATGGTGTCGTAGTCAGGATCAAAAGATTCCTGGTCCCAATTCTCGCAGAAGTCGACACACAACTGAAAGGCCGGATGGTCCCGGTATCTTTCGCGCGTGTTGCGGTCCTTACCGACGTGATGGAAATAGTAATAGCCCTGAAACAAGCCATGATGACACACGACCCAATAGGTGTCCCAGCCGACATATGGCCGAATGATTTCGCCGGCGAACTGGTCATGGTTTTCGGGGGCGAAGGGTACGCCGATATCATGCAACAGCGCCGCTACGACCATTTCCTCGTCCGCACCGTCGCGGAAGGCGCGCGTCGCGCTCTGCAATGAATGCATGCGCGTATCGACATTTTCGCCTGGAATCCCTTCCAGCACCGTATCCAAATAAGTCAAAAGGCGGCCTGGCGTGAGTTTCTTATAGGCGATCTCATTTTCCGCCATCAACGTGTAATCTGCCTGTGTCCCATCCTTCATTCGCAGATAGCTCACCTTTGTGTTCTGTTCGGCCATGATTTCACTCACTTTCTTTGCCCAATTGTGACGTCCTTACCCGCAACTCTTCCACCGCTTCGGGATTGACCAGCGACGACAGGTCACCAGCGTTTTCGCCAAGTACGACAGAGCGCACGACACGACGCATGATTTTCATGTTGCGGGTCTTGGGCAGGTCAGAGACGAATAAGATGTCGCGGGGCCGATAGGAGCGACCAAGTGCATCGGTCACCGCATTAGATAGCGCCCCACGCAAACCGTCACCGGTGTCTTCACCAGGCATGGGCACACAAACGCAGCACAGGGCCGCGCCTTTTACCGCGTCGGGAACACCAATTACAGCGGCCTCGGAGACGCGGCCGCTCGACATCAAAGCACCCTCAATTTCAGTAGGTCCAGTCCGCTTACCAGAGATATTGATTACATCATCCGAACGACCGGTTACATACCAATATCCGTCTTCGTCGATCATCGCCCAGTCACCCTGACGCCACTTATCGCCATACATACCCCAATAGCCATCGAGATAACGCTCGTTGTCGCGCCATAGACCCCGTGTATTACCGATGGATGGTGTAGTCATCACCAATTCGCCGAGCACCCCAGGCGCCGCTTGGTTGCCCTCCGCATCCACAACCATCGCACCCGTTCCTGGCATGGGGCCAGAAAAGGTGCCTGGTTTCATTGGCTCCAGAATGCTGCTCGAAATGATGCCACCGAAACACTCAGTGCCACCGCAGTAATTTAGAATCGGAACGGATTCGCCGCCAACCCTCTGAAACAGCCATCGCCAAGCATCTTCGGTCCAGGGCTCGCCAGTCGAAGCCATAATGCGCAGCTTAGAATAGTCAAACCCATCGACCTCGTCGCCATAGCGCATCATGCCGCGCACGGTCGTTGGCGCGATACCAAGCCAAGTCACGCCATATTCTTGCATTAAGCGCCAGTGGCGCGCGGCATCCGGATAATCCGGCGTTCCTTCGGCGACAACAAGCGAACCTCCGAAAAAGCTGGTCGCCAAACCAGTAAAAGGTCCAACGACCCAACCCATATCGCTGACCCACATCATCCGGTCGGATTCCTTGAAGTCGAAACACAGGCCGATATCGAGGGCGAGTTTACCGATTGATCCGCAGTGAGTGGCGATGACACCCTTTGGCCTGCCGGTTGTACCGGAGGTGTAGACCAGGAATGCCATGTCTTCAGCACCCATCTTCTCAGTCGGCGTTTCAATAGGTTGGCCTGCCGTCACTTCGTGCCACCAATGGTCACGGCCAGCCATCATCGGGCAATCGATCCGATCGCCGAGCCTCCTGATTACGAATACGTCGCGGACGGACGGGCATTCGGCGAGCGCCTCATCGAGAACCGCCTTCATGGCACCCTCATTGCCACGGCGCAGTGTGCCGTCCACGGTAACGACCGCCTTCGCCTCGGCATCGTTGAGCCGGACCGCGATCGGCTGTGGGCCGAAACCAGAGAATAGCGGCAACACCGCAGCGCCAATTTTCATGATCGCGAACATCGCTGCAAAACTCTCTGGCAACATCGGCAGGTAAAGGCCCACCACATCACCCTTACCTATACCTTGGGCCTTCAGCGCCGAAGCGAAGCGGCAAATTTCAGCATCCATTTCCGCATAAGTCAGTGACCGCGTCGCACCATCTTCGCCTTCCCATTCGATCCATATCTTGTTCCAGACCGCCGTTCCGCGGTGCTTGTCGATGCAGTTGAGAACGATATTGGTCGTACCATCGACACACCATACCGGCCATTGAACCCCTTTCGAAGTGTCGAGAACCCGGCTGTAGGGCTTGTAAAAGCGGATGTCGAGAAACTTTAGCAAAGCGTTCCAATACCAATGCGGATCCTCGTCCGCACGAGCACATAAAGCTGCTCGGTCGGGTAGCCCGGCTTGATCAAGAAACGCCTGGAACCGACTTTTACGGCGCAATTCCTCCGACGGGTGCCAGACGATTTCATCACCCAGTTTTTTCTGATTTTTCGACATCGCCTCTATCCCAGCCTGCGGAAATGGCAGCATAGCGAAACATATCCTTATGCGCGCCTTTAGCACGGGAACAAAGCGAAGGATAATATGTCAGTAGTGATCAAAAGGAGGACATCATGCGCCATTTCCACGGCAGCTGCCATTGCGGCAATCTCGAAGTCGACTACTACACGACCGTTGCGGCAGAAGACGCCGCAGTGCGTGCGTGTCAGTGCTCGTTCTGCCGGAAACATGATGCTCGAGCGCTTTCGGATCCAGCCGGATCCATCAAGATCACTGCGCACGACCCTGAGGCCTTAGAGCGCTATCAGTTCGGCTTCAAGGCGATCGCGTTCCTGTTTTGCCGTAAATGCGGCGTCTATGTCTCCGCCTATCGACAGGACGGCGAAAACGCCTACGCGAATGTAATGGTGAACGTCTTAGACGAACGCATTAGATTTCCGGACCCAGCACCGGCGGATCTCGAAGGTGAGAGCCGCGAAGACAAGGCAAACCGACATCGTTCGAAGTGGACGCCAGCCACTCTCACCTTGGGTTATTAAGCCCTTAGGCCGGCGGCGCTTCTGCGGCGAAGGTTGTCCGGTGCATTAATCGCCGCAGCGGCAAATTGTAATCCTGAACTGCCATGTGCTGCACCGTACAGTTGTCCCAAATCAGGACATCGCCCTCTTGCCACTGATGACGGTAGATGTATTCCGGACGGGTAATGTGATCCGCCAGCGCTTCGATTAGACGCTGCGCTTCTTCATCGTCGACCCCTTCGATCCCAGTGCAATCATCGCGCATCACGTAGAGACACTTTCGGCCCGTGTAAGGATGGGTGCGCACGATGGGGTGGCACACCGGAGGGAACCGATCACGCTGTTCCTGGGAGATTACCTGAGCGCGCTTGCGCCCAGAAAAATCGAATTCAGCCCGACGACCTGCTAATCGATCCTTCATCGATCCCGGCAAATCATCATAGGCCACATGGGTTGCAGCGAAGCATGTATCGCCAAGTATGAGGCCGTCCTGATGGGGGACCTCACGGGCACAAAGAATAGTGCCACGCGGCGGATTAGCCGTGTAACACATATCACTGTGCCAGTGTTGCCCCGCACGCTTGACGCCGATATCACGGCCGCCTTCCTGAACGTTCGAGATCACTACGACACCGGGATGGTTAGCTAGCCCGTGATCCTCGCCAAACACGTTGAACTGCAAATCACCAAACCGTCTCGAAAAATCGAGTAATTCGTCTGGCGAAATCGACTGGTTCCGAAAAAAAATTACACCATGTTCGTTGTAGGCGTCCTCTACTGCTCCGAAGGTATTTTCGTTGAGCGGTTGCGATAGATCGACCCCACGAATTTCTGCGCCAACCGGCGCATCACTCTGAACGACTTTCAATGCCATGTCCTGATCTCTTCCCAGTTACGAAGAAAAGCATTACCTCATCTACGGCAACCCCGATGATGGCGAAAGTTAGGGTTCGGAGTCAAAAACTGCCACTATTCTGACGCGTTTACCTCTGGATAAAGGTTACCAATTAGTTCTCTATGACGATATCCCATGCCTTGTCTGGGATTAAAAGATGTAGTCAGAATTTAAGATCGCACGGGACAGTCACCTGACATTTAAATAATGATTTGGAGGAGGAGCTTTGAGAAAGTTTTTTATTTTTGTAGCTGTACCCGTGAGCCTCTTTCCATTCACACTAGAAACTCCCATCTCAAACCAAACATTGCCAATCTGTCGATTCGACCGAACTTGCGTCTCTCACAGCCACTTTTAGCCTGGATTGGTGCGGCTTCGCCGCTCATGGTGGATCGAATTGAAGAATAAGAACTAGGTACCCCTGAACAGCCGTCTGATCAACGCCCACAACGCACCGAAGAATATCGAACCGCCAGCAATCTCCGTCACCTCCGCCTCACGCCCCTCTAGCAGAGCCTGAATATTCGCCGAGAAGTCCCGCGTGATCCTTGCAGCAACATCGGTGATGATACCACCGCGAGCAAATTGAGCGAGGCTACCGGTCAGCGCGTATGAAACTGCAACGTCGACCTTCGCCTGATCCCCCGAACCGGTCACGGCGAAGCGAACTTCACCGCGAACGCTTGAGCCGCTGCCACTGTCGCGGCCATGGCCAATGACCGTGCCCGTGCATGCCACATCGTCGAACGCGATAGTCGCCGCGCCATCGAACGACGCGGTTATTGGGCCGAGCTTGACAGCGACCTGACCCTCTAACTGACCATCTGCCGGTAGCGCAGTTATCGTCACACCCGGCATACAGGTGGCGACCGCTTCTATGTTACGGAAAATGGCCCAAACCTCGTCCGCCGAGTGCGCGACGGTAAAGCTTTGCTGCAGTTCCGGCGCGTCGGACGGCAGTGTCGCCAATGGCGCCGCGGCCGGTGACAATGAAGTAGATATATCGCGTTCCACCTTAAATGTCGGTTTCGCCTCTGCCAGCGCCGGTGTACCGAGGCAACTGCGGACAGCGCGCACAATTCCGACATAACCGGTGCAACGGCACAAATTCCCACTGAGCTCCTGACGCACCCGCGCCTCATTCGCGTCTGGTAGACGGCCGACGATATCGTAGGATGAGATTAGCATTCCCGGCGTGCAGTAACCGCATTGCAACGCGTGTTCCCGTGTAAAAGCGGTCCGCAGCGCATCCATACGCAAATCGTTATCGTACGACTCGATGGTGCGTACCTCCGCCCCATCACAAGCCACAGCAAAGGCGAGACAGCTGCGCGCTGGGGCACCGTCGATCATAACCGTGCAGGCGCCACACACCCCCTGCTCGCAGCCAATATGGGTCCCAGTCAAAAACAATTCCTCACGCAGAAAGTCCGCCAGGTTGGTACGCGGCGCCACTTCGGCCGTCACCGCTTCACCATTCACCGTAAGCGTGACCCGTTTCATGCCATCCGCACCCCTGCGATCATCGCGGCGCGCTTGCCTGCGACAAAGTGTACCTGCTGATCATAGGCATCCATGTCGGGCTGTGCGTCGATCGCGACGCGCACCGCCTCGTCACTGTAGGGTCCGTCAATGACTAGGGGCGGGCCATTGGTCGCGCCTAACACGGTGCGGGTAGTGTCACCATCTTGCAGCACTGCGCCAATCGCCTCGGCAAAGTCGCCCTCCTTGCGGCAAAATTTGTAAAAGCCCCATTTCGCGCTCTCCGACAGAACCGGCACCGAAACAGCACGCAGAATCTCTCCTTGCTGCAAATCGGTTTCGAAAGCGCCCTTGACGAAGGACGCAACAGGAATGCGCCGTTGGCCCGCTGCTCCGGTGGCAATGACATCTGCCCCCAGCGTCGACAGGCACGTCAGCCAGTCCGCCGCCGGATCGGCATGAACCAAACTGCCTCCAATGGTCCCGCGGTTACGTACCGCCCGATAAGCGATATTCCGCGCAACTGACGCCATGGCTTTATTGGTTACATCGCGCAGATTGCCATCCTCGATCGCGGTATGGGTCACACAAGCACCCAGCCGCAACGTTCCATCCTCTCTTGAAGTCTCGCGCAGCGCTTCGATTGCGGTGATGTCAACCAGCAGGGTCGGCTGTACCAGCCGCAGGTTCAGCATCGGCCCAATAGACTGCCCACCGGCCAGGACCCGCGCGTTCGGTTGGGCAAGCAACACAAGTGCTTCATCAAGCGTCGCCGGACGTTCATAGTCAAACTCGACCGGCTTCATGCCTGTGCCGCCCGGATCAGGGCGAGCAGCCGACGCGGGGATATCGGCGTCGCATCGACCTCTGCGCCCATATCCTTCAGCGCATCGTTGATCGCATTGCCAATCGCCGCAGGCGGGCCAATGGCACCGCTTTCGCCGATACCCTTTTGCCCGAAGCGGGTATAGGGCGAAGGCGTCTCCATGTGCAGTATGCGCAGGTCTGGCACCTCGACTGGTCCTGGCAACAGATAGTCCGCCAGGGTGGAGGCCAGCGGCTGTCCCTGCCTGTCATAGGGCATCTCTTCATAGAGTGCAGTGCCGATGCCCTGCGCCGTGCCGCCATAAACCTGGCCGTCGACGACCATAGGGTTAACCAGCACGCCGCCATCCTCGACCACGACATAGTCGAGGATCTCAACGTGGCCAAGCTCCGGATCGACGGCTACAACCGCAGCATGCGCGGCATAACTGAAGGTGCCGGTATCACGATCCGGCTTATAGCCGACCGTAACCTCGAGTCCCGCGGGATCAACGTCGGGCGGCAGATCTTGCGGCTTCAGATACCAAACGCGCGCAATCTCGGCGAGGCTAACCGTGCCACTAGGAGCTACGACCTGCCCTCCTTCGATACGGACATCGTTCACCTCAGCCTGCAACAGGGAAGCACCAATCTGCGACGCCCGCTCGCCAATCGCCTCGCAGGCGGTAGCAACGGCACCGCCGGACATCACCATACAGCGCGAGCCCCAGGTGCCGGTCGAATATGGCGTGTACTGTGTGTCACCATGTACCAGCTTTACCCGGCTGATCTCGATGCCCAGAACTTCATTCGCGACCTGCGCCAAGGTGGTCTCCAACCCCTGTCCGTGGCTATGAGCCCCAATCCGCAGTTCCAATTCACCGTCCGGCGTAAGACGTGCGTTGCACTGCTCGTGCCCCGGGACCATAGGGATACCCCAGCCGGAATAAACCGACGTGCCATGTGACCCCTGCTCACAGAATATAGACAAGCCAATACCAACCAGCCTGCCATCCGCCTCACCTTCTGCTTGACGGGCTCGCACCGCTGCCAGGTCGATTGCGTCGACCGCGCGGCGCAGACATTCCGGATAGTCGCCACTGTCGAAATGTTTCTTAGTGATGTTGTTAAACGGCATGGCCTCAGGTGGCACTAGGATCATCTGACG
>Ga0114933_10001072_pt1 | contig 31387 bp, 22 predicted proteins | sample 4SBtaG_FD_89691 | JGI IMG/M metagenome (GOLD analysis project Ga0114933, IMG submission 89691) | Deep subsurface microbial communities from Kolumbo volcano to uncover new lineages of life (NeLLi) - 4SBTROV12_W25 metaG | ecosystem: Environmental > Aquatic > Marine > Volcanic | place: Kolumbo... | reverse complement strand
GGCGGCGGCGGTGGCGTCGGCGGGCCTTCGAAGGTGCCGGTCGCTGGCGGCAACGCCCAAAACGTCGGCAACAAGGTGTCGGGCGGCGGTGGCGCGTGCGGCGTCGGTGGCGTCGGTGCGGGCGGTGGCGGCGGCTCCGGCGGCGCGATTCACCTTTCAGCCGTGTCCGTAAAGGTGCTCGGAATCGTCAGCGCCGAGGGCGGCAAGGGCGCCGACACCCAAAAACTCACTTATCCACCCAAGCTCGGCGGCGTCGACCATTCCAATGGCGGTAAGGGCGGCAAAGGCGGCGTCGGTGCCGTCGGCAGCCACGGCGGCAAGGGAGGCGACGGCTGGATTCGCGTCGGCTCTTCGGAACCGCCCGTGCTGACCGGCAAATTCACCGGCAAGTTCATCTCCGGCCAGCCCTGACAGCCCTCAGCACGCTGCGCCGATCCGAGCCCGTTGCACCCGAATGTTCGCTCGGGTTTGGTATGGTGCGCGCCGGAGTCGCGATGAATCTGCACGTTTTCCAGCCGTCTCGCGTGCATCGATCGCCGCGTACACCCGCGCAACCGCGTCGCCTCGCGCTGTTGGCCACGGCGATCGTCTTGAGCGCGGCTGCGTGCAGCGGGGACCCGGAAATCCCGAAAGACGAGACCAACGACGCGACCGTCGATGCTGCCGTCGATGCTGCCGTCGCCGCCGACACCGCCGTCGCCGACAACGGGGTGAGCTTTCCCGACACCCTCGGCACCGATACGGGGGAAGACGAATGCCCCGGCGGGCCAGGCTGCCCGTGCGCGACGAACAACCAATGCGACACCGCGCTCTGCATCGAGGCCCCGACCGGCAAGCAGTGCGCCCGCCACTGCGTAGACGAGTGTCCCGGCGACTTCGCGTGCCAACCGGTGAAGGGGCCCGGCGGCGACACGATCACGATCTGCGTGCCCAAGTTCAATCGGCTGTGCAACCCGTGTCAGGCGACCAAGGACTGTGCCGCAATCGGGTTGGACGGCAGCAGCTGCGTCGATCACGGCAACGCTGGAGCGTTTTGCGGCGTCAAATGTACCGGCGACGTGCAGTGTCCCGCGGACTATACGTGCGCCGACGTCAAGACAGTTGAGGGCTCCGACACCAAGCAATGCGTGCCCAAGGCCGACGCGTCGTCGGGCGGCGCGATCGGGACGTGCACCTGCAGCAAGCTGGCGTCCGATTTGAAGCTCGCGACGTCGTGCATCGCCGAGAAGCTCGAGGACGGCAAGAAGCTGGTCTGCAAAGGCGTCCGAGCGTGCGGCAAAGACGGTTTGGGCGCCTGTACAGCCGCTGACCCCAAACCCGAGGCCTGCGACGGCGAGGACAACGACTGCGACGGCAAGATCGACGAGGGCAGCTGTGACGACGGCAACCCCTGCACGTCCGAGGTGTGCGCCGGCGCCAAGGGATGCGCGAGCCAGGACCTCGACGGCATTCCGTGCGATGACGGCAACGCCTGCACCGACAAAGATGGCTGCGCGAAGGGAATCTGCATCCCGGGAGCCGCCAAGAATTGCGACGACAAGAACCCGTGCACCAAGGACTCGTGCGACATGGCCAAGGGCTGCACGCAAACAGCCGACGACAACAAACCTTGCAGCGACGACAACCCGTGCACGCTCGGCGATACGTGCGCCAAACAGGTCTGTCAGCCCGGCAAAAACAAGCCCTGCGCCACCGCCAAGGCGTGCCTGGTCGCGTCCTGCAGCCTGGTCGACGGCAAGTGCAAGTTCACGAACGCGACGACCGGCAAGTCCTGCTCAGACGATGACGCGTGCACCAAGGACGACGGCTGCGACGGCGGCGTCTGCCTCGGCAAAAAGGTGACATGCGACGACAATGACGCGTGCACCGACGACTACTGCGACGGCAAGAAAGGCTGCAACTCCAAGCCGAACACCGCCGGTTGCGAAGACGGCAACCCGTGCACAGCTGGCGACAAGTGCGCCGCAGGAGTCTGCAAGCCCGGCAAACCCAAGCCATGCGACGACGGCAATCCGTGCACATCCGACCAATGCGACCCGAAGACGGGAGGCTGCAAGGGCGACGGCGCGCCGCTCAACGGCAAGGCCTGCGACGCCGACAACAGCGCGTGCACCGCCAACGACGCGTGCAACAACGGCAAGTGCACCGTCGGCAAGGCCAAGAAATGCGACGACGGCAACACGTGTACCGAAGACCTCTGCGACGCTGCCAAGGGCTGCATTACCAAACCGAAATATGCCGGGGCTTGCGACGCCGACGGGACCAAGTGCACCGAAAACGACAGCTGCAAGGCCGGTGTCTGCAAAGCCGGTCCCAAGAAGGTGTGCGACGACAAAAACCCGTGCACCAAAGGCACCTGCAACCCCGATTCGGGCAAGTGCTTCTACCTGCCGCTCGCCAACGGCACGCCCTGCGGTCCCAACGGCGCCAAGTGCAAGGTCGCCACCTGCATCGAAGGCTGCAAACCCAAGGTCGAAAAGAAGTGCCACACCGGCGACGTCTGGTGGTTCGATAGCTGCAACAAGGCCACCGAAGTCGCAACCAAGTGCGGCACGGGGTTTTGCGTCGCCCCGGGCTGCGTCAAGGCCAACTACAACGGCAAGTTCTACGTGACCGCCAGCCCGAGCCAGCAGAACGTTCCGGGCCTTGGTGTCGTCAAATTCGCGCCGCTCGTCATGACCGTCACCGACTGGGGCACAAACCTACTGCAGGGCGATGTTTCGATCGGTGGCCAGAAGATTTCGTTCACCGGCAAACTGGTCGGCAAGACGTGGACGGCCAAGACCACGTTCCTCCAAAAAGGCGGGATCTTGCCGATCACGCATAAGATGACGTTGACCGCATTCTTCAAGGTCGATCCAGCCAAGACGGCCAAGGCCAAACCCGACATGTTCACCGGCACGATCCTCGACACGTTGTCGGCGAGCGGGTTCAACCTCGGCACCGTCGTCTGGAAGGTCACCGGCAAGCGTCAGTAGGCGAAAAGCGAAGCTGTTCGCGGCAAAACGACCGTGTTCTTGCGACGGTAGCAACGCGGTGGTTCCATGACGACATGAGCACCCGCTGCGGCCACTGCAACTTCGATAACGAGGCGGATTCACACTGTTGCAGCAAATGCGGAAGGGCCATGCCCGCGGCCGATCTTGCGGTCGGGACGCTCATCGATGGCGACCGACTGCGCATCACCAAGAGGCTCGGCGCCGACGATCTTGGGGTCATCCTCAAGGCCCATGACGCCCAGACCGGCGAAGAAGTTGTCGCCAAGCTGATCCACAAGGAGCTGCTGGCCCCGCCCGGTCGCGAACGCACGCTGGCCGAGGCGGACCGGTGTCGCGGTATCGAGCACCGGAACGTCATTGGAGTCGGCCGGCACTTCGATGTCGGCGAACGGCTCGCCTTTCAGCGCGATTTCCTGGTCGGAAGCACGGTGGCAAACACCATCAAGAACCAGCCGCTCGGGTGGAAAGAGGCGGCCGGAGCGATGTGTGGCGTTCTCGGCGGGCTCGGCGCGCTGCATGCCCACGACATGATCCACGGCGATATCAGCCCGACGACCGTCGTCATAACCGAGGACGGAACCGCCCGGATCATCGAGGTTGTCGGGCATTTCTTGCGGCGCCGTCGCGACAAAGCGCGGGCCGGTGGACTCCAGCGCGCTGAATTCGTGGCCCCTGAGCAGATCAAGTCGCGGCGCCAGGACGCCCGGACAGATGTGTACCTGGTCGGGTTGCTGGCCTACCTCTGCATGACCGGGAAGATGCCGTTCAAGGCGAGCCATTGGTTTGAGTGGCACGCCGCCCACATGGCGCAGGAACCGGACCTCGACAGCCTTGCGAGGGTCGCCCCCGAGACCGTCGTTGACGTGATCGCCCAGGCGCTCGCCAAGGCCCCCGAAGCGCGCTGGGAATCTGCAGCGGCGATGGCGCGCGCGCTCGAACATGCCTCAAAGGAGGCGGCTGGCTGGGTCGCGCCGGTGATCGCAGCTCCGGTTCATGATGTCGATCCGAGCGCTCCCTCACCATCCGCGCCCGCCGAACCTGGTTTGCTGCAGCGCATCGGCGCCCCGGGGATCGCAGCGATCGTGCTCGTGATCGGGCTCATCGTAGGAGCGTTCTACGCGCTGTCGACGGACGATGGTCCCGCTCGCCACGCCGAACATGACGCGGCTGCGGTCCATCCGCCTCGACCGGCGAAAGTGAACAAGGCACCAGCCAAGAAGTCCACCGCGGTCGCCGTCGCGTCCGTCGCGGAAGGCAAGGCCGAAGCTGCTCCCGCGAAACGAAAAGCGGTCCCGGCACACGCCAGGAAACGGGGGGCTGCTCGTGGGCGATCGGCAGCCGCACCGATCGCTGCGGGTCACGGCACGACCGACTCGAACGACCCGGCTCCGGATGACCCGACCGGTGGGCCCGTCGACCCGGCGCTGCTGGCCGCCCGAAACGCCTCTGCCGCCCTCGCCGCCGCACAAGGAGAGCCTGGCGCAGCGCCCGTTCTTGCCGCCCCTACCGTCCCGAAAGCCCGCGTGGCCGCCTCCGAAGAGCCCCCGTCTGCCCCGATCGCTCCTGCCGCCAAGCCGGGAAGCCCACCGGAGGCGCTCCCAACACCGGCCGATCCGGTGCCTGAGCTGCCCGCGCCGGGAGCCGATCCGACCTTTCAACGCCATCGCGCCGCGCGAATCGATGAAGACCGTAAGCCGCCGCCAGTCGACAGCAAAAAACCGCCTCCGTCTTCGATCAACTGCAACCGGGACGCGATCAAGGCCGTGTTCCGCCGCAATCGGGCCGCCGTCTTCTTCTGCTACAAGCGCCGCTTGCGCGACGATCCGACGCTGTACGGCAAAATCACCGCCACCGTGATCATCAATGCGCAGGGGCGAATGGCCTCGACGAAGGTTGTGAAGGACACGCTTGGCGACGATGCGGTAAGCCAATGCATGCGCCGCCAGCTGCGGATTTGGCGCTTCCCCACGCTCTCAGATGGGGGCTCCTGCGCGTTTCAGCAGACCTGGCACTTCCGATCCAAGTAGCCGCACCGGAACAGCCCGGCGCCCGCGATGGGGCATTTTGCGTCCCGGTGTGCGTTTTTCCTGATTGATCGAATAGCACGGCAAGCGGTACGTTGTAGGGCGAACATCGTAGGGCCGGAGGCCGCCATGCACACGTTCAACGCGACTTTGACCAAGAGCTCGACTCGGTGGCGCAGCATCTTTGTCGCCAGCGTCATCGCTTCAAGCGTCGCGCTCGGTGGCTGTGTCATGCAGATCGACGAAGACGGCCGCCTCTCGCACGGCTTCCTCGGCGGTGTGTTCGACATCGAGAACCACCCCTACACGCCGGGTGAAGACTGGTCGGGTTGGGCCAAAATCAAGTACGACCTGGTGCAGACGGATTGCCCCAAAGAGAACCGCGGTGAGTGGCTCGATGGTCAGCACGGTTGGGTCGAGATCCACAAGGACGACATGACGCTCGGCTTCGAAGGCTTCCCGCCGCTCGAAGGCACGATGAAGGACAACAAGGCCGACGTCAGCGGTGAGATGATCTTCATGACGGACGACGGCAAGACCCGCTGCGCGGTCGACGGCAACGCCCGCTTGAACGACCACCAGATCGACGGCGAAGTCACCGAAGAACTGTCTGGCGGCACGAATTGTTCGACCACGGGCAGCTATCGCGCTCAATTGCCCCGCGCCCAGTAGCAAGGCAACGCCCGGTCGACCCGGGTCCGAGGGTCCGTTCCCAGCCGATAACTTGACGGCCACCTTGTGCGGCCTTGTGATCGTGGCGCAACTGCAACGCGATGCGAGGTCGATGTGTTCGAACTGCCACGACGCCATTTGGCCGACTCCCGGACGACAGGCGTTCGCCAGCGGCTGAACCGGGTTGCGCGATCCGTGTCGATCGCGGTGCTCTCCATTGCGCTAGCTGGCTGCGGCGGCGCTGAGAAGACGGCGGCGAAGTCGGCCAAACCGTCTCTCGCGACGCCCCAGGGGTCGCTTGTTCCGAGGCTGGGCGCGCGTTGTTTCGACCAGCAGACCCGTCTCGAAAAGCGCGTGCATGCCGAAAAAGCCAGGCCGATGCGCATCTCGGTTCGGCGGAGCCCGGTAACTGCCAGGTTCAACGGCGCAAAGGCCAAACCCATGCTCGCGGGCGAGGTCATGCTGGACGACGTCTTCGCGACCGCTGTGCGAAAGGGGCGCGTGCGGTCGGCGTTCGTGCTCGGATTGGCCGGGACAGGCAAGTCCGCGTTCGCCAAGACCCTCGAACAGCGCATCTGTGAAGACCTTCCGACCGTCGTCGTGCGCGCGACCAAGATCGCCGATGGTGGCAGTGGCAACCCGGTGCTCGCAGCGGCGGCGGCGCGTTTCGGCCTCAAGCTTCCCAAGGACCAGCTGCCCGGCGCCAACATCAACGCGGGCCTGGCCGGCAAACCCTGGCTGCTTGTCCTCGACGGCATCGACGAGCTGCCCCTGACCCGGCGCCCCGACGTGCTCGTTCACGTGCGCAGCGCAATCAAGAAGTGGCCCGCGATGCGCATGATCGTGATTGCACGCCCACCGATCTACACGCCCGCGTTCAAGCTGCCCGAGATCACTGGCGTTCTCGAACTGATGCCGCAGACCTGCGACGACGTGGACGCATCGCTGCAAGCATGGAAGAGCAAGGACAGCCGGCTCGCGAATATCGACAAGCTGCTCGCGAGCTACAAGCTCAACGCCAAGGTGAAGTTCGACGGCGAATGTCACCTGCGGCAGGTGATGACGTGGCGGGACGTCACGATGGCGATGGATCTCGCGCGCTCGGCCGAACAGGGTCACTACCTGGCGCCGGCGGAGACCTTTGATGGCAGCCGTTCAGCCCTCTTCGCGCTTTGGATCAAAGCCGACCTCGACATGGTGCTCAAGCGCGCTGGTGTCGCGCCGGATCGAGCGCTGGAGCTCATCGACCGCATGATGCACACCATCTCCCCCAAGGTTGGCGGGCCGCTCGTCTTCCGCTCCAAGCGGTGCGAGATCACCTCCAACAGCATGGCGCTGACGGGCACATCGGACCTTTGTCGGCTGCTGTTCCGCGCGCACATTTTCAGCAGCAAACGCAGCGATGGGACCTTCGTGTTCGCCAATCGATCGGTGGAAGAGTGGTTCATCGCTCATCGCATCAACGAAGAGATGAAGCGCGCTGCCAACCCGAGCTGCGACGTCGTCGGAAAACTCCACCAGCTCTACGAATCGACCGATATCGCGGCGTTTTTGCTCGGTATGAGCGAGGGACGGCGCTGCACGGCGACCGCTTTGCGGACTCTTTGCTCATCTCACTGCGAGCAGCGCGACCTGGCTCGAATCGCCGAACGTGGCCTGCCGACCGGGCCAACTCGCGCGGCTGCGATCGCAAATGCGCGCAAGGAATTGGTCGATGGAGCGCCCGAGAGCAAGTGCGCGCTCAAGGTCCTCGATTCGCTCGCAAAATAGCCGCAGGACGGCGCGGGATGGTGACGCACCGCTGTCGTTCGATGACATCGGCCAGTTTCGTCCACTGACGATCGTCGAGTTGCTTGCGTGCTACCATGCAGACGTTAGATTCGGCGCCGATCCACCTGTCCAGAAAATCGATTCAGGGACAGGCCCTACTTCAGCACGACTTTGACCGGCTTGTCCGATGACTTGCCCAGTCCGTCGCCGAGCTGCCCCATGCTCCCACTGCCCCAGCAATAGACGCTGCAAGTCGCGTCGATCGCGCACGTTGCGTGGTCCCCGGTATCGATCGCGACGGCGGCTTTCATGCCGAAATGAGCGATCGGTTTGAGCACCTTCTTCTGTGCCTTCGGCCCGATCTCGCCGTAGTCGTTGTCGCCCCACGTCAACACGGCGTTGCCCGGGGTCAGCGCGACGTTGTGGTCGCGTCCGGCCGCGATGGCGTGGGCCTTGATGCCGGTCAGGAGTGTCGGCTTGGTCTTGTCGGAGGTGTCGCCGAGGCCAAGCGCGCCCCAGAGCCCGTATCCCCAGCAGTGCACCTGGTTGTTGACCCCGGCGGTACAGACATGGGCATTGCCGACACCGACCGCCGCGACGGGTGGCAGGCCGGGCACGACCGTCGGGACGGTGACTTTCGACGTCAGATCCCCGACGCCGAGCAGGTCCTTGTCGTTCTTGCCCCAGCACATCAGGCCGTTGCCTTTGCGCACGGCGCAGGTGATCCCCTCCCCGGCGGCGACGGCGACGGCATCGTGGATCCCGATCGCCTTGACGGGCGCGCACTTCTGCCCGGAGCACTTCTTCTTGTGGCCCAGCTGTCCGTACCAGGAACGCCCCCAGCACCAGACCTCACCGGCGGCTGTGACCGCGCATGAATGGTCATGTCCGGCGGCCACCCCGATCGCGTCGACCGGCCCAGCAACCTTGAATGGGGTGCCGACCTGGTTGCTCGTCGATCCGGTTGCAGCAACCTGCCCGCTGAAGTTTTCGCCCCAGCACCACACACCTCGCGCGCCCGGTTTGCCCCACGCCGCGATGCACGCATGCTGATCGGAAGCTGCGATGTCCACGGCCTGTCCGGACCACTTGATCGCCATCGCTTTGTTGCTGAATTGCAGCTTGGCCCACGACGTGCTGCCGAGCTGTTCCTTGTTGTTGTTGCCCCAACAGACGACGCCGTCCTTGGTCGTCGCGCAGGCGAAATCGGTTCCCACGGCGATGTGCCGCGCCCAGCCGGCACCTCCAGAGCACCCGTAGTCGAGCTTGGGCAACACCAGACCGCCCGTGTCGACAGATCCGGCGTCGGCCTGAACGGTGTCCCCAGCTTTTGCGTCGACCGCTACGCCACCGTCGACGGAAGCGGCGTCTTTCGCGACTGTTGTATCGACCGCTGCGGTATCGAACCATGGGCCGGCGTCCTGCGGAGTTGAATCGGCTGCTTTCGCGACGTCATTCGCGCCGCTGCCGTCCTTTTTCGGGTCCGAATCGGCCACCTTCGCTGCGTCGACGGCGCTCGATGAGTCGGCCACGGCGCCGTCCACTCCTGCCCCGATGTCGACAACCGAGCCTGCGTCGATGCCCGAGCTGGTGTCGGCTTTGAACGCGGTCGAATCCTCGGCGTCCCTGGGACACCCGCTCAACACGATAACAGCCAGGCTGAGGCCGATTTGGGCAAGCCGTTTCATGCGCACTCAATACACCACGAGCCGGTAGGGTTGAACCGTCTTCGTGTCGGTCGCCGCGAGCACGAGCACGATATCGGTGCGATCCTCCACCGTTGGCCAACGCACAGAGGCACAACGAACGTCCTTGGGGGTCGACTTGGCCTCCGCGATCTTGACGAGGCCCCCGCCCTCCCCGCGACGCCACACCTGCAGCACGATCTTGCCCGTGCACGAGAAGCCGGCGCCAGCGAACGCGTCGACCTTGATGTGCTCGCCGTCACCAACGAGGCGGTAGCGATGTCGGCCGCCCCAGAAGAGGTGGTTGCCCTTGATGGCGTCGCCGAGGACGAGACTGCGGTTCGCGCTCGGGGCCTGGATTCCGCGGCCGAGCTTCCGATAGAGCCGCCAGAAATCGATCGTTTGATCAGTTAGCGCGCCGTTCTTTGGATGCTTGCGGGAGGCAGCGTATGCCTTGGCGATGTCATCATCCTCGTCCCACACATCCCGCTTCCCGGCGCCCTGCCCGGCTTTTCCACACGCGCCGCGGCACATGCTGTCGATGGACGTGTTGGTCGCGTTGAGCCAGATTTTGTCGAAGCCGGCCTTGTCGAACACCGCCTTGTCCAACCCGGTGTCATCGAACCGAGCCCGATACGCCGCGCCGAAGAGATGTGCGGTCACGAGCGCGGTGGCAGCGCGGTGTTCGTTTCGTAGCACAGGCCAAATGCGATCCAGCGCGCCGTCGAACGGATCGGCTGGCCTTCGACCGGACCAGAGGTGCCAGACCAGCGTCGCGACGGACCTCTCGTGGTAGATACCAGCCGGGTTGGCCGAAAACGACGGCTTGGCGACGTCATGCCAGGTCCCGCTGCCCTGCCCCGGCCCGCTTGAATGCCGGTCGATCGGGTCCCGCGTCGCGATGGCGGCGAACGCGTCTGCGAACCCTTCGGACCATGCAAGGGTTGGATCGAGCACGTTCTTGCTGCTGTGGCTGCCTCCCGGTGAGTCGTTGCGGGCGTGCATGCGCTCGATGAAATGGCCGAGCTCATGCAGCACGACGTGGGTGTCGTACTCGTCGGTGTCCACGTCTTCCTTGCCGCGCAGGTAAATGGTCGGTTCGGCGACGCCGTCTGGGTGTTCCATGATGTAGTGCGCGTTGCCGATCTTTCCGGCGTTCTTGGCCCCGGCGACGCCGACATTATCCACGCTCCAGCCAAAACGGAGCCGCCCGAACCGCAGGTCTGGAGCCGCCTCGCACACCGTATCGAGTCCGCGCATGGCGTCATCGAGAATCGCGAACGGGGCCCCGTGCCTCAGCTCGTAGGAGCTGCTCCCGTATTCGGTCTTGGCGTGGATGACGACGTTGTTGCTGCCGCCCTTCATCGCGGCGCTGTCGAGCGTGTACTGGGCGAATCCAGACGTGTTGTCCTGCACGCGCACGTGCCAATCGCCCACTTTGCATGGCGTCTTCAGCACCTCGAGGTCGCCGCGATCGACGCGACTTTCCGCCTTGATGCGCACCCGATACGGCTGGTCGGCTGGCATCTGTAGCGAAAACGAGCCGTCGTCGGATGTCACTGTCGACGCAATCTCGCTGTCCGGCGCACTATCGAGGACCCCGACAACCACCGCGCGACGAATCGGTTGGGGTTTCGTTTTGCCGTAGAGCAGCCCAGTCGTTTTTCCCGCTGTCGTCGTTCCCGAAGTTCCGGCCCCGTCGCCCCCGTCCACGGGCACCCGGTCGTATACGGCTTTGCCCGAGACCTTCACGCTGCCGCCGTTTTTGGCGAGGAACACGCTGATGTCGGTCGACGCCTTGTCCGCCCAGATGCGCAACGGGAGCGCCGCGGAAGGAAAAAGGAACGATGCAGGGGACTTCAAGACCATCGTGTAATGATCGACTGCGCCCGCGGGCAGCGGTGGTCGCGTCACCTGTGCAAACGGGGTCGTCGCGTCCTTGTGGGCCATCAAAGCCGTGTCGACGCGCTGCGGATGCGACTTTGTGCCGTCGTTGCGCACCGTGACCTGGACGGAGACAGAGCCTTTACCGCTCGAATCCAACACACTCGCGGAATGACGCGCCGTGATGGAGAGCTCTGACCGCTTTGGAATCGATATCTTACGTACAAAATCATTATTGTTTTCATTGGATTCATGGATCTCGTCGCGGCGGTCGAGAAGCACCCCGACATAGCGCGCTCCGCCCCACTTCGCGGCCACGGGAACCTTCAACTTCACGAGCCCATGCTCGGCGTGTGGCTTGAGCGGCGTCTTGGTCTTGTACCCGGCCAACATCGCGTCGCCGCGGTCGACCACCTGGTCGTCGGAGATGTAGACGCCATAGCGCAGCGCCGTTGGTGTCGGGCCGCCGTCGTTTTCGATGCCCAAAACCACCTCGATGTGGGATTGGTCGGCCGTTGGCTTGACCTTCAGGACCCCCACTTTCACGTCCGGGGGCTCCTGGCCGACGACTTCGATGAGCGCGGCCGCATTCGGGTTGTCCCAGCTGCCGCCGCTCTTGCCGCCCACGACGTATTCGACGGTCGCTTGCCCGATGGCGTCCGGCGCTCGCACCTTCAAGACGGTCGGCGATTCGACCGCGTACCCAGCCAGCGCGGGGCGTTTGAGTTCGGCAATCGGGCCGACATGCGAACCGATTCGGGCGCGCACCTGGTCGACACGTCCCTTCGTCGCGACACCCACATCGTTGCGTGCTGCGATCGTGACAGTGAGGAGCTCGCCGGACTTCACAGCGCCTTCCAAGATGCGCAATCCGTGAGCCGACAACGTCCCATCGACCGGGCGGGATCCTGTTCCGGCATCCGTTCCCGTGCCGGCGTCCGTGCCTTGACCTGTCGGTGCATCGACCCCTGAAGCGGCGTCTCGCACAGCGGCAGGAGCATCCGCGCTCGTGCCGTCATCGGCGCATCCTGTGGCCAACATCGCGATCAGCGCCACGCCCATCGCTACCTGCATCGGTCGACCCCAAACGAGGAGTTGCCGCCCGGTCGTCGACCGTGCAGGGTGGCCTGCCATGGACGCGCTCATCACCGACTCAGCAGGCATCCTCTTCGTCCTCGGCGGCAACGCGGGGCTGTGGTTCTGGCTTGAGAAAAGAACCCGCGCGCGCATCTTCAATTTCTTCCCGCCGCTCATCTTCATCTACCTGCTGCCCGCTGTTTTCAGCAACACCGGCGTCCTGCCTCACAAGGCGGAAACGTACGACTGGATGGGCCGCTACCTGCTGCCGATGTTCCTCGTCCTGCTCTTGCTGGACGTTGACGTTCGGGCCGCCATCCGCGTGATGGGGCGCGGCGTATTGGTGATGCTTGCCGGAACGCTCGGCGTCGTCGTGGGCGCGCCGATCGCTTACCTGGCGGTCGGTCGGTGGCTGCATGCAGACGCGTGGAAGGGGTATGGCGCCCTCGCAGGGTCCTGGATCGGCGGAACGGGCAACATGGCGGCCGTGGCGGAGGGGCTGCAAACACCGCCCGACGCATTCGGCCTGGCGATCATCGCTGACCACGCCGTGTACCTCGTTTGGTTGCCGATCCTGCTGTTGTCCAAGACGCTCGCCGACCGCTTCCACACGTTCACAGGGGTCGACCAGGGCCGTCTCACCGCGATGAAAGCTGCGGCCGACGCGCTCCACCACGACAAGGGCCGCCCCGAAATGCGGCATGTCCTCTACCTGATCGGAATCGCGGCCGGCGCAACGTGGGTCGCAGGGTCATTGGCGCCGCACATGCCGGTCGTCAAACCCGTGCTCGGGGAGTCCACGTGGCGCGTCTTGATGGTCACGACGATGGGGCTTGGGCTGTCGTTCTCGCCGGCTCGCAAGATCCCTGGCTCGGACATCCTCGCGATGGCCCTCGTGTACCTGTTCGTTGCGCGGATGGGCGCCAAGGCGTCGGTTGACGGGCTGGCCGGACAAGCGCTGCCGTTCGTGGCGGGCGCTTACCTCTGGATTTGCATCCATGGACTGTTCCTTCTCGCAGCCGCCAAGATCCTTCGCGTCGACGTGCACACGGCAGCCATCTCCAGCGCGGCGAACATCGGTGGCGCCGCATCCGCGCCGATCGTGGCTGCCTATCACGACGAACGCCTTGTGCCGGTCAGCATCCTGATGGCCCTCATCGGCTACGCGGTCGGAAACTATGCTGCCTTTGGTGCCGCGTGGTTGTGCCAATTGGTAGCGGTCTGACGTCCCGGCGTCTGCTACAGTTCCGGCGTCGTCGCCGGCCGCGGTCTGTCCTCTGCGCCCGGCGCTGACATCGGGGGACAGATGAAAGCCAGTTTCTCGCCCGGTCGAGGTGGCCGGGCGCTTGCGCTTGTAGCCGCCGCAATGATGTTCGCGGCGTGCGGAACGACAAACGACGACGGTGGCGACAAGACGCCGCCAGCCGACGCGGGCACAGTCGACCAATCTTCCAGCAACAACGCCTGCACGACAGACTCGGATTGCGCGGCGCAGTTTCCCGATCTCGGCGCCTGCCAGGTCGCGACCTGCGATACCAGCACAGGCTCATGCAGCGCGAGCGCCGGTCCCGACGGCAAGGCCTGCTCGGCCGCCAAGTGCGCTGGCAAACCGGCCCAGGCGTCGTTCGTCGGCGCCGGCAGCTGCAAAGCCGGTCAGTGCGATGTCCCTGCCGCAAAACTGTGCGACGGAGGCGGCGCTTGCCTCATCGCGAGCTGCGATCCGGCAACGGGTTGTGAACAGAAGTCCAAACCCGACGGTGGCACCTGCGATGACGGCGACGCGTGCACGGTTGGTGACAAGTGCAACAGCGGCTTTTGCGCGGCGACCAAGAAAAGCTGCGACGACAACAACCCCTGCACCCAGGACACCTGCGCGGCGGGGGCCTGCAACAACACACCGACCGCCGGTGCTCCCTGCGACGATGGCGACGCGTGCACGGTCCAAGACACCTGCAAAGCCGGCAAGTGCGCGGCGGGACCCGCCAAGGAATGCGGCAAGGCGACCGCGTGCACGGGACCGGTGTGCGACGCCAAGACCGGCGCGTGCTCGATGACCAACAAGAAAGACGGGACCGCGTGCGACGACGGCGACAAGTGCACCGCGAAGGACGGCTGCATGGCCGGCAAGTGCGCTTCGTCTCAAAAGGCCAGTTGTGACGATAAAAACCCGTGCACGAGCGACACCTGCGACCCCAAAGCTGGCTGCAAACACGCCAACAACACCGACAAATGCGACGACGGCGACGCATGCACCGCTGGGGAAATGTGCAAGGCCGGCAAGTGCGGCGGCGGCACCGTGACATGCGCCTGCAAGACCGATGCGGACTGCAACAAGACCGCTGGCAACCTCTGCGCGGCTGTCTACATGTGTGACAAGTCGACCGCGAAGTGGGCCTGCAAGGTGAAGACGCCGGCCAAGACGTGCGCGAATTCGACCGACCCGTGCGGTATCAACGCCTGCGACGGCAAGACCGGCAAGTGCGCGATCTCCGCGGTCAAAGACGGCAAGCCTTGCGACGACAAGAACGCCTGCACGACCGCCGACATGTGCAAGGCTAGCGGCGGCAAACCCGGTTGCTCCGGCGTCGCCAAACCGGCGTCGGCATGCGACGACAACAACGTGTGCACGACCGACAGCTGCGATCCCAAATCCGGCTGCACACACGCCAACAACACCGCCAAATGCGACGCCGACGGCTCTGTCTGCACAGTCAGTGACGCTTGCGCCGCGGGCACATGCACCAAGGGCAAAGCGCTTAAATGCGCCGCCGGGTCGGCGTGCCAGGTGGTTTCCTGCGACCCGAAGACGGGCTGTCAGACCAAGCCGAAAAACGGCGGGGGCTGCGATGACGGCAGCAAGTGCACCGTCAAGGACGTCTGCCAATCGGGCGCGTGCAAGGGCAGCGCCAACGTCTCGTGCGACGACAAGAACGCGTGCACCGTCGACAAGTGCGATCCCAAGGCGGGCTGTCAGCACGACGCCAAGGCCGCCAACACGGTTGGGTGCACCGACGGCGATGCTTGCACCACATCCGACGCGTGCCAGGCTGGCAAGTGCACAGGCGGCAGCAAGAAGGTGTGCACCGACGGCAAGAAATGCACCAAGGACGCGTGCGACGCCAAGGTCGGCTGCACCTTCAAACCGATCGCGGGCTGCGACACGTGCAACGGCGATCCCTACTGCAAGGGCGGCCCGATGCCGACGTGGCAACTGAAGGACTTCAACCCGACGTCGCCGTGGAAAAACCAGACCTACGGGCTGACCAAGTTCAAGGGCACACCGACCGTCTTATTCATGCTGCATGGGTACTGAAGCTCGTGCGCTGCTCAGGTCGAGCAGCTCGAAAAGATGCGCAAAGAGTTCAAATCCACCGGCAAAAAAGCCCAGTTCGTCATCCTCAACAGCCGCCACTACCTCAATTCGGTGCACAACCAGACCAAGCGCTGCGACATCCCGGTGATGCAGGATACGGCGTCCGTCAACGCGTGGGACGCGATGAAGGGCGGCAAAGAGTACTACTACGTCTACGACAAGACCGGCGCCTTGCACGCGTTCTTCAAGCCGTGGGGCAACCCGAGCCTCAACCTCGGCTTTGGCAGCGGCGGCTACAGCAAGCTGAAGTCGATTCTGTTGGGCCTGCAATAGCGGGCGCGCCGCGGAGGCGACGCTTTTCGGCGGCCGGGGCTTGCGGAAAACGCGGACTTTGTGTCTCGCAGACTGCGGTAAGTGTCCGACTACTTGATCGTCTTGAGCAGCTTGAACAGCGCGTCGTAGCTCGTCTTTGTGGTCAAGACAGTGTCCATCGGTCCGCCAGAAATCGGTAGGTAATGCACGAGCTTGCCGGCCGAATCGTAAACGTAGAAATCATCTTTCTGACCGCCCATCTCCTGCCACGCCTTGATCTTGTCGGTGTCCTGCAGGATCGGCAACGTGCACTTGTCGATGAAGTTCTTGACGTCCAGCACCGCGCTGGATGCGTTGATGATGACGATGTCGAGCTTCTTGCCGGCCTTGGTGAGGTCGTTGTGGAGTTGTTGAAGTTTCCCAGCCTGGGACTGACAGAAGCTTCACCAGGCCGCTAATAAGGCCACCATCGTTGGCGTGCCCTTGTACATCTGCAGGCCGATGACCTTGGTGTATCCCTTGGCCTTGGGATGCACTTGTGCGGCTTTGAACGTCGGCAACGCCGCGCCCGGACAGGTCATGGGATGGGTGCACTTGGTCCCGGCGTCGGCCGTGTCGACTGCAGACGCGTCGGCCGATGCCGTGGTGTCGTCAATCGCGGCATCGGCGGTGTTGCCTCCGTCGACTGGGCTGCCCGCGTCGACTGGGCTGCCCGCGTCCGTGGATGAGCTGGAATCGGTGCTGGTTGCGTCTGCGCCTGTCGTGGCGTCACCCACGACCGTTGTATCTGCAGAGCTTGCGTCAGCGGGTGCGGCGCTGTCCGTCGCTTGCGTGCCCGCGTCTTGGTTGGTCACGGTTGCGGCGTCGACGCCCGCCTCGACAACGCCCGCGTCTGTTTCTGTACCGGAACCCGCGTCGGCCGAATCGGCGTCAGCGACTGCGTTGGAGTCGGCCGCGTTCGTCGATTCCACCGGCGTCGTGCGGTGCGGGCTGACACACGCGGTTGCGAAAAAGAGCGTCGCGCTCAAAATGAGATACCTGCTGTGCATTGGCGCTCCCCCGGCAGCCGCCTAGACTAGCCAGCATGCAAACATCCGTCAGCAAGCAGGCTCAGTTCGCCATCAAACACTGGACTTCTCCGTGCGTCGTGGCGGTCTTGGTCGCGATAATCGTACCGTTTTCCGCGTGGTCGCTGCCGCGCGCCGCCACCCCAACCGACGCCGCACTGCTCGGTCGCGTCGTCGACGCGATGGGGGCGGATGACGGTCGACGAGGCAAGCGGACCATCGCGATTGGCGACGTGCACGATCCGCGCGCTGTGACCGTGTTGCTCTACGTCGCCAACCATGAAAACGAGCGCAACGTGGCGATCGCCGCCGTTGCCGGGCTCGAAAACCTGGCGCGGAATGGGCGGGTCGACGCCGTCTCTGCGCTCGAATCCCTCGTCGCTGGACGCCGGGCCCGAATCGCTGCGGCCGGCGTCATCGCGCTCGGTCGCATCGCCCCATCGCCCGAGTCCTTCAACGCCCTGATGCGGATCGCCAGCAACGATAAGATCGTCCAGGCGCATCGCAAGAGCGCGATCAACGAGCTCAAAAAGCGGTTTCCCAAGCGCCTCGCGGGCACCCGATTGCCCCGTCTTTCCGGCCCGGCGGTTCTGCCGACTCTCGGCGGCGCCTGGGCCGGCGGCTATTTGCTCAATGTCCTCGGTCGCTTCGCAAAGGATGACAGCGCAGAGACCATCGGGGCCCTGACCGGCGCGCTCATCGGCGGCGGCACCGGTTACTTGTTCGGGCGGGAGGCGAGCATCGACCGGCAAACCTGGTTCCTGTCATCGATTCTTTGGGGTCAGTTCACCGGCGAGTTCCTGGCGTTGAGCACGGTGACATCACCCAATGATCGCGTTCGTGGCGCGTTCGGCGTCGGCGGTGAGATCGCCGGATTCGTCGGGGGCATGATGCTTGAGGATAGGTTGGATCTCGACGCGGGCGACACGGTTTTCGTCGACGTCTCGGGCGTCGCAGGGTTCCTCTTCGGCGCGGGACTGACCCAGCTGCTGCCATCCCCGCGCGATCAGAAAGCGGGCGCCCAGTTGATGCTTGCGACTGCCTGGCTCGGTGGCGTCGCGGCGGTGGCAGCCAGTGAACGCGTCAAGCTGCGCGGCCCCGACATCTACCTGCAGGTCTACGGCGCCGCGGAGGGCATGTGGTACGGCTCCTTCCTGGCGGACACCGTCCACGACTCTCCCGCGGAACAGCGGGAACGGATCTTCAACGACAGCACGCTCACCCAGGTGGAAAGGAACGACCGCGCCTCCAAGATTGAAGAGGACTCCCGCGACGTTGAGGTCGGCGGCCTGCTCGTCGGTGCCGCGGTCGGTTACGGCGTGGCGACGGCCATCTCGCAAAACAGCAACCTGACTGGCGGCGACGTCACGCAGATTCTCGTGTTCTCCCAGTACGGCAAGACGCTCGGCGCCGGTCTCGCGTTCCTCGGCAAGTTCAACGAAGACCGCACAAATGTCATGCAGTTGGGCATCGGCGCGCTGGGCATGGGCATCGCAGCGCTGACCCTCGACGACCTCCGGTTCCGCGGTGGCGATCGGGCGCTGGTCCCGCTGGCGACCGCCTGGGGCCTCTTTCACGGCGGCGCGATCGCGTCGTTCATGGCCGAGAAGAAGAAGCTCAAGCAAGCCCAGGGCGCTGGCATCGTCTTCACGTCCGGCGCCGTCTTGGGCATCGCGGCCATGGCGGCGACCCAGGAGCTCGAGCTGACCAACCTCGAGGCTACGATGGCCAGCACCGGCGCGTTCTGGGGCGCATGGCTGGGGTTTTGGACCGCCGTGCGCTTGAAAACCGGCGATGGTGAGACGTTCATGGCGTCGGCGATCGGCGGCGACGTCGGCGCGGTCGTGACCGGCATGCTGATCAGCGAATACGTCGGCCTCGATCCGCTCGTGCTCGCCGGAGCCAGCTTCGGTGGCCTGACCGTTGCGGGTGTTGGCACGCTCCTGACGCTGATGGCGACCAACGATGAAGACGCGCTGATCACCACCAACATCGCAGGCTCCCTCGTCGGCATGGCGATCGGAGGCGTCGCTGCCAACTACTACGTGCAGCGCCGCGGTCGCCGCCCGGACAAGAACCGCCGGCCGGTCATGAACGACGACGATTTCAGCCTGCCCACGTGGTTTGCGGGCTTCAACGCGACGCCCATCGTTCGCGAAAACGGCTACGAGGGCATGACCCTCAACCTCGCCGGCCGCTGGTAAGGGGCGGAGCTGGAGTTTTGTCTTGGCAGGCTGCCGGGGGGTTGTCTTGGCAGACGGCGCCTCGATCAAGGGTGCCTTGGTCTCGTCTTGGCAGGCTGCCGGGGGGTTGTCTTGGCAGACGGCGCCTCGATCAAAGGTGCCTTGGTCTCGTCTTGGCAGGCTGCCGGGGGGTTGTCTTGGCAGACGGCGCCTCGATCAAAGGTGCCTTGGTCTCGTCTTGGCAGACGGCGCCTCGATCAAGGGGGAAGGACCCAACAGGGGAAGGCATTTTATGGGTTGCCGGCCTTGGGGTTGGTGCGAGACACGGATCTCTGTCGGGGACAGACTGCCTTCCCCTGATCGGTCCTTCCCCCTTGGACCCCCATCCCCGTTTACCCCAACCGCCTGTTTTTGTGGATATTTTTGGATTGGCAGCGGGTTTGCGGTTCTTGCGGGACGGCAGCTACACCGAACAACCGGGGGTGTGATCTTTTACGGGTAAAAGATCACGCCCCCTGATCGAGGCGCCGTCTGCCAAGACAAAACGAAGGGCTCCTCAGACCTCAGAAACGGCAGCCATCACCGGGTTGGTGACGTCGCGCTGGTCGTCGACGGCGGTGTGAGCGTCTTCTTCAAGGCCGAGCGGCTTGCCCCCGGCGTGGTGCTTGGACGCAGACACCCGCAAGACGGCGCGGATTCCGAGCGAGCGGCGCACCTGGTCTTCCACCCACTGTCCGGACTGGCCTTCCCGCGGTCGTGGCACGCCCATGATGACGAGATCGGCGCGCTTGCTGCGTTTGCGCAGGACCTCAAGCGGGTCTTCGGACTCCTTGCTGCCGTCCATGACGATCACTTCGGCGCGCACCCGCCCGCGCGCGAGGAATCTCCGCAGCGCCTTGCGACGCCCTTCGACTTCGCTGGTTGAGTCGACCAACGTAACGATACGGACCCGAGCCTGGTTCCACGCCGGCGTGCTCTGGATGAAGTGCGCGAGCATGAGCATCAGCCCGCCGTTGATCTGGTTGCGCCCCCACCAGATGTCGAGCTTGCGGCGGTGGCGAAAGCCGATCTGGTCGTCCACTTCGAGCAGCAGCAGGTTGCGATCCCGCTCCATCAAGCCGCGGATCAACGTGCCGTAGGACGCGTATTTCGAGCTGCGTCGCGGCCAGCCGAGCATCACGGCGTTGGGCTCCAGGCCCACGAGTCCGAACCACTCCGACGCCATGTGGATGCCGTCGGGCACGGTCGGGCATTTGCGCGTGGTGTGAAACACGCTGTGCAGCTCGAAGCTGTCGTAGGATTCAATCGGCAGCGCGCGCTCGGGGTCGGTGCCCTCGGAGTCGCCCCGTGGTGTGCCGGTTACGAGGCTGAAGTGCCCACTGGCGCGCCTGCGTGTCGGTTCGAGCAGGAAATTCGTGAGCAAGCCGTGCTCCTGCACGATCCACTGTGCCATATGGAGCAGGTGCGGGCGGACTTCCGGGTGGCCGCCAAAGAGCAGCACGTTGGGCCGCCATGTCTCAGTTCGGTCGGCGACGCGGTGCAGCCGGAAGAGGCCTGCGCGGACCATTTGCTCCCAGATGACGGCCCAGATGCTGCTGCTTTCCAGCTCGAGTCGACGCTGTTTCACGAACAGGTAAAGGAGGACGAGCACGAGAATGGCGCCGGTCATGGCGGCCGCGTCGAGCTTGAACATCGTGCTCATGCACACAGCGGCGCCCGTGAAGCTGAGCCAGGCCGGCACGCGGAAGCGCGGTCGGAAGTCGGGGTTGGACCATCGCTCGAGACCGCAGGCGAGGTTCAGCATCCCGTACGTGGTCAGGAAGAACATGGTCAGCACGCGCGCGACGAGGTCGAGGTCGCCGACAAGGATGCCGATCTCGGCGATAACGAAAGTCGCGGCGACGGCCGCCCGTGGCTCATTTGTCTTGGCGCTGCCGGTGCCCAGGATGGCCGGTCCCACGCCATCGAGCGCGAGCGCCTGCAAGATTCGAGGCGCACCGAGCATGGAGCCGATCGCCGACGACAGCGTCGCGCCCCAGATACCGGCGATGACAAGCTCGGGCGAGATGGCCATATTCGACCAGATGTCCATGTCACCGCGCAGGGTTGCCCCGTCCACGCTCAGCCCCAGGAACACGGCCATGCCGATGTAGACAACCAGCCCGGTCCCGACCGCCCACATCGTGCCGAGCGGGATGTCTTTGCGCGGGTCTTTGAGGTCGCCCGACATCGCGACGCCGGCCGTAAAGCCCGTAACCGCAGGGAAATAGATGGCGAAAACAAGCGCGAGCGGCGTGCCGTCGGTCGCAGGAGCCCAGGCGATTTCGGTGGGTGGCGCCGGGCTTGTCCCAGCCAACACGGACACGATCGACAGGGCGATCGCCGCCATGATCACGTACTGGATCTTGATAGCGAGGCTGGCGCTGGCCATGGTCAGCGCGGTTAGAACCACGAGGGTTATGGAGCCGGTGATCCGCAGGTTCTCGACGCCTTCTTCGAGGCCGATAAGGGCGTTGACTGTCTGCGAGAACCCGATGATGTACAGGCTGGCCCCGAGCGCCGTCGCCAGGTAGAGGGCGACGCCGATCGACGCACCAACCGGCAGTCCGAGGCTGCGCGAGATGATGTAGTAGACGCCGCCGCCGCCGATCGCGCGGTTGGACGCCAGCGATGCGATGGACAGGCTGGTGGGCACCGAAATCACGTGCGCAAGCAAGATGATGACGATGGCGCCAATGATGCCGGCGTGACCGACGACCCAGCCGAGTCGCAGGTACATGATGACGCCCAGGATCGTCAGCAGAGACGGCGTGAAGACGCCGCTCATCGCGGTGAACCGGTTCGTGGAAGGGCGGGCTGGCATGCTTTGCCGGTTCAGATCTGGGCGAAGTGGGTGTCGAGGAAGTCGCTGATCCGCGTCACAACCTCGGTCGGGTATTCGAGCAGCGAATAGTGGGTTCCGCCGCGCACAATGTGGGTCTCAAGCCCGTCGAGGTGACGCTGAAACGTGCGGACCACCGACGGGGGCGTCATGCGGTCCTTGTCCCCGGCGATGAACAACGTGGGGATGTCGATTTGCTGCAGCGCGGGCTCACCGTCGTGGCTGTTGAGATGCCCCATGATGCGGTGATAGGTGTTGAAATCCAAGCGCTTGAAGCCGCTTGCGATCTCGACGAAGACCTCGCGATCGAGTTTCTTGTCGACCAGCCCGAACGCCGACATTGCGGGCATGAAGAGGCGCGAACGGGTCACTCTGCCGACGACGGGTGGCATCAAAGGGCCGGCGGCCATCGCGATGCGGTTGGCGACCGGCAGAACGACGCGGCTGCCCGGGGCCTGGAACGCGGTCTCGAAGACGCGGCCGTAGGTGCCGTTGATGAGCACGAGCCCTCGCACGCGGCCGGCGAGGTCCGCGGCGGCTTGCACAGACACCTGCACGCCCATGCTCCAGCCCGCGAGCACAAAATCGTCGACGTTCAACGCGTCGCAAACGGCGCGGAGATCCGCAACATGGTCGCGCACCTCCAAGCGGCTCCGGTCCGAGGGACGGTCACTGTCGTAGAGGCCGCGGTAGTCCCACGACACGAAGCGCACCCGTTTGGCCAGCGCACGGAGCAGCGGAGTCCACGCAATAAGGGTCCCGCCGAGCCCGTTTGCGATCGCGATGGTCAGGTCGCCTGAGCCGTACGATTGCACGGCAAGCGAGGTGCCATCGGCCGCCCGGACGCGGGTGTGTTCGAGCTGGGGCAGCGCCATGCGTCGTATTCCTCAACAGGATGGACCGCGGATTCTCGCCGAGACGTGCACGAGCCGCAACGCGTCGCATATCTTGGTACGCTCGCTGGGATGTCGGGACCCCGCTGCACCCTGTTCAAGCGTCTGCTCGGCGCGCTGTTCTGCGCCGCACTCGCCGCAACCTGGCCCGCGGAGGGCGCCGCCGCCGGTTTGCTCAAGCCGCACCTGCATAAGGCCGACGCGTACTCCGAGGTGTATTCGCTTGTTCTTGAGCTCGAGGACGGGGGTCACGCGCAGATCGAGCTCGCCGTCTCCAACATCGGCATCGGCGATAACAACGCGATGTGCCGCGCGTTCGTGGTCAACGGGCGCCGCTCATGGAAGTTCGCGTCGATCATCAAACCCAAGGACTGGCGTTACACGGCCCCTGACAACCTGCGCATCGGTCGTTGTTCGATCGACTACCGCGCCGGTGTGTTGCGCGTCGTCGGGCGCGGTCGGGGCGGAACACTGACAGCCACGGTGAAAACGAAGCTCTCGAGCCGGTCGTTCCCCGGCCACCGCATTGTCACAAAGGGCGGGTTCTTCGACGCCGAACGACTCCTGCACAACGCCGTCGCGAACGTGTCGATGTCGCCGTCCAAGGCCGGTGTCGGCGTGACGCAAGCGCAGGCGACCATGCACCGATTCTGGGTGACGGCACCGCCCAGTGAGTTGGCGTCGCGGTGGGTGCGCGTCTTCGGACTCGGCAAGACGTCGACCCTGATCGTGCACGCCCGCGAGTTGCCGGGTCGAAAGGGCGCGCGCGGGGCGATTTCAGCGTCGCCGAACCATCGTTTTGTCGCCTTGAAGGGGCTGAAGCTGCGACGGGTGGGCACGCGCCGGATCCTGACGATTGGCGTGGGCAAGAGCCGTTACCACGTGCGCCTCGGCAAGCGCCTGTTTCGTCACGCACCGCTCGAAGACGCCGGCGTGATCGGTCGCATCATTCGGATGTTCGTTGGCAACCCGGTGACCGAGACGTTTCGCGCCACCCTGCTCGGCCGCGACAAACACCCCGAGTTGGCCGCCTTGCCCGAGCGCCTCATCGTCGAGCTATCGACAAACTGAGCAACCAAACGACCGCGAATCCCATCGCCGCCACGAAAGCACTGGCCGCCATCGCCACCACGCCGACGCGATTGTCGAGCGACGTCATGATGTCCGCCGCCGAGCGCAGCACGAGCGCCAGGCCAAGCAGCGCTACGGTGCGACGCAGCCAGCTCATTTTGCCCACCGCGTTGGTCGCCGCGAGCCACAGCAAAGGCCCCACGACAAAGCCGCCGATGAACACCAGGTGCAGCCCCGCCGTCCGCCAACGCGGCATCGTCGCGCCGACCATGTAGCCCAGCGGAATCGAACCGGTGGCGATGTGGGCCGGCGTCAGGCGATTTGCGAAGAAGCCCGCTGTGTGCAGACCGTAGAGCGTCGCAACCAGGCGAACCGACAGGCCAAGGCGCGTCGAGCTCCAAAGCTCGAGCGGGACGCTGGCAACAAGCGCGGCCATACACGCCAGGGCCCGCATTCGGGAGCGCTCCGCAGAGGTGTTGCGCAACAAGCCCGAAGCTTGTGCATGATCGTGCATCCATCCGATGATCAGCCCGAGAAACAGGCACTGCAGCAGCCATCCCCGGCCGATGAACTTGAGCCACTCCCGGTCGAGACCGTGCAGCGTCTCCTGCCCGAGCGAACCGAGCGTCGAGTACGCCGAAAGCAACACCGCGCCAGCAATCCCGGTCGCCGCCGCGAGCACATACCAGGTCACCGCGACCGATCGCCCGTTGGCCGCCCGAAATCGACGCAGCGCGAATGTCCCCGCGGAGACCAGCGCCAGCAGCCACGTCCCCTGCCCAACGCCCAGCAGGATGTCGTACGGCAGCAGGTGGCGCAGAAAAGACACCACAACCGTCGCCACGCACATCACCGCGATCATCGCTGTGAGCCACCACTTCGGCGGACGCCCGTCGGTAAGCGCTGGCACCCGCCACAAGAGCACACCGGCGAGCCCGCAAGTCAGACCGCCCTGCACCGTCCCAACCATATGAAAGACGTCGCGGTACAGCTCGGGCCACACGGGCCGCACAGCCCACGGCAGCACCGACGCCGCCAACAACAAAGCCGCCGTGATCAGCAACAGGATCGCTTGTCGGGACACCGGGGTGTCCGTTGCGGTCGCGTGTGTTTGCGCCGTGTTCAAAGGAGCCCGCTGACGTGGTCTGCGATGGCCAGGGCGCTCGTCAGCCCGGGCGAGTCGATGCCCACGAGTTGGATGAAATCGGGATGCCGTCGGTCCGCCTCGATGATGAAGTCGCTGCCGCCGGTCTTGCTGGCCATGATCCCGGTGTAGTCGCGGACCAGGTGCTCGGTTTTCAGCGCCGGCATTCCGATGCGTGCGCTGCCGCCGCGGTCGTGGTTCACAGAAGACATGATGCCCTAGATGGAAGGCATAAAGGCGCCCCCGACTACTTGTCGTCCCAAAGGAACGCCGAAACGCCCGAGAATGCGAGCGCCATGGACACCTGTCGGCAGCCTTCGGGGCCCTTGTCCATGTCGCCGGCGATCTTCGCGATGGGCGCGACGATGTCCGACACGCCCTTTTCGAACTTCTCCGCCTGCTTGGCGATGCCGATCATGTCCGACACCAGCAAACCGCCGCCGAAGACACCCTGGTCCGCGTCGCCGTCGCCGAGCAACCGGGCCCGAATTCGAGCGCCCTTGACGCTGAACGAGTAGTGCACGCCGAAAATGGTGAGCGGTAGCAGCGTGTCGAACGGCCCCGCATGCAGCATTCCGCCTTCGATTCGAGCGGTCTTGGCCAACGATTCGGGTGACTTTTCGTGCAGGTTGAAGGTCTGGCCGGACAGCACGACGCCGTCGGTGCCGAGCAACGGTTTGCCGGTCCCGGCGCGCACTCGCACGGTGACGGCGGGGTCATCGGTCGGGTCATCGATCCCGTCGACCTGGAGCATGATCAGCAGCCCGCCATCATCAACAGCGCCCTGCAGCAGCCCTTCGACCGCGCTGAGCCCGCCGGCTTCGATCAGGGGAACCAGGGTCGCGAACTGGTTGTCGATGCCCTTTTCGCCGCTCGGGTTGACGAAATCGGGCTTCTCGCAGGTCGTCTTGTCGTGTTTCGTGCTGGTCTTGCCGTCGAGGTTGAAGCCCGGGACCCGCCCGTCCTTGCCCATGCGCGTAAAACCCAGCGTCGACAGCACGAGGAGCTTGGAGCTCGCGACCGGATCGCCGCCCGAACCTGCGCTTCCATCCGCGCTACCGTTCGCGCCGCCGTCGTCGCCATTGCCCGAATCGCAGCCGCCTGCCGCCGCCGCGAGCACCGCCACAAGCATCCAGGCGCCCAGTTTCATCTCAGTACCGTCGCATCTCAGCACCATCGCATCTCAGCCCCGTCGCAATTCAGCCACGAATCTCAGGTCTCAATGGCCGACAGCCCGTCTTTGACGCTGCCGCCCTCGGCACCGAACGTCGCGAGGTTGAGCCCCATCGCCCGACAGATGCTCAGCAGCACCTTCGAGCTGTTTTCGCTGCTCGGCGACGTGTAGAGCATGTTCGTTTTCAGCTTCCCGCCACACGAGCCCGCCAGCACGATGGGCATCTGCTCGAGCGAATGGGTCTTGCCGAGGCTGACATCGCTGGTGCCCATGACCACGCAGCTGTCGAGCAGCGTCCCGGCGCCCTCTTTGACGTCTTTGAGCGCCTGCATCTGCGCCGCCATTGCCGACACGCACTGCAGAACGATTTTGTGCACTTCGGGCTGCGGGTTGGGTTCGTCGTGGGTCAGCTGGTGGTGGCCGGCCTTGGCGCCGGTGAAGAGCGTGTTGGTGACGGGGTAGGAGAACCAATTGCTGAAAACGCGGGTCTGGTCGCATGCAAGCGCCATCGCGCTCAGCTCGGCGAACGCGTTGTTCTTCTCTTGCAGCTGCGGTCGGCCCTCGATCTTCGGGTACGACGGCTTGGGTTTGGTCGGCAGCTTGCACGCCTTGAGGTTGGGCGGGTCCTCTTCGAGCTTGGCGAGCCGCTTTTCCAGCGAACGAATCGCCTCGAAGTGCTGGTCGAGCCGCTTGACGTCCTCGGCCCCGACCTTGCCCTTCAGCCCCTTGATATCGAGCAAAACCGCGTCGAGAACGCTGCGCCGCAAGCTCAGGGTCGGGTCCACGATCGGGGTGTCGCCGGGCAGCGTGAATCCCGTGCCGAAGATACGTTCGAACAGCTTGTGCGGCGATTGTTCGGGCGGATTGCGCGAGTTGGGGCCGTTGTAGCTCAAGCCCGACTTGGGTTCGGCGCCATACTCCAGCGACCGAAAACGCGTCAGCTTGCCGGCCTGCTTGGCGATGACCTGGTCGATGGATGGCAGCAGGAATGTCTCGTTGCCACCCTTGGTCAAGAGCGGCGCTCCACTGAGGATCCCGCCCGCGCCAGAATGATGAGGCACAGCGTTAGGAACGTTCAGCTTTGTCCCTGTGATTACTGTGATATCCGATTTGAGTTTCGCGAGCGGTGCCAGCTGATCAGACAGCTTCCAAGCGTCGCCGGTCAGCAGCGCCTTGCCGCCGTTGTCGGGGTTCCAGCGGTCGGGGAGGTTGCCGTTGCCCCAGAAGAACAGCCCGAATCGCCGTGGAAAACCGGCGGGTTCGTCTGCGTACGCGTCGCCGTTGCCGGTCAGGAACATCTCCAGCGGCGGCAGGCCGATCGTCACGACGGCGCCACCAAGCAGCCCCTTGAGAAGCGTCCGGCGACTGATGCGCGGTGCCTTCGCGTTCTTCATCGCGCTATTTCCCCGTCTTCTTGATGGGGCCCACGGAACGAAACGCCTCGCTCATCGCGAGGTCGACCAGCAGCGCCTTGACCTTGCGGCCGTTGTCGTTGAACCGGTCCACGATCGCGTCGACCGCGCCGTACTCGCCCTTGCCGACCACGCGTCCCGAGGCGTACGCGAACATCTTCTCCACGAAGCACATCGGCACGCGGTCACCGTTGGCGATCACCTCGACAAGCGACTTGAAGTCGGCGAAGTCCTGCTCGTCGAGTGTGCCGCCGTCGTCGATCACGGCGCCATGTTCGTGGGTTCGGTAGCGGCCGATGCCGTCGAACCGTTCAAAGCCGAGGCCGGGGATGTCGGTGAAGCGGTGGCAGCCCGCGCACGCCGGGTTGGCCATGTGCTGGACGAGCCGTTGACGCATCGTCTTGGCGTTGGCGTCGACCTCGGGGATCGCCGTGTTCAGGTCGCTGGGAGGCGGTGGCACCTTTTGGCAGAGGATGTGTTCGCGCAGATAGACGCCTCGCAGCACGGCGCTGGTCGACACCGGATGACTGTTGAGCGCCAGGAAAGCGACCTGGCCGAAGAACCCACGCCGTTGGCCAGATTCGGGGAACTCGAGCTTGCCGAAGCCCTCCTTCGCGGGCGCCTTGACGTTGTAGATGGCGGCGAGCCGGCGGTTCACGAACGTTGTCCGGCCGATGAAGAACTCGCGCAGGTCGGCGTCTTGTTCGAGGACAAGGTATTCGGCGACACGCAGCGTCTCTTCGCGGGCCATCGCGCCAAGCTCGGCGCTGTAGTGCTTGAAGACCTTGGGATCCTTGGTGAGTTCGTCGAGCTCGGCGAGGTTGAGCCACTGTGAGAAGAACGCGCGCACGCCGCGCTTCATGCGTCCGTCGGCGATCATGCGCTCGACCTGGACCTTGAGCGTGGCGTCGTCGATGAGCTCGTCCTTGGCGGCGGCATCGAGCAGCTTGTCGTCCGGCGGCCCGTTCCACAGGAAGAACGACAGCCGAGACGCCATCTCCCAGCTGGTGTAGCGGCGCGGTTCGGCGGCGTTCTTGGCCGCGCCAAACTCGGGTCGGTAGATGAAGTGGGGCGACTGCAGGATGGCGGCGAGCGCGTATCCAAACCCCTTGTAGAAGTGCTTGAGCGTCGCGGCGGCCGTGGTCGCGATCTTCACGAGCCGGTCCCGCTCGGTTGTTGTGAGCGGTCGGCGCCACGCCCGGCGTCCAAGCGTTTCGATCGTCTTGGTGACGCACGACGTGTCGGCATCGGTCACAGTGGCGGGCGCGCAGTTGAAGACCGCCTCGCGCACCTCTTTCTTGGTCGCAAGCTCGCCGGCGAGGGCAAGCGCAGACTCCTCGAACAGCTCCACGCCACGTTCGGAAACGGGCGTGATGCCGGCCCCGACCGAGAGCAGGCCGTGGATCGCCACGTCGGGTTCAAGCGCCGCCGGCACTGTCGCCTTGTCACCGAGCAGCTCGACCACAGCGTTGCGGTATTGGTCCTGGGTCAGCCGCACGAGCACGGGCGCATCCGACTTCAGGGCGGCATACGTCTTTTCAGGTTCGGCGGTCGGCTCCTCGCTGCAGCCCACACTGGCGACGACGAACCCAACCGCCGCGATGACGGGGACAAGGTCGAGCGAGGGGTAGCGGGCGGTGCGGACGTTCATCGCGGCGCCATGGTGTCCCAAACAAGCGAGCAAGTCACTGCCGATTCGCCGCCGTCGCTGTGGCCACAGTCGTCACTTACATTTGGCCGGATACAGGCCCGCGGCTTGCAGTTTTTCGGCGGTTTCACGGTTTGCGCCCGAGTTGTCGGGGTCATTTGCGGATGCGTCGTCGCTGCAGCCCGAAAACCCGGGCCAGATCAGCAGGCCCGTCGCAAGAACAGCGGCGATTCGCGACGTTTGGCGCATGGTCCCGCTTCTACTGCAGCCAGCTCTTCGCGCACTCGTCGGGCACGAGCGCCTGGCCGCCGATGTGGCAGATCTTGTAGGACACTTTGCCGTCGGCGTAATAGACCCACGTGCCCCAGCGGTCGCCCTCTTTGTATTCGCCCTCGACCGTCATCTGGCCCTTGTCGTCCCAGTTCTTCCAGTAGCCATGGCGGAGGCCTTCTTTGTACGTGATTTCGGTCTGTTTCTTGCCGTTGGACCACCAGGCCGTGCCCTTGCCCGAGCCGAGGATGTACGCGATCTTCTGCGCGAGCTGCCCGTTTTCGTAGTACCAGACCCACTCGCCGTGCTGCTTACCGTCGACGACCTTACCCTTCACGCTGGTCGAGCCGTTGTCGAACTTCAGGTGGATGTCGCCGTTGCCGTTGCTGAACGTGGACTGACCGCGCAGCTTGCCGGTTTCGCTCCACCACCGGTGCAGGCCGACCTCTTTGCCGTTCGCGTTTGACCCGATGAAGCTCTTGAGGCCGTTGTCGTGCCAGCCGCGGTCGAGACCGTGCAGCTCATCGTCCTTGAAGTAGCTGATCGCGCGTTTCTGGCCGTTGTCGTGCCACGTCTCGCCCTTGCCCTGCAGCTTGCCGCTGTTGTCGTACCAGGTCTTCAGCACCTGGATGCTCTGGTCGTTCCAGACCTCGCGCCAGCCGACGGGGTTGCCGCCGCTGTACATGCGGACCGTTTCCTTGCTGGCGTTGTCGTGAAACGTCTTGAGCGGGCCGTGGAGCATCCCGAGCGCGTCGTAGTAGGCCTTGTAGAGCGTGGTGCCCTTGGTCGAGATCACCTCGTACGGGCCGACGAGGACGTTGTTGTTCAAGCAGGCCTTGCGAACGACCTTGCTGTTGCTGGTCCACGTCATCGGTCCGTGCAGCTTCTCGACGCCGCCGACGCTGCTCACGTGGTAGTCACAGGTGAGCCCGCCGACCACCTTCTGCTTCTTGGTGCCGTTGCTGGGGCACGTGACCGTTGGCGGGTTCACGTTGGGGGTCGATCCCTGCAGCACGTCCGGGTTGGGAACGTCGGCCGGGCCCGCGTCCGCGCCGCTGCTGCTTGAGCTGCCCGACGATGACGACGAGCTGCCTGACGATGAGCCGCCGTCGGTGACATCGCCCACACCGCTTGAGCTCGACGCGCCGCTGCTCGAGCTGGCGTCCGCTCCCGACGAAGACGTGCTTCCCGAAGACGATGTGCTGCCCGACGACGATGTGCTGCCTGACGACGATGTACTGCCCGAAGACGATGTGCTGCCCGACGACGATGTGCTGCCTGACGACGACGTGCTGCCCGAAGACGATGTGCTTCCCGATGACGACGTGCTGCCCGACGACGACGTGCTGCCTGAAGACGACGTGCTGCCGGATGACGACGTGCTGCCTGAAGACGACGTGCTCCCAGATGACGACGTGCTGCCCGATGAAGCACCGCTGCTGGCACCGGCGTCCTGGACACCGCTGGAAGAGCCGCCGGACGAGGCAACGTCTGTCCCCCCGCTACCCGATCCGCTGCTTGTCGACGAACCGCCCGACGACGTTCCATCGCCTGTCGCGTCAGTGCCGCCACTGGTTCCGCCGCTCGTGCCGACGGGAGCAAACCCGCCTCCGGCCCCGCCGCCCACACAGCCGGGTGCAATAGCGGCAATCGCGAGCGCTGCCAGCGATGCAACGACGGGGTCAACACGCCACGTGGCGGGAGCAATGCGGAACATGACGGACTCCAATGCGAGCGCGGGAGATTACCCGATTCAGTCTTGGCGTGCATCGTTTGTGGGGTGCCGACCAGATCGGATCGGAGTTGTTCGGACGTGAGCGTCGCCGCACTCATCGGCAATGCGTTTCGCGATTCAGCCGACCGTAAGACGCACGTCACCATCGCCCGAGCCGGCGCCCGGTTCAGTTG
>Ga0114933_10001069_pt1 | contig 31431 bp, 26 predicted proteins | sample 4SBtaG_FD_89691 | JGI IMG/M metagenome (GOLD analysis project Ga0114933, IMG submission 89691) | Deep subsurface microbial communities from Kolumbo volcano to uncover new lineages of life (NeLLi) - 4SBTROV12_W25 metaG | ecosystem: Environmental > Aquatic > Marine > Volcanic | place: Kolumbo... | reverse complement strand
TTTATGATTCATGGTATTTTTGTTTTGATTTATTACCACACAAGAAGTCTAAACAAATATATTTTTCAACAAATATTAATTGAAACCATGGTGTAAATATTTACCATAGTCCATCAAAGGATATATTTTTACAATTATAAATCATAATTAACATTGATAGAAACACACAAAATATCAATACAAATAAAATTGAGCTTAAAAACACAGCACATTTTCTGGATGGTCTATTAAATTTAAAACATTTTTGGAATTTTTTTTGTTTATGTCTCAATTGTCCACAATGAGGACAAATCAATTCCCATTTTTCTTTGGAACAATCATCACAAGTTATAACTCCACAATGATCACATTTGTTAAAATCATTGATTATTTTTTCTTCCATACAACAACAACAAGATTTGTTCCTAAAATCCGTTTGTTCACTTATACTTTTATCTCGTTTACTAATCAATTTGTTATTTAGATAAGTCATTGGATGGATCATGACCAAATCCATTTTATATGATAATTAAGAATTTAACTTTGTAAAAAATATCTGGGTTACAACAGTGAACCGAATATTGTGATTTTTTTTTTGATTTTTTTAAGGGTTTAAATATAAAAATAGTTTTCTTGTTAAATTTAAATGAGTTATCTATCTGCTTTTAACACACAACTTGAAAATTTTATAAATGAATTGAGTGAATTATTTCCAAAAGACACTGACATTGCATTTGCCAAAAACACAATTTATTTGCTTAAAAAAACAAATCCAAAAAAAACATCAAAAATTTTCAAATCATATATGAATAAATTTGAAGACCAAATCAATAATAAAAATGAAGATTTTTTTCTGAACAGAAATTATAATGATATTCATGATGGTGTGAAAAGTTCATTAAACACAGTCATGAATTTAAAAAAATATTGGAAATCAATGACAAATAATACAAGAAATAATATTTGGTTATATCTACAAATATTAATTAAAATATCAAAAAAAATTTAATTCCATTTTGTAAAATTTAATTTTTGAAAAGATAATAATTATGTTTTATGATTTTTTTTATAATAATTTATTATATGAATAAATTTTATATATTAATATTGGTGTCATTGTCAGTTTTTTCGATATTTTGGTTAAACAACAAAACAGAATATTTCATGGCATCTAAATCATCTGATTATTATGAAACAAAACAAAAAATTTATACTGAGATGTTGACTAAAATTACTACAATTTTTAAAAAATTAAACATTCCAATATTTTTATCTTCAGGAACTTTGTTGGGTTATTTCAGAGATAATAAGTTTTTGGATCATGACTATGACATAGATTTGGGGATTTTTAAAGAAGATTATAGTGAAATTATAATAGAAGAAATGGAAAATAAAGGATTTTATCTGTACAGAACATTGGGAGATCAACAAACTGGATTAGAATTATCATTTTATTACAGAGGAACACCAATAGGAAAAAAAGCTAAAGTTGATATATTTTTACATTACAAAGAACCCAATAACAAAATTTATTGGACATCATATGAATATCCCAAATTTGTTAAAAGACTAAAATACAGAGTATCTAATTTTAAATTAGAAAAAAAAATGTTCAAAGGGATAGATGTTTATGTTCCAACACCAACTTTAAGATATATTAAAGAACATTATGGTAATGATTGGATGATTCCTAAAATACCATTTAAAACATATTTTTATAACAAAAGTCCTACAAGTCTGGTTACAGAAATGACTTAATCTTTAATCATAAGTAAAAATAGGATAACTCAAAATAATCCAGATTAAAATTATTCAAGTTTAATTTATGTTAAAATAATCATGTATTTTTATATTTTTTTATTAGAATGTTATTAAATTTGCTTTTTAAAAATAAAAATGAAAAACAAATTTCCAAAATGTTAACAAATTATATTTTTAAGGTACAAAAAAATATCAGGAAAAATTATAAATCTGGTGAAATATTAATTAGAAAAATCAATTATTTTTTAATTGGAATAATTAAAACCAAACATGTCAAATATACAAGTTTTATAAATCTATTTGTCAAAAATAACATAGAAAATAAAAAATATGTTCAAATCATTTTAAATTTAATGGATATTTATGAAATATCACCAACATTAGCTCTAAATTTAACATTGTTGATAGATCATAAATTACCAAAAAATGTGAATAGTGATTTATTGTTGGCTAATATTAAATATATCAAAAATTATTATTTTTTAAAAAAAAAACGGTTAAAATATGATGATTTTAGATATATTGGAATAACCAATTTTCATTTTGGTTATATGAATGACAGAAAAAATAACAAATATATTTTTAGACAATTACAAAACATTTATGTTAATTTGGACAGAACAATTATTAGAAATATTAATAATAAAAAAAATATAAATTATATAAATAAAATTTCAGTGAGAAATAAAAAAATAAAAATTCTATTCATTTCAAAATTTTTATCTAAAAATCATTCTGTTTTTAAAGACAGAAGTGGAATAATTGTTAATTTAGATAAGACTAAATATGAAGTATTTATTATTATGGATTTATTTAAAAAACATAGTACCAAAAAATTTTGGAATCAATTCAAACATCTTAAAATTTTGAATCTAAATTTTATTAAAATAACTCTTAGAAATTTACAAAATATAATAATTAAATTATCATTGGATATAATTGTGTTTTGTGAAATAGGAATGTGTTTTAAACAATATTTATTATCATTTTCAAGATTAGCTTCTATTCAATGTAATACATTTGGACATTCAGATACAAGTGGATCATCTAATATTGATTATTTTATTTCAAGCAATTTTTTTGAGACTGAAGAGTCAGATAAATATTATAGTGAAAAATTAATTAAGTTGGATTGTTTATCAATGGTATATAAAAATCAGTTAAAATGGAATTTAATTTTAGAAACAAAAAATAGATTTTATGAATTATTAAAACTGTCTAATAAATTAGACAAATTAAAAATAAAAAATAGTGATTGTAAGTTATATGCTTGTTTCAATAGTTTTATGAAATTCAGTTTAGAATTTATAGAAACTCTGAATAAAATAATTATTAAGGATCAATTTGGCGTTCTTTTGATAAATTTTTTAAACATGAATCATTATCAACAAAAATATAAAAGATATTTGGAAATTTTCAAAAAAATATTTGGGAAAAATATTAACAGAGTAATTTTTTTGAATGAATATAAATTTGTACTAAAAGACAAATTATATTTTATTGCTATTAAAAATATAGATTGTATTTGTGAAACATTTCCATTTGGTGGTCTTAATAGTACTTATGATGTGCTATCAGTAAATCAAGCAGTTATTTCATTACCATCTAAATTTATTTCAGGTAGATTTACATATGGCATTTACAAAAAAATGTTATTTGATAAAACAATAGCAAAAGATGAAGACCATTATATTGAATTAGCATATAAATATGCTAATGATGAAAATTTTAAAAATAATATTAGAATATTCATAAAAAAAAATAAATATAAGGTTTTCAATGAAAAAAAATCTATAGAAGAATGGAATAAACTTTTTTACAAAAAAGAATTTTGGAACAAAGAAGAAATTATTTGAATTTTCTTGTCTCAGCAAACTTAATATTTACGATCATAGAACCAAAAGGTTTACCATTTAAATTGTTTATAATTTTTTGAGCTGTTTTTTCAGAATATAGAAATATAAAACCAAATCCTCTTGATATTCCAGTTGTTCTATCTCTGATAATTCTAATATCTTTGATTTTTCCATATTTTAAAATATATTTAGCTAAATCATCCTCCATGAAATTTTGTTGTAAATTTCTAATAATTAATTTTTTTTTATTAATTGGTTCATTTAAATTTTTATCTCTTTTAAATTTTGGAACATATTTATCTTTTTTAGGATTAGATTTATTGGTTTCCAAATTTATTTTTTTTGATTTATTTTTCGTAAATTTTGGTAGTTTATAAACTTGTTTTTTGGATATATCAGATTTAGATTTTATGGGCAATCCAATCATTTTAGATTTTGTTGGTTTTCCAAGTAATCTTTTGGTATCATCCGAATATTGCATAAAAATTTCTTCTCCTATAAAACTTTTTGAATCATTATTTTTATTTTTTGCTCTTCCAAAAGGAAACATATTTTGTTGTCTTTTTTTAATCCTTTTATGTTTTCTAATTTGAAAAGTATATTGTTTGATTTTTTGAGTAGTTTTTATAATCCTATTTTTCTTTCTTTCAAAAGTAATTTTTTCATAGATTCCATTTGAATCTGGCTTAGTACTATAGTTTTGTGGTAAATTCATTTTATCAAATTAACTTGAATTAATAATTTTTTAATCAAATTTTACAATTATTAAGCAAATTTTTTTTATTTAATTTGTTGTGTTAGATAAATTGATAAATATTCATAAATTTTTGTATAAAAATAAATTTTTGATTCAATATGAAAAATTCAAAACATCTGGAATATCCAAAACATCTGGAATATCCAAAACATCTGAAATATCCAAAACATCTGAAACATCCAAAATATCTGGAAAATTAAAAAATTTTGGAACATCTGGAACAAAAAATAAAAAACTACAAATTAACATATTTATGATAATTTATAACATGGGTTATTATCATAAATTTTTTGAACATATGGCTAAAAAAACAGAAAAATATGTAAAAGTTAATTGGTTCATTTATCAAAATAATTCTACTGATTGTACTGTTAAATTTTTGGAGAAATTTAGGAAAAATAGAAATTGTAAATTAATAAATGAATTTCTGGATAGAAATTTTAATATTCCTGAAATATCTAATTACAGAGCAAGAAGAATAGCAGAAGCAAGAAACAAAAATATAGGAATGTTGAATAACAGTACAGATTACAATTTTATAATAGATACTAATTTATTTTTTGGCTATAAAAAAACATTGGAACCATTAATTAATTTTTTAAACAAAAATAAAAATTGTATGGCTGTTTGTTCAAATGGAATAAATATAAAAAATGGATATTACTATGACACATTAGCTTTTAATTATGGAAATTATCCAAAAATAAGAATTTCAAAATCATGTTTGATAGTAAATTCTTGCTTTGGTGGAGTTATGTTGGTTAAGAATAATATTCTTAAAAAATGCAAGTATTTTGTAAAACCAGGTGAAATTTGTGAACATTGGAATTTTTGTAAAGAAATTAGAAAATATGGTGAAATATACATATTACAAGATTCAATTTGTTATTGGATCAAAGAAATAGATAAAAAATCATTAAAAATTATGAGAAATATTATGTTAAAAATAGCAAAATAAATAATTTTAAATTGATAAATTTTTTTTATTGCTAATTATATAAAATGGAACAAGATTTAGGAAATGAAAATTTTGGAAATGAAGAATTAGAAAATAATTTTAAAAATGAAGGATTAGGAAATAAATATGGAATAGAAGGAAATCATGTGTTATATTTAGCATTGTTTGGTGTTATTCCATATCTATTAAAAAGAGGATTAAAATTAGGAAATATAAAAGTTGAAAGTTTTAGTGATAGATTAGGAAAATTATTAATGTCACTACCAAGAGTTGTTATGATGATATTAATGGCTTTGCCAGAACAATATGTAATGATGACTTTGGAACCAAACATGCCACTATTCCAACGTTTGTTAGTATCTGTTGCCATGTACGTTATTCATTTTGCTTGGAATGGAATGGTAATGAAACCTGAGAAATCTTATAATGAATTAGTATGGATAATAGGAACAGCAGTGTACGCTCTCAAAGTTTTGGGTGTGAAACAAGAAACAGTCATTGCGTTGGTTGCGGCTGATTCTGTCATGACATTAGCTTTGAGAGGTCTCTGATCTTTTGATAAAAACTTGACCAAAAATAATTAGATCAAATTAATCATAAATTTGTCATCAATACATATTAAGTGTTATTTATTTGAGCATTTTAACTAAAATTAAAAAGTGAATATTTGATAATCACTTGTTTCAATATAATTTTCTATATTTTTTTGTAGATATTTTCTAAAATTTATCAAAAATCTTAGAAGTCCTTTTGTTTTATACCAACTCATCAAATCACTACAATCATCTCTTTCGCATATTTCTAATCTAGAAAAATGTTCTTTTAACGATCTATTTTCATCATCTACTTTCCAAGAAACTAATAAAAAATCAATATATCTTTTTCCAAATTCTTTTAGAATATGTGTGATAGATTCTTTAGTCACCATTTCATCTGTTATTCTATGTTTGGTTGATAAAATAGAAAAAGTTCTATAATCATATAATTTAGAAAGATTATCTAATTTAGGAGAGAAATTAGTTATTGGTTGAAGAGTTGAATATGCCATTTCTATTGATGTTTGTTGAGATCTAACCAAATAAGATGAAAATAAAAATAAAGGAATATGTTGGTTAAAACCTCTTCTAATTTTTTTTCCTAAAAGATAAGCTTGATAAAGACCAATTGGAGTTAGTGGAGAATCTATCATTTTAATTGATTCTGGTTTATTATGAAAAGAATTCCCATGTCTTACAAAATAAAAATTGATAATATATGGAGAATCTCTTGGTATTAATAAATCTAATTGGGCAATTATAATCATCCATTTATCTTCATCTTTAAATTTTTCAAAATCAATGTCATTTTGAATATAGTTGTAATGTCCCAATTTATCTGGAAATCCTGAATGAACCACATTTGATTTCCATCTTCCAGTTTCATTTGATAATTTAAGACAAAAACAATTAGCATAAGCATTTCTTCCAGGATTTTTAAGAGGAAGAAATTGATATTTCATTCTGTTATGGTGACCCACAATAAAACAATTAAAATCTGTGTTACCAACCGAACGTTCTGGATGCTTGGACAAATTTAATACTTGACTGATTCTTTCTCTAAAAAACATCCAATATTCAGATATGGATATTCTATCACAAGATTTAATACCACTCATTCCAGAATAATCCAATGTATCATTGAATGTACATAATTTTCTTTCATCTTCATCAATCCCCAATATTTTTTTATCACTACAATTACTTTGAGTCCAATTACCATTTTTAGTCAAATAAAGTTTTTCTTCTTCAGGTCCACTAATAATTTTGGGTCTTCCACTGTAATTTTCAGGTGTTAAATAGGAAGACGATAATCCCATCCATTTAGTAGCATGAAATGTTTTTTTTTCATTAGTACAAGGAAGAATATAAATTTTATCATTGGAAATTTCTCTCGTTCTGATTGGTTCACTACTGTCAAAACGATAATCCTCATAATCTTCTATTTCAGCTTCAGCTTCCATTTCTTCTGTTCCAACTCTGGCCAATTCTTGATAATCCCTCTCATCGTCCAATCCTGTTAATTTGATATCTTCCAATTTTTTTTTTCTTTTAATTTCATGAATATATTTTTCATCTATTACACATTTTCCACTATCACTACAACTATCACAATTTGCTGAAGATATTTCTCTAGAACTCCATTCTCCTTGTGTAGGACAATAAAATGATGAACCTATCCATGGTTTACGACATCTACCAGTACATTTGACAATTTCTTCTGTGTCATCCATATTTTGAGTTCCATAACCCCAATCATTTCCACCATTTTTGTATGATTTGATATAATCATGAATTAATTTTAGTCCTTTTTCAGAATAAACAGATATATAATTTTTACTATTCGGATCAATTATATAATCAAACATATAAATTGTACCATTATTAATATTTTATATATAAAATTTACCATCAATACATTTATGTTGGTTTATTTTTAAGTATTTTTCCAAATTTTAGTTACTTGTTTACACCCTTGGAAATTAAAAATGGAACAAAACCATATTTAAGTAAAACTTTTCAAAAAAACAAAAATATTGCCTGGTTATTTTGTTATATCGGCATTAAAATAATATTGATGTGATAAGGTGTTGTTCTTGATAGACTTATACAATTTTCATAAACACAATTCCAATCATTGGGATAATGTTTGATACATAATTTAGCATTTTCTTTTTCAAAATCACTATTACAATAATCATTTAATGGTGAAAATGAAAATATTTTACCAAAGTCAGATTTTTTATTATCCAATTTTTTTAATGTAAAATCAGTATATCTCCCGTATTTTTCCTTATAAAACATTATTGGTGAATCATTTAATGAATTTTCATAACTACTTCCAGATGGTTGGTAATTTTTTAAATCTTTATGAAATTTATATAATGAATTATCAAAAACACCCATTGGTTGAAATGTTTGTATAAAATATTCATTGGGATTTTTGTTATATTCTGACATGTTTAACCTACTGAAATTCATTTTACCTGTTGGTTGTAATATGTGATTACCATAACAGTTTGTAACAAAAATTGAATATAACACATATATCATAGATATATATGTATCATTTGATATTTAAGTATGAGAATAGATTTTTTCATATCTTTTTTTTCTTCTTTGTACATTTTTTCAGTCCAATGTTTGGCTATAAATTCAAAAGCATTCTTATCCATACTAATTTTTTCATTTGATGGATTTTAGTATGTTCATATAATGGTTTCAATTAATATTTGTCGAAAAATATATTTATTTGGACTTCTTATATGGTCATAAATCAAAAATATATTTTAATAATTCAGTTCATTAAAAGATAGTCCTTTGTTTTATGTTTGGTCATATATCATGATATAACTCATATATCATTTTAAATTTCCAAGGGTGAAAAATCCCAATCATTCTCAAAATAAATTTGAATTAAATTTTTTGATTTTTTGAATGGTACAAATGAACAGAATATCCAGACTCATCACTCAATCAAAAAAACATGGTGCTGCACAAGCTATGTTATATGCTCTTCCACAATTTAAATCAGAAAAAGACATGTCAAAAGCACAGATAGGAATAGGAAGTTTTGGTTATGGAGGAAATCCTTGTAACAATCATCTTGACAATTATGCTAAATCTGTTGAAAAAACTTTGAATTTATCCAAAGATATTATTGGAATCCAATTTAACATTGCTGGAATAAGTGATGGAATATCAATGGGAACTCAAGGAATGCGTTATTCTTTGCCATCTAGAGATAATGCCGCAAATATCATTGAAACAGTTATGAATGGACAACATTATGATGGTCTAATAACTATTCCTGGTTGTGATAAAAATTTGCCAGGAGCTTTAATGGGAATGATCAGAGTTAATAGACCATCATTAATGATTTATGGTGGTTCTATTAAACCAGGTAAATTAGGATGCAAAAATTTAGATGTTGTTTCTGCTTTTCAGTCTTATGGACAATTCATCAAAAGAGAAATTACTGATGATGAAAGATGTTCTATCATTAAAAATAGTTGTCCTTCATCTGGTTCTTGTGGTGGTATGTACACAGCAAATACTATGGCATCCGTAATCGAAACAATGGGAATGATGCTTCCTGGCGGGGCAAGTTTTATGGCAAATTCTAACAATAAACAAAATGAATTGAACAATACTTATGATGCTGTGAAACTTCTTTTACAAAATAACATTACTCCCAAAGATATTATTAATTATAAATCTCTTGAAAATGGAATAACTATGGGAATTGTATTGGGTGGCAGTACAAATATGGTAATTCATGTATTAGCTATTGCCAATGAATTAGGAATATCTTTTAATTTAGAAGAATTTAATATGATAGGAGATAAAACACCTGTATTAGCTAATTTAAAACCTTTAGGTGACTTTTTAATGAAAGATTTAACTGAAGTTGGCGGGATTCCTTCTATTCAAAAATATCTTTTAGAAAAAGGTTTGTTGTATGGAGATTGTTTGACAGTAACTGGTAAAACACTAGAAGAAAATCTAGAAAATGTTAGACCAATTACTTGTGGAAAAATATTTAGACCTGTTGAAAAACCATTGATTAAATCAAGTCATATAAAAATTTTGTATGGTAATTTAGCTCCTTTTGGTGCTGTTGTTAAATTGAAATCTAATCATACAAAAAAAATGATGGGTTTTTCTAAAGTATTTGAGGATGAGAACTCTTTCATTGAAAGTTTAGAAATGGGGAAAATCAAGGCTGGGGACATAGTTGTTTTGAGAGGCCAAGGACCAAAAGGTGCTCCTGGAATGCCAGAAATGCTTAATCCAACTGCTGCTTTAGCAGGATATGGTTTAGATGGAAAAGTTGCTTTATTGACGGATGGCAGATTTTCGGGTGGTTCTCATGGACTTATCATTGGACATATCTGTCCAGAAGCATTCAGTGGTGGTGATATTGGATTGCTCAAAAATGGTGATATTGTATATATTGATATGGAAAAAGGAAAAATAGAACATTTGGTTAAAAATATCCACAAAAGAAATTTTGAATCTAAGGTCACCCATCCAAAAGTTAATGGTTATTTAAAAATATATAGAAAATTAGTTGGTCCAGCATCAAAAGGATGTCTGTTAAATTGATAATCCTAATTTAATGGTTCATTTTTAATGGTTCATTATTTAATTCCATTTGAAAATATCCACTTTTTAATTTTATGTGTATCCCTTGTTCTGTTTTTTTGGTATTCCTTGTTTTTTTTGAACTCCCATGTATCTTGGGTTTTTTTGGTTTTTATATGTTTTTTGGTTTTTATATGTTTTTTGGTTTTTTGAACTTCCAGGTATCTTGGGTATTTTCCGTTTTTTTTGGTTTTCTCGGATTTTTGGTCTTCCAGGCTTCCCAAACCTTCCAAATTTTCCAGGCATCCCAAGTTTTACAAATCTTCTCGGACCTTCTGGGTTTTGGTATTTTTAATAAACAACCTGTTACAAAATATTCTCTAAAATGGGCAAATTGGTATATGTGTTTATTTTGTTCACTGATGATTTTTTTGTTTTGTTGATAATTCTATTTTTGTTCATTAATGATTTTGCTTTGTTCACTGATTGTCTTGTTAACTGATATTTTTTGTTTTATGACAAAATTAACAAATCAATAATAAATCTGAAAATATAAAAAAGTTCGCAACAGCCATGCTATTTTACCAATAAAAAAATCATTTTTATATCTGATTTTTCTGAACAAAAATTTGAAATTTTTTTTCCTTGGGTTGTTCCCAAATATCAAGATGGAAAAAATCAAATATCTAACTCGTTTTCAGAAAAACAAATTACGTCTATCTGACAAATGTTTGGTTTCTGGATTGAATAAACACATTTTTGAACATGAAAGTTCAAAAACTAAAAGTCCCATAACAAAAAATCCCATAACAAAAAGTCCAAAAACACAAAAAATCCAAAAGACTAAAAGTCATAATGAAAATATCAGGATGGAAAAAATCAAATATCTAACTCGTTTTCAGAAAAACAAATTACGTCTATCTGACAAATATTTGGTTTCTGGATTGAATAAACACATTTTTGAACATGAAAGTTCAAAAACTAAAAGTTCCATAACAAAAAATCCCATAACAAAAAGTCCAAAAACACAAAAAATCCAAAAGACTAAAAGTCATAATGAAAATATCAGGATGGGGATAAAACTTAATAAATGTGAAAAAGGTATTTTACATCTTCAAAGTTCTGATGCTACTTATGATATGATGAATCATTTTTCAAAAAATGGAAAATTAGATTTTGAAGTGATATCTAAATCTAAAGATACCAAATTAAAATTAGAAATTTTTCCAAAATATGATGGTTCGTCAGAAGATACTGATGATTTTGAAAAAAATGATCCAGAGGATTCAGAAGAAGGATTGTGGTATTCCTATGAAGAAGAACAATATCTAAAAATATTGGATGAAAAATCAAGAATGAAATATAACTTGATTGAAAAACAAATTCGTGATATTGATAAAGAAGATGTTCCATTTAGATTTAAGCTGTTACAATCTAATTTATCCATTAAAAATAAATTGTCCATTTTAAAAAATTTAGATATTTTCTATTCATTGGATGAAAATCAAAATGAATATCATAAATTAAATTGTTGGATCAAAGAAGTTCAAAAAATTCCATTTGGAAAATATATAAAACCAAAAATATCTCTTAAAGAAAGTCCCGAAAACATTGATAATTATTTGAAAAAAGTTTATTCTCAATTGGACCAAAGTGTGTATGGTCATCATGAAGTCAAAATAAAAATATTACAAATCATTTCAAAATGGATTAGTAATCCAAAATCTAATGGAAATGTCATAGCATTGTGTGGACCAATGGGAAATGGAAAAACTACTCTGGTAAAAAAAGGAATATCTAAAGCAATAGGAAAACCAGTTTCTTTTGTTGGATTGGGTGGTGCGTCAAATAGTTCTTTTCTCAATGGTCATAGTTATACATATGAAGGTTCTAAACAAGGAATAATAGTAGAAATTTTACAAACTTCTGGTTGTATGAATCCAATCATGTTCTTTGATGAATTAGATAAACTCAGTGAAACTAAAAATGGAAAAGAAATATCAGATTTATTGTGTCATATTACTGACCCAACCTATAATTATAAATTTAAAGACAAATATTTTTCTGGTTTAGATTTTGATATTTCAAAAGCATTATTTATTTTCTCTTTTAATGATGAAACTAAAATAAATTGTGTTTTGAAAGACAGAATCAATGTTCTTCGAATGAAAGGTTTCAAAACAAAAGATAAAATAAATATATTCAAGAATTATCTATTACCAGATGTGTTAAAAGAATATAATTTTAAATCAGATGATGTTCATTTTGATGATGAAATTATTACTTTTATCATAAACAATTTCACAAAAGAAAAAGGGGTTAGAAAACTAAAAGAAATGTTAGATGACATAATTTCTAAACTTAATATTTGCAAAATTACTGAAACTAAAATATTTGAAGAAAAAATTGATGAGATGGAGAAAAAACTAAAAGATGAAACAATTAATTTGAGAACCAAAAAAGCTATGATGAAAGATTTGATGGGAACTTTAACAATTGAAATAAAAAAACAAACTTGTGCCAAATCCAAAAAATTAATTAAAATAAATTCTAAAATATCATTCCCTTTAAAACTCACAAGAGAAATTATCAATGAATTAATAAAAAAGAAAGATGATATTCCACAATCACTTAAAATGATGTACATGTGATTACTAACTTGGGACTAATTTGGCTTCTGGAATTTGAGAATAAGATAGTGAATTTTTAGTAACATGGATTGGAACATTTATTAAATGTGATGTGTTCATAACATTGTAATTCCTCTGTAAATTTGATAATTCCAGAGCAGTTTTATTTTTTGTATGGTATTTTCCAGGATAATTTTCTTTTGTTTTGAGAAATTGTTTGGCTCCTAACCTTACCAATGTTTCATAAGATCTCAAATTATTTCTAAAAGCACAATGATGTAATGGTGTCCAACCATAATTATCACAAACATTTAAATTTACCCTCCTAAACAGAAATTTTATTATTTCAGGACAATCATAAATTGCGGCATAATGAATGGGTGTCAGTGCTTGACCATATGGATAAACAATAAAATTTACCTTGATACCTTCATGATTCACAATGTCTTTGAATAATTTTTCATTTTTTTGTTCTATACAAGAAACCAACCTGTATTGTTTGTCTCTGTTAATAACTGAACTTGTTCCAGAACCCATTTATTTTAATTTTTATATCTGAACAAAATCAAATTCTTGTATTTTTCATAACAATTCCTGACGAGGTTAAAATTAAGATAATATTTTTTTCCAACTTAATTGTTAAGATATTCTTGAAATATCGTATTCTCAAACATACAACTTGGTTCACATGTTTGAAACTTTGGTTGAACAATTGTCTGCTCAACTTCAAAATTTACATGTTTTATTTGTTTCGCTAAAACAGGCAAACTTTGTTGATTTTTTTGAGTGATTCAGCGTTTATTTTAATCTTCATTGGTATAAAAGAAAATAAAATATTTTGGATGGAAATACATCTTGTAAAACCAAAAAAAAAAATTGTTTTGTTAAAAATATATATAAATTTAATAATTGGTTCTCAAATTTAAAAAATAAGAATAGAAAAAAATTTCAAAAAAATCACAAAATTTTAAAAATCCATTTTCATAATAATGAAAAATCTATTCGTTCAACAGATAATTGATGATTTTATAAACCAACTTAAAAGATATTCTTTTTCTTGCGTTTTCTCTATAATTTGTTAGAAAAAGAGAATTGTACTGTTGCCTTTTTTTTTTGATAAATTGATTAAATTTATTTATTAAATTTTCTTGTTGTTTTTTATTTAAACTTGGTTTTATTACTAAAGTGGCATATGATCTTGCTGATAGTTTAGGTGTTTCATCTATATATCTATCTTTATTTTTTGTGTATGACATTTGTATTTGATTTCGCGAATTATCATCAATACATTTAACCAAAATATTTGTAATATAAGGATTAAACTCATTTCCACCACATAGCACTTTATTTTTTGTTGTTAGTCTGCTTATATTATATTTTTTATTTTTGTTCTGTTCTAATTTGTAAATTTCACCTCCTATTATATAATTATTTTTATTTAATTTTGTATTAATAGTTTGAATTTCTTTTTCATCATTAAATATTCTTATATTAATACACGAATTATTTTCATTTTTAGATTTAAGTTTAAATTGAAAAGAACATATTGTATAATTAGTATCATCAAAAACACTTTTTTCAAAAATATTTAGTTTTTCAATTTTAAAAATATCTAAAAATTGTTTTCTTAAATATTTGTCTTTAATTCGCATTGAAGACCAAAAGTTTAATGGTATGATTATTATCCCACCTAAAGGAGGTGTTCCTTTACCTTTTATTAAATTGATGATAAAACATTTATATAAATCATTTGTTGAATATTTATCATATAAACTTTTGTCTTTATTCTTGTTTCTGGCGAGGTACGGAGGATTTGTAATGACAAATTTGTCAGAATAGTCAAGTTGATGTTTTAACACATCTTGTTTTTTGAAGCTCACCACTGATTTATTGAGATATTTTTTTAAGGGAAGAACATAAGAATTATTTAAATTAATTTTATGTTCTTGGATTTTAGGGTTAACTATATCATAACATTCAATCTTATATTTTTCTTTGTTAGTGATAAATTCTAATAAATGTCCTTTTCCTACAAATGGTTCAATGATATTTTTGATTTTTTTTTCATTGATAGTATCAGGTATTTTCATACCATTCAAAATTTGTTTATGATTTGTTGTGTAGAATTGACCTAATTTATTTTTCATTTTGTTTTTTTTATTTGTTCTTGTATTTATCAAAATTTATTAATTATCATTTTGTAACTTGTCATTTCATGTTTGTTAAACTCACTCACATTTGATTTTTAAGATTCCGATTATATTGGTCATTAAAGGTGTTAGTAAACAATAACTGTGGAACAAATAATTGATTAATGGTATTTTGTTTTTATGATCATGAAACCTAAATGTTTCAACAAACATGAATTAAAACTGTGGTGTAAATTTACATTATGTTCCAATTAAGAATAAATATTTTTTTCAAAACTCAATAAGTTATTGATGAACTTATGACTGGTTTTTTCCTTTATTAAAACTAAATGAATAAAAATTAAATAGATCACACACACATTGTTAATATTTGATACGGATTTCTTTTGATGTTTCAAAACAATATCTTTTATACTTATAAATGAGCTATATAATTTTTTTTAGTATTTGTATATTATTATTGCTATTCATAAATTACAAAAAAGAACAATTTAGCAATTATGAATATAAATTTGGTTGTCCAGACAAGTTGGTTGAAAAAAATAATAAATTATTTCTTTTAAAAAATAGAGAAATAATCAAAGAATTTGATAAAATGGAAGATTATATAAAATATTATAAGTTTTATTCCTCTAATTTTTTAACAAAAGGAAAAATATGTGAACCATTGAACACCATTAAAAATAAACATTTTGAATTATCAACCAATGCTTATGATAAAAATTGGGGTGGAACGGATGGGAGCATGTCCCATCGTAATTTGGAAGGTTTTTCCAATGGTTCAAATTCTTCCATTTCTTCCATTTTTGGAAAACAAGTAGCATTATGGAATCCATTTTACAAAAGATTTATAAAAGTAAATCATAATAGTAAAATCAAATCAACAGGAAAAAAAGATAATGGTATTTTACCCTCCAAATGGAACAAAGCAAAATTTAAAATAATAAATATTGGTAAAAATTTGGTTGGATTGTGGAATATCGAGTCCAAAAAATTTCTTAGAACAAACAAAAAAGGAAATCTTTCATTGTCATCTATTAGAATTAATGGTGATTTACCAAAAAGTTGGAACAAATCTAAATTTAAAGTTGTTGGAGATTTGAATGAAAAATTTAGTTTGTGGAATTTATTTCATGAAAAATTCATTAGAATGTTCCAGAGTGGAAACATTAAAATGGGACATAAAAAATCATATAATTCTTCAACTAAAATAGGAGAAAAATTTAAATTATCATTTTTAGAAGATATCGAATTAGAAATTCCTTCAGAAGAAAATCAATACAAAATTAATATCACAAAAACCACAGAAAACACACAAGAAAATGAATTAAAAGGCATTTGTTCGGAACACAATTCATGTCAAAAAAACCAATTTTGTAACAAAAATAACAAATGTCAAAAAACATTATTGTGTTTTGAAGGTGATAATGGAAACAGCATAGATTTGAAATGTCCTGAATTAAGTAACACAAATAAAATAATCAAAGAAATAGCTGTTAAATATTATGATTTTAGCAAAGAAACATCTAAATTTAAAGATTGTGATGAAAATTTATTTAAAATAGCAATTGATAAACATTTGAAAAATTATCTTCAAAATGAAAGAATAATAGAAAAAGGGATAAGTGATAGTGTTCTTGGAACTATTATTAATAATTTAGACAGAACTAAATTGATTTATATTTTAGATTTTATTCGTGATTCACCAAATTGTAATGATTTGATCAAATTGTATAATGTCCAAAATAATACAACAAAAATTTCCGAAAGTACATTCAACAATGTACCAAATATGTCAAAAAACATGTTAAAAAACACGCCAAAAAATACCACATTTAATTTGACTTCTACAAATATTAAGATTAATAATGATCTTAATAAAAATAATTTAAACAAAAAACCAAAAAAACTTAAAAAACCAATATCTGCTTTTGGTTATAGTTACATAAATCCAGCAAATTGGAGAATTCCACAAAAAAGACCACCAGTTTGTATTGGTCATTGTAAAAAAAATAAACCTGCTCCTCTAATATCAAAAGGAACTCCATTGGATGCGTTAGAATATACCAAGGTTGGTTCATTGTTACCTAAATTTACTTACATAGAATAACTGATACTATCACAAAAAAAATTATTTGTTGTGTTTTAACCAACATTAAAATATTTTTGTAAAATGTGTTTATTTTTTTACCAAAATTATTCAAAAAATGTTATATGTAAATCTTTCAGTGGAATTACTTGGTTAATATTTGTTAAAACAAATATTTATTAAGGTTTTGTGTCATGGTTACAAATCAAACACCATATCTTTTAATGGACTATAGTGCATATTTGCACCATGGTTTCAATTAATATTTGTCGAAAAATATATTTATTTAGGATTTTTGTATGGTCATAAATCAAAACAAAATACATTTTAATAATTCAGTCCATTAAAGGATAAAAAAACAAAGTTAAACAGCAAAGAACAAAATGAATAAAACACCAAACCATTCATTGATTAAAATGTAAATTTTATATTAAAACTACTTATTATCTTCAAAATATTTTTCTTTTTGGCTTGATGACTTGAAAAAGATCAGTAAATTTCATGTTAAAAAAACATGATTTTTAATAAATAACTTAAACCATCTATTACTTTAATGTTGGTTTTGCATTACAACCACTAATTATCTTCAAACATTTTATTAGATGGTTTTGATTATTGTTAAAAATTTCAAAATTCTATGGAAAACTTCAAATGTTATCGACATAAGTGGAATGTTTTATTGAACAATAAAGATATTTCCAAACAGGACACATCAAAAGTAACCAACAGGAAATGGATGTTTGGTTTTCAAATTATTTCAATCAAGATATTTCTAAATGGAACACTTCAAAAGTGACTAACACATGTGAGATATTTTGTTCATCAATATTCAATAGAAATATTTCTAAATGGGATATATCAAAAGTAACCGAAATGAGTGATATGTTTCCAGGTTCATGATTAAATTTGAGTATTGTTCTTGATGGAACACACTAAAAGTTAATAAAATATCGAATAAAATATTAAATTGGCTTGCGAAATATCACGCAAAACCACACAAAAAATCAAATTTGTTATTGTCAATACAACATGATTTATAACCATTATTTGAAACAATAAAAATAATTTGTATTATTACCAATAGACATATTGTTTTTCATGAACCGATTTTTCGAAACTGATATTTCCATAAACAGATTGATGATATTATAACCAAATTATAAAAAAATAAGTTTGGTTAATCAAAAACCAGTACCAAGAAGTTCATAAAAATTAAATTTGAACTTAAATTTTATTTTTATGATTAAATAAAATGTTTTTGGTTAAAAGATTTAAAAACACATCAGAAGTTTTAATATCCAAAATTTTTCCAGCTGGATTTTGTTGGCAAGGTGCAAGTATTTTAGCAGATAAAATGGGTTTTCATGAAAATAATATTGATTTTGCTTTGATGACTGGGTTAGGAGATGGTTTAGGTGTTTTTGGAGGACACATGTTGTTTTGTTCCATTGCTAAAAAAACATATTTGCCAGATACAAATCTTAAAAAAGAATCACAAAATGCCATGTTATTGGGATCTGCTGCTTTTTGTTCTGGGATGGTATGGCAACCAATAGTAAATTATTGTCATTATAACAATATGAATTTTATGAATTCAATGTTAACAACAACATTAATTTGTGGTAGTTCATTTTTCGTTGGTTTAAGAGTATTCAGAAAATTGTACAACAAAATATCCAAACAAACTAAAAATGAACAGTCGTGTGAAAAAATGTTCACATATATTGATGATAATAATCCAAATAATCTGATTAAAGATTTACAATTATCTTTGTCTATTGGTGGAGCTACAGGTGCTTTTGTGGGAACAGATTTATCTTTTAGTGATAATTTTATTATACCAATTCTTGGGACATATGAATCATTATCATATATTAATTGTATGTTATTGGCTGGAAAATCAACATGTTTAGGATTTGGAATTGTACAATCTTTCCAAAATATTTCAACAAAAAATAATTGGACCGATTAAAATAAATTTGATAAATATTTATTTGAAAAATGACTGTTATTTGACAATGAAAAAGGAACATGAAAATAATTCTTCACAAGAAATAGAAAATCAAATTGAGAAAGATATCAGAAGAACTTTTTTGCATCTCGATTATTTCAAAAATGATATTAATCTTGGAAATTTAAGAAAATTACTAAATTTGATAGCAAATTCTAACAAAGAATTAGGATATGTTCAAGGAATGAATTTTATAGCGGCATTTTTATTAATTAAAAATAAATATTCAACTAAAAATTTGGCCAGAAGTTTTGTTACATTTGACAAATTATTAAACAACCATAAATATGGAATTAGTGGTTTATTTTCCAAAGATTTTCCTAAATTATATTTGACAATTTATCAAATTGATAAACTATGTATCAAATATATTCCTGAAATTCATAAACATTTTATTAAATATGATATTAAAGGAATTCATTGGTTATCATCTTGTGTGTTAACATTATTTCTCACAAATATTAGATTAATAGGTATTGATGGTTATAATATATTTTTTGATTTATTTTATAAAAATGGTTGGGATATTTTAGTAAAATTTTTAATTTCTTTGCTAATGTTAAATAAAGATAAAATATTAGAAAACAAACAATCTTCCGAAATTTTGATTTTTCTTCTCAACGACATATGGAAAACGGATTTTTATGATGTAAAAAATTTAGCAATGAAATTAAATATAGATCAAGAAATTATAGAACTTGAAACAAACTATGTAATTAATAAAACGAAATCATTTGGTGAATCACCTGAACAACTTGGTAAATTATTTAAATCTAAAATAACCAAAAAATATATAGCAGTGGGTACTTCAATAGCAGTATCAACATTGATGACCATAACAGGAACATTGTTATTTTTCAGATTTAAAAATAAGAATAATGATAAAAATTAAACTTTGTACTCAAAAACATTTACCAAAGGCTGAACACCCAAATACAATATCCAGTGAGCTTTTCATGTGAAACTATTTTGAATGTTCAAATGTTCGAAAATGTTTCAAATGTTTAAAAATTTTCAAATGTTTAGAAAAATTTCTAAATATCATTTTTTCACAAGACAAACATTGCTCCTAATAATATTTTGAAAAACATCATGTTCAATATTTTTAATGAGAAATTTTTCTAAATTAGTTGCTCCTTTTATTTTGAGAAAATATTCCATCATATTTTTAGAAATTTTTCTATTTTTTTGATTACCAGGTTTTAATTTAACATAATATTTAAAATTCCGTAATAATTTATAAGGAGCTATCATTGGAAGACAACAAATCAAATTATTTTTCGATTCTGTTTTATTTTTGATAGTATTATCAATATTATTTGTTTCTGTGTTATTTGGATTTTTAATAAAAACATCATATAATTTTTCTGATTTTTTTATGAACATTAATCCAATTCCTAACTCAAGTTTTGCTTTTGGTAAATAATTTTTTTTTCCTTTTACCATGAAACTTCCTACAGATAAATACTCACCTGATGGAGCAGATTTAGAAACTTGTTCTGGTTTAACAAAATATGTTCTTTCAGACATTTTACTTTTCCAACATTTGCTCATACATACCAAAAAATATCCTGTATTAATTAAAACACTAATAGGTATATCATCATTATTTTTCATGTTTTTGACTATGCAAGATGATGATCCATGAAAATCACCATGGATATAAATATCATAATTATTCATATGTTTTTTAACAATTTCTTCATTTTGTTGTGCATTTTTACCACAAATTATTAAATAGTAATCTTGAATAAACCAGTTATATTTTTGAAACCAATAATGTTTTTTTATTATAGTAAATTTCTCAATTATTTTATGTGTTTGATTTTGTTTGTTAATTTTAGCAACTTTTTTTATAGCTTTTGAACCCTCAACTCGTGTTTTTTTTAACTTAACCACTAATTTTTTTTTATTTGAATAATAGTCTTCAGAATTTTTATAGGCAGATTTGTAATAATCTATTTCAATATTATTAATAATGATTTTGTGTTTTTTTTGATTAATTTGAAGAGTTTTTATTGTTTCTATTCCTTTAGAATAATAAAAATCTTTAATAGTATCTAAATGATTTTTATGTATTTTATTTTTTTCTTTAATTGAATTTTTGATATAATCGATGATTTCCTGAATCAAAACATTATTTTCTATTACAAATTCACCTTTTGAAATATTTTTGTTGATTTTTTTTTCAAAATTATTACACCTAGTTTCTATGTCTTTTTTTACTCTTTCTACTTTTGATATTTTAGATTTTGTTTTTTTTGTTGTTTTTTCAATATTAATATTGAGATTTTTGAAATATAATTTTATCATTTCATCAAATGAATCAAAATAACGAAACTCATATTTTTCATATTTTTTGATTTTATATTTGTTATAAATTTTTGGTGTAAAATCAACTGATTTTCCAGTAGAATCTAATATCAAATAACCATGTGATGTTATCAAATCTATTTCTATTTCTTTCAAAAATAAACAAAATTTTCCAAAAATTTTAAGATTTTTTAATGTAATTTCATCATTAATATTAATTTTAATTTTATTTAAATAGTGATTGATCAGAATTGGACCCAAATTATCTATTGGAGTTTTATTTTTAAAAAGTGTTTTATAGGTTATTTTAGATGAATGTACCAATAATTCTTTTAATTTTCCATGCCACTCTTTAAATTCTTCAACAGAAAAAATATCATTTTTTATGGGATAAACCAAATTAGTCTTAATGTTTTGAAATCTTCTTTGTAGGTGTAAAATTTTGTAATTTTTATTGGTCAGTACAATATTTCCTTTTGATACTATTTCTAAAATCAAATGAAATGTATGATCTCTTTCGCCAAATGTAAAATCAATTATTCTGTCCAAACCTATTTGTTGAATTTGTGTCAATCTTTTATTTTTTAAATGTTTTCTGAGTTTGGAACAAAAACTTCCAGGAGCTTTTTGACAATTAGATGGTTTTTTATCTATCGAGTGACATCTAAACCCAGAAACTAATTTAATGAATATTTTAGATTTTTTATTTGAAAATTTTAAAATGAAATTTTTGGGATTAATTTCAAAAATATTGGTTAATCTCATATCCAATATTTTTTTGTTAAAATCAATCACGATAGCTCTAATATCAATATTTGAAAATTTAATTTTCATTTTTATCTGTTGAAAAAATAAGGAACAAATCTCAAATTTACAAAAACATTTTTATGATTTTGATTCAAACAGAGTACATTGTTAGGGGTTTCCTTTTACCATTCATCAAATGATTCGAATATATTTGCGTTGTGATTTGTGGTTGTTCATAACATAAATCCTAATTAGTTTTTAACAAATATGAATAAAAACCTATCATTTAATGGACTTTAGTATGTTCATATAATGGTTTAAATTAATATTTGTTGAAAAATATATTTATTTAGGTTTCTTATATGGTTATAAATCAAAACAAAAATATATTTTAATAATTCAGTCCATTAAATGATACAGGCCATTAAATTATGTTTTAGAACTGTAACTGGATTTCTAAAAATTTCAAAGATTTAAAAATTTTGTGGGAATTAAAAATAAGATATATATAACATGGTAACAATATTGGCATACACAGTATCCACTTTAATTGGAAAAGAGATAGTGACATCAGCAATCAGAGAAACTGCTAATTCAGCATGTACATTGATTTATTCTTTTGTGGACCATCCAGAAATAAATAAAGTTCTTATGAAATTGGACACTAAAGCTTCAATAAAAACAGTTGAAACTTTGATTGAAAACATCAATATTAATAAAATTAATAAAACTGTATGTGTTGTACTAAATCATCTTCATCAAATTCTATGTGAAATAACAGACAATCTTTCCAAAATTACTTATTCATTGAATAATCATAAAAAAAAATGGTTCAAAAGATTTAGAAAAGCAGATTATTCGATTTATTTAGATAAACTTGAAAATAACCATAAAATTTTGGAAAAAAGATTAAAAAATCTATTTGAAATATTAGCAATCAAAGATATTCTTGATTCAAAAAATAATAATTTTTTATCCAAGCTAAATAATTTTTAACACAAATAATTTATGAATTGACTTATCATAATTATTTTGGAATTTTATTATTTGATTTGCTAAAACGAGATGAAATCCAAGCAATAGTAGCAAAAGTAACAGATTTCCAAATAATTATGTAATAATCCGCCAAAAATAATTGTGTATGATTTACATACATACAAAGTGGAGAACTCATACTGAATATGTTTTTAATAGGACCAAATAAACTAAAACTCGTACAATAATTGGCTAAAAATTGAATTCCTATCCAATTTAGAGTAGATATAGAAAAAATTGTTAATATGAAATATCTGATAGGTTTAGTCGAAGCACCAATCATTTTTTTGAACATTGGAACAAACAAGTTGAGAGAGAGAATGAGTCAGTTTAATAACATCAAATTTTATTTCTACAATAATTTGGTTAGGCAGAATTGTCAGGTGGAATTGTTGTGTTTGGGTGAAATTGTCAGGTGGAATTGTTAGGGAGCGATTTGGATAACAAACGCGATTTGTATATATTTGTTTCAGCATGTGTAACGGTTTTATGGTTCTGCTTTTGCCAGTCATTTTGACGGGTCATTGATTAAGGCTGTTACTCAACTAGCCAACATTCCTTTCCCCGACCCCCAGCAGTGTAACAATTGTTGAGAAAGGTCAATTGAGTAACGGACTTGGTCTCGAGAACACACCAGAAACGGTCGTGTAACTGCCATGTTAAAGCTTCATAATTTGTTTTGTTACCCGAATCGCTCCCAGGTGAAATTTGATTTTGGTGTACCAAAACAACATGTTTTCTGGTTTGTCACAACGTTACAAAATAACTCTAAATATTTTCAATACTTTCGATATGATCTCCAATAATATAATCAATATCTTGAATATTCATATTTTCTTTGATATTATCAAAATAATGTATTGTTTTTATTAATTTTTTACCATCTAACAATACAAAAGTTTTTGTGATAGGTCCCAACTCAATTTTGCTTTTTTTAATTCTTTTATATAAACATGGATCTACATATCCACCTTTATGATTGTCTAATGCTGAGCAAATCATTGTTTGAACAATAGAATTTGTTGGGTTACATCTATAAACTATTTTTTTATATTTTTTTATTGAATCATTTTCAAGAGACCATATTTTTTTTGATAGAATAATATTGTTGTTTTCCAAAAATTGTAATCTTTCTTCAAAATCAATATACCCTTGTTTTTTTCCCACATCACAATTCATTCCAACCGCACCAACAAATAATTTTATTTTTGGAAACATACTAACCACTTTTAGATGTGTGATATCTTCTAGAGGTGTTCCTAATTCACTTTCGTTTCCTGAGAGTAGAACATCACATCCAGCATCAATCAAATATATTGTTTCAATACAATTTTCTTCCAAAATTGTTTTGTAAGCTTCCACTAAATTTTGAAGTTTGGTTTCATGGTCATATTTCAATAGATAAATAGGAATTTTTAATTCTTTTGATAGATAATATTCTGGAAAATAATCAAATTTTAAATCAGGATTTTTACTATAATCTATCTCAAAACAATATTCATTAATTTTTCTTAGTTTCTTTAACCTGTAAATATCACTATAAATTGTAAAAGATAAATTTAACAAAAACACTTTATTTTTTTTATTTAATAACTCAAGATACAATGGAATACCACTAAAAATATCATATCCTCCTCCACAACCCGAAATAAGTGACATTTATAATTTCATTAGTGTGATATAATTTTAAATCATAAAATTATCATTATTGAAAATTTCATTTGTACCATGGTTTTAAATCATAAAAAACAAATAGTTAAGTCAAAAATAATAAATCGTTTAGTATGATTAGGAAAATAATCATCATTTGCAAAAAATTCAATTATGTTTCATGAATTTTCATAAAATTAATTTTGAAAAATGAAATAAAATTTGATTTTTATGGATAACTTGTTTAAAAACAAATAACCATGAATTTTCATTCAATATTTAACATTATGAGTTTTAGCCATAATTCTTGTGACATTGCATTAGTCAACAAATTTTTTTATGAAATGATTAAAAATGAAAGAACACAAAAAAAATTTAATTCTATGGTAATTGTAAGAACACTCAAAGGTAATACACTAATGGTTAATTTTGAGTTTAATCTTAAAAACACTGTTTTGGATTATAAAAAAAATATATCTGAATTATACCCAAAATATAAATATTTTCAAAATATCACAATAATTTTTAAAGGAAAAATTATGAAAGATGAAGATTTATTCATCAAATATTCCAAAGGGATTAGAGAAATATGTTGTTTACACTTGTTGTATCACAATGTATATCCAATTACTCCTTGTTATAAAGAAAATAAATGGATTTGTAAAAAATGTGTTTCCAATAATGATTATGGAAAATTAATTTGTTTGAATTGTTCCAAACAAAAATATTTATGATTCAATAGTCAAGGAATTTTGGATCACTTAAAAATTAGAATATCTAAATTTTTATTTTATATTATTATGAATTCAATCTTCAATACTTACAAAAATTTGGCAGACAAAATATTACCAATCATGACAAAAAATGATTTTTCCAGAACTGGAATGTTAACACCAAATGAATTTGTAAAAGCAGGGAATTATTTGGTAAATAAATATCCAAGTTGGAAATGGAACAATGTACCAAAAAACAAACAAGTGTCTTATTTACCAAAAGATAAACAAATGATCAGAATTATAAATAATTTTAAAAAAAGAAAAATATTAGTGGAATCTGAATTGGATAATTGGATGCTTTTTGATAAAGCTCCAAAAACAAAACAAACAAAACAAATCAGAAAAATAAAAGAAATCAAAAAAACAGAAACAACCAATAAAATTATGGAAAACACAAAAACAAAAAATGCAGAAAAATTCGACTTATCTGATTTAGAGGATTCTGATTTGGAGGACTCTGATCTAGAAGACAATATTATTTTAATCATGGAAAAACCAAAAATTCATAAAAAATATGATATTACTTTAACGTATGATAATTATTACAGAACTCCAAGAATATGGTTTAATATTTATGATAATAATATTCCAATAAAAGACAATGAAATATTAGAATATTTATCAATTGAACACAACACAACTGTAACAATGAAACAACATCCTTTTTTTAATATGATTTATGTGAGTGTTCATCCTTGTAGACATTCAGAAGTTATGAAGAAATTAATAAGAATAGAATTGGAACAAGACAAAAAAATAAATGTTGAAAAATATTTTATATTTTTTTTAAAATTTGTGTCTTGTGTAATTCCCCAGATTGATTTTGATTTTACCATATGACTTCAACCCAATTTCACATTATGCAACAATAACCGTCATTTTTAATGAGACATGGTAATTTATTGGGCAAAGAAATTTCCTTACCTTTAATGGGACATCCAACACAATAAATCCGTATGTCATTTTGATCAAAGCTCGGTTCCTCAAAATCTTGTTTTTCTTCAAGCTCTGTTTTATGGAGACATTTATATTTTTTTACAATATCTATAATTTCATGCGTTAATTTATGTTTGGGATTAAAATCACCAGGTGAAACATATTTTAAAATATCAAAAAACTTTTTTCCTCCAGCTGCTCCATTATCATTTATGAAAACTTCAACAATAGAAACAAAACCTTTTGGTTGTAAATTGAGAATTGCTTCATAGTCATAAATACTATTGTTTGGATTACACCAATTAAGCAATAAAACACATTCACCAACAATACTTGGCATTTTTTTTATTAAATCTTTAACATATGAAAATTCGGGTTTTTTATAAATCTCGCTATGTTTATAAAATGACAATGGGTTGGGATCTATACAAATTATTTTTTTTTTTGGGAGAACATCTTCTATGGCTTTTTCTAAATAACCATTTCCACTTCCCACAGATACCAAAGGACAATAATCATAATATTTCATGATATTTACCACATGTTTAACCACATTTTCAATACCAAAACTTCTAACACCTTTTGAGGTTTTGATACTCATTAGAATAATTTGTCATGAAAATTAACCTTAAAATCAAATTTTCCCTTTGAATATTTAAAACACCTGTTGGTCGCCATCCCAATTATTAAATTTATTGGGTACCATCTTCATTATCATGTGCTGGACAACAATTTTTGCGGTGTTTACAAGACATACTTTTATATCCTGGATAATTTTTTTTCAATTTTATTTTCATGTATGGTTACTTCTATATCAAGTTGTTCCATTTTCTTAGAATCATCTGATTGATTAACAAACAAAGGATATTTGATATTTTTAATATATTAAACTCATAATTTGACAATTGAATGGTCCACAAAATAACTTTTTAAATTTAAGTGCCATATCCTAAATGAACAACATGGTGTAAATTCATATTTGTCAAAAAATAATTTTTATTCAGGTTTAATGTTGTGGAAATAAATCAAAAATTTTCACTGATTATGGAAAATAAAAAACTTCGGTCCATCAGATAATATTATTTGAAAACCAGTGGATAATGAATCAAGAATAATTTTAATTAATTAATTTCAATCGAAATGTGCCATTAGTTGTTCTAAGGTACATCTGTTTTCATGTAATTCTTCAATAGTACTATTAATAATTGTTTCCAAATTAACATCTCTTGGAAAATCTAATGTATTCAATTGAATTTGTCGTGTAATTCTATCAGATTTACCTATTATTAGTTCTTGACCAAGACCAGGATCCGGAATATAAACATGTAATAAATCTAACATTAACATTCCTGCAGAACACACAACAAGTTTTTCGATGGGATAACCGTCTTGGTATCTAAAATCCACAGGAGAAAAAGTGTAAGTGATTCTTGAATCATGGTGAATGATTCCATCTCTGTACGAATCAATATAAATGCTGCCTAAATCTCCCAAATAAATTTTGTAGTGATTTTGTCTGGTACATTTATAAAATATATTTGATAACTTCAAATCTACAAAATACATATGATTATCTTTCAAACATTTCAATTGAGACAGGACATTTTTCATAATTCCACGGAAAATATTCCAATCTACTTGTCTTCTTCTTTCTGACAAATAAAATAAATCACCTTCCATCAATTCACACGCAATTGCCCATTCAAAACGCTCATTTCGCAATTCTCCTAAATGTTTATAATTGGTCAATCCACAAGGATGTGATATTCTTCCTTGTTTTAAAACATCCAATATATTTTTTTCTAAATCATAGCTTCTTTTCGTAGAAAATTTAACTGCTATAATAGGATCTCCATTTAATGAGTATTGAACTACTCTCCCGAAACCTCCTTGTCCAAGTGTTCTTCCAACAATCAATTCTGATTGACTACCATCCAAATTGTTAATAAATAATCTATTTAGACCTCGTCGTCGATATACAACTAACCTATCGAGATTTATATTTTGTTTTCTTTGGAATTGGTCACAACGATTGCTCCGAATATCCTCACTAAATGCTGGTACAAATGCTGGTGCTACGGGTGCTGCTGCTGGTGGTGCTACTGGTGGTGCTGCTGGTGGTACTGCTGGTGGTGCTGCTGGTGCTGCTTCTGGTGCTGCTGGTGGTGCTGCTTCTGGTGCTGCTGGTGGTGCTGCTTCTGGTGCTGCTGGTGGTGCTGCTGGTACTATGGGTGCTGGTGGTGGTGCTGCTGGTGGTCCAATCCCTGGACCTATCCTGAATTCTGGTTCTTCAGAATCTCTGTCTTGAGGTATTTCTCTTTTTTGCCCGAATCCAAAATATCTCAAAAAACCAAATCCTCCTTTTTCCGAATATTTTTGTACATATTTTTTTAGTATGGATTTTCCTTTGATCGAAGAAACATTGAACAATCGTTTTGAGATTGGATCATGAATTTTCATATACAATAAACAATATTTTTTTTAACAATTTAAAAAATTAATTTGATAGATATTTTTACATCAAAACTACCAATTCTCAAAAAAAATTTGTTATTTGAAAAAAATCTGGTTAATTTAACATACAAATTTTGTATCGATGAACCACTCGGTTTGTACCAATAAAGATTTAAAAAGCTTTTTTTCCAAACAGAAAATTACTTGAAAAAACAAGAATGTAGTTACATGTAAAAAATATTTAGAACAATCCCGTTACTTGACATAGCAAACATGGCATGAAAACAAATCTTAACTTTGTCCATATGTTTTTTATCCTTTAATGGACTTTAGTATGTTCATATAATGGTTTCAATTAATATTTGTCGAAAAATATATTTAATTTAGGCTTCTTGTATGGTTATAAATCAAAACAAAAATTTATTTAAATAATTAAGTCATTAAAAGATAGTCAGAATTTGAGATAAAACATTTCATATGAGCAAAAAAAATAGGAATATGACCATTAGCAACGAAATAGTAACCACTGATGTTAGAAGTTCACTCCAAGCATTGTTTTGAAAGTTTATATGTGAAATTTTCCATCATCTTTTAAAGTAATCCCAAAAACCAAAATTTATATGTGTTCATTTAACTCATTTGTTTTCATGTCATGGAACCCTAAAATAGTCAAATTTCAAATAATAAAAAACAATATTTTAAATCATCATGTTGGTTTGATATTAATATTCACAGAAAAAATCTTTGCTAATTATAAATGTTTTCTTTTATCAGAAATCCAACAAATAACAACAAATATTTGATTAATTCATCTGAAGGAATCAACATTGTAAAAAAATATATCAAAACTTTGAAAAATAATTTTGGAGGTTCTTATGACTCGGACAACAATTGTGAAATGATCCATAAGAAATATTGTTCGTCTTATTCTTCAAATCCATTATGTAAACCAAAATGTTCAGAAATTCCATATTGTGGATACACAGTTAAAAGAATGTATGGTTATTGTGAAAATAATCCCGAATCACCATTAAATTTAATTTTTCTAAAAAAATTTTGGAAGTCATTTCATGTTTTGTATCATTCACAGAATTACCGGGAAATCACACAAATCTTGCCTATGTATAAAAATATTTTAGACAATTTACCACCATCTTTTCATTCAAATGAAAACGAAATTAACATATATCCATTTGGAACAATTGAACAAAATATCATTGAATGTATTTTAGGTCCAGAAAAAGAATTTTCAGGAGACAAAACAGAGTACAAAAATTTCTATTTGCGAAATGAAAAATTTCAAGAAATATTTCAAAAATTTTTAAATGAAGATGAACATTTGGATGACAGAATAGAAACCATCCACAAATATAATTTAATCAAAAAAAGACAAGTTATTAGATATCCTAATATAATGTTACAAGACAGCATTAGAAGTTCATTCTATTTAAAAAATAGACATGGAAAAATTATGATAATTTCACCAAATATCAAACTAAAAGATGATGAAAACATAGTTGAAGTTCTAATCCAAAAAATTTGGGATATACTAGATATTGAACATTCCAAACGTAAAAATAGAATAGAAAAATTATTAGTTTTGGCGAACCAAGCTTCACAAGCCAAACATTTTATGTTTGGAATGAAATCCCCAGAAAGTGGTGGTTTGGGAAGACATTATATAGATTCAGGACAAAAAAAATTCCTTATTGAATCTGACAAATTAATAGTTATTTGTGTTTTTTTTGATGTCTTGAAAAAAAAATATTTTGAACATAAAGTAATTTATGATTTCCCGGATAACAAAGTAACATTGATCATAACTCGTTTAGACAATTTTGATTGTTCAATAACTTACAAATCATTACCCACTTTTGATAAATATTTAGTTTTGAACAATGTATATTTGTTGTCACTGATTCAAAACAAACCAGAATTAACACAAAGAGAGTGGAAAACACAACTTTACCAAAAATTAGTAAGAATGATAAATAATTATGAATTAGAATCATTCAAAAACAAACTAAGGAAATTTTCAGATATGATTTGTTCCATTCCTCTTCCTGTTCTGTTCAAACGGAGTGGATATGATGGTGGTGCCAAGGAAGATGGGGACGGAGAAAGTGGAGTTGAAGAGGGTGGTTCAGATGACATTCCAGATAGACAACATGGTGGGAACAGTGGCGCTGGTGGCGGTGGCGGTGGC
>Ga0114933_10001068_pt1 | contig 31432 bp, 25 predicted proteins | sample 4SBtaG_FD_89691 | JGI IMG/M metagenome (GOLD analysis project Ga0114933, IMG submission 89691) | Deep subsurface microbial communities from Kolumbo volcano to uncover new lineages of life (NeLLi) - 4SBTROV12_W25 metaG | ecosystem: Environmental > Aquatic > Marine > Volcanic | place: Kolumbo... | reverse complement strand
TCTTATGGCCTGGATACCCGGCTTTCCAGCAACCCCCTTCCTAATGCTAGCGGTCTTTGTAAGTCTGTTAGGTTTTACAGTCACCATATCTCGAAAAAAAGCCGCAGCAAAAGCTGCCGGCGGTGGATTGGGCACCGTAGAGACCGATGTCGATGGACATGCAGTCGTCTCCTCCGGCTCAGATGACTATACACTCACACTTCCCGTTGTGCTCGAAGTGGGAAAAGATCTCTCCAAGTTGATCAAGAAAGATAAGCAAGGCATGACCTTTATCGATCAGCTTATTCCAAAGATGCGCCATGCCCTCTACCACGATCTCGGCGTACGCTTTCCAGGTGTGCACGTAAGAACCGACTCCCCCTCTCTTGAAGGCGATGAGTATGGCATCCAGCTAAATGAGGTCCCCATCGTCCGAGGCAAGGTCATGCTAAACCACGTTCTTACCAATGAAACAGCCGAGATGCTAAATAGATACAACGTCCCCTTCTCCTCCTCAAAAGCAACCATGGGCATGCCAACCGTTTGGGTCGATGAGAAGCACACAGATATCTTAGAAAAATCAGGCGTTAAATCCTGGTCAGTCCTAGAAGTAATGATCCTCCATCTCTCCAAATTCTACCGCCAATATGCAGGCGAGTTTATCGGAATCCAAGAAGTAAGAGCCATCCTAGGCTTTATGGAAAAAGCCTTCCCCGATCTGATCAAAGAGGTAACCCGTCTCGTTCCCCTTCAAAAGCTCACCGACATCCTAAAAAGGCTCGTTCAAGAACAGGTCTCCATCAAAGATCTTCGTACCGTAATGGAATCTCTCAGTGAATGGGCGCAAACAGAGAAAGACACTATCCTCCTCACCGAATACGTCCGATCCTCCCTCAAGCGCTACATCTCCTACAAATATTCACTCGGGCAAACTGTTCTCTCGGTCTACCTTCTAGACGCCGAAATCGAGGACATGGTCAGAGGCGCGATTAAGCAAACCTCCGCCGGCTCCTACCTAGCATTAGATCCCGACTCGGTCCAGCTAATCTTGCAAGCGATGAGAAATACAATTTTACCCACTCCCTCCGGCGGCCAGCCGCCCGTCCTGCTCACGGCTATCGACGTCCGTCGTTTCGTGCGCAAGCTCATTGAAGGCGAATACCCTGAGCTTCCGGTCGTCTCCTACCAAGAGATCGTACCTGAGGTCCGCATCCAACCTCTCGGCAGAATCCAACTCTCTTAGAAAGAGATCTCACAATTAAATTGGCATTGAAAAAAACCAGCAATTAATTTATAAATTACACTGAAAATAGCTTGGGAATTATTTCTTTATAAATAAGACTTCTCAATTTTTATTAACTAATATGCTCATGACCTCTACAGCTCGTTGATAAAAACCAATTTCTGGCATATAACAACCTTCAAAAAGGAGAAAAAATTATGGCTGCTGCTGCTGCTGCAACTCAAAATACAGATCTTTCTAAAGTTAACTATGCCGAAGAAATTGATAAAATCACTAAAGGTTTAGACTCCTTTCAAGAACAAACACCTACAGATAGAAAAATCATCGACCTATACGAAGAATTTTTGAAGTTAAACTTTCTTTCTACGTTATATTTTAAACGAACTAATGCTTCAGAGGAAACAAGAACACACCTTGCACTTTTGATGGGTAAATTTGAAATTCTAATGGCAGGTAGGGAGAATAAATCACTCGCCACTACAGCCACAATAGAAGTAGCTATAAATTGGACACCCCAAGTAAAAGAATGCTTTGGCGATATGACAGATATTGAAACTCCAATTGATTTCCACATGGACAGATACCTTACCTTGACTCTCGGCCCTTTCGCAGCTAAACTTATAGCCTTCATTAAAATGAGTTAACTCATTCCATTTTTATAGCCTCATGCATAATTGTAAATGGATGGGGTTCCCTATAACAATCGATGTCAGGCGCTTCGTACACAAACTGATCGGAGGTGAATACCCCGAGTTTCCGACCCTTTCCTACCTGGAGATAGTGCCTGTGGTCTGTATCCAGCTCTCCTAAATTAAAAATTATTTTTACAATGAAAACTTCTATTTTCGATGTTTTCTCCTATATTTTATTATACAAAAAAATAAATTTAATTGAAATTTACTAAAATTTATTATATAATACTTATTCCATAATTCATAAAAAGAAAACTAAATGAGTTCTATATTACCACCAGGTGCCGCTTGGGCCGCAGGAGCAGGAGGAGCCCCTCCAGCTGCAGCCGCAGACCCTTCTTATCCTCATTATGAAGGGAGAATAAATGATTCTGATAGCTCCAATAGCCAGTGTTTGAAAACGACGATTTCTCTACAGGAAAGAATGTTGAGAGAAGCCCTTTATGCTGAAAACAACAACCCAATCAAAGATATTTTATTAGAAAGGATAGTAGCTGTGGATATGGAAGAGCTTACCACAGTAGTACAAGATATATGCGCTAAAATATTAGACAACATTGAAAGTAAGGCTGAAAAGACTTTCCCTACATTAAAAACAGACAGGGAAATTGATCCGATAATAAGATATGATCGAATTCATCAAAGAGTTATACAATCAGTTTCAGTATATTTTGACATTGATCCATCTCACTATTCTTTGTCTAATCTCATTGATATGGTAGAAGATAATCGAGAACCAATGCTTGTTTCCTTTCTCAAGCAAGAATTGAATGAGAAGCCCCGTCTTGCAAAGGAAATGCTTAAAACGCCTGATGCAGACAACCTAGCTCTTAAGGATTTCCATATAAGTAAAGTGTTAGGCTTTGTGATGGGTTTGGATGATTTTGGTGTGTTATGCAAGCATAAACAATTTGAGATTATATGCACCCTTCTTAATTCTCCTGATATCTCAGATGATGATAGAAGAAGCTGTGGAGTCAGGATGGCTGCAGAACACGGTCATATAGGAATCGTAAAAGATCTACTTAATGATGGAGAAATCCCAGATGATGATAGAGGACATTCATTCGAAAAAGCTGCAGAATACGGTCATATAGAAATCGTTAGAATGCTTCTACATGGAAGAATCTCAGGTGATAAGAGAGGATATGCATTTCGTACAGCTGCACAACTCGGTTATATAGAAATCGTTAGACTGCTTAATAATGATGAAGAAATCACAGATTATGATAGAATTTATGCATTAGGTATGACTGCAAGAAACGGTCATATAGAAATCGTTAGACTCTTTCTTAATGGAACGATCTCAGATGATGCTAAAGAATTCGCAATCCAACAGGCCGAAGAAAATGGTCATTACAAAATTGTTAAACTACTAAACACCGAACAATAGAAAATCGAAGGCGAATACCCCGAGCTTCCAGTCCTCTCCTACCAGGAGATCGCACCTGAAGTTTGCATCGAACCTCTTGGCAGAATCCAGCTTTCCTGACATCAAAGCACTTATACTAAAGTAGATGGTGTTATTATCTTTTTGGTATAGATTGAAGCTACTGCATATAATAAAGTTTCAAGAGTAGTTCATGAAAAAACAGCAACTCTTCTAAATTAAAATTTAACTTAAATCGCGCACAAAATTATTTTAATGATATAAATATTAATTAATTATGTGCTATAATTATCTAAATAACTTGTTTATTAGGAAATAAACGAAAGAAGGTCTCAAATGGCTAGCGCTGCAGGTATAGCTGGAAATAAAACAGCTCTTTTAAACACACGACCACTAATAGATAAAGAAAATCTCATTGAGATTTTAACATCAATTACTGTTCTTGAAATCATCAAATTAAGTTCTTCTCAACTCCAAGCATATCTTCAGCAAGAAGGTGCATTAGGATATACGAGTATCGGTGCTGCTGTACTCTGTCACAAACGATTTGAAATATTAAAGTTACTTCTTCCAGAGAGAGAAAATACAGAATGGGGCATTAGAAAAAGACTCTTTCTCATAGATGAAGAATATAATAAAGTATTTCGTTCTGACCCTCTAACGGAGGCAGAATCATATTCTTATATGTTCACTCGCTCTCATATAGAAAAATTAAAAATAAAAGCATCAAGCGAACACCAGAGCCGTCTGAATGCAATGAAACAAGAAGCTGAAACTTTAGTTCAAAGAATAAGAGAAAAAGAAGAAGAGCGATCCCTTTTAATCATAGGTGCTATAAATGATGGCGATGCTGAAACAGCAGTCAACTTACTGAAAGAAGGCCCCATCTCTAATCAGCGAAGAGAAGAAGCTCTCAAACTTGCTTCCAGCAAGGGTATTGATGAGCTGACAGAAATTTTAAACGACTTGGAAGAATTTTCTAAGCATCATAGAGCCCTTAGGATCATCAATGCTATCGAGAATGAAAACCCTTTAAAAGCAAAAATCATGATTAAAAAGGGTGGGAGTAGCATCTCAGTAAAGCATAGAGGGGAAATTCTCTTGCTTGCAGCAACAAAATTATATGATAGAGTTGTAGCCCCTCTGCTGGAAAGTGGAAATATTTCAGAAGAAAATAGAAAAAAAGCCATTCAGCTTCTACCAACTTCAAAAAGAGAAAATAACATCATACACCCTCCTCCAAGTAATGCTTCTAAAATACTCAAGGATTTACTTCGTTTAGGAAATGTGACAGAAGATACTAGAGAGTTTGTTCGATCACATCCATCTATTGCAGGAGAAGTACCACAAATTCTCTTAAAAACCCCTGCTTCTGTCGGCGGCGGCGGCGGCGGAAGTTAATTATATAACATTTAATCCTCAATTCAAAAAGACACCTAAATGAGCTCTATTTCACAAGCCGGAGGAGCTCCTCCAGCTGCAGCTGCAGACCCTTCTTACCCTCTTTACGAGGAAGGAGTAAGTACTGAAGAAGAAAAAAGTCCTTATGAAAGCTACCCTTTAAAAACGACACTTTCTCTACAGGAAAAAATGTTGAGGGAAGGCTTCTATACTGAAGAAAACAACCCCATTCAAACTATTTTATCAGAAAGGAGAGTAGCTGTGGATATGGAAGGGTTCATCTTTACTGAAAGTCCTTTCCACGATGAATGCCCACCTCTTATCAGAGCGGTACAGGATATATGCACTAAAATATTGGACGATATTGAAAGTAAGGCTGAAGAGACCTTCCCTTTATTAAAAACCGATAGGGAAATTGATCCCATAATGCGATATGATCAAATTCATCAAAGAGTTTATCGGGCAGCCTCTATACTTTTTAAGATTGATCCATCTCACTACTCTTTGTCTGATCTTATTGATGCAATAAAAGCTAATCGAGAACAAATGCTGTTCTCCTTTCTCAAAAAAGAATTAAGTAACTATCCCTTTTTTGCTAAAAAAATACTAAAAAAACCCTTTGCTGAAAAATTCTCTCTTAAGGATTTACACGTTAATGAAGCGTTAGATTTTATGAGAAGGCTTGCTAAATTCGATCAAATAGATAAACACAAACGATCTCAACTTATATGTGCCCTTATTAATTCTCCTTATTTTCCAGATGATCATAGAGGTAGAATAGTCCATTGGACTTCAAGACTGGGTCATTGTGAAATCGTAATAGGTCTACTTAAAAATGGAACTATCTCAGATAATGATAGAGGTGAGTCAGTTAAATGGGCTGCAACTAACGGTGATAGAGATATCGCAATTACTCTGCTTCAAAATGGAAAGATCTCAGATAATCACAGAGACCAGGCAGTTAAACTTGCTACACGAAACGGTCATATAGAAATCGTTGAGCTACTAATCCCTGAACAAGAGTAGATCGATACTCATGCTTGAACTCATTTCTCTTACCGCTATGCTTTATTCCAATCAAAAGATCTAAATTTTTCTTCCTTTAATCGTTATTACAAAATTGACGATAAGTGCTTTCTTCGATAGGGTCAGAAATGGAACCCCTATAGGAAAATGCATGGTCGATCCCAAGATTCATATATCAGCTGCTCAAGCTGCGCAATTATCCATGCTCCAAGCTCAAAAAGCCAATCTTCAGCAGCGTGCTTTAAGACAAATTGAAGCAAGAGAAGACTTTCAAGACTGGGCAGACAATGCTGAGTTTGATGGGATGGCGAGAGACTTCAAATCGCTTGAAGAGCAGAAGCACCGTCATAGAATTAAGGGCGTCGATAAGAAAGACGGCATGGAAGACGATGAGACTCCCGTAGTCGAAAGCATCGACGAGGCCTCCAATACAGCATCGGACTTTGAGCGGGGAAATCCTGAACTTAAGATGAAGACGCTGATCATGCTCAGAAATCGCATGAAGCCTGACGATACTCCTGAGACAATTTTGAGAAAGGTACTCGAAGTCTACTCTGACTCCTCACTTGCCGATGAAGCGCTTGAATTTTTGCTTCATACCACAGGTGGTACGCTCAAAGAAAATGTGCAGATTGCGCGCGATGCTTTTATGAAGTCTTATGAAAGAGAGATTAAGGCAGGAAGAAATATTGCAGCGGAGGCGAGAGCTTTTTCCGAGCAAGGGCTGGGATCTCCTACCGGACTGCGCGATATGTACCGCGATATTACGGGAAATCCTCGAGATGCTCATGCGCTTTTCCAAGAGCTCTTCGCCGAATATTCCTACGGCAAAATGAAGACCGTGATCGATTTTATGCTTCACTCATTGGGAGCCGATATGAAATCGAAAGGCCCCTCAATTTCTCATGCAGAGCTATCGAGATTAATTACAGATGCGAGGACACTTGCCTCAATTTTAGGAGTTTACCGCTTTTTCAAGGAGAGAGAGGGACTGATCGATTCACAATTCCAAGCCTATGAGCTCACCGTACCCACAAAATTGACATTTGAGATCTTGGCGAAAGAGTTTATGGGTCTTGTCAATCAGCGCTATATCTCGCCCGACAAGGTATTGCAGCTAGCGAGAAAGCTCGGTGTCTCAGAAGAGACAGCCGCACAGATTATTGTTTTTACGCAAATGAGAGATGGAGTCAGATCAGTCGCCCCCAAGCTCTACCGAAATAACCGCCACAAAGATGATACTCTTAAAGCAATTATGGAAGCGCTAGAGGAATTAGAAGTAGAATTTGATGAGGAGTATGAATAATGGGCCCGTTTGAAGAACTGCTTGCAGAACTTGGAAATGCGCTCGGAGTCTCTCTTAATTCCGATAGCAACAATTCGTGTACCCTTCTTGTCGATGAAAAACTAAAGGTACAGGTCGAGATGCAAAAAGAAAAAGACCGCCTTCTCATGGGCGCGCATGTTGGCGTTATCGATCCCGGGCGTTTTCGTGAAAATGTTTTAACAGAAGCATTGAAAGAAAATGACCTTCCCTATCCGCAAGTGGGCATCTTTGGCTATAGCCCAGGAAATAATCAATTAGCGCTCTATGACACCCTCGAATTGAATGATCTAACGGGCGAGAAGTTGGCAGATTATCTCTCTCTTTTCATAGGAAAATCACTTGAGTGGAAAAATGCGCTCGAGTCAGGAAAATCCTCTCCCCAAACTCGCCAAACAGGAGAGGGTCCGAAACCCTTTGATCTTAGATGAGCTTAGAAAACATTCTCTATAACACTGCCTGCAAAGAACATTGGAAAAGAGTCGGCGTCTATCCCCATCACGGCGTGTGTGTTCCACTCACTGCACTTCGCACAGAGACAAGCTCCGGCGTAGGCGAATTCTATGATCTATTACCGCTGATTGATTGGGTGAAATCTATCGGTATGGATGTGATTCAACTACTACCTCTTAATGACACAGGTCTCGATTCTAGCCCCTACAGCGCCCACTCCTCTCTTGCTCTCGACCCAATCTACATTAAGCTCACTGCCTTGCCTCATTTAGACACCTTCAAGGAACTGGAAAAAGAGCTCTTTAAATTCAGGCGCTTTAATGAAACTCCAAGGCTCGAATTTGTAGAGGTCAAAAAGAAGAAAGAGCTCTTCTTACTGCATTATTATGAGCTCATCTATCCTGAGATGCGAAAAAATGCAGATTTTTTGAAGTTTGTGCATGAAAATTCGTGGGTGCAAGAGTACGCGCTTTTTATGTCGATTAAAAAGGAGCAAAACTACCTTCACTGGAAAGCCTGGCCAAAAAAATTTCATGATCCTACCAAGCTGTTTGGAATCATGAAAGATTATGACTACGTTATTAACTACCACATCTTCATTCAATATCTCGCATTCAAACAGATGAGCGGCGTGAAGGAATATGCCACAGAGAAAGGAGTTTTTCTCAAGGGTGACATCCCCATTTTAGTATCAGAGGATAGCGCGGACGTCTGGTTTGATCGGGAGAATTTTTTAACAGGGCTCTCCGCTGGAGCTCCGCCAGATAGGTTCAACAGTCAGGGTCAATATTGGGGCTTTCCCATTTTCAATTGGGACTATGTCAAAGAGACTAATTACGCTTGGTGGGAAAGAAGGCTAAAAACAGCCGCTAACTACTATCACCTCTATCGGATCGACCATCTTGTGGGATTTTTTCGCATTTGGGGAATTGAAGATGGACAAGACTCTATTAACGGAAAATTTGTCCCCTCTAATCGCTACAAGTGGCGTTTTGATGGAGAGGAGCGCTTAAAAGCGCTAATTAGTGCGTCTTCCATGATGCCCATGGCAGAGGATCTCGGCATTATTCCCCATGAAGTGCCCTCCATTTTAAAGTCTTTAGGAATTACTGGTACAAAAGTTATGCGCTGGCAGACTTATGCGGAAGAGAGCGGCGGATATATCCGTTCCGAGAACTATGAGCCGATCAGCATGACAACCCTCTCCACGCACGATACAGAGACGCTTGGCGAGTGGTGGAAAAACCACAGAACAGAAGCTAAAGAATACGCAGCGAGTAGAAATATTGAATATAAGCGAGAGTTTGATGTGGACTTGAGATATGACCTTTTAGCTGACTCCCACAAGACAGCCTCGCTCTTTCACATCAACCTTCTCTCTGAATATCTAGCGCTTATTCCCGAATATGCTCCGAGTGCTTTTGAGGATGATCGCATCAATATTCCAGGAACAAATCTCGAGTCAAACTGGTCCTACCGATTATCTAGGACGCTAGAAGAAATTACCACAAATAAAGAGCTTTCAAGCATGATACGATCCTTTACAAAAGAGACTGCAAATGAAAACATTATTCTTTAAGGAAACACTGAACAACTCATATTTTCAATCTCTTGCTAAACTTTTGCATAAATCATTTTTTCGACCTTTCCTAACCGTCAAAGGTTTAGGCCGGTCTCCAAAAAAGATTTCTGCTGAAAGTTTGCATCTGATCTTAAAAATAGCAGTTATTCAGTGTCTCCTTAGCCTTATCACCCTCTCTCTTTTTGCAAGCGAGATCCACCTGCCCTCCAGCAGAAGGGTCTCTGCCGCCTATTCCACTCTCGACCCCACGAGCATCTCTCAAAACTTTGCCTTCTATGAGCTCTATCCTGAAACAAAAGAGGGCCACCTAGCGCTCAGGCGCGCTTGGGACCTTTTAAAAATCTCGGATGAAACAGCTCCGGTCTACCTACCTGCAATTCGTGTTTCCCCTCTTATCAATGTAATCAACCGAAAAGATGAAGAGATAAATCTAAGTGAGAATGAGCTTACCTTTATTGAGTCTCTTGGAAAACATTTGCACAATCGAAAATTGAAGGGCCACAAAATCTGGACTCGTGATGAAGTTTTGGCACTAGAGCCTAGTGAGATTGATCTCTGTCGAGGGTTATTTATCGAACAATATGGGGAAAGCGTTGAGGCAAAAAAGAAAACAAGAATGTATGAGGCAATGATCGATCTGATGACGCTTCAGATTCTTGGTAGGCTGAAAGAGGATGCGAGCCCGCTAGATAAAATCTATGCCATCAATAACTACATCTTTCATGAGATGGGATTTCGCTTTCCTCCCCACTCTCTTCACGCAAAAGATATCGATGAGTATACCTTCTTGCCCTCTGTTATTGATTCGAGAAAAGGTGTCTGTTTGGGCGTCTCCATTCTCTATCTTTGTATCGCTCAAAGGCTAGATCTTGATCTAGAGGCAGTAACTCCTCCTGGCCACATCTATGTGCGCTATGTGAAAGAAAATGGTGAGCACTACAATATCGAGACAACAGCGAGAGGCATTAATGTTCCCACAGAAAGATATCTCGGTGTGGAGACACGTGACTTGCAACTTCGAACCATGAAAGAGGTCATCGGACTTGCCTTTATCAACCAAGCTTCTGTCAATTGGATGAAAAAGAATCATGAGACGGCAGTTACTCTCTATGAAAAGGCAATTGCGTACATGCCCGAGGACTATCTTCTCAAACAGCTTCTCGGATACAACTATCTTCTCTCAGGTAGAAAGGAAGAGGGAAGAAAAATGCTCGAGTCTACAAAAGATGAGACGCCTGAATTTTCCGTCTCAAAAGATACAATGAAAACAGATTTTCTAGAGGGAAAGACAGACATCGAAGGAATCGACGCCGTATTTATGCATGTCGATGAGACGAGAAAGTCGATTTTGGAAAAACAAAAAAGGCTAAAGAGAGTCGTGAAGAAGTATCCGCTTTTTAGAGCAGGGCTTTTGCAGCTTGCAGGCACTTACCTGCAACTCGGAAGGGAAAAAGAGGCCTACCCCATACTAGAGGTATATCACGCCGTAGATGACTCAGAGCCCGTTGTAAATTACTACCTTGCAGTGATCTCTTTCGATAGATATGACTATACAGCTGCGTGGAAGTATCTCAAAAGAGCAGAAGAATTAGTCCATTCAAAAGATCATAACCCGCGTGCGCTCAAGGAATTTAGAAAGGTCCTCGCCAGAAAATGCCCAACCTCTTAGACTAAAATTATGAATACACTTCTACTACTTAGCACTTTTTTGCTCGCTTTTTCTTACAAAAGCTACGAGCCTACTCAAACCCTAGATACGCACATGACAGAGCAAAATGCTACTGAGACCGGCGTTAGCAAACTGACTCCTGGGGAGAAAAAAGCGCTTCAACAGTGGATCAATAAGCATCACACGGTAAAACCTGGCTCTTCAAAAAAACAACAACCCCAAGTCTCTGAAGTCCTAGTAAATGGTCACTATATTAAGCTCTCTGATGGCACTATTTGGAAGATTCATCCATCCGATACGCCCATTACATCAAGCTGGATTACAGCTGCAAATATTGAAATAGTCGCAACGGGCTCAGATGCTGGCTACCCCTATACTCTAACAAATGCGCTAACAGGATCCAAAGTCCAAGCTCAAAAGGTGCAATCTGTCCCTAAAGATCTCACCAAACCCCGCGTAGAAAAAAAGACAATCCCCACACCTCCTCAAAAAAAGAAAAAACAATCTCAGTCCACCAAATAGTTATTGATTATTTATTCTGGCACACATTAGTGTTTTTGAAATCTTAATAATTCATTAGTTTTTTGGCAGATGCGAACACTATTATTATTTCTGACCCTATCCTCTTTGTTGTTTTCTTATTGTCCTCATGGATGTGGAGATCCTTTATCCGACCCAAATATTCATGAAGTTGGTAGATTAATTACCCAATATTTGGATCGTTCGAATTTTTTGAAAGGTATATGTGTCAATAGTTTAGAAAACTACATCTCAGATCATGAATGCTATCGCTACGATGAGTCATCAGGCTTTTACTTCTCAAATAAAAGATCTGATATCGACTATTGTCTCGATTGGGATTACTACGGAGTTAGATTTTTTAAAAGATTATCTCCTATCGAAAAACAGTTTAGTAATTTTTATGAAGATTTTGATAATAAGGAATATCTTTATCCTGAATTTACTAGAAATGTAATGTTTTCAGAGGGAGAAGAGATCTATGAAGAACATAACTTAGATGGTTATTCAAATTACTTAAGGCTTATATCTGCTATTAGCGAAGATATCGAAAACATCTTTAGTACAGAATTAAAAATTCTAGAAGAAGAGAGGAGGGAAACAGAAAAAGCCTATAAGTTAGTTGACACCTATACTGAGGAAAATCAAACAATTTTTTCTCCAACTCATTACAGCGTAATTTTATCTCCCTACGTTTTTGCAAAACAAATTCTTAAAGATCTAGATGAGCGCATTAATTATATAAATAAAAAACAGAAAGAAAAATGGGATCAATGCAAAAACAAACAATTAGACCTAGATCTTGTTCAAGAAAAAATAAATGAGATCTATGCGACTACTCATCAGCATTGCATTCAAAATCACATGTATTCCGGGGCTTATTTTGAAAGAGGATTACAAAACTTTCACTTAGGGAATTTTGCAGAATCTCTTGAAGATATCAGAAAAATGGCCAATCTCTCCAATAATCTAACTGAATTCTTCATTCCTCTCCATCTGTTAAAAGGAAAAGTTGAAAATGAGCTTGGACTTTACCAGGACGCAGTTCTTACTCTTAGTGCCGCAATAAATATTGATCACAAAAATGTTGATTTATACTTTGAAAGAGCAATTTCGTATTTTGAATTAGGAGAGTATGAAAAAGCTCTTTTTGATTATCTAACAATGGAAAAAAAAAACCACGTCTTTGATCTAAATGGGGCTTCTCTACAATTTTCTATGGGACTTACCTCAGGGATTGTATCAGGAGCTACAAGAGGTCTGGCTGATTTTATTCCTTCAATTTGCAGTTCTATCAGCGGGCTTGGGCATGGCCTCTGGGCTTTTGTCTGTTCACCTAAAGAAGTATCTCAAAAAATGCTTTCTGCAGCTGAGTCTTTAGCTTCATTTCTAACCGAACAGGATACTTCCAAAATCTTACAAACTGTCGTTCCGGAACTCAAAGAACTATACGCTCTTTCCCCAAATTGCCATCAAGAAAAAGGGAGAATCATAGGTTCTATTATTGGGAAATATGGTATCGAATTTCTAACTCTTAGTGGCTCCAAAAGAGGGCTTAAAATCTACCGTAAACTTAAAAATGCAAATGGAGCACTCACCCTTCAAACTCTTGCCAAAATTAAAAAAAGAGAAAAATTGCAATCACTTTCTACAACATGGTGGAAAAACACTTCTCCTATTATTGAAGAACTTAGAAAAGACGGAGGAAAAATTGGAGATAAGCTTTATAAAGCTTTCCAGGGTCAAACCCTAAGTGAACTTCAGGCAAGAAGAATCTTACATCAAGCAGGCTTCAAAACATTTCCAAAACCTAAAAGAATACCTAAAAATACAACCGTTAAGATATCAAAAAAAAATGGAGGCATGGTCTATATGAAAGCCGGTACTAGAGAAGATCAATGTATTCTTATTCGCGTGATGCCTGGCAACCCTAAAAGCCCCAATCGCCTGCAACAAAAACCTTATGTTATCCAAAGAAAAGGGAACAAGGCTATTTCTAAAAACGGAACTCTTGTGACGAAAAATGCTGAAGAAGCCCATATTCCTTTATCAGAATATAAATTCAAAGGATGGTAGTTATGAAACAAAAAAAAGAAACAGTACCTGCTTATATTTCTATACTTGAGACTATAGAAGAAATTTCAAACTCAAAATATCAGCTTCAACAATGGGTTTCTCGCATGGACCCTAACAATTACGGGTGCTATGAAAATACAATAATGTATTTTCTTGAGGACGCAGAAGCAATTCTAAATTCATGGGAAAACAACTTTATTGAAATGACTGATAATCAATATCATATGCTCAAAAAACTTTATGAAATGGTGGAGGTTTATGATATGAGTAATGAACGCCCTGAATATGACAAAGATATTGTAAATGACCCCAAATGGCATAAGATTAGAGATTATGCTAGATTGGTCTATGAAGCACTTATAGAGAAAAAAATATCAGATTAGATTGACCATTACCCATCCTTCTGACTCGAGTTTTTCTATTCTGGAGGCGTAGAGAAGAAAATTAAGTAAGAGAAAACTAGATGAAGAAATACCATACTCTTAAAACTGCTCTTATAGCCTTAGATAAAAAGGCTCTAAAAGAGAATTTAACCCTAAAAGTTATCATTGATTATCTATCGGGCAAAGGAGAAAACATCCTGATTGTTATTTTAAGCCTTCCCTTCTGTTTTCCCATTCATGTTCCTGGAATCTCACTTGTCTTTGGGCTTATCATTGCTCTTATTGCAATCTGTTTTACCTTTGATAAAAAAATGTGGTTCCCCAAAAAGCTCTTAGATAAAAAAATTAAAAGATCGACTGTAAAAGAATGGAGCACACATGCTCTAGCTCTCATTCAAAAAGCAAAAAGTCTTACTAAGCCGCGTCTTATTAAACTAACTAAGCCATCAGAAGCAAAAATAACGCATGGAATCGTCATTTTCTTCCTGGGAATTCTTCTTGCCCTTCCCCTCCCCATACCAGCTACCAACATTACCGCTGCCTGGTCTATCTTTCTTATCTCTTTCGGTCTGCTCGAAAGCGATGGTCTTTTTATTATTTTAGGCTACGTTGCAACTCTATTTACAACTGCCTTTTTTATCCTAATTGCCTTTACTGCCATTAAAATATTCTGAAATCCTCGTTTTTTGAAAAAAAATATTTTTTGTGTTATCATGGGGTAACTTTTTATCCAAAGAGGAGGAAAACATGGCACCACAATTCACTGATAATGTTACAGATGCGCTAGAAAAGGCATTCAAGCAAGCATCTGAAAAATCACTCGTTGAAGTAACGGAAAACCACCTTCTGAAAGCTCTTATTGATGACGAAAAAGGCTACTTTGTCTCAATTCTTAAGGCGCTTACAATTGATAGAGACGCTCTTTTAAAAGATGTGGGTGCAAAATTAGATTCGAGCCCCTCATATCAAGGCACAGCGTCTACTCCCAAGGTATCAAGTCAGCTGCATACACTCCTCACAGACGCGGAAAAAAACATGCAGAAGATGGGAGACTCTTTTGTTGGATCAGACCATTTGCTACTCGCTTTTTGCAAGAATCCTACTTCGCCTCTTAAAGAACATATAGATAAGCTCTCATTCAAGGAAGTGGAGAGCAAAGTAAAAGAGCTTCGAGGAAATAGGAAGATCAACTCTCCCTCTGCTGAAAGCAATTTCAAGGCGATCGAAAAATTTTGCAAAAATCTGACAAATCTTGCAAAAAAAGGAAAGCTCGATCCTGTCATTGGTAGAGATGATGAGATTCGTAGAACCATTCAAGTCCTCTCTAGAAGAACGAAGAATAACCCGATGTTAATCGGCGAGCCAGGTGTGGGGAAAACAGCGATTGCAGAAGGACTTGCACACCGCATCATTCAGGGCGACGTTCCCGATTCACTCAAAAATAAACAGCTCGTATCTCTTGACATGGGATCACTTGTTGCTGGCACCAAGTTTCGCGGCGAATTCGAAGAGAGACTCAAAGGCCTACTAGAAGACGTGGAAAAATCCGATGGCAACATCATTCTCTTTATCGATGAGGTGCACACACTGATTGGCGCAGGATCTGCGGAAGGCTCGATGGATGCAGCCAATCTTTTAAAGCCGGCTTTAGCGAGAGGCTCTTTGCACTGCATCGGCGCTACCACTTTAAATGAATTTCAAAAGTATATTGAGAAAGATGCCGCTCTTGAGAGAAGATTTCAAAAAGTCACTGTCTCTGAGCCAAATCTAGAAGATGCAATTATGATTCTTCGCGGTCTAAAAGAGCGCTACGAGATCTTTCACGGCGTCAATATCACAGAAGATGCTCTGCACGCTGCCGTCTTCTTATCTGATCGCTACATCACAGATAGAAGACTGCCCGATAAAGCGATCGACCTGATCGATGAGGCAGCCAGCATGATTCGCATGCAATTGGGCTCACTTCCCCTTCCAATCGATAAGAAAGAGCGCGAACTCGCATCTCACATAGTAAAACTAGAAGCTCTTAAAAAAGAAGGTACAGGTAACACCGAATCTACAGAAAAAGAGATTGCAAAACTCAAAGAAGAGCTCAGCTGCCTTAAAGCAAAATGGGAAGGCGAAAAAGGGGCGATCCAGAACTTAAAAGAGAAGAAAAACAAGCTGGAGACGCTCAAATTTGCAGAAGAAGAAGCGGAGAGAAAAGCGGATTACAACCGAGTAGCTGAGCTTAGGTATCAGGAAATTCCAGCTATTCTCGAGGAGATCAAGGCATCTGAGAGTGCACTTCAAAAGCTAAATGAGAGACTTTTACAAGAAGAGGTAGACGATAAGCTAATTGCTGAAATCGTTGCCAAGTGGACAGGCATACCTATTGATAAGATGCTTGAAGAAGAAGCTGAAAAACTGCTTCACCTTGAAGAGAGTTTGGAAAAGCGCGTTGTAGGGCAACCGCTCGCACTCAAAGCCGTCTCCGATGCAATTCGAAGATCAAGAGCTGGGCTTAGCGATCCCAATAGACCTGTCGGCGTCTTTCTTTTCTTAGGACCTACCGGAGTGGGAAAGACTGAGCTTGTAAAAGCTCTTTCAAACTCCCTCTTTGATAAGGATGATGCCATCATTCGCCTCGATATGACCGAATATATGGAAAAACACAGCGCGGCAAAACTTATTGGAGCACCTCCCGGATATGTCGGTTACGATGAAGGCGGACAGCTAACAGAAGCTCTTCGAAGAAAACCTTATTCCATTGTACTGCTCGATGAAGTGGAAAAAGCGCATCCTGATGTGTTTAATATTCTACTTCAAATTTTTGATGATGGTAGAGTTACCGACAGCAAAGGGCGGGGTGTCAATTGTAAGAATGCTATCTTTATTATGACATCGAATCTAGGCTCGTCTGAAATCCTATCTCAAATGGAGTCTAAAACCGATCTAGAGAAAGAAGATATCCTGAAAATTGTAGATCCCATTCTAAAGTCACACTTTAGGCCTGAGTTTCTCAACAGAATCGATGAGATCCTTCCGTTTTCTCCCCTCAAACTCAAAGATATGGAGAAAATTGTAGCTCTACAATTAGGAGGCCTTTCAAACCGTTTAAAAGAGCGTCAAATCAAGGTGGATATCGATCCCAAAGTAATAGTACATCTAGCAGAGACAGGATATGATCCCATTTTTGGTGCAAGGCCGCTTAAAAGGCTGATCCAAGATAAGGTTGTAAATCCACTATCGATGGCTCTTTTGGAGGGGAAAATTCTCGACTCATCTAACCTAAAAGTAATAGGAAAAGAAGATAATGGGAAGTTTAAGATCTCCTATGAAAGCTGCGACTAAACTGACTCTATAAATTGATGGAGCGGACCTCTAAAAGGGCTGCTCCTTCTCTTAGTTTTTGATATAAAAACCGCTCCCTATCCCATTTATGGAAAAGGCCTTGCCTTGACAAAAAAAAATTTATCTTACACTTTTAGATGTTATAAGTTATTTTGAAGCTATTTACTAAAAGATTAATGATTTCCGGAGCTCTTTCTCTATGATTAAAAACAAGGTTCTTCTTCTATTAGCTGCTGTCAGCGGTCTGAGTGCTATCACATACACCGTTGATCTATCAACAGACACTCCCTCTGCTATGGGAGGTGAAGGTATGTCCTCTGGAGCAACTTCAGGAGAGCTTAGATGGGTCCTCAACCAGATCAACCAGTTTCCTGCTGCGTCCGATGATATTGTTTTTAGTTTTATAGGGGATACAACCATTACCTTAAGCGCGCCTCTTCCCTTCCTCAATAAAGGAGGTGTATCAAGTCTCACAACACTTAACGGATCGATTACAGGTGGAGATTTAACAATTTCGGGAGCGAATACTCACCCAGGTCTCTTCGTCAATCAAGGAACCGTTATGATTCAGAATATAACGATAAACTCCTGTATGTCTAGGGGCGGTAATGGCGGCACAGGAAATAGCGGCGGCGGCGGCGGTCCTGGAATTGGCGGCTCTCTCTTCATTTGGGATGCAGATGTTACTTTAGAAAATGTCAATATAGCTAACTCTCAAGTTGTAGGAGGACTCCCAGGTACTAGCACTTTTGTCTCGACGGATGGAAGTGGTGGCGGCGGCGGCTTATGGGGCGCAAGAGGCGGTGATGGTGGATTTACTTCTGGCGGCGGCGGCGGCGGCCTAGGCATTGGTGGCGATGGCGGTGATGCTACGGGAACTGGTGGCGGCGGCGGCGGCGGTTTCTCAATTGGCGGCGCTTTTACTGGATTTGGTGGTGATAGCGGCATGATAGGTTCTGTTGGAGCGAGTTTTGATGATACAGGATCCTTAGGCGGAGGTAGCGGCGGATTTGGCGGCGCTATAGGTGGCCCTGTTGGCGGCGGCGGCGGCGGCGGTGCTTTTGTTGGCTCCATGTTCGGCGGCGGCGGCGGGGGTGGTAATTCCGGAGGAACTAGTTTTGGCTTTGCTGGAGGCACTGGGAGCTTTACTGGCGGCGGCGGCGGCGGCGGCGGAAGCTTAGGAGCCGTTTTTGGAGCTGGTGCTGGTGGCAACTCACCATTTCTTGGGGGTGGCGGTGGCGGTGGCCCCTTTGGCCAAGGAGGGAGTGTTGCTCAAATTCCAGGAATTTTTGGAACCCGTCTTGGAGGAAAAGGTGGTGATATATTTGGTACTATAGCCAATGCGTTTGTTGGAGGCGGGGGTATACTTATAGCGTCTGGCAATTCAAATGCAAGACTTCGATTCAAGGACACCGGAAGCATTTCAAGCCCATCATACGTAGTTGGTATGAGCATATTATCAGATGGCCTTTTCTTTGCGCCAGCATTAGAGTTTACTCCTGCATCTGGAGAGACTATTTCTCTTTTAGACCCTTACTTTTCTGGCCCTAGAGTACTGGTTAATGGAGATGGCACTCTACTTTTAGATCCACAAAACCTAGAAGTAGAAGATAGACTAGCTTTTGGATCCTTTGGACTTCAAGTAACTGATAATGCGACTCTGCACTATAAAGGAGCTCCGCAAGAGAATCTGAGCGGCGAAATAGTAGGCCCTCTTATAGCTGCTTTTGAAATAGTTGGTTTTGTCCCCACTAGAGTAGCCATCGACTCTGGAGCAAGATTGCTTGGTAATGGCTCTGTTAGAGTAAGAGGCTTTGTCGATGATGGTTATCTCACTGTGGGTGGTACACTTGAAGTTGAGCCTGGTTTTATGCATATTCAAGGCGATCGTTTTTTTGTTCCAGGGGGTGATATAGAATTCCTTCCTGGTGGTAAGGTCATCTCCCAAGTAAGAGGAGATACGGTAGGTACTCTATTCTTTCAATAACCCAATGAACTTGCAAACGCTAATTTAACAGCTGATATCGATATACCGGCTTTACCTACCACGCCAACAATTTATACGCTCGTTCTATCTCAAAATCCCTTTGTAAATTTATTTGGAACGATCACTCCCCCCACAGCTGGAGAGATTCAATATAATCCTACATCGAATCCAAATTCCGTAATCTTAGCCTTTAATATCCCGGATGGATTTAGCACAGCGAACTTAATATTTGGTGAGAAATCAACAGAAGCTCTTGTCTTTTCAGATCCTTGTGCAGGAATTGTCGTTTTAAACCTACTAGGCGGTACATCTGCACAAAATACGCTAGATGACTTTTTGGCCGACGAAGCGACGCTTACTTTGCAAGCGCTAGGCGGAGTTACCTCTTCTTTAAATAATCAAATTATTAGAAGAGCAAGATCAGAGTCAACGTCTTCTTCTTCCGGCGGCGCCGCCGTTGCTTGGATGGACGCACATGCTGCTCTCTCAGACAACCCCCTAGCAGCTAGGAGCTCTCCTCCCCCAGCAATTGGTACAGGCGATGAAAATGAAGAGATGGAGCTTGGTCTACCAATCGGACCCACAATTAAACAAGAGTCTAATTACTCTCTCTCCTCCAATGTAATTCTACAATTTCAGGAGCAAGATGAGATCTCTAAGTCAAATTTGTTTCTTCCTGAGTATAAAACAGGAACAAAAGGCCTCACCTTTGCCTTCGATTATTTAGGAATGGATACAATCCTGGTTGGAGCTGCTGGTACTTATGCTTATTCAGAGGTGTCTACTATAGACAAATTATCCAAGCAAAAAGTTCACAGTGCTTTGGGTACCTTTTACTCAAGTTTTATCTCGGATCAACTCACTATGGGGCTACTCGTAACGGGCGGTTACAATTATAATAGCGCAAAGCGTATTGTCGAAACCGGTGAGTCTGAAGCACTCGAACTTACTTTCGAAACGGTTACCTTAGGTCCTGATGGACCGATTACTGTAACTCAAACAGTCACTTTTGAGCCGCCTCAACTTCCAGGCGGACTTGCATCTGCTCGTTATAATAGCTACCAACTAGCCCCTCACTTTGATGTGAACTATGAATTTGGCTTTGACTATATCTCATTAGTACCCTTCATTATGTCCGATTGTATAATCAATTTTTCAGATGCCTTTACTGAAACGGGGATTCCTACATTTGAAGTATCTGGTTGTGGAGATATTCTTTCATTAAATACAGAGACCCGTTCACTGATCACGTTTATGCTTCAAAATGAAGTCGGGCTCAATCTCTTTGAGCAGGTAAAGATGGATGAGAGAGGAACGCTCATTTTCAGGCAAAAAGCCTCCTACGTAAATCGTTATACAGTGCCTTACAATTTCGACTCAAAATTTATAACCGATACAGAATTCTTAATTCTTGAGATTGACCTACCGATGCAACACTTCTTTGGCTCTGCTTTCGAAGTGATCTATCGTTACCAAGAGCTCTCAATTGTCTGTTCTTACGAAGGTTTCGTAGGAAGCGGTTATATGTCGAATGCGGGCTATTTCCGCATTGGAAGAGACTTTTAATTAGGGCTCTCAAGTGAGAGTTTGAACGCGCCTGCCTCTTTTCTAACAACGAGAGTGGGCGTCACGTAGGCAAGTTTCTCTTTTAGAGCTCCCTTTTCATCGATTAGCTTTCGAACTCCCACGGCATAGGCCCTGATACTTGAGACAACTCCCCTGTGTTTTTCAAGCTCAACATAGGTCGATGTTTTAAGATCTCTCTCTGGCATGATCCCTTCTCCAAAAATGGGAGCTTCCGCTGCCACCATACGGTCAAGCGTTGCAAGCGATGTGATTCCTAGCTGTGTGGATATGAATTGAGAGCTGAGTAGCTGAACTGTATGCTCCCACTCATCGTTATTAACACCTAGCGCCTCTTGAATAATTCTTCGAGATCGATTGATATCGCCTGATCCTTTTTCCCCGCCTGAGAGCTCAAATGTAAGGCCCCTTTCTCTATCTCGAATAAACTGGCGATTATCCCTTCCAACCGATCTCTTCAAACTACTATCAAATTCTTTTTGAATTTTATCTATACGAGGAAGTTTTAAGTAGTCGGGATCAGAAATTATTTTTTTCATATTTTCAACTGATCTTGAATACTTTTGACTATTCATTTTTTGAGTTTTACTGTAATCGACTAACAGAAAGACTCCGCCAAGGACAGTTACTATAAAAATCACTTTTAAAACAGGATGCAACTGCTGCCAAACTGACTGAACGCGTGCATCTTGCGAGGTGACTCTGCCTCTGACATCCGCGGCTGTTTCAAATGATTGATCTCTGGATAGTGTACCTATGTATACCATGCTATTTCCCCACTCCTGGAAATATCGCAACACGTTACCCATTAATTGTCAATACGTTAGGTTAAGTCTTTTTTTGAAAAAGAAACACTATAAATTATTTATTTCTCTTTTGATTTCTTCCCGATTCAAATTTTCTTGCAAGGTAGTGGGACCTTTGATATACTTTTCAGCAAAATTGGAGCACTCGAATTATGTCTAGAATCTGTCAGGTTACTGGTAAAAAACCTAAAGTTGGAAATAGTATCACAAGACGCGGTATCGCTAAAAAGAAGAAAGGTATTGGTCTAAACATTACGGGATCTACTAAGCGTAAGTTCTTACCTAATCTTAAGAAAAAAAGATTGTGGTTTGCTGAAGAGAACCGTTTTGTTACTCTTCGCGTTTCCATGAACGCCCTTCGTACCATCGACAAGAATGGTTTAGCTGCTGTCATTAATGACATGCGAAAAGCAGGAAAAAAAGTCTAAGAGCAAGCGCTCTATTTCTTTTAAAGAAATAGCTTCTTCTTTTATATTTTGAGTATGCTCAAATTTATAAAGAAGAAGTTTTTTTATTTTTATTTCCCTTTAGCTCTCCTTCTTTATATCTATCTGCATGCTCTTATTATCTCATTAAATCCAGCTCTTCCAGAGCCGGATCAACCTCCCAAACTCTACTCTAATGAGTGCAAGGTCGACCTTAGGCTCGCTCTTTTAAAGGCGATTAAAAAGGCGGATAAAGAGATTCACTTGGTTATGTTCGGTCTAACAGAGCCCTCCCTTCTTCGAACGATCGCAAGAAAAGCAGATAATGAGTGCGTGCTCACTGATATCTATTACGATCCCACAGCCTCCATACCTCTCACCCACCGCATAGCAAACTTAAGACCTCATCCTGTCTACTCAAGCGGCCTGATGCATCAAAAGATCTTAGTCATCGATAAGGAGCTCTCCTTTTTGGGCTCTGCCAACATGACAAGGCCCTCTTTAGAGATGCACAATAATCTTGTAGTCGGACTCTATAGCCCGAAGGTTGCAAAATTTTTAAAAGAGAAGACACCCCACAGCTCGGGCTATTTGAAAACGATGGTAGGCGGGCAGAGAGTGGAAATCTGGCTTCTTCCCGATCCAAGAGGCCATGCTCTCTCTTCCATTAAGAGCCTTATTAGAAGCGCTAGACAATCGATTAAAGTTGCCATGTTCACCTTTACTCACCCACTTTTGACCAGCGAGCTTATCGATGCCAAAAAAGCCGGAGTGGATGTCACGGTCATCATCGATTACAATGCCGGAATCGGCTCGAGTTCAAATACGGTCCACAGGCTTAAAGAGGCAGGCATTGAGATTCTCTTAAGTAGAGGTCCTCAACTGATGCATCATAAGTTTCTCTACATCGATGAGAAGACGCTCGTTTTAGGATCTGCGAATTGGACAAAGTCCGCTTTCTACAAGAACCACGACTGCTTCGTTACCCTTCATAATGTCACAGAAGAACAAAGAGAATTTATGAATACATTGATTCGAGCAGTTGAATTATAAATCTCTTTTCGCTATCTCTAGAAGATATGGAAATAGCACTGATTTTAGCCCTCTCTTTCAAACTTTTTATTCTGATGGATCCCATTGGAAATGTCCCCTTCTATATCTCCTTTTTAAAAAAGGTACCTAAAGAAAGACACAGACACATCATCATCCGCGAGCTCTTTATTGCGCTATTTATCATGCTTCTCTTCAACTTTATTGGAAGACCGCTGCTCACCTTTTTAGACATTTCTGATAATACTGTGCAAATTGCAGGCGGTATCATCCTCTTTATTCTCTCTATTCAGATGATCTTCCCACCTGAAAAAAGTTCTATTACACTCTCCAAAGACAAGGAGCCATTCATTGTGCCCCTTGCAATTCCCCTCGTTGCAGGTCCTGCAGTCTTAGCTGCCATCATGATCTTTATCCAGCAGGCTCAAAATATTTTTCTTATGACGATCAGTATTGTGATTGCATGGCTCGTATCTTTGGTCATTTTACTCCTCTCTCCTATGATTAGAGATCTTTTAAAGGAAAAAGGCATCGTTGCTCTTGAAAGATTGATGGGACTTATTCTAACATTGATAGCAGTCGAAATGTTCATGAATGGACTTCCTGTAAACGTTCAATAAGTTTTAAGGCACCTCTAATTAACTCATGCATTTCATATTTTTCTAAAATACAATAGTTAATCAGAGTTATCTTAATGAATCTCAAATTAATTGTTGCCTATGATGGCACGCGCTATTTTGGCTGGCAAAAAACCAAGTTTGGCCCCAGCATTGAAAAAGAGCTATCTCTAGTGCTTGAGAGAATTTTTCAGCACCCAGTAGAGCTCCAAGCAGCGTCTCGTACAGATCGCGGCGTTCATGCAAAAGCGCAGGTGATAAATTTCTTCACGCCTAAAAGCATTGACCTGAAAAGGCTTTTTAAAAGCATCAATTCACTTCTTCCGAGTGATATTCAAGTATTAAAAGTTGAGGAAATGGAAGATTCTTTTCATCCTACTATAGATGCTTCCAAAAAAACTTATCTCTACCAGGTCTTTCACTCAAGCGTTCTCTTCCCTCATAAAAGACACTACTTTTGGCACTATAACTATCCCCTTGATATGGAAAAGATGATAAGAGCTAAAGAACATTTTATTGGGAAAAGAGATTTTTCCGCTTTTTGCAATATTCGCACTGACGACGGCGTGAGGACGGTCCATTCAATTGAAATTGAGAAGAGAGAGGATGAGATTCTGCTCGAAATTACAGGCACTCACTTTCTCTACAAGATGGTGCGAAATATTGTTGGAACGCTGGTCTATATCGGCTCTGGCAAACTAAGCGAGCGCGATCTTTCCACCATTTTTGAAAAGCAAAGAAGAGAGCTCGCAGGGATATGCGCACCTGCAAAAGGGCTCTTTCTCAAAGAAATTTTTTACTCTTAGTTGACAAAAGGCTAAGTAGTTCGTTATCTATGGGGGATGGAATCAAATGCTCAGCTGTTAGATTTTTTGACGAAGTGTCCTCTTTTTGATGGGATAGAAAAAGCTAAAATAGAAAAAATCATCCCTTCTCTTGAAAAGGTTCAGGTAGAAGCTGGCCAGACGCTTCTTTCAGAAGAGTCTACTCCCGAAGGCATCTACATCGTTAACTGGGGAAAACTCGTCTTAATCCAGAAAGACAAATTTATTCATTACTTTTCTAAAAATGATCACTTTGGAGCTCTCTACTTTCTCACAGATACTCCCGTAAAAAGATATATTAAAGCACTTCGTGACTCAGAGCTTTTTATTCTTCCCAAGGAGATGTTTCTGGAGCTAATTAAAGCAGAAAGTAAGGTTTTACAAAACATTACAAAAACAATTGCTTCTGATGTACACAACTCCTTTACAGTTAAAAAGAAAAAGAAAAGAGCACGCATTTTTGCACTGATCCCCCACAAAGATGAGCCTTCTTTTGTTGATTTCTATGAAAAGATCTTTGATCTCTTCAAAGAGATAGAAGATACCGTCATTCTTAAAGAAGGCGATTCAAAAAAGCTAGAAGAGCATGACGAAGAGAATAAAACGCTTCTTCTCATCTGTTCTCACAAGATGGATGAATGGACCAACCTCGCAATACATAATGCGGATAAAGCCATCACAGTAGCTTCTCGAAAAAGCAAGCCGGACCTCTCAGAAGTAGAGACAAAAATCAAAGAGATGAACTTTCTCGATAGGCATCTTATTCTCCTCTATGATGGCGATGAAAAAATTGAAGGCACAAAGGACTGGCTTAAAAAGAGAGAGGTTCGAACACACCAACATGTCTTCTACCAAGACCCCGAATCGATCAACCGTATTTTTCGTATTCTATCGGAGAGATCTCTAGCTGTTGTTCTCTCTGGAGGTGGGGCAAAAGGCCACGCACAGCTTGGCTTTCTTTTAGCTTGCATTGAGAAAGGAATTAAGATCGATATCATTGGCGGAACAAGTGCTGGTGCGATCATGGGAGGTGTCTATGGGTGCGGGTGGAGAAAGGAGGAAATAATTGAGAATGGGCCCAGTATTTTTCACACAGAAGGCGGTGTTTTTGATTACACCCTTCCCTTTGTCTCCGCCTTGAAAGGTAAAAGGGCGGTAAAAAAATTAAAAAAGTATACAAAAGATCTTGATATAGAAGATTTTAAAACAACTTTTTTCTGCGCCTCATCCAATCTCACTTTAAAAGCCCCACATATGCACACAAGCGGTTCTCTTGCCACTGCACTAAGAGCAAGTACATCACTTCCTGGAATCTATTCACCAGTCTATATAGACCACAATGTTTTTGTAGATGGAGTACTCTTTAACAACCTTCCAATAGATATGTGTAAACAGTATGATCCCGGAAAAATTATTGCCGTCAATGTCTCAACTGACAACCCTCGCATCGAGTATAAACCCTTCCCCCCTTCCATTTCAGGGTGGAGAAAGTTATTCCGTCTCTTCATGCGTAAAGAAATGCACATCCCCTCATTTTTTGATGTTTTAGCTCTGACAACCGAGATCTCTGGTAGAACCTACAAACAGAAGCTGATAAAAGACCATGTAGCAGATTTGCAGATTGATCTTCCTGTTGAACACATTGAGATGCTGGATTTTAAGAATTACGCTGAAATTCAAAGAATTGGCTACGAGTATTCAAAGAAAAACATCGATACTTGGATTAAGGAACTTGGCCTATAAAAACCCCTCTCTTCTTAGGTTTTTTTTACTCTTAGTTGACAAAGGCCTCAAAGGTTCGTTATCTATGGAGGAATGGAACCAAATGCTCAACTTTTAGATTTTCTCTCAAACTGCTCTCTCTTCGAGGGTGTAGATAGAAGTAAAATAGAAAAGATCATTCCTTCTCTTAAAAAGATTCAAATACAAGCTGGGCACACTCTTCTTTCAGAAAAGTCTACTCCTGAAGGCATCTACATCATTCACAGGGGAAAGCTCGTAGAAATTAGGAAGAAAAAACCCCTTCATCACTATTCTGAAAAAGATCATTTTTCAGCTCTATATTTCCTCACAGGCATTGAGGAAAAAACGCACATCCGTTCAGTTAGAGACACAGAGCTTCTCATGATTCCAAAAAAACCATTTGATGAGCTTATTGATGAGGAAGCAAAGATTTTACAAAATATCTCCAAGGAACTTGCATCTAATGTCCATGACTCAATTAACCTCGAAAAACATCAAAAAAGAGCGCGGATCTTTGCATTGATCCCTCACTCCGATGAGCCCTCTTTTATCGATTTCTATGAAAAAATTTATGAGCTCTTTAAGGAGGGGGAAGATACCGTCATTCTTCAAGAAGGCGATTCAAAAATGCTTTCCCAGTTTGATGAAGAAAATAAAACGCTTCTTCTCATCTGCTCTCACAAGATGAATGAATGGACCAATCTCGCAATTCACAACGCGGACAAGGTCATCGTGGTAGCCTCCCGAAAAAACAAGCCCGATCTCTCAGGTGTAGAGAGGAAAATCAATAAGATGAACTTCCTCGATAGGCATTTGATTCTCCTCTATGATTCAGATGAAAAGATTTCAGACACTAAGAAATGGCTTAAAATCCGAAATCTTCGAACTCACCAACACGTCTTCATGAAAGATCAAGAATCTATCAGACGTATTTTTCGCATTCTATCTGGAAGATCATTAGCTGTTGTTCTTTCTGGAGGCGGTGCAAGAGGTATCGCACATATTGGCCTTCTCTTAGCCTTTCTAGAGAGAGGGATTAAGATCGATATTATTGGCGGCACAAGTGTTGGTTCCATCATGGGATGGCAGTATGCAAATGGATGGGGAATGAAAAAACTCATTGAAAGAAGCCCTGACATCTATTTGAGAGAGGGAGGACTGCTTGATTATACCCTTCCATTTACATCCATTCTTAAAGGAAAAAGAGCTCACGATAAAATCCTTCAACATACAAAAGACCGTCAAATTGAAGATCTTCCCATCACTTTTTTTTGTGCCTCATCCAATCTCACTTTAAAGGTGCCCCACATGCACATGAGTGGTTCTACTATCACTGCTTTAAGAGCAAGTATTGCACTACCTGGAATCTTTCCGCCAATCTATATGGACCACAATATTCTGGTAGATGGCGGGCTCTTTAATGTCCTTCCAATCGATATGTGTAAACACTTTGATCCAGGAAAAATCATTGCTGTAAATGTCTCTACTGACAGCCCGCGTATTGATTATAAACCTTTTCCCCCTTCCATTTCAGGATGGAGAAGGTTACTTCAAAAAATTACACTCAAAAATACTCATCTCCCCTCATTTTTTGATATTTTATCTCTTACAACCGAGATCTCTGGCAGAACCTATAAACAAAAACTAATAAAAGAGCATGTTGCAGATTTGCATATAGATCTTCCTGTCAAAGACGTTGAGTTGATGGACTTCGATAGTTACGATGAAATTCTAAATATTGGCTATGAGTATTCCAAGAAAAACATTAACAACTGGATAAAAGAGCTAGGCTTATGAAAACACATGAAATCATTAGAGAGTTGATCGAAAAAGAAGGTAGCAACATCTCCACGGAAGAAAAGGCATTTGAAAAGGAAAGCTATCTTGGAAAAGAAGATCAGGAAAATAGCTATTTTTACTTCGTTCTTTCAGGCTCTTTTGAGCTAGAAAAAGACGAGGAGGTTATTGGAACAATTGGTCAGGGCGACTATTTTGGCCATATCTCTCTTCTTACTGAGAGAAATTTCGTCTGTAATATTAAGGCTACAAGAAATTCTCGCGTGATGGCCATCCCTAAAGAACACTTCTTATATCTCTTGCAAAAATCCCACGAATTTACCCGCGACATCGTTATCACACTTAAAACCTATCTTCACCATTTAGAGATTGGGAGACCCTTTAAACGAGATGTTAAAACAATTGGACTCATAGGAGCTACTCCCGAATTTATCAAAGCTTTCAAAAACGCTCTACCCAAAAAGTTTACCTTTTATCAAGGAAAATTAGAGTACGGCAACTACTATCTCATGACAGCCTCCGTTGATGAACAAGAAAAAATCCAAGAAATTCAACTCTCAGCCGATAAAATTATTCGTTTCCCGATCGAAAAAGAGCAAGGAGTAGAGCTCACCGGCTTTGATTATATGAATGGAGGGAAAACTCGTTTCGATAATGATGAAGACATTCAAAGATTAGCTAGATTTTCTGCAAGTCGTAGTATCGGGCTGGTTCTAGGTTCTGGCGGATCTAGGTGTGCTGCTCAAATAGGAATTTTAAGAGCTATTGAAGAGGAAAAAATCCCCATCGATCGCATCGGTGGAAGTGGAGCGGGAGCCCTGTTTGCAGCACTCTACGCAATGGGCACTCCTTCAAAAGATATTCATAGGCTCACAATGCCTTTTCTAAAAAATGGAAAGAACTTAATCGACTATACTTTCCCCTACATCAGCATTGCTAAAGGACACACCCTCGAAAAGAGACTCCGTAAAATCTTTGGAGAGACTCGCATTGAAGAGCTAAAGATCCCCTTCTTTTGTGTCTCTACTGATCTCAATCACATCAAACAATATGTTCATACAAAGGGAGAGATTTGGAAAGCGATACGCGCAACCCTTTCCATTCCAGGAATCTTTCCTCCCGTCTGTATCGATGAGCATCTACTTATCGATGGCAGTTTTACCAATATGCTCCCCTTAGATGTGATGGAAAATTTTCAGGGTGGCGGCCATTCTATCGCAGTCGATACAGCAGAACAGAAGTGTAAGAGCCAAAAACGTCCCTTTCCCCCCTACATCTCAGGAGTAAAAATCCTTTTTCAAAAACTCTTTCCCTTTGGCAGAAAGAGCTCAGCTCCCCCCATTACACATACGATCATTCGTTCAGGTCTATTGAGCAGCTACCAGAAAAAACAAAGCTACCTCGAAAATTCTCCTCCGGACGTTCTCATCCAGCCCCCTCTCGAAAATTATTACATGCTCGATTTCGAAAAGTTCGAGAGCATCTATCGAAGCGGCTATAAATATGCTAAGCAGAGAAGCATGATTTGGAAAAGGAAGTTGCTCGAATTAGACTAATCTCTTAAAATCGTCCTATGATTTCAAGAAATGACCCCTGCTACTGCGGCTCTGGAAAAAAGTGGAAAAAATGTCACTACCCAGAACAGCCCTCATCCGAAATATCAACAGATGCTGAGTACTATCTGAATAAGTACGAAGTTGTTCTTAAGTCCCCCGAACAAATCAAAAAAATCCGCACAGCATGTAAGCTCTCCCGAGATATCTGCACAGAGCTTGTTAAAGCCTCAAAAGTAGGCGTTACGACCAATGAACTAAACGATCTATCCGATAAGCTCCACAAGGATGCAGGCGCTATTGCTGCTGCCCTTCATTACGGAGAGCCTCCTTTCCCTAAAGGAATCTGCACCTCTCTCAATGAAGTAATCTGCCACGGTATTCCCAACGATGAGCCTCTCAAAGAGGGAGATATCATGAATATCGATGTCGCCTCTATTTTAGACGGCTATTATGGAGACACCTCTCAGATGGTGGTCATCGGCAAGACTTCCGTCTCTAAGCAAAAGGTTGTAGATGTCTCCTACGAGGCGCTGATGCGCTCGATCAGCATTCTAAGGCCCGGCCTTCCCATCTGTGAAATTGGACGAACCATCGAAGAGTATGCCGCAAAAGAGGGCTGTTCTGTTGTCTATCAGTTTGTAGGGCACGGAGTAGGTATTCACTTTCATGAAGCACCTCAAGTCTGCCATCACATGAATAACGACCCCATGCCTCTTGCAGCTGGTATGATCTTCACCATTGAACCCATGATCAATGCAGGAAAAAGAGAAGCTGTTTTAGATCAAGAAAACAAGTGGGAAGCGAGAACAATCGACGGCCAGGCAAGCGCTCAGTGGGAGCACACCGTTCTAATTACTGAAGATGGCCACGAAATCCTTACTATCTAACTAAATGCTCTCATTGTTTTTAACTGGCAGCCCTTAGACTTTAACCTAAAGAGGTCTAAAGACAAGAATTCTATTTTTTTCACTAAGGATCGTTGGTAACCTAAACATTTTTGAAGCCAGCCAAGAGATGCCAACTGTTTTTTTGCCAAGCTCTTTTGTTCTTCTTTTTCCTTTACACTCTTGTCAAATTTAGAAATGACTTCTCTCACTCTCCTTTTTCGTAATTGAAACGTTTCAACTGCTACAGAGTTGAGAAGAGAAAAAATAAGCCGTCTTATTCTTCCTTGATTTCGATCTCTTTCCTGCTCTTTTCTAAAGTACTCTCTACCTTTTCTCATCATGTAAAGTTCAAAAGGTAATAAGAGATCTTCAGAAAGGTGAGGTTGTATAGCTGCACGAACAGAACTAAAAGGACAGGAGAGCATACCTTGCAAATGGATTTCCGCTCCCTCTTTTTTAACCGCTTTATGATTTTTTACAAGATGATCTTCTATAATTTGATGAACAAGTTTCATATTGTGACTATCATTCATATCTATTTGTATTCTAGTGAGATTCTCGAGAAAAGTAAGATCACATAAAGCATCTCTACTGAGTTCAGTATAACAACGCGGCTTTACACATTGAGATTTACTATACAGAGCCTTTATAAGTTCAAATGAGCTTGCAGGAGCTCCTTCCCCAGTATTTACTACTTTTAAACTATACTTTCCTATCTCCTCACACCTTATTTCATAAAAAATCGCGTGCCCACCTCTAGGGTGATTGTAACCTCCAGGTAAAAAGAAAAATTCACCTGGTTTGAGATTATCTATCTCCTTTGTAATTTCGTAGACAATAGAAGAATAATACTCTCTGTTTATTAGCCATTGCTGCATTTTACAAAAGTAGAATGCTCTCTTAAGCTTCTTCAAAACTATGTGAATTATCTCTTTTTGAGAGGAGGTTAAGTCGTTACCATGATCCTTAAGGAATCCCTGATTAAGGAGTTTTTCCTGGATTCAGAATTAAAAAAAAACCTAAAAACGCTCCCTCCTCCTGTTTTTAAATGATTTTTACCACTTTAACTGCCTGAAATAGCCATTT
>Ga0114933_10001066_pt1 | contig 31481 bp, 28 predicted proteins | sample 4SBtaG_FD_89691 | JGI IMG/M metagenome (GOLD analysis project Ga0114933, IMG submission 89691) | Deep subsurface microbial communities from Kolumbo volcano to uncover new lineages of life (NeLLi) - 4SBTROV12_W25 metaG | ecosystem: Environmental > Aquatic > Marine > Volcanic | place: Kolumbo... | reverse complement strand
TGGATTGCTTCGTTGCTATACTCCTCGCAATGACAGTGGTTTTGATTGTGCTAGCGCCTCACCTCTAATGACATTAGAAATAAATCACGATAAACTCACCATCTTTTTTCGCTCCCACGATGACAAACATTTACGCAAGGTGAGATCATGAACAAAACCGCAACCACAAAAACCAAACAATGGGCACTGATTGCAACTACTTTTATATTTATTGCCACCTGCCTGGGTAGTATCACAGCATCTTGGACCCACCCTGCACCACACACTATTGCAACTAGAAGCTATTACACTCTGTGCTACCTCGGCCAATATGCTTTTTTTAGCGCTCTCTTAGGGCTGATTCTCTACAGTATTGCACGAATCTGCAAGCACCCTGCCATCCACCTCCCTATTAACGCATTGTTGGCTGGATTTTTTCTATTCTTCTTTACCACAAACAGCCTGGTCTACAGTGTCTGGCGCTATAACATCAATCGCGTACTACTCGATCTTGGATTTGGCCCTGGCTCATCGCAAGTGTTAAGCGCCAGCAATACCACTTTCTTTTTAGTCGGCGGCATTGGCGTGGCTTGTTTCATAATTAGCAGCTTGTTGTTATGGGTGAGTTGGCACTATAGCCAACAAATACGCCAAAGCATTATCAAAGCCATCATGTTCATTGCATTAGCCTGCTATGTGGTGTCACAAATCATGACTATCGGACTTTCTCTTGCTGGCGATATGCGCGTCTTACCCTATAGCGACAAAGTGCCTTACTTCAACCTATACTCGTGGTTCAACGCTATGGATGCACTAGGCATCCCCTTAACAACAACACATAACAAAACACTCATGGCGCTGAAGAACAACCTACCACACCCGACCCTTAACCATTACCCCACCGAACCACTGCACAATCAGCTACCATCACAACCATTAAACGTCCTCATTATTTTAGTCGACACCTGGCGCACCGACATGTTGGCACCACAATACATGCCATACACCAGTGCCTTTAGCCAAACCGCCGACCAATTCATGAATCACACTAGCGGTGGCAACTGCACCGCACCTGGCGTCTTTAGCTTATTTTATGGCATACCCCCCGTGTTCTGGAACACCTCCATTGCCCACCACATCACGCCCGCTATGCTCAATGCCTTCCAAGACAATCATTACCAACTGGCCATCCATGTCAGCGCCCCTATCACAGAACCACCTTTTGCTGATAACGTCTTTGCCAATGTTACCAACCTCCCTAAAGAAACTGCCGGTGATAACGTCCTCGAGCGTGACACAAAAATAACCAAAGACATGGTTAGCTTTTTAACCCAACACAAAAAAACCGATCCACCATTTTTTGGTTTTCTTTTTTATGATGCCTTGCACAGCTACAGTGCTGCGCCGCAACTAACCACCCCATTTGCCCCCTCTGCGGCGATCAATTATTTTACCCTAACCAACCACACCGACCCCACGCCATTCTTTAATCGCTATAAGAATGCAGCCGCCTTTGATGATCGATTAATCAATCAAGTATTAACCACACTAAAACAACAAGGCCTGCTCGATAACACCGTGGTAATCATGACCGGTGATCACGGTCAAGAATACAACGACTTTCACCAAAGTTACTGGGAACACGGCGACAACTACGCCTATTGGCAAACCCACACCCCCATGATCGTGCACTGGCCAACACACACGCCACACACCTACCACTATCCAACCTCGCACTTCGATATTAGCACCACACTATTGGAAGACGTGTTACATGTCACAACACCAAGCCGTGCTTATTCTGTGGGCGACAACCTATACCACGCTAAAGCAACCACGCCGGTTATTCTAGCTGGCAGTTATGTTGACAATGCACTAATTGGTAAAGATTGGATTGTGAACTTATACCACGACGGTCATTACTTAGTCACCGATCCTAACTTGAAAATTTTAAAGAACAATACTGCACCACAAGACGCATTTGATCATGCGATTGCACAAATTAAATATTACGAGAATGCATCTTAACTGAATCTGGATGATCACACACAAGACACATGGAATATTTATCTGGCCATTATTTTTTATTTCAGATATCATTCTGCACACTTTAGTTTAAGTCTTTTGTATTACAGCAAGGAGCTAGACCATGAAACCATCATCAGCCTTATTATCCCTATGCGTCATTGCCAGTGTAGCAACAACACAACTCTCTGTTGCCGATACCGATGTCTATGCGCCTTTTCCCGCACCAACAACAAGCTGTACCGTTAGCAGCAGCAATTACTGTGGCACGAATGGTTGCTACATCCAAGACTATGCTGTGCCCGGCTGCCAAGCTATCATAAATATTGACCCAAAAATCACAACTTGCGACGCAAGCTTTATCGCCCAAAGCAACTGCCTATACTCTGTAGACTATCAATGTAATATTGAACAACAAGACTGTACAAAATTAAAAAACAGTGGCAACTACCCAGACCTAGACTGCGCAACCGTATATCAAACTTGTACAGAACAACTTGGTAATTACAAAAACTCATGCTGCTAACCATTAAAAAAGCTATGATCTATCTATTTAAAATAAAAAAATCAATAATATGTTGCTGCCTACTAACGATAAGTCTAATTAGCAACAGCTACGCCAACACCATCCCTTACCTCTATACGGGCGCGGCAACAGGGTACGCCTCTACGGATTGGTCATTTCTATGTGCACCCGAATACGATGAAGACGGAAATATTAACCTGACCGTTGTCGCCTCACCCATTGACTCTGAAGATGACGGCACGGACTGGAGCATGCTATTAGGCTATCGATTCAGCCCTAATTTTGCCTTAGAAGCATCATACAATCACTTTGCTGATAGCGAGGTCACACTGCAAAAGTGGAACATTGAAATCCCTAAATATGACTTAGGTGATGGCACAGAAAACGTCACCTTCACCTCAAAAACTGAAGCTTATACACTTCAAGCTAAATTTTTCTTACCCGAAACGTTTTTCCATACCAAGATAGATTTCTTTTCTTCTCTAGGGCTAGAGCTAACCCATCGCAGTGATGTGCTCACCAATACCAATAATATCGGCGGCGTGTTTGGTGCCGGCTTATCCTATGATATCAGCCAACACGTCACATCCCAATTGTATTTTAACTATTACACCGGCTACGGTGCCTCCTCACTTTATCCGTGCGAAGATTATATTCCGTTTATCTATCAAATTAATCTGGCTCTACTATTTACTATATAACCAAAAAGATCATCATTTGGCACCAGATACACCTAGAGCTGGCGACCTCGACACTGCTAGAACCAACAACATAAAAGTATTTTAAACACCTAAAGCAAGCTCTCATATATCTTTTTACTAACATCGATTGATAAAATAAAGTTACCACCATCATCTATCGACTCATCTCTAATAGCATCAAGTTCATACAATCTCGCTCGCACGGCACCCTGGTCTGGGCTCAAGGTAATAGTTGTTTGCACACGATCATGTTGCAATAAATCCATAACAGATTGCACTAATAAATCCATACCATCACCTGTTTTTAAAGACAACCAAACACGCTTTGGCCTACCCTCTGGATCATGAGATATATGTGATACAACCTCCGGTTTTAAATCAATTTTATTATATGCCACCAACATTGGAATATGATCAGCACCAAGCTCACGCAGCACATCAAGCACGCTGCTAAATAACTCTTCACGTTGATCACTACTAACATCAATAACATGAATTAATAGATCTGCCTGACAAACCTCATCTAAAGTTGACTTAAAAGCGGCAATCAAATCATGAGGCAGATCACGAATAAACCCTACAGTATCAGCAAATACGACATCACCTATGCCTGGCATTTTAAAGTTACGCAATGTTGAATCTAGCGTAGCAAATAGCTGATCGGCAGCATAAACATCGGCATTAGTTAACTTATTAAATAATGTTGATTTGCCAGCATTGGTATACCCCACTAACGCAATAGTTGGAGTAGAGGACTTACACCTGGCCTTTCTGCTTAAATCACGCTGCGCAGCTACTTTGACTAGTCGTTTCTTAATAGATTTAATTCTAATGCTTAACAATCTTCTATCTGTTTCAAGCTGAGTTTCTCCTGGCCCCCGCAGACCAATCCCACCTTTTTGCCTTTCTAAATGAGTCCAACCACGAATCAAGCATGAGCTAATATGCTGCAACTGAGCTAGTTCAACCTGAAGCTTACCTTCAAAGCTTCGCGCACGTTGCGCAAAAATATCTAAGATTAATTCTGTTCTATCGATAACGCGACATTCAAGTATTTTTTCTAAATTACGCCCTTGAGACGGAGCAAGATTATGGTTAAACAACACCAAATTTGCATCAAATAATTTAATTTTTTGCTGCAACTGATCAGTTTTACCACTACCAATAAATAACTTAACATCTGGAGCTATTCTTTTTGATTCCATAGTCTGCACAATATCAAGCCCCGCAGATACGGCAAGTTCTATAATTTCAGCTAAGGAGTTATTTAATTCTGCTTTATTAAAATTAACATCAACAATAATAACGCGATCACCACCACTTTGGCGATCAATAAAAGTTTCAATTGAATTACTCAGAGCGACTCTCCAGTTGAAAGTGACTGCAACATGCCATTACGCAACAACAAAACTCTATCTGCATTAGATACCAGCTCTTTATTATGAGTAACTATAACCAAACTGGTATTAAAACTTTTATTTAACTGCAGCAGCAAATCAAAAGTGGTTGCTGCTGTCTCCGCATCTAAGTTACCTGTAGGCTCATCTGCTAAAATACACTTAGGCTTAACCACCATAGCACGCGCAATAGCTATCCGCTGCCTTTCGCCGCCCGATAACTCCCCTATCTTATGAAGCTCTCTATTTGCCAAACCAACCTTAGATATAATATCTCGCGCCGACGCAACAGCTTCTTTTTTAGTAAGACCTCTAATTAACAAAGGCATGCATACATTTTCTAAAGCATTAAATTCAGGTAATAAGTGATGAAATTGATAGATAAACCCCAAATGTAAATTACGTAATCGACTAAGCTTGCTCTCTGACATTTTAGTAATAGAGTGACCGCCCAGGCAAACATCACCTGATGTTGGTGTATCTAAGCCGGCCATTAAATGCAATAAACTACTCTTACCAGACCCTGAAACTCCCAAAATACCAACAACCTCGCCTGGTGCAATTGACAAGTTAAGGTCACTAAACACTTCAACATTTATATCAGCATCGGTGTAACACTTTGATAGGGATATACATTGTAAAATTGGAGATTCACAACTTTGATTTTTTTGATTAGTAGTATCGTTATTATTCATAGCGCAGCGCCTCTGCTGGTTTCGTTTTAAATGCAGTCCATGCAGGATATAGCGTTGCAAGTAACGATAAAACAAATGCAATAACTGATACTCTAATTACATCGGCAACAGATAATAATGATGGCAAATAATCCACATAATACGTATCGGCTGAAATCAACTGAATATTAAAAATATGCTGTATCCAATTTGTTAAGTCAGTAACATTTAAAGATAAAATTACACCACAGACAACACCAATGATAGTGCCAATTAAACCAATAATAGCTCCTTGAAATATAAAGGTTAGCATAACCATAGACGGTGGCGCGCCTATTGTTCTTAGAATTGCAATATCTGCCCGCTTATCATTTACCACCATAACTAGGGTTGCAACAAGATTAAATACTGCAACCGCAATAATTAATAATAAAATTACAAACATCATGGTTTTTTCCATTTGCAGTGCACTAAAAAAAGCGCCCGCTGTCTGCGTCCAATTGTTCACTAAAAATCCCATTGGCAGGGATGACTGTAAGTCTTTAGCTGCTACTGGCGCAAGATATAGATCTTGCAACTTCACATGATACCCTTTAGTAGCCTGCCCCCCTTTGAATAAGATTGCTGCATCATCAATATTTAAATATGCCAGAGATGTATCAAACCCAAAGCCATCGCTAGCATGAAATATACCGCCTACAGTGAACTGCCTATGTCGCGGGAAAGATCCAGCTAATGTAATATTAAATTGGGCAGTAAATATAGTTACTTTATCACCAACAGTTACTCCAATTTTATTGGCTAAACTTTGCCCTATGACTATATTATATTGACCAGCAGCTAAACTATTTAAGCTACCATCAACCATTTGTTGTGCAATCTTAGAGGTGTTTGACTCTTTATCTGGATTAACCCCAATTAACTGCAGCCCATTTAGCACGCTATTACTCATCAGCATGGCATTACCACTAACATATGGCGAACTGGCTACTACATATTTAGATTTAGATATAGCTTGATATGCAAGACGCTGCGTTGCCTCTGTTTGTGTTAGCCCTGTATATACAGATAACTGAGGTACAACTGCAAAAAAGCGGCTGCGAATTTGTTGATCAAACCCATTCATAACCGACAAGACGGTAATTAAAACCGTAATGCCTAAGGCAATGCCAAGCATAGAAGCTAAGGCAATAAATGAGACGAAGGCGCTACGCCGCTTGGCTTTTGTATAGCGCCAACCAATAAATAAACTAAGTAAAAATTTCATGTTGACACTATACTCGATAGCTCCATCCTCATCAATCTAGCGCCTTATTATTCTACACCTTGGTTATTAACCAATCTAGCATGGTAAACTAGCTTGAGCTTGAGCTTGAGCTTCATGTTCATCTTCGCTGTCACTGTCACTGTCACTGTCACTGTCACTGTCACTGCAATCAAAGAGTAACATCCCATACCGTCCAGAAGGAGTCTTTTTATCTTTCTTTTTACCTTTATTCTTATGTTTCTGTATTTCTTGCTGTACTTCTTGCTGTACTACTTGCTGTACTTTTTGCTGTACAAAAAGATCTTCTTCATCCTCAGAGATAGAGTCAACCTGAGTAGCCTCAACCTGAGTAGCCTCAACCTTGACCCTGGGTTCTATTTTTTCATAGGTACCATCAATGTCATTAATACTAATTTCTTGTGTTTTAAATTCTTCAACTTCAGGTTGGCGCGTATGTATCTCAGAACTTTTTGCAGGCCTCCAGCCCTTGCTTATAGCACTATCATCTACAAAGCAAGTGGTGTGATGCTTAACACAAACACTAAATGGCCCAACATGCTTTTTAACGACATAACGTTGCATCTCTTCTACTGTATTGCATGCTTCTTTTGGTGATAAATTTAGATGGAGATTTAAAGCTACTGTTTGCTTATATTTCGACCCATGGTAAGTATGACCTCCCTCGACAAACGCACCTTGCTCACTTACCTTAGCCAACGCGTATCGAATCTCTAAGTTAGTAGATTTGGGCTGACCAACCAACTTATCTAAAGCCTGTTTAGTGATAGGGAATGCTGCATCTGAACTTCTATCATCAGTTTTATTTTCGCCTTTCTTGCCAGTATAAAAACCAACATCAATCGGAACCCAGCGATAAGTTATTCCATCTATCGTAATATCGTCCTTCTCAATGGCATTATACAGAGCCTTACCAATAATGGAGCTGGGCGCGAGACTACTAGTAAATGAAGCACAGGGTGCAAAACCTGGCACTTGCGAGAGCCAACGATACATGCTTTTACCAATAGAGGTGCTATCGTCATCCACAAGTGAGGAAAGTACAGGGATAGAAATTCCAGGCAAGTCATCCCTGTTAGAAAGCCTAATGTCACTAATGGAGTGACTTAACACAGCTTGCTCAGACTGAGCAATATCAGGTAACAACGATAAAAGTAGCCTAGACGTCACTGGAAGCTCGACATTGTATGACAATCGGTTGAATTTAATTTCTTTTATATTCTCGTCTATATTCTCGTCTATATTCTCATCTATATTCTCGTCTATATTCTCGCCAACAGTCATCACTTGGATATGTTCGTGCCACTTAAGATGAGACCACTGTTTTGCAGTAACTCCTTTTGTTACAACGCGTTTCGATTTTTTACCTAGCGAGTTCGGGCTTCTGGCACTATGAGTATTCTCTCCAAATGTAACCGTTACCATCTGCAACTCCCAATCTTAACTAAGCTCATAAACACTATAAAATAAGCGCAACAATAACTTTGCTACTGCACTCATCCTCTTTATTGACACTACCCTGCTCGGCTCGAGCACGCGAATCGTACACAAAAGATACAGTAGTGTCCATTGGTTTGTGTGATTTTAGTGGGTTTTGCATGCCACGCAGTCACTGTTGACCACAAACTGTAAAAAAGCAGAGCCAACCAGTTGTGCTATAGCTAGAGGTAATAATGCATTTTCCTCTTTATATTCAAGTAGTTAGCTATATCCATCTTTTTTAGCTGCAGCATAAGGCACAAGATGACAAAAACTAAGGAGCCTCATCCAGAGCTGTTTTCGGCCTAGGCATTAAATTGGAGCGGTCAAGACCCAAACTAATAGCCAAAGAACCAGCGACATAAATAGATGAATATGTACCAACAACAATACCAATAGCCAATGCTAAGGCAAAGCCATGAATACTATCACCGCCGTAAATCAATAGCGCTAAAACAACAATTAAAGTTAAACCTGATGTCATGATAGTTCGAGATAATGTCTGATTAATTGATGCATCAACAACATCAGCTGGCGACCCCTTACGCATACGCCTAAAGTTTTCCCTAACCCTATCATAAACTACAATCGTATCATTTAAAGAATACCCGATTACTGTTAACAATCCTGTTAAAACAATTAAACTAAACTCCAAATGAAAATAAGCAAATATGCCTAAGATCAAAACCGGATCATGTATTAATGCAATAGCCGCACTCACGGCAAACCTCATCTCAAAGCGCAGAGCAATGTAAGCCATCGTGCCAAGTAAAGCTAAAACTATTGCCAAAACACCATTAGTCATTAACTGCTTGCCTACCGATGGACCAATAAACTCCAAGGAACCTATATGAGCACCCTTAGGAAAAACAGCTAATACCTTTTGTTTTAGCTGATCCGTTGTTAGCTCATCATGCGGTGCAATACGTACTGAGACATCATTCAAATCATAACGAGTAACGGATGCCTGAGAAAAACCTGCCGATACCAAGCTATCACGCACAACTCCTAAATCATTAACCGGATCAACAAATGCTACATCAAAAGTATTACCACCTGTGAATTCAATGCTAAGCTGCAATCCCTCACTTACTATAGCCCAAATAGATACAACAAATATTAATGCGGAAAATAACGCAGCTATTTTACGTTGACGCATAAATCTAATAGTTGTATTCGCCTTGAAAAACTCCATGCTACTTCTCCACCATCTTGTAGTTCATGCCTAAGCGCAACCTGCGTTTTATCTTGCCGCCATAAATCAGATTAATGATCGCTCTTGTGAAAAAGATGGCGGTAATCATGGACGTAATCAAACCTATAGTAAGCGTAATAGCAAAACTTTTTATTGTTCCCGAGCCTAAAGTAAACAATACTATTGCCACGATTAAGGTTGTAACGTTTGCATCAACAATAGTTGAAAATGCGCGATCATACCCAGCACTTATTGCCGCTTGCGGGGTCATACCATTACGCAGTTCTTCTCGTATTCTCTCGTTAATTAATACATTAGCATCTACCGCCATACCAACTGTTAATACAATACCTGCAATACCAGGCAGCGTCATGGTTGCGCCTAAAATAGACATAACCGCTACAACAAATACAACATTTAACAACAACGCCACATCTGCAATTAGACCGAACAAAGAATAATATAAGGCCATAAAAATCATTACCACAATGGAACTGATTTCACATGACAAAATACCCTTTTTAATATTATCTTTACCAAGACTTGGACCGATAATTCTTTCTGACACTATATCTAGAGGAGCCCTGTATGCTCCAGAGCGAAGCAATAATGACAGGTTATTTGCCTCATTCATGGAGTCTAGTCCTGTAATTTGAAAATCATTACCTAACGCTGACTGAATAGTTGCAATATTAATAACATTTTTAACCGTTATAGTTTTTGATACTGCCTTACCATCGACCATAGTGGTTTCTGGCTTGCGCTCAATATAAACCGTTGCTAAAGGCTTTCCTATATTGTCTCCCGTAACCTTATTAAAAGCCGAGACAGCGCTAGAACTAACCCTTACAGAAACAGCAGGCCTACCACTTTGATCGGTTGTGGTTGATGCACTTAAAATAGAACTACCAGATAAAACTATTTTATTTTTTAATAATACTGGCTGACCATTAAAATTATACAAAGTTGAACCAAACGGCGTTAGTCCTGTTGTTGCCGCTTGCGATGCGTCATTATCGCCATCTTCTAACTGCAAGTTGATAGTCGCCATAGTTCCTATAATGGCTTTGGCTCGCGCCGAATCTTGAATTCCAGGGAGGTCAACACTGATTTGATTTAAACCCTGCTGAGTTATAACTGGCTCACTAACACCTAATTGATTAACCCTTGATTGCAGAATTGTTATAGTTTGAGCCATTGCATCTTGACTTATTTTAGCAATTGCATCATCGCCCATAACTGCAGTTAAAGTATATAAGTCATTATCTGTAGATGTGGTTATGCTGTATGTAGATAAATCTTTTTTAACTATTGGCTGTGCTTGCTTAAGGTCTGAGGCTGAACGGAAAGCAATAATCACTTTATGTGATGCATCTGATCTTAAGCTGGAATAACGAATCTTTGCCTCACGCAAGACATCACTAACAGAGCTTAAGTCTGTTTTTTGCATCTCTTTCAACATCTGATCTAAGTTTACTTGCATTAAGAAATGAATCCCGCCACGCAAATCAAGACCAAGCTTCATTGGCTCAGCATTTACGGCTGACAACCAAGCCGGTGTTTTAGGTGCTAAGTTTAATGCCACGGCGTAATCACTGCCAAGAGTATTATTAAGCAAGTCTTGTGCTGCGACTTGTGAATCCATACTTTGAAAGCGAATCAAAATATCATGAGTGTTTTGTTTAATAGAAATACTATTAATATTTTTCTCTTGCAAGCTAGCTGCTATTTTTTGAGTTAATGTGGAAGATATACTTTGATTATCTTTTGATGATACTTGCACAGCATAATCTTGGCCAAACAAATTAGGCAATGCATATATAATGCCCAACACTACTAATATAACAAGCAGCAAATACTTCCATGGAGAATATTGATTCATATTACTTTAATCCCTGCAAACTAAAACACTAACAATAATAATTTAATACTTCAGTAAATATATCTTAGCTAGATGATTCCAAAGTCCCTTTTGGCAAGATAGAGCTAATAGATGACTTTTGCAAAGTAATCTCAGTATCTTGACTAAGATGCAACACTACAAAATTATCACGCAACTTTGTGATTTTGCCCAGGATGCCGCCAGCAGTAATAACCTCATCACCAACAGAGATATCATCCATAAGCTTACGTTGGTCTTTTGCTTTTTTCTGCTGAGGCCTGATTAATAAAAAGTAAAAAATCACAATAAAGACAACAAACATAAGAATCATAGAACTTACACTTTGTTTCGGTGCAGCTTCACCTGCTGCTAACGATACTGAAGAAAACATCAAACCACTTATAATAACTAGTATTCTATTTAACATGCCAAAACCCTTTTATTGTTAACTTGATAATTGTTGATTTTTATAAAATTCTTTTACAAAGCGCTGTAATGTACCCTGTTCAATAGCATTTCGCAAACCCTTCATGAGCATCTGATAATAGTGTAAATTATGCCAGCTATTTAAACGTGCTGATAAAATTTCACGCGCCCTATATAAGTGATGTAAATATGCTCTAGAGTAATGCTGGCAAGTATAACAAGAACAAGATTCATCCAGTGGTCTTAAGTCTTTTTTATACTCACTATTTCGTATTCTCACTATTCCGTAACTAGTAAATAAATGACCATTACGAGCATTGCGGGTTGGCATAACGCAATCAAACATATCTATGCCTCGCAACACCCCTTGCACTAAATCTTCAGGCTTACCAACCCCCATTAGATAACGAGGCTTTGTATTGGGCATATGAGGCACAACAACATCTAACATTTTCATCATCATATCTTTGGGCTCACCAACTGATAATCCACCTATAGCATAGCCATCAAATCCAATATCTTCTAAGCCACTTAATGACTGCAAGCGCAAATCATCATACATACCGCCCTGCACGATACCAAACAAAGCAGACAGCGAATCTCCATGAGCATCGAAGCTGCGCTTTGCCCAACGTAAGCTTAATTCCATAGACTCTCTTGATTGAGTTCTAGTTGCGGGATATGGAGTGCATTCATCAAAACACATAACTATGTCAGAGTTTAATGACTTTTGTACTTCCATGGATTTTTCAGGAGTTAGTTCGACCATAGCACCATCAACCGGTGAGCGGAACTTAACCCCATGCTCTGTTAGTTTACGTAACTGAGTGAGACTAAAGACCTGAAAACCACCCGAGTCGGTTAAGATTGGGCCATTCCATTGCATAAACTCATGCAGCCCGTCATGGAGATCAATAACTTCAGTACCAGGACGCAACATTAAATGAAAGGTGTTGCCAAGTATAATGTCAGCCCCAGTAGATCTAATCTCCGGCGGAGACATAGCCTTTACCGTGCCATATGTACCAACAGGCATAAATGCTGGCGTTTGAATCTCACCTCGAGGAAAGGTAATTGTACCGCGCCGAGATGCACCATCTGTTGCTGAGATATCAAACTTCATATGTGTCATTTATTAAACCATAGCTTTTCTTTGAAACGTTAAACTATTTTTGACGATATGGTTCCATGAGCGTAACAAATACTTAAGTTCCATATGTGCATTAGATAACTTTTTCTTTTCTTCTGCAATTAACTCTTGGTACTGCCACAGCTTCTCATTAAGCAATAGCATGCTGTCTGCCTTTAACCGCTTAACAGATTTTTCCATGCTTTCTATATATTGTAACTGTGCATTCACCTTGTCGTATATTGGCTTCATCAACTCAGCCGCCTGGTCTTTCATTGCCGATACTTGTCCCCAATCGAACTGAACTTTATATTTTAACCGTTTAGATGTACTAACCCTATTTAAATCAGAAGCCAACCCCATAGATTTCAAACTAAAAATAACCCACTTAGAAGGATCGAACTGATAAAAACGTATAGCATTGCGGTAATCTAACGGAAATTGATGATGAAAGTTATGATACCCTTCACCAAAGGTAAGCCATGCTGCAAACCAATTATCGCATGCAGTCTGCTTTTCTGAATAAGTTTTTTTACCAAAATAATGACAAACTGAGTTTATACAAAATGTAAATTGACTCAACATTGTGATGCGAAGCGCTGCAATAATAGCCCCTTCAAAAAAACTTCCCCACAAACACACGATTAAAGCTGGCAGCACATAACCCATGAATATAGATAGTGGTAAAATGAACTTATGCTGCAACCGACACATCATACTGCTCTGCAAATCTTTAACATTATCGTAATTTCTTTTTTCTGGCTCTAACGTAAACAGCCAACCTATATGCGCATGCCAAAACCCTTTAGTTATACTGTAAGGGTCGCGATCAGTATCGCTATACCGATGATGATTACGGTGATCGGTACTCCACTCCAGCACACTACCTTCAAATGCCCCTGCCCCAAAAAGCAATAGGAAAAATCTAACCGGGGCTACAGCTTTAAAAGTTTGATGAGAAAATAACCGATGATAACCAATAGTAATTCCAGCCATGCCATACAGCACCCATAGGACTAAAGATAATACCCAAGTTGCTGTATGCACATGAGAAAATATAATAAATAAAGTAGCACCCACTATGCTTACTATGGTGTTAATTGAAAAAAACAAAATATTTGTCCAGTTAAGTGGCTTCTTAGAAGTTGATTTAATCGACATGACTATACCCTCTTTTTGTTATATTATGCCGCGCATACTAACACAACTAAGATATATTGTTAGTCATTAACAAAAAATTAAAATATACGAAAATATAGTTAAATTTATTTATTTTTTAATATTTCCTTAATTATAAAAATGTATGATTCCACACAAATACTAATGCATAGGTGGTAATTATTATAGATCATGTTACTCTATGCCCCGGATTTAATAGACAAACTGGAGAGATGCCCGAGCGGCCGAAGGGGCACGCCTGGAAAGTGTGTGTACGTTAATAGCGTACCGAGGGTTCGAATCCCTCTCTCTCCGCCATGGGTTGGGTGCCATATCGGTCCCCTCGCGGCGATACATTACAAACTCCGCCAGGCCCGGAAGGGAGCAACGGTAGTAATGGACTCGAGCGCCGAGGTGTGGCTGATTTGGTGCCCACTTTTTTTGACCTGAGAGACCACAATGGAAACAACACAACATCTAGCACTAGCAAGGAAATGCAGACCACAATCATTTGAAGAGGTTGTTGGTCAGTCTCATATTGTCCAGGCTTTACAAAACTCGCTAAGCAGTAATAAGTTTCATCATGCATGCTTATTTACTGGCAAACATGGCTTAGGCAAAACCACTCTGGCTCGCATTGTAGCCAAAGCATTAAACTGCCAACAAGGCACATCTGGCACTCCTTGTGGCACATGTGATAACTGTCAAGAAGTAACATCTGGCCGATTCATCGATCTCATAGAAGTAGATGCTGCATCTAAAACCAAAGTTGAAGATACCCGAGAACTTTTAGAAAAAACACAATATGCCCCAACTAAGGGTAGATTTAAAATATACCTAATAGATGAAGTGCATATGCTATCAACACATAGCTTTAATGCCCTCCTTAAAACACTAGAAGAACCGCCGTCACACGTGAAGTTCTTACTTGCAACAACAGACCCTCAAAAATTGCCTGCAACAGTATTATCCAGGTGCCTACAATTTCATTTAACTCCGCTATCTAACACCTTGATTAGTGAATACCTTGAGTCCATTTTACAAGAACAAGGGGCCTGTTTTGAAGCTAATGCCTTAAATCATATAGCAGCCCATTCTAATGGCAGCATGAGAGACGCACTAAGCCTGCTTGATCAAGCTTTAGCCCACGGCAAAGGTGATGTTTTGGCCAACAACACTGCGGCAATGCTCGGCATGGTAGATTCAACAGATATTCACGCCATTATAAGTGGCATTTTACAATCAGATACAAACAATATACTTCAAACTGTTACCAAGCTAACCGAACAAGGCTGCAACTTTGATCAAGCACTAAGAGATATAGCCACAGTGTTACATGAGGTCACTCTAGAGCAAGCAGCACCAGGACTAAGCTCCAATACGAATATAAAACAATGGGCTAAAAATACGCCAGCTGAAGACATTCAACTATATTATCAAATAAGCATAACTGGCAGAAAAGATTTAGCATTAGCTCCAACCGCACGCATCGGACTAGAAATGACACTGCTACGCATGCTGTCCTTTACTCCAAACGGCCCAGAAATAAGCCAAAACACCTGCTCTCCCAGCCAGAAAAAAGCTAATACAGAACAAAAAACACAGCCAATAGCTCCAAGCAAAACAATTACAAATAAAAAAAACAATACCACGGCAAAAGAGGCATCAATAAATAACTGGAACAAATGGTCTACAGAACTTGGGCTAACTGGTATCGCGAACACTATAGTGCAAAATAGTTCACTATCTATAATGAATGATGAGCAAATACATTTATTGCTAAACCCATTACAAGCACCTATTTTACAGCCACACTATACCGATAAAATACAGCAAGCATTGTCAAGCTACCTAAATAAAACAATCAAACTCACAATTACAGCTGAAGCAGCAAAAGAGCCTACTCCCCATGAAAAAAAGATCATAGAACAAAACAATAAAAAACAAGATCTTGAGAAAAAACTAGCTGCAGAAAAGCCGGTACAAGAAATTATAAAAACTTTTGATGCTATAGTTGTAAAAGAAAGTATTACTGAAAAATAACAACAACATATAATAATTGGAGAAAAAACATGTCAGACGATTTAGCTAAAAACATTAAAGACAGCATTCAAGGTATGCAAGAATCAATGCAATCTACTTATGCTGAACTAGGTAACATCCAAGTAGTTGGCAAATCAAAAGACGGTACGGTTACTATAACTATGTCAGCTACCTATGTTTTTGGAGATATTGACTTCAATGAAAGCGCACTGCAAGGCGGCGTACGTGAATTCAAGCGTCGTATTAAAGAAGCATGGGAAGATTTGAGCAGCAAAGTACAAGAAACAACTCAATCACACACTATGGAATTATTACAAGGCATGGATATTCCTGATGAAATCCGTAACATTACTCAGGAAGATGAAGAAGACAAGTAATAACAAAACCTAACCTAACACACAAGGAGTGCGACGTGTCTATAATAATGAGCCCTGCAACCAAGCAACTCATTGATGCGTTGTGCTGCTTACAAGGTGTTGGACCTAAAACAGCCCAACGTATGGCGTTTCAATTATTAGCAGAACCCAATCGAGAAAAAGGCCACAAACTAACCAATGCTCTACATACAGCACTAAATACTGTTACGTTATGCAACCGCTGCCGTTGCTATACTGAGCAAGATTTATGCTTGCTATGCTGCAACCTATCACGGACACCAGAGCTACTATGCGTAGTAGAGTCTCCAGCTGACATTATTGCAATTGAGGAGACCCAAGCATTTAAAGGTTTTTATTTTGTGCTTCACGGCCATCTATCCCCATTAGACGGCATAGGTCCTGATGAAATTGCTATACCCCAGCTATTTAATATGATACAAAAGCGTAGTATTACCGATATTATTATTGCTACCAACCCAACAATGGAAGGCAAGGCAACGGCCCACTACATTGCAACACATGTAGCATCTAATGTTACATGCTCACAGTTAGCACATGGAGTACCATTGGGAGGCGAGCTTGAATACTTAGACGGCGGAACATTAGCGCATGCACTGCAAATGAGAACAACAATTAAAGAAAAAATCGGAGAGTAAGTTATGTTTGGTGGGAAGATGGGCGATATAATGAGCCTAATGAAAAATGCAAAGAACATTGAAAAAATGATGAAGCAAGCCCAAGATGAGCTGCAGCACATAAGAATAACAGGCGAAGCTGGCGCTGGCGCTGTTACTGTTGAGACAGATGCAAGACACACCATTCACAGCATTACAGTAGACGACAGCGTTTACAACGAATCAAAAGAAGTTACTCTAGATTTAATCATTGCCGCAATTAATCATGCTAATAAACAAGCAGAAGAAATAGCTCAATCAAAAATGATGAATCCTGGTGACTTATTTGGATCTATGATGAACGATACTGAAGAAAAAGACTAAATTGCCAGTACGATTCCAGACTTAAAATGCCAGCTTAACGCTAGCGCGGCAATTAGTGTAACTGTTATTGAGTATCACTGCGGTAATCGCGTGTAAAAAGCTACGCACGCTTACAGAAAGGATACACACTTATTAAGCGCCTCGTTTATTATTTGAAAGGGCCTATATAAGAAATAAATTAGATTAGTCACACGCGCTTATTGAAAAGCAACCCTAAACCGACTTTGCTCTCTCCCACCTACGCTCTCCACCGCCATTGGCTCATCTTTTTTACCCCTGTATAAATTAAATTTTACAGGCGAGTCATGTAGAAACCTCTGATGAGACCTCCGGCCGGACCTAGTATAATGCACGTAAAATATTAGCCAATTCCTGCGGCTTTTCCAGCTGCGGCACATGGCCACACCCAGATAAGATTCGCACATCAATCGATGGTATCTGCTGTTGTATGAAATCAGCCGTGTCAGGTACTGCAATTAAATCTTCTTTGCCATAAATTGCAGCACATGCAACATTGCCTTCTAACTGATTTAATAACGTCAGCCTATCAAAAGCATCTATCGCTTGTTTTTGGCCTTGAAAACCAGCCTCATTTTGAGTATGACTTAATCTGTAGTCAATAAATTCTTCAATGTTTCCTGATTGACTAATGTAGTCGCCACCGAATAAAAAGAGCGCTTGAGAGAGATACAGAGTGCGTGCATCAATCGATGCACTGGACAATACAAGGTTAATTTCGTTAGAGAGTGCATACCGAGGGTTATCTAATAGGCGGGAACACAAAAAGATAGCTTTTTTCAGACGGCCCCCATAGCGAGCCGCTAATGATTGTAAAATAAAGCCGCCCATTGAGTGGCCCACTATTACAGCAGATTCAATCCGAGCGTGTTCCATAACTGCAATGACATCATCGGCCATTATCTCAATACTATAGTTGATATTATCTGCATCTGAGCCACCAGTGCCACGATTATCCAACACAGTCACACAAAAATAAGGTGTAAGATAGGGCATGATTAAACGCCAGACTGAGAGATCAGCAGTAAACCCAGCGATGAGCAATAAATCTGGTCCTTGCCCACTTTGCTCATAATTAAGCTTGGTATTTTGATATTGTATTGTTGGCATGTTCTTCGTCCTCCAAGCGCATTATAGGGTGTAGTTACACCGAATATTATATAGGATCAGCAGGAGTGAGTGAATAAAATGTTAGTACAACGTACTCATCCTCATTTACGAAAAGCATACTGTGTATTTAATAGTCTATTTTTACGGTATTTTTTAATATTATAGATATCAAACTGCCCGTATTTAGCAGCGCTTAACCCTCTAGGGAACGTCTGGCGGTGTTAATATTAAATATTGGTAGACCCAACGCTACCCCATCTTTATTTCAATATCTCTGTAAAGGTGAGTTCCAGTTGCGACTTCGACTAGTTAAGGTGTCACGTATTTTTTCAAATTGTTCTAATGCCCCACAACCTTCATTTTCCAAACACTACAGTAACTCGTTCGCACTACGCCTGCCTTTAAGCACCGTTACCGGAAGGACACGACTGAAAGACAATGGGTTTATCATGCCCGCCCTAAAAGTCAAAAGAAAAAATATTGTTGCGCTCCTTTATGAAGTGCATCGATGCTATCTATGAAAATGACACTCCTCGCAATGACAGTGTAGCTATGCTCCTCGCGATGACAGTGGCTTGGATTGCCGCGTCGCTATACTCCTCGTAATGACATGATCCGTTGCCAGCAAGTTGAACTCTGTTAGAAATTTAATTAAATCAACTGCCGCAAGATTACAGGCACCCGTAGAGATATCAACACATATCTTATTCCTATAATCAGACTCCCACTTTGTTAATTGATCTCTAACATTATATAAGTAGTAGATGAGTCCCATGTGGCATTGAGAAGTTTTGACCCTATTTAATAGGGCAACTGTCTTTCCTACATCAGCAAGGTCCATTTTATTATAACCATCGATATCACTAAATATTATGTCTTCGAGTTTTCTAAAAATATCGGAACGAGCGCTGTTAAATAAACCACAGAAAACACCGGAAACCATAGTTCTTTTCCTAAATTCCACAAGTATTTCAGCAAATCTAGACAACAATCTTTCTGAATATTGCTTAAAAGAATTACAGTTTGATTCACAAAGTCTCTTTAGTAAGGCCTCATCATCTCGCGCTTTCAGATTAAGATTTAAAAACTCAGCTGAGTCAGTGCTCTCAAGGAATGCATTAAATGAGGCATGACTAGTACTAAGAGCACTCAGTATGTCTTTAAGCCCATCAAATAAGGAGCTCACTTGACGCATCTGAGTCAATCCAGGAGAGCGCTCCGTGTAACTGCCAACAATAAGATCAAGACTTTCCTTTATTGCGCCAATATCACCCAGCACACCTTTAACTTCTTCGATAAGACTTACCATGAGGCTCGCATGCTTATCCATTTCTGCTTTGTGGCCCACGTATAGATACTTAAGCATATTACTGCAGTGCCCCTGACTATATCTTGATGATCGCTCTAACAATTTATAATATAGACTAGGATCATTACCTCTAACCAAAGGTATAGCAGCAGGCTCCATAGCAGCAAAGCGCGTAGGCCCTTTTTTTATCAGCTGCAACACTTTATATAAGCATACATAAGAATTTGTGAAACATTCTTCTATGGCCTTTGGACTAACTTTCATTTACCAAACCCTATAATTTAGATTTTTTTCAAAACTACATCACTACAACAACTACCCGTGATTTATGTGACTATGCACGCTCTCATATACACCACGAAAGACCAACCTAGGCTATAGATTACCTACTAAATATAGACATCAAGACTTAGTGAACTATAACTAATTTTTATTTAAATTCCATACTAAAATACAATAATATGCTCTAAAAAATACGACAATGAAGCTACAAGAATATTGACTAACACCCGACAGCTAGGCTAGATATAAATAAAACTCCTGGAATGCCTAATAACTTTTAGATATAATTCGCGCTTATACAGTACTTAATCTATATGGAGATATTCATGAAAAAACAGATAATAACAATATTAATATCAATGACATGCATTATTGGCATTGCAATAGCTGTAACAGGGTGCAATACAATGGCTGGCGTTGGCCAAGACATTAGTGCTGGCGGCAAAGCTCTATCTAAAGGCGCAGACAACACCAAAAGCGATATGAGCAGCTAATACATACTAATATGCATCATGGCTAAAGTTAATAGCTTTAGCCAGGCTTGCTCTGCAATGCAGAAAAAATTGTACTCCAGGTTCTTTGCTACGGGTTTGAATTAAATAGAAATCAATCAGGTTTCCGTGCTTATCTATTGCTCTATACAAATAGACATAACAGACAGATACTTTCCGATACGAATATATCCATATGCCATTTCTTACCTGCTATACCCAACTTCTTTTTCTACACTTTACCCCTATATCTGTGCCAAATAGTAATACCCATTGTCTGATAATTTCATATTCATGGATAACAAAGAAACAATCAGTAAATAGATGTTATTGCCATTAGGTAATCAGACATGAAACATGGGGATTAAAGTTTACAGCAACTTTTGGACTTGAACCTGAGAAGCTGCGGGCTTTAGCAAGTTGGCCTAGTGATGATGTTTCAATGGGGCTTCTAATTTGAGTAAAAGCATAAGTCTTTATACCATTACTATAAGTTATTATATCTCAGCTATGACATCAGCAACACCTGTTGGTGCTAATTTTTGATAGAGCATGATTGGTAAGTTAGTCTAAGGCCACTGGTCTTATAACCTTTTTCTTTGGCGATATATACTAATTGCTTATAGAGTTTTTCTTTAATGGTCGGCTTCCTTGATAGTATCCATAGGTATTTTCTGTCGGGCGTGCCGACTATTGCCTGCTGATACCCTGGCGTTAGGTATAAAATCCAATAGTTAGCAGTAAAAGGCCAGAAAAATCTAACTTTAAGTTTACTACTGCTTTGACCTGATGTGGTCCATGCAACCCCATGAGCTATTTTTTGTTTAAATTGAGCCCCCTTGTAGCATTGGTTTTTAATTTTTACTTTTTTATTATCTAAAGTGTATTTAGCTGTTGTGCAATTACAGCCCCGCTGGAAACGGTTAGGGAATGAAGCTATTTCATACCACTTTCCCATGTACTGATCTAGATCTACCTGCGACACGGTTGTTGGCTGGTTTGGCTGCGCATAGCTCAGTTGTAATAACAAGCAAAGCGTTATAGTTATTGTTTTGTAGTATTTTTTCATTATAGTGCCAAAATATTGTAAGTTTTTTGAGCGTTATTGCTAAGGGTGTTATAAAAATAATTACAGTGTCTTTAGTACACTTTCAGAGATCAAAGGAAATTTAATATCAACTTTTTCGATAAATCTATAATTCGACGATAAACTATCGCGCGACACACCTACAACTTGACACTGACATTGCTTAAACTGCGTTATTAATGAAGAAAACTCTTGGGCTTGCTTTGTGCTGCCAGAGGTGTTGTCTTTTGGGTAAGAATATAAAATTGCCCTATGTTCATTTTGCAATTGTAATTGGAGGGCTTTATCGTCTACGCAGAGGCTTTGAAGTGATTTTATGCGACTGTTGAGTGTTGCTGGCATTATCTATCCTTGATTTTTTTAACTTCCTTTTTCAAACCATAGCTAAAAAAAAACAAACTTTCAATAAGTTCATGCGCAAACTATATCTGATTTAGCGTTGATCACTACTCAGCGATAATATTGGATTAACTGATTGATGTTAACAGAGCTTGGGCTATACATTCTTACTGAAGCACCAAATAATGAACATTTATCTTTTTATTTTTTTAAATAAATCTCATTCTTTCTTGTGTAATATTATAAAATAAAGTCTATTTTATATGGTTGTTGATAGCCACGGGTGGCCATGAAATTATTATCAACACGTAGTTCAGCAGCGCAGTCTCCAGCAAGATTTTGTTTTGATGGAGTCATGAGTTCGGGTGACTCAACACCATATCGTATTGGTACAATAACCTCGGAACAATAACCTTTATCATTAGATATAACAAAGGTTGATGATTTGCTTTTAATGACTTTTAATGCTTCTTTATCACAAGAAAACTCGTAAACACCTTCTGTATCTTTCGCCAAAGTATCAGGTGTCTCAGAGTTCTCTATGCCAAGAAAACGACAAGTAGGATCGTCTGGATTGACTTTTACCTGCATATTATATTCAGTGTCATTCTTGATAACGATACCACAGTCATCATACTGACAGCTTGAATTATTTTGTGATGCAAATGACATTGAGAGATCTAAACACATCAATATAAAAATAAAATTATAAAATAATCTCATAATAAAACACCATAATCTTGATTTGCAAAAAATACATTATATTGCCGAGTAGTTAATATTATTAGATTACCAAAATTTGCTTAATGAAAAAATAGGCCAAAGGTGCTGAAACCGAAGCCCATCGGGTCACTGAGTCTTGCCGCTCATTATTCAGAACAATACAATAATTATCTCAACGGTCAAAAAATGCTACCAGAGACACACTTATTTATAATGCATAACCTTAAACAGAACAAACAATCACCTAACTATAACGTGGCAAATACCCATAGGATGTATCGCTATATAGCATAATCAACATCAAAGATAAAAAGTGAGTAGCAAACCCTGAAACAAAAAATGCTGTAAATATAGCAGCAACAAAAAAACTTATGACAAAGCAATGAGCAACAACAGACCAATAATTTTTTAGCCTATAACCATAAAACCAAAGTGTTGAAATAAATCCTAGTACTATTAACAAACCAACAATGCCGTGTTCAACTAAGATATTACTATACGTTATATCTGTTCTGACCTTATCGTTCTTAACATACTTATAATTTGCTGTATTATCATCTAAGCTTTTATATGCCGAGTTTAAGCCACCAGTACCAAAACCAAATATAGGACGCTGCTTAGCAAGCTTTAAGCTACCTTCAATTTGAGCCATTCTAATACCAATAGATGTAGCGCGAGGAATTGCTCCACTTCTGGTCTGCTCTTCCTGATGAAAAGCTTCATGAACTCGACCTTGAAATGCAGAAGAAGTAAAAAACAATACTGCAATAAACGCCACAACCAATAAAGAATAAGACAATAAGATTTTAAATGAGAACTGCCTATATAGTACAAAGAGCACTAGCAATATCCAATTAAGATAACCTGTACGACTAGGCGTTAAAAATATATTAACCGCACTTAAGACAAATAAAATCAACATTAACTTTCTGAACTTTGGGTTAATGCAAGCAAAATATAGCCAAATAGCACTAGCAAATGACATAAAAAAACTTTGTTCTATATGTCCGCGCCACATAACACCATGCAGCCTACTAGCCCCTATATGCCAGAAGCCTAAAAGCTTACCAAAACTTAATATCAAAATAATAAAATTAGCCAACAAAAATGCATTTAATAACATAGACTTATTACTACTATATTTTACTGCTACCAAAATAAGCGGCGTTAATAATATCCAAGAGTACTGCCTAAGTAATATCTTAAGGTCACCAATATTAAGCCCTACAACATAGGTTAAACCAAGCAGCATCATGGCTAATAATACAAAGCAATAAACGCTAATGGGATTCTTTATTAAAAAAGATCGCTCAGACCAAAAAGCACCTGAAAGCACTGCGCAAAAACCAGCCAAGACATAAGCTATATCAGTACCTGATTCTGTAATTGGTAGCATAAATGCCATAACCACTAAAAATATAAAACTATAATTCGCTAAAGACCTATGCCATGTTGAATAAGATATCATAATTCAATACTCTTAAATTAAAGACGAGATACATGTTAAACATATTAATTAATCATGCAAGAGATAAATTAGAAGACACTATAACTTAACCTTTAATGCCTAAGTGATACTGTTGTAGTTTGTTAATTTGATCACGTATTTTTGCCGCCTGCTCAAACTCCAAGTTCTCCGCATGAGTCAGCATGTTTTTTTCTAAGATGGAAAGCTCTTTCGTTAATTGCTGGTCACTCATTTTTTGGTAGCCTAAAATATCTTCCACCTCATGAACCTCAACACTGCTTTGATCTATAATGTCATTAATCTTCTTCTGTATAGATTGAGGAGTTATGCCATGTTTTTTATTATAATCCACCTGAATAGTACGACGACGATCACACTCATCGATAGTCTGCTGCATCGATCCTGTAATGCGATCAGCATACATAATCGCTACACCGTTAATATGCCTTGCTGCACGCCCAATAGTTTGAATTAATGACCTGACTGATCTTAAAAAACCTTCTTTATCTGCATCTAAAATTGCAACCAAAGATACTTCAGGCAAGTCCAACCCTTCTCTTAGCAAATTAATTCCAACCAAAACATCAAAAACTCCTAACCGCAAATCACGTAGGATTTCAACTCGCTCCACTGTATCAATGTCAGAATGCAAGTACCTAACCTTCACCCCATGATCACTATAATAATCAGTTAAATCTTCAGCCATACGCTTAGTTAAAGTGGTAACCAACACTCGCTCTTTTTTAAGAACCCTAATGTTAATCTCGGATAATAAATCATCAACCTGAGACTCTAATGGCCTAATAATAACCTCCGGATCAATTAAGCCTGTAGGTCTAACCAACAACTCAACTGTAGCGCCTGACTTTTCTTTCTCGTACTTACCTGGAGTTGCTGAAATAAAAATAGTTTGTGGCGATATATCAATGAACTCATCAAAATTTAATGGTCTATTATCTAGCGCACTAGGCAACCTGAACCCATAACCAACTAAGTTTTCTTTGCGTGACCTATCGCCAAGATACATAGCTCCAACTTGAGGCACTGTCACATGAGACTCATCTAAAAACAACAAAGCATCTTTAGCAATATAATCCATTAATGTTGGCGGCGGATCGCCTGGATTTCGACCAGACAAATAACGTGAATAATTCTCAATTCCAGAACAATAACCAAGCTCAAGCATCATCTCAATGTCATACCTGGTGCGCTCTTCAAGCCTTTGCCGCTCAACCAGCTTATTAAGACTATCTAGCTCATCCAGTCTAATAGCCAGGTCCTGCTTAACTTGCTCTACCGTTTCTAAAACTTTATGCCTTGGCGTGACATAATTGGTTTTAGGAAAGATAGTAAGCCTTTTAACCTTACGTATTACCTTATTAGTTAAGGGATCAAAATAAGATAACCCCTCCACTTCGCAATCAAATAGCTCTATACGTATAGCCTCTTTATCTGAATCTGCGGGAAAGATATCAATAACATCACCACGAACACGATAACGCGAACGCTCAAATACAGAGTCATCACGCTTATATTGCATTTCAGCTAATCTATGGACAATATCTCTTTGACTTATTTTTTCACCACAACTTAGGTGTAACACCATACTTAAATATGATTTGGGATCGCCTAAACCATAAATAGCCGATACTGTTGCCACAACAATAACATCCCTGCGCTCCAACACAGCCTTAGTTGCAGATAGTCGCATGCGTTCAATATGATCGTTAATAGATGAATCTTTTTCTATATAGGTATTAGAACTTGGAACATACGCCTCAGGCTGATAGTAATCATAATATGATACAAAATACTCGACTGCGTTATGAGGAAAAAATTCTCTTAGCTCTGCATATAACTGAGCTGCCAGCGTTTTATTAGGAGCCATAACCATGGCTGGTCGCTGTAGCTTAGCTATGGTATTAGCCATAACAAATGTTTTACCAGACCCGGTAACGCCAAGCAATGTCTGATAAGCCAAACCATCTACAATACCCGCTGAAAGCTTTTTAATTGCATCAGCCTGATGGCCTGCCGGCTTAAACGGCGCCTCTAGTTTAAAGATATCATCCACTGTTAAATCACTATAAATGAAAACGACACCTTACAAGAAACAATAACACTATTGCAAGACGCACTTAAATTCACTAGATTCTAGTATCAACAATTGATCATGGAAGACGATTAATGGAACAGCAATACTTATGGGTTCTAAGCGGACTTGGAGCCATAACCCTGATATGCCAATGGCTATCATGGCGTATAAAAATCCCGGCGATACTACTATTGCTAGCTATTGGTATATTAATTGGTCCAACGCTACACTTATTTAGTCCGACCGATATATTTGGGGATATGCTAGAACCCATAATATCTCTTGCTGTTGCTGTCATACTATTTGAAGGCGGTCTTAGTCTAAATTTCTCTGAAATCAAAGGCCTAGGCGCGACTATTAGAAACATGCTAACTATCGGACTAGTTATTACCTTGTTCCTAACAACTGCAGTTAGCTATTATATATTAAATATAGATATTTATATCTCATGGTTAATTGGGTCTATCTGTACAATTACTGGGCCAACAGTTGTAGTGCCAATGTTACGCAGCATTCGTCCGAATAAGAACATCTCCAATATACTCAGGTGGGAAGGAATATGCGCCGACCCTATTGGCGCGATACTGGCTATCGTTGTATTAACGATTATTATTGCCACAAAAGATCATACATCCCCCTTGTTACTTGCATTATCTATTACCGAAACCCTTGCTGTTGGTATCATAATCGGTATTAGCGTTGGATTTTTTCTTGGCAAGGCCATGCAGAAACAGGTAATACCCGATTTCTTACACAATGTTGCCTCGCTCTGCATAGTATTATTAGCGTATGTAATATCAACGGCAATTAAACCTGGGACTGGGGTGTTAACCGTTACACTTATGGGAATATGGATCGCCAACAAACACAAAGGTATTGCTTCAGAAATACTAGGCTTTAAGGAAAGCTTGAGCATACTCCTGGTCTCTGGACTGTTCTTGCTAATATCCTCAGAGATAGATTTAATACAAACATCTTCTATTTTATTAAAAGCTGTTTTTTTAATAGCATTTTTACAGTTTATCATAAGGCCCATCGCTATTGCATGCAGCACTATTGGCTGTAACCTTTCCTTTAAAGAAAGATTATTCTTAAGCTGGCTAGCACCAAGAGGAATAGTATCGGCATCAATAGCAGCATTATTTACTAATCAGCTTTACGTGAACAATATTCAAAATTCTAATCTACTGCTAAATATAACTATACTAATTATTATAGGGACCGTTGTTTTTCAAGGAATAACATCAATCCCTTTAGCTCGCTTATTAGGAATATGCGACCCTGAACCAAATGGAATTCTCATAATAGGGTCAAATAAAGTAGCTAGAGAAATTGGCAAGGCGCTACAAGAACACAATATCAATATACTATTAACTTCAGTTTCATGGGATGACCACAAAAAAGCCCGCATGGATGGATTGCCTACCTACTATGGCAACCCTGTATCAGAACATGCAGACCGCCATCTTGATCTTATTGGTCTTGGTAAAACTTTTGGCCTGTCATATCTTGAAGATTTAAACGCACTTGCCGCACTAAGATATGAGAAAGAATTTGGAGCACGAGCAATATATGGATTACACGGACAGTCTGAAACTACAACATCTTTAAAAAAACAACAAAAAGCAGCAAAGAAATACCATGGGCAAGCACTCTTTGATGCTAAACTATCACTAGATGTATTTGAGCATAAATTAAATAATGGCAGCATGATTAAAAGCACATTGCTGTCTGATAGCTTTACTTTCGAGCAATACCTAGCACAAAATTCAGACAGCACAATACCATTGTTTGCTATAACTCCAAAAGGCGGCCTACAAATTTTTACAAAACACAATACACCAAAACCAGATAGCTCATGGAGCGTTATTAGCCTGGTGCCGCCAGATAACACCAACCATTAACATTGACTTGCAGTGATAGCATGAGCATTATTGCAAATAACAATCAGAATAAGGAATAACAATGTCAACCACTCTAACTAATAGAATAAATAATATTAAGCCATCGGCAACTATTGCCGTTAATAACAAAGCCCAAGAGCTAATTAAAAATGGCACTAAAGTTATAAATTTAAGTGTTGGCGAACCAGACTTTGATACTCCAAAATTTATTAGAGATGCAGCTATAGATGCTATAAACAAAGGACTAACAAGATATACTGCAGCCGATGGAACCATCCAATTAAAGCAAGCAATTTGTCATAAACTACAAAGAGACAACGACCTCACCTATGCCACACAACAAGTACTCGTAACCTGCGGGGCCAAACAAGCATTATTTAATGCTATGCAAGCCATATTACAACAAGGGGATGAGGCAATAATTCTCGCTCCATACTGGGTATCATATCCAGATATGATAATACTTGCAGATGCAACCCCTGTAATTATTAAGGCTGATATACAGCAGCAATATAAAATCACACCCGAACAATTACAGAAAAGCATTACTAGCAAAACAAAAATGATAATTTTAAACAGTCCAGCCAACCCTTCAGGAGCAACCTATAGCAAGCAAGAACTACAAGCGATTGGCAAAATATTAATACAACACCCCAATATTATTATTTTAACCGATGATATTTATGAATACATTGTATTTAATAATGATAAATTTCATAACATACTAACAGCCTGCCCTGAGCTATATAATCGTACTATTGTTATAAACGGCGTATCTAAAGCTCATGCGATGACAGGATGGCGTATTGGCTATGCTGCAGGACCTGAAGATATAATAAAGGGTATGAAAAAACTACAATCACAAAGCACGTCTTGTGCTAACTCTATTGCCCAGCAAGCTGCCATAACCGCTATAACAGCTCCGCCTCATGATTTCTTTCCTCCAATGCTAAAGGCATACCAGGAACGCCATGATTTCCTGGTAGGAGCTATTAATGACATTCAAGGACTAAGTGCCATACCTTCTGCTGGAACTTTTTATCTTTTTGTCGATGCCACTAAAGCCATATCTAACTTACAGCTAAAAGATGATGTAGAACTTGCGGAGCATCTACTAGAACACGCCCATGTTGCAACAGTCCCAGGAACAGCTTTTGGCACAAAAGGATACATCAGATTGTCTTTTGCAACAGATATGGAGCATCTTAAGGCCGCTGTACAATCAATAGCTAGCGTGCTTGAGCCATAACTACCAAAAATAACAAAAAATGATTGACCCGCACCACATCGGCGATTAATATACGCGACTTAATAAGGCTCATTGATCCCCGGTAGCTCAGTGGTAGAGCAGGTGACTGTTAATCACTTGGTCGTTGGTTCAAGTCCGACCCGGGGAGCCACTTAAATAGGTAATTTCATGCTACGTATTTTATTGGCAATACTATCAATCGTTACAATAGTATTTATTCCAACTAATACTACTGCGCTAACTACCAATACATATCAAATTGAAGTAATAGTGTTTTCACACTTAACGAGCACTGGTGTCAGTCAAGAAAACTGGCCGCAAACATATATTACCCCTTTTAATCTTGAAAACAGTACTACTTTATTTCAAGATCCAAACAATCAAAATCCTATCGCTACATACACCTTACTACCAAACAAGTTATTAGGGCTAACAACAGAATCTAATAAACTAGCTCAACACCCAGACTATAAAACCCTAATACATGTAGCTTGGCGACAACAAATCCCAAAAAATACAAATAAAGATAGCACTATTCATCTCTATGGTGGCGTAGGATATAACGCGCAAGGTACAGCAAAAACATTCGATAGCACTCAAACACAGCCCTTTAATAGCGTTAACACATGGCAGGTAAATGCAATACTTCAGCTTTCTCTAAATAGATACATAAACACTAAATTTAATGCTGTTTTTGCTATACCAACCAAACAGCTAAAGCATTTGAATACTGGAACAAACAATCAAGACTTGGGAAATAAAAGCATAAGCTTTATAACCCTAAAACAAAGCAGAAGAATGAAAAGCTACGAACTAAACTATATAGATAACCCACTATATGGAATTTTAATTAAAATCACGCCAGTACCAAGTAAAAATCCAACTACATCTGCAAGTTAAATGCACAAAACGTCGCTACTTAATTATTAAGGTTATATTATATTGAGCCATAGTAGAATTTTTTATCGGGCCTTCATTAAGGATATATTAAGCGCCTTTGTTGCTTATAACAAAACAATTAGCCTTTAAATAACCTTATAGATATCGAGCCCGCAACAATAGAGCCAAGCTTAAGTGAAATGATTTTTTTTTAGACCAAAAGATAATTTTTCTTATATTTAAAATCATCAAATATCAAAACATTATGCAATGTCATATTTATTAGGTGAGATTTATGGCATTTAAAATCAGTCAATATAATGATTACATACATGTATAGCTTAACTATTTAATAGCTTTAGGAAAAACCAGACAAGGAGTCAAACCATGACAGAAATAACATCAATAAATACTAAAACAGAAATATCATACACAGACCTAGAAGAGGCTCTACCTAACACTACAATTCAAAAATTAATAAAACTAACAGCGCATGAGCTATCAATACGCTTCTATCAAGATCAAGGCTTAACCTCATTAGAAATTTCTAGTATGTTAAATCTATCACCCCTGACTATTTCATTTTGCGAAATGACTCTTGCAAGGAAGCTAGAGCTACAACAATGCACAAACCTTACCTTGATGGATTTAATGAAAGAACCTGAAGATAATGCCCTTGACTACGCCGAGACTATAGAGCTAGAGACAATAACAGCAGAAACATACACAACACCGCAATACTCATCGGAAGAGTCATATGCTACAACTATAGCCGAAGAAGTACTTGATTAACTAAATTACCCCCCGACCAGATGCTGCGGTCCGTCCGCGGCATCCCCCCCCCGCTACTCACCTAAATTAATCATACAGACATTCCGATAATGGCGTGTAAAGAGCTATGCACTATTATCAGAAAGATACCGCACAACTTATACTAGTTATTTTAGATCACCAAAGAGCAACTCTATAAAAGAAGTCGTTATTATCTATGAATATAACGAGAAAAATCACAAACAATTTGTCAAAGATTGATTTGATGAATTTCCATGATCTGCTCCCTGCAGTGCCGATTCATTCTTTGAAGCTTTGTATGCGCAGGACAATATTTACTCAATTAAAAACCAATCCTAGAACGTACCATTGCCGTAAGCGTCTCCTTATAAAGGATTACTATTTCAATTTTAATTAATACTTAATATTAATTTAATATTAATTTAATCTTAATATGATAAATTCAAACCGTTAATAAGCTA